>ERZ1370068.6990-contig-5936_pt1 | contig 23155 bp, 39 predicted proteins | sample MGYA00561227_ERZ1370068 | MGnify/ENA primary metagenome ERZ1370068 (study PRJEB38410, sample SAMEA6850437) | metagenome | study: Metagenomic assessment of the ecological functions of the soil: analysis of the soil microbiota associated with the...
TGTACTTCGTTCAGTTACGTATTGCTGATACGAGCGAAGTTAGGATTTTGAGCAAAGGCATGTGTTTCATACATACCTGCTCTTGTCATTCCTATAGTCTGAGCTTCCATGATTAGTTTCAAAATCCCAACTTTATCACGGAGACTTAAGCTCTGGTCAATAATCATTACAGATTCAGTAGTCAATCTAGTCTGTCCAAATCCAACTACTTTATCTTTGTCCTCAACTACCACGGCATATATTGCTTTATCAGGCGGTGGTAATCCAAATTCATCCTTGTAAAACTTCGTTGCCAGATTCTGTCTATCACTTCTAGGTCTGAGTGTTTCAATAGACGAGTATCCATTAGTTTATCTTGTATGGCAACATAGAGCGCCATTGATACAGCACTTCCTTTTGACTGCTGCAATCTGGTGAAGTTAATAGGATACATCACATCAGCACCAGTGTAATCGTATATCCAATAGATATTTGGTAGAGAGTCATTAATGTTCTGGAAGAACTTATGATTCTGCTCACCATCCATTTCCTGTATCCTCTGATTGGAAATCATAACCAGAGAATAGGCACCTTGAAATACAAAATCATTTCAAATCCTGATTAAAGACTAGAATCTGCTGACTCTTAAAAGCCTTGACGTAAATCTCAGGATTAATCTCCACACCCTCTAACATTGCACCGGGATACATAATACCAATCTTGCGTAGTAAACTTGTATCCCCACATCCTAAATCTAGCACCCTACTATTGTCACTGAGATGATTACCAACGAAATTAACTATCTCAAAGTGAGCACGTTCCTCCGAGTCTCTATCTGTAAAACCATTGTTTGTTCTCAAAGGCATGAGTCGTTTGAGAGTAAATTCAAGTTTATCCCCAAAGAGGAATGGAATTGAATACATTCTTAAAGAACTCATTCTTAACTTCTGCATACCCATGATATGTTGAGTATGTAGTCTCCATTCTGAGCAATTCCATCAATAGTCTATATGATGGCTCTGGTAAATATTTCATGAAAATATGAGCAAATGCATTGGAGTGATTACATTTCAATGAGCATGGTAAATGTGGAACTGCTCTTACTCCCATTCCTTTAATTAGGATATTGCAAGTCTCATAGTAGTCAGAGATATACCTGATTCTTACCAAGCTCAATAAACTGAATTCCTTCCATGCATGGAATCATATCACGATAATGCTTTTGATTCCAGTAGTTCTCAAAGAATTTGATACAGCAGTCTGGATATCCTAGTATCTTACCATAGCCGCCAATCTGGCTTAAATCAGGATAGTCACTGAAATTGTTAATAATAACCCTGACCTGATAATCTTCTCCGGGTTTCACTAATTGAACTTCATTACTATACGTATTAGATACAGGAGTATAGTTGAGAGGATTTATATAGCATCTATTAGCTTTAACAGTCATGTAGAAGCTAGAATCGTAAAGCAAATCCTCTTTGTTCACTAACATAATACAAGCGCCACGTTCTCTATTAAAGACTGTCTGTAATTCAGCCTGAATGAAATCATTAGACAGCTTCGCCATCTTGGGTTCGTATTCATTCTGTATTACCTTAGAAGCCCACTGAGTTCTAAATGTCTCAGGGGGATAAAATCATACAGTCGGCAACTGAATCTCGTCCGACTGTTGCTTCGATTCGTCTGAAGTCATAGTGGTCCCCGTGATGATTAGAATTAGCTGTCATTAGATTGAAATCATTAACGTCACTTCTTAACGAAATCGGTTGTTTCCCTTCAGCCAATAATCTATCTTCGGTATAACTAAAGAGGCGTTTGAGAAGTCCGCAGTGGTCAGTTCTCTCGCGCCAATCTTTTGATTGCCCAGGGCATTCTCCTTTGCACGCAAAAAGAATCTACAGCCTTTACACCCCCGATATTGCTCGGGGGTATTATACAGAGCGAGGAGTCTTTCATGTTGATTGACTTTATCTTCTGATTTGAGCCAGTTGATTCCATCTTTATTCACTCGTCCACAATTCGACATACTACCATCAGACATTACACCTTGAACCGCTGGAGTAGTTAATGGGTCACAGCTATTCCAAATGCAAGATGTTTCACCACTACCCATTAGAAGTTTGGTTATGTCAGAGAACATATCAAATTCAATGCCAGTTTTCAGTTCACTAATTCTAACTACTGCATTGAATGCTTCATTTTCTGTTAGCTTTAGATTTCTAGCTTGGGTAGTATCCACTTCCAATAGATGAATCCTAGCGTGCTTTAATCCCATACCACCAAGCATTCCAAACCACGAGCATAGCTTATCGAGCTTTCCATCTATCGCATTGGCAGTATGGAGTGTGGTGATTAGAGATACATTAAATCCTTCTTTGATTAGAGTCACGAATCGATTGTGAATCTCCGACGTTGTGGCAGTATTACAGCGTGGAGAATTAAGGTCATGCGGGCCATCGAGTGATACTCCCACATTCACATTATACTGACGAAACATCTCACTTAGAATTCTGGCTTCCAATATGAGAGCGAAGTCTGAATTCCATTCTTACCATATTTCTTCAGACCATACGCCCATAAAGTATGGAGGTCATCTATGGGAGTCAGAAGTGGTTCACCACCGAAATAAGCAGAATTCAGAGCCAAGTTCATCCAAAGTAGCAATCATTTTCTCCACAGAGTATTCTTTTGGAGAATAATTATTCTGAGCGCGCATGGGGTCTTGATAGCAATATTTGCACGACAACGAGCATTTGATTCCGACTGGTAGAACTTCAATAGACATCTTATGGCCCTACGTATTGCGGCATATCTGCATGTGGGTATCACTATGCACATCAGAGAATGGGACATCTACATGACCAGTATCTATATGTGCAACATCTTGATGTGCTACATCTGAATGTGAATCTGAATGTGAACCATCCCCATGTGCTTTATCAGCATGAGCTATATCAGAATGAGTATCACTATGAGTATCGCTATGCGTTCTATCTCCGTGGGGAGTATCCCATGTGGGAATCACCATGCTGTGCATCTTGATGAGCTATATCATCATGTGCATCAGAATGACTATCTACGTGAGTATTCGGAGGAGTGGTAGCATCGCCATGAAAATCGCTATGTGCATCCTGATGAGTATAATCCTGATGAGCCGAATTATCTGTATGAGAATCAGTATGGTCTTGATGACTTAAATCACCATGACTATCGCCATGAGTATCCGTATGAGTATCTGAATGAGGAGTATCAGTATGACTAAGCATCTCCATGAGAATCAGAATGAGTATCACTATGAACTAAATCAGAATGAGCGGCATCAGAATGACCAACATCACTATGGGTATCAATATGAGTAATATCGTTATGTCCTAGTCTATCCTGATTGTTCTGACTATACCAGTGTAGTCTGGAAATCTCCGCCTACAGTGAACCTTGTTCATTCCACTGAGAGCTTGTAGCTAAGATATTTGAAATTCTTCTTTTATTACTGGTAGCATCAATATAGCAAACGTAATCACCCTCAATCCAAATACTACCGGGTTTAGCCAATGGTTGATTGGATACTAAATCTCCTGCATGGAAATATTCTTCACCCGCTTGGTCAACGAAGTGAAGTTCAGTCGATTCTATCCAAATCGAACCCGGAGCTTTAGGCACTGACCCACTTATCCGTTCCGACCGGAATTACCAGTCCATTCTGATATAAACAATATTGGGTCTAGATGCGTCAGAGCCTATATTTCTATTGCCATCTGATTGAAATCCGATATCACAACTTATAGCAAAAGTGCTCAATCCAATGATAGTGCCACCTGTAATAGCTACTGCAATGGCATTCCTGAACTGACATAGTGCCCAAACCAAGACTAGCCACAATCCCACTTGGGGTATTAGCACCAGTTCCACCACCAGCTATGGATACTACTTTATCCACCCACGCACTACCCACTCCATTCTTGAAATACATTAGTAGTTCTATTATACCGAATCGAACCGACCGGCTGATTTGATGAAGCGGTGGCAAACAGAGTTGCACTGTCAGAGTCCTTAGCTGCTAAATAGTTAAGGACATCTACATACAAATCTGTTATAGTTGGTTTTGTCCAGTCAGCCATTACTTCACCAATGCCAGATTATCCCGTGAAATCTCAGTGAGTTTAGTCTGTAATTCATCACATTCCTGTGATTTCTTGTTAAACATATCGGATAACTGTTCAATGCAGTAGATTGCTTTTCAATGATGATTTGTTGCTTACCAATCATTTGAAGCAATTCTTCAGGAGTCACATCGATTTTAGCCATTGATATTCTCGAAATAGGAAACTACCTCACTCACAACAGCGATAATGTCTGAATCGGGGGCATCGTCTACCATCACTGTCATCAGCCATAACCATGACATAGATTCTGTCAGTAAACCAATCTGGATTAGCTAAAAATTCTAATAGCTAGCAATTTCTTATTTTCTTCCCCCTCTCCCCTTTCAAAGCCTTTGTAGCTGTCTGAATCAAAGCAATCTTGATTAGGTCTTTGTTTTTACCAGTTTCGATTTTTTCCTGTATTCCTCGTAATGTAGGCATTGTATCTCCTATAGCACCTCAAACATCAATTCACCAATTATATATATTCCAGTCGCAACTGTCCAGTTGGACACATTGACTTTACCTACTCCAATTACAGTGGCACCGGGTTGTTTGTATACATTATTCCAGTAGTCCAGCTAGTAATGTCATTCACCTGACACGTCATCCTACTTTGTGCAGCAGCTGTATATCCACCAGGAATCTTAACACGTAATTCTCCAGTTGTAGTAGAAACATTGCCGCGCACATATAGTGCAACGAACATTATCTTACCAACTAATGTATAACGGAACGTAATTACATCACCAGCTATTACAGTCCATGTTCCAGCTGCGGCAGTAAAATCAGCAGCATTGAATGGAACAGCAGTCCAAACTCCTTGTGGGTGTTGCTCTCCCATATTCAGTGATTGAACCAGAGAATATTGCATCACCAGCCGTATTGATAGTTAATCTTAGAATTCCACTAGCACCAGTATATAACTTAATCGCCCCAGATGCATGAGATGCTACTAGACTAAGACCACCAGCTCCTAAGGAATTTAATACGATGCTATTTGCAATATTATAAGCAGAAGTAGTATACCCAGATGAAAATGCATTTAGAACACCTAGCAATCCAAAATCATTATCAAAAGCCAACGACGCAACTTTATCAGTTCCAGTCGCTGTATTTTTAATTCTTACTCTATTGATAGCAGCGCCTACTGCACCGCCAAAGGAGTATGGTCAGCATTCTGGCTAAGATTAAGAGCACCAGTCCTATCAAGTGATAATAAATCTGTAGCGCCTAGGCATCAGTTAATGATTGGAGTCTATATGAGCCACCCTGAAATGATTCTCTCCAAGAATCTACCATCAGCCAGTTGGTCAGTCTCTTTGAATTGAATCACTGGAGCGGCTGATTCGATAGACAATGGTAGAGCATTAGTCATTACATTGGCGACATTCTCCATTACTACGTTAGGAGATAAGACTGCATCAGGTATCGCACCTTCAGTAATGGTTGCAGCATTCAGAGGCAGCGGATTGAATGATGAACCATTATCAGTGGAATATTCAAAAATATGAGATATTTGATTCCACCGAATCCATTGTGAGGCCATTATACTATACCCCTAACTTGCCATGAAACATCAGCAGTCATCTCTCACTCCTGTAGAATCAAACACTAAAACTTTGAAACTTATAGGATTTGGAATATCTACAGAAATCATAGATAATAGTTAGAGGCTCAATAGCTTTAGTTGGTGTAACATTGATAGAATCTATATCCTTAAATTGCTTATTGAAAATAACTACAGTTCCAGTTAAATCAGCAGCAAAGCAAAGCTGATGACCTGAATCCATTCTCTCTTAACATCCAACGAGAATGTTAGATTATAAAAGAGTTGCTAATGCTTTGTCATTATTTTGAGTAAAATCAAATGTCACCCTAATGTATCTAAAGTTATTCAAGAATGCTGATTTACCATGAACTACTGGAGTCCACGTAATTCTATCTAATGATGCTTCAATACTAGCTATCTCCGATACAATTCCACCAGTTGACAGCTGTTCAAAGAGTATAATTCATATTGAATATGGTGCTGGGGATTACAGTTCCATAATCAATAATCTCTGATATTTAGCCGTCAGCAGTGTATCTAAAATATATATAGGATATCCCGCAGTCAACTGGTCTTGAATTGTATTCCAACTCTTAGCTGTGAAATGCGTATTCCAATTCTCTTGCCAAATCTACACAGACTAGAATCTTACCAGTATTATCAGATATCCATGTCCACGGCTGACCAGCTATTAAAGCCGCATCCCAACCAACGAATTCATCATTAACCCAACCGATTATCGGACTACCATAGACAAGTGCATTTACCTTCAATCCAGGTAGAATACTCTTCGATAATCCTGTAATTCAAAATCTGGAGGCTGATTTACAGTCAGTGTTACAGATGCCGGTGGTCCACTATTACCAGCAATATCAGTAGGATATCACTGAATATGTACAAGTTCCTGCAACCGTTTCAAATGCAGCAGTGAAAGTTCCGCGCTGAACTCCGATTACCGTATTACCTTTACTTACAGTGTAATGGTCTACTTCCCAAACTGAAGTTGGGACACTCCAACTGAGTAATACGTTATTGTCGATGACTCTACCATTGAGTGTAATAGACCCAAGAGGAGGAATAATTACATCTACATATGTAGCACTATTAGAATAGATTCCAGTGGCATTTATAGATTTTAGGAGATATCTAGTAGTCCCTACTAAGATTGGGTCTAGTCTTAGCTTCAAGAGATAAAGTTCTAGTTATGAAATTGAGCAGTCTCCCATGCATTACCAAGTCTCAATTCATAGTATTGTGCATGAGCCGCTGGCTCCCAAGTCAAAAATAAGATTACGAACAGTGGTATAATATGAAAATCCAGTCGGAGCTAACGGAGTTTCTTCTGGAGCTATAGGAGTGAATACTCTTTCCTGTATTGGAAATAGCACACTCTGAATATCTGATACACTAATCTGTAATCTACTTAGAATATCATACAAGCGTGGGTCAATCTGCTGATATCCTTCAATCAGCGGCTGAACGCTAGACGATACATTAACTGTAGTAGGAGTATTCGCCATTATTCCGTCGGCTCTCTCAGCCCAAATCGGAATACCAAATACTCTGTAGTCTCTTAAACTAAACCACTCTCCAAACTTATCCACTTTAATTTGACAGCTAGCTCTTTCATTCTCAAATAAGAATTCTCTAGTCTTTTGTATACCTGGATTCAGAGATAATGATATCGTAGGTGTATCCAAGATATAAGCATCATCTATTGAATATATTCTAAGCTGCAAATCTCCTACACCTTTGACTATCAATCTAAGACCAGAAAATAGACAAATTCCCCACGTGGGTCTGGAGTAATAAACGCAAACCTGATAAATGATTCAATTGCTACACCATCATCATCCTTAACTCCAGGAGCTAGCCTATAGATATTGCCATCATATCCAGAGAATTTTAGAACAGCTACCTTGTTAGCAAATTGAATATCTACCAAAGCACCCTGATAGATGAATCCCACCCTTCATCTTCCATACTGACCATTTGATTGCTTGAGATGTAAATCCTTCATTCAAATCAGCATGGAGGAGATATGAGAGCATTCCATTGCATTATCTAGTGGAACTGCAACGTAAAGCCTACCCATGATTGGATTGTAGGCTACCAAAATCTTGTGGAAGTATAGCTTGTTAATCCTCAACCAAATGTCATCTATCTTATATGAGAGATTATCACTATATGACCCACTGAATATTGCTAAACCTAGCCCTTGATACTACAATGAAATTATCATTAGAGGTTCCGTCCACATCAAGGATTCGGCAGAGTCCATTGCATTCTGAGCCAACAGATTTATCAAGCGGTCCAACAGTCCACGTAGCTGGAGTATCATTATTGTCAGATGTAATATAAGAGCGGTATGATTTATGTATGATGAGCTGACTACGGAATTCAATACAATTCCTTACAGGCCCACCATTATCTTTTGGATATACATCTACAAATCCCTCAACCGAATCGAATGATTTCTGGCTGATTAAAGAGAGAGACTCTCACCTCTTGCAGGATTGATATTCTCACCACGTCACTACTAATGCACCCTTGAAGATTCCAAGATAATTTCCTGCCGGAATCTTATCTAGCTGGTCATAGAGAAAATCCGCAGAGGCTGCCAAGTTCAGAATCGAAGAATGATAGAGTAATAGTAGTTGTGGTATTATCACCAATCCTACCATTAGGCACATAAAAATATTCATAAGCCTGCTGGTCGCCACCGTATAATGAATATTAACTTTGTAGCTACAATCCACCGCGCCACAGTTCCAGCCGGTCCAATTGGAATGTTAGAGATAACTACGCTTTTTCCACCCGGAGCAACATATGAAGTAGCCGCACTCCGCTTCGTAATATAGCCTGACGCAGTTTCAAATGATACAGCAAAGAGATGCGCTCCAGCTTCAATATTACCAGCCGCGGTAGACGTTGTGCAAGTTAATGTTCCACTCGGAGCGGGTCCACCAGCTAATCTAGCAACTCCAGTTCCATCATATACATAAACAAATTGACCGGGTAATCCAGTATTGCCATCGTGAGGACTAATATATGCCCTATCAAACATTACTTGTAGAGCAAAATCCAGTCATCTGAGGAATGGTTAATATTGGACTACCCAGTAGTGTGGAATCATAGAGTCTACCACCGTCATCTAGAATTAAGTATCGAGTAGCTTCGCCTGTTTTCTCATATGACCTAGTTCTGAGAATTACTTTAGCTCACAGGCAAATCTACAATCGAACCATCTCTAGTAAGAGTGGCATTAGTATCGAAGATGATATTCTGAGCATCTATAAAATGGTCCGCAGGGACAGACTGGTCTATTCCGCGGTTAAAAATTCCCGCGAAGTTATTTGAACCAATTGCCAGATGCTCAGATATCATTTCTTAGACCGCCGCTAATTCAGCGTGCCATTTACCAGTTGCTCTGGTATATGTCAGAGTTGTGGTTCTGCCCACTGTAAGTGTAGCTGCCGTTGCAATATTTCCAGAAGCTGCAAGAGCAATTGTAGCTATCGGCAGCAACTAAGGTTACAGTTTGAGCAGCAATTCCACCAACTTTGGGGATAATTGTTGAAACTCCTACTGCACCTGTGAGAACAAGCACATCGGCATTCGCATCAATAGATGCTGCCGCTGCTAACTTGCGCTCCGGAACGCTTGCTGACTGTTCCTTGAAATGACATTTCAGTCTCCGTTCGACAGGTTTTATTTTTAGAATTTGACGAGTCTAACTACAGCATTTCCACCATTTATTCTGATAAATCCAGCAGCTACATCCTGTCCAGTCCCAAATGCTGGGTCAGTTGCAGCTACCAGATTTTTAGGATTGCTCATATCAGAATTGTTACTGATATCAGCAGATGTAGCAGTAGAAGCCGTAATATACATACGATGCAATCTAGTTGGTAATGCTCTAATTGCATTGTCTGTAATCGACGTTGAACCAGTCTGAAGCAATTCCATGTTATCCCCCTAGATAACTGCTCCGAATCTCTTTTCGTAGTATAGGACGCCTTCTATGGGTTACGCCCTGTTTATTTAGGGCTTCAATTCCCAAATATGTATCGCGCCTTTGCAGCCATAATCTCTCTAGTCTATTGGCGGCTTTTTCATTGCGGCCTTTGAAAGATGCGGCGAGATAGGCTGTCAGAGCGGCATACATAGAAACAGCATTGTTCAGATTCACAACGCTATTTACATCGTTTACTACTCCTGCTGAAAGACTGTAATATCTAAGCAACAGTTCTCTATCAGCAGACAGAACCTACAAACTTTAGAGCATTATTCCTAAATGCCCAATATCCTAGAGTAGATAATGGTTTAGCTGTAGGTTCAAATTCTCTCTCTGTCATTGGAATCCAATTGCCATCATTAATTCCACCACCAGCCGGAGTCCGTTCTTGTATATCAATAGGGAGAAAGAAATCAGTTGGTAGATTAGCCAATTCCATAGTATCTTTAGGAACTTGAACTACAGCAGACAAAGTTTGAAATGGCCTCATTCCATTCAGAATCAACTCGTTTTGAATCTGATTGTGGGCTGATTTGACATAATCTATTATAGAGACATCCGTCCATATATTTCTGGCGTAGTCTCCTAATAGAGAAGCCGCCTCTTGCATTACATCACTTATCTGCATTTTATCCTACTTATTTCATCGAAACTAATTTGGCTAACTCAGCATCCGATACTTGCGCGCGTGAGCAAACTGGACAAACCAGAGCTTCACTTGGAATCTGTGATGTGCAGTATTTACAAGCCTTATAAGCCAGAACATCAATTGCACTGGCCCATTCCTTCTTACCTACAATCTGCTCTAATGAAAAAGCAGCTAACTTCTGAATTGGTGTGATGGATTTATGTGACCGATTACGCGACCAGTCATCATCAGCCATCTTAATCAGAGCCATATACCATTTGCTCTGACAAACCTTTGCCTCTTTCAATCTTTCTGGAAATCTGGTGGAGATTTGAGCCTTATCAAAATCACCCTCTACCCAGAACAAACCTGGATAAACACCTTCGATTCTATCAACTGCAATACAAGAATTAATGTAATCATCTACGATAGATTTGGCAACTACTTCAGATTCCTGAATAATCGTCATACTACCGCGTGATTCATCCATGTAAACGTGTGATACAGAATTTCCAAGATTCAAGAATCCAAAATCTCCATCCTTAGCCGCTTGAATGATAAAGTGTCCAGGATAGATTCCCGGCTTCTTTTCGTTCAGTTCGACTGGCAGTAGACATACTACTGTAGATTTAGACATTCTTCACTGACTCCGGCTTGAACTTTTTAGTTGCGTCAATGAACACAGAATTCTCAAATGCAAACAAATCTGACCTGCCTACATCCTGTAGAATATCAAAGTAAACAGATGCTTCCTTTAGACGCTTCTGCTCATCTTCATATTCATAATCTGATGCAGTTTTCTTAATCTTTGGGCCATTAATCATTATACTCAGCATCAATTCAATGATATTGAAGTGCGGATATAATGGCTCTCCATCTTTGGAGACAAATGCCCAAATGGTTTCGTATTCATATCCCTTGGCTTCTGGTAGTTCTGGATTGCCACCACCTATCCAAGTGAGTCTCTCTAGAATCCATGTATCCTTAAGATATGCATATTTCAATACTTCTCTAACTTCTACTACGGTTCTAAGATAAATACCTGTCGGAGTAAAATCACTATATTCACCAAGCCGACGCTCAGTGGTAGTATTAGAATTAATGATACGAAAAATAGGACGACGAGAGCTAACTTCTTTGCCGTATTTCTCCGCCAACTGTTCATTAATCTTGTCGATTCCTGAGTCATATAGAGTTTCTTTAGGCATTATCTTTGACTCCTAGAACTTAGAGAATAGGGGCCGGTCCCCAATGAGTGGTTGATTAAATTAGAAACCGGCCCCAAAGACTACTAACTCTTACCAGCGTTTAGCTGGAATTAAATTAGTAGCCAGACGGAATCGCAAGCCCAGATACGTATGAGCCTGCGGCTGGATTCATCAGATATAAGTTGAACGAACCAGTCAGATAAAAGATTTGGCTGGTCGCAACGCCACCCGATGCACCACGGATTTCAAAAATCCTACGACCATCAACATCGTAGAATTTTGCGGGATGAAGTTCAGCGCGGCCCCACAGTTCAGGGATGATAAAGTCAATCCTCGTTTTATCCCAAACGAACGAGATTTTGACTGGAGCACCCGCTAACTGCATATTTCCACCGAAATACAGATTAACTCCCTCATTACCGGAAGTTTTCTGAATGGTGGAAATTAACTGCGCTAACTCTTCATAAGCCTGCTGCTGACAAGGATGCATCCATGCAGATGGCTTATAACCATTGGAGATACCGATTCTATCCCCAATCTTGTTTAATGCTAAACGCGCGTGGGGTAATGCTAATCCACCGCCATTTGCATTTACTCTGTTGGCTCTGATTTCCGGCGTAGTCGAACGTGGAAATCCTAACCATGTGCCAGAACTCGCGTCATTGTTGTGATATGGAACACCAAACATTGAAACCGGAGGAGTAGTTGTAGTTCCTTCCACAACCACCTTATCTCCAGCAACCGTTGCTCCGGTGGAGCCATTCACAGTAATCTGCTTGTTCGGCAAATCATACATGGAAATAGGCGCATAGCCATTCTGCGATGCGTTTCCAGTATGGCTTCTCCGAGTTGTCAGAGTTGAATTGTAAATGGACACCATCTGTCCATAACGCATTAACTTTGCACCAAATCCATCCGATGCAAGAGTTAATGTATCAGCGCCGCCAGCCGTAACAGCATTCGCTGAAACAGTTCCCAGAACTCCAGTTCCGTCTGTCTGACAAAGTGCATCGACATTGCGACGGAATTCCGGCATTGCTTTCGCAAGCAAATGACGGAGAGTATTCAGAACTGCTTTACGATTGTCGTCAGTGGCCCATTCTGCTTTCTTTGTCCACTGAACAGCAAACCGCATGTTTACGGCATTGATAACGGCCTTATCGAAAGTCGGGCCATCACCTAATCCCATATCTCCACCGTCCGAATCAAAATGACCAAATCGGCCACCCGGACGTAATTCGAGAGGGATACGCATATCCCGCGCGGAAATTACTTGAACATTCCGCTTCTCGATTGTTGAGTAGAACGTATCGTCCCGGTCAAATAAAGTCGGGAGGGTCGGGTCTACTCTTTCGAGTTCATTAGCAACTACCTGAGATTCTTGAGTGCCATTGTTGTTTGGCCTCTATTTCCTTAAAGTTAACCTTTCTTTAGAGTGGCTTTACCCAGAATTATATCCATATCCGAAGTTTTGTCGAAATCTACTTTCTTCGCATCTGGAACATTCTTATTAAACCTCTGGGCTGACCTCTCCTGTTTACCTTCTCGCTCCTGTTTGCCTAAAGGACGGTGAACAGTTCTATCATTGTTCTTAACCTTCCTTCCAAGAGCTTCGGCCTTTAACCGGGCGCGAACTGATGGCAGAGCTTGAATGGCACGCGCCAGATACGTGTCTTTTATTCTGGTCTTTCCATTCTGTCTCATTCCAGTTGCGCGGAGATTCTCCCAAAGAGAATCCATTTTTCTCAGATGGTGTTGGTCCCTAGAGAGTATCCGACCCGTCTCCTGAATAATATCTTCCAGTAATTTCTTACGCATGTAAGGCTGCATTTCGTTGCGCGGGTCAAGGTCTTTGATGATAATCTTCTTCATCTCAGAGACGATATTTCCACTCACCTCTGACATTGATTCTTCCATCCTCGACCGCTCGAATTGCATCTTATCTCGAATAAACTGCTGCCGCTCTGGGTCAATCTGTTCATCCTGTGGTTCTCTATTGGCCCATTGTGGCTTACCTACATTGGGATTCCCAAATACGAAATTGTGAATCCACTTAGCAGCTTCAGCTAGATTCTTATCATTAGAACTCACACCCTGTTGCACTGCGGCATACAGCACTTGCTGAATTACCGGAGTGGTTACTCTGATAGAATGATGACTCATCTACTTCCTTTAATGATGGAAGAAAATTCTCAGTAAACTTCTGAAGAGCTTTCTTCTCACCCGAATTACTAATCGAGTCCAATACTTCCTTTGCATCACCTTGTAATACCTTAGCCTGAAAGTATTGATAGTAATTCGCCTGTTCGACAGCCGCTCGTGCATCATCTACAGTTGGAATAATCTGCTCATATTGCCGAGCCAAGAAAAGTTCTTCTTAAGCTCAGGAAAATCCTTGAATACTTTAGGATACTTAGCTGTAATATCTTTTACGCTAAGGACTCCCTCTGAATCTGCTTGTTCTTCTTCGGATTCTTCCTCTTCTTCCTCTTCTTCTTCTTTGTCTTTATCTTCATCTGATTCTTCTTCATCTTCTTCAGACGGTTCATCTTCTGATTCTTCAGTCTCAGGTTCCGCTACATCAGTAGAATCAGATTCCTCAGTATCAGGATGTTCTTTTTCCAGAATATCGAGGTCTGATAATCCAGTATCATTAGTATCTTCTGCCATTTGCTTCTCCTAGCTGTTATGCTTAGAACTATTGAGCCGGTGGTTGATTCTGATTAGGAGGTTTTGAACCACTAGCCTGATTCTGTGGACCCTGTGGCCCCATCATAGCTTGTTGAGCCATCTGCTGCTGCATTATCATTGCTTGATTCTGTTGATGCATTTCCATATGAGCCTGAACATTTGCATATCCAGGAGTATCTTTACTAGCCAATCCTTCTGGAGATTTCAGATAAATCTTGCAGACTCCAATATGGATTTCATCATCATCAACAGTTGGGTCAATTGCAACGGATGGAATCATTTGTGGTTGCTGATTTGGGTCCATTGGTTGTAATTGACTCGGGTCTAATGGAGCTTGCTGTGGTTGACCCTGAACCAAAAGACTAATCTCATATAGCTGTTTATCTACATCATCCTGACCCGGAATATAAAGTTCCGGAACACCAATCAATGCATTAATGAGTGGAGCATTCTTGAAATGACTCAGAACTGCATTGATTTCCTCATTGTTCAGAGTCAATAGATTCTGGATAATATCTCTCTGCTGAACCCACGAAGCTGGGGATTGGTCAGAATATTCAGCTTCCACTTGACCAACTTTACCAGTCGCTTGCGTCAATTTGATGTAGACATTCTTAAACGAGTTGCCATTAGGTTCTACCATTACTTCGTCATAGTCTACAGAATCAAAGTATTGGTATGCGGCTTTCTTTAGAACCTCTATGAAGAAATTTGAAACCATTCTCCAAGTAAGCTGTAATCTCTGGAGTGATTGATTACGACTGGATTCATATTCTCCAAGAGTTCCGCCTGAACCTTGTAATGCACCACCGTAAATACTTGCATATGCACCAGACACAAACTGCCCATATTGTTCCAATTGCTTTTGAAACGCTGGAACTTCATCCGACAGTCTAGCCATTTGAGTCTGGAAGAATTGGTCATTCAAAGAACCACCACTCGAAGATGGTTTAGCTGCAACCATATCTCCGGGTCTAGCTCTGGTCTGTTCTAATTTCTTAGTATCAATTGCATCCGAACGAACGAAAGTAATTGGAATTCCATATCGAACGGTATCACTAATGATATTGAAGTTGTCCGATATCATGTCCTGAATATCTACGATTGCTCTACCTTGAGGCTCACCGTAAATAGAATTGTAAATAGGGTTTACGCTCATTGCCCAAACGTCATCTACATTTTCATTCTTGTATTCAACTAGAACTTCATTTACTTTTGTAGCACACATTCCATCTGGGAATGCAGCCTTGAGCATGTTTGACTGTTCTTCATCTAATCTATTGTAAGCGAACTGGCGATACCATCGTTTCTTAATTGTCACCAATGCATAGGTTCCACCGATTACTGCTTGTGGCAATCTAGCCCACCGCTGATATTCTCCAGTATCACCTTTAGCACTAATTTCCCCTCGCTTGTTTTCATACCGTTCGATAGCCCACGATTCATCTTTTTCTTCATCGAAGGCTAAGATATGGACTATCCTTGAAATTCTTGACCCAAGCTGGGACATATACGTTTAATGACCCAAACAAATCAACACAGACTCTAGTCTTATTACCTTCTTTTAATCTTCTTAACTGTGTCATGAACTATCTTAATATCATTGAATGGTAATCCAATGAATCCACAATTCTGACACATTGTCTGTTCGCTCGGCTGTGCCTCACCCATTCCTTGATTCATTTCGGGAGGCATTCCTTGAGGTGGCATTCCACTTTGCATATCTGGACTCATCGGTCCAGTTTCAGGAGATGAAATACCCATTCCAGAATCGGGTGCCTGTTCAGGATTCCCCATATTAGGAGGAGGCACAGGATTAAGAGGATTACCACATCGAGGACAAATAAAATTGTCCTGCTGAGTTTCAATAGGTGATTCTTCAGTCTTTGAATACTTCCCATACTTCGCGTCCGTTTCCGGATAAATATACGCGGCAACGAAGTGTTGGTTCCATAATACAAAGAGAGCCTTAGCTAACAATTGCTCCGAGCCATTATCTTTCTGGATTTTCTTGGCAGCTTTTGTAAATGTAGCCGCTGTGAGCACATCTTCTTCACTATCCGCATCTTCGGGAAAAAACCTGACCTTTGGAACTGATGCCGATAATGCCGCAATAATAGCCTCGCCATATGGTTTATAAATGTTAATGATTTTGGGGAGTTCCTCGTTATCGTCCAAATCAATCGACTGAGGGACACTGAATAGTTTCCTACAGTATCATTCCAGAAAATGTTTTGAACTCCCTGCCAATAGTAATCGAGTAGTTTTAAGTAGTCGTGCTCTAGACTTCAAGCGCCATTTGCTCTTCATTATCATATTCATCAATGAGAGCATTAATAGCTGTCTCCAATTCTAAATTTACCGTTGGGTCTACATTTGGACCTTGGGGAATTCCGCGTCCCCTCAGGAGGGATTTGATTATCAGGACTATCAGGAGACATTCCACCAGACATATCATCAGGTGATATCCCCGCTTCGGCAGGGTCAGGATATTCAACAACTGAAGTCGGAGCTTCTGGAGTTCCATATTCATTTACCTGCGGACCCTCTTCTATTCCAGTATCAGGAGGCATTCCATCCCAATATCAGATGGAGTTGCAGGATAATCTAATCCAGCTGGGGGATAAGTCATTATCTAGCCTTCTGTCTCTCTTTCTACATTCTTTCCAAGCAATATAATGGCACTTATGACATCTAAAATATTTTTCCAGCTTTACTCTAAATCATATATCACTAGGATATAAAATGTAATCCTTTACTACACAAATATCCAACTACATTAGCTCTTATTTCTTTTTTTCTCTCATCCTCTCCATTATCTTTTTGTGTTCCAATATATAAGTGCTCTGGATTGACACAGTTTTTCTTATTACACTTATGATTAGCCTGGTCGTAGCTATTTAGGTCTAAACCTTTGAATAAATGTAGTGATAGTCTATGGGCAGTAGTTCTTAATTTATTATTTTGATTGATTGTAAAATGAACTCTCCCATAACCATTTGGGTCACTAGTTGCCAGTCCAAAGCCAATGACTATCTACAATAATGTAATGGTCATTAAAATAATCTAGCAAAGAAAATAGGCCATTGTCTATATCCTAGAAGTTAACGAAGGCATGGTGGTATCCTATTCTATGTTTGCAATAAAGAACAGAATACCACCACAACCTTAGAGCCTAGTATTTCGGCTGTGCTGATTCGTCCTGGCTCGGAACCAAAACCCAACCGAATCGAACCGAATACTTCAGCTCGAATCTTGTTTCAGGACGAACAGGTTTGTTTCCACCTTCCGGAAGAATAATCGGAAGTGAAACAACTGGCTCTTCACCACCTTCTGGTAAAGTATTATCCGGTCCAACCGGAGGAAATACCGGCTGATGTGAGGGATAATTCCCACTTCCCGGTAATCCATGACTTGGATATCCACCACCATATCCCGGTCTACCATAACCGGGGTCTACTGGAGGACGAACTCCAAAACCAGGGTCTACTGGATTTAATCCCTGTCCCGGTAATGCATTGTCAGGATGCAATCCACCATCCAAGAAAGTGATTAGAGCTACTCGTGAGTTCATTTGATTCTCCCTTTTCCTGTTAGCTTAGCTATTGTTTGTTAGAGCGAGATACCGATTTATTCACCTAGTATCTTTTTGCAGCCGCAGGTGGATTAGTCGGTGGAGTTGTTACTGACGGTGTATGTCCAGGAACTCCGGGAAGTCCTGCTTCTTCCGCAGCTTCTCTTGCCGCTAATTCAGCAGCTTCTCTTGCCTGAGATTCTCTTTCTACTCTTACTCTCTGCTTTAATTCTTTTGCTTCCTGTGCTTCCCTTTCCCTTACCTGAGAACCCGGAACAACAATTACCGCATTCTCAGAATCCATCCTGACAGTCTGATACTGGAGAGTTGGAACTGTTGAATGCGTTAATGCTTTCACCGCAACATCAACGTATTCATTTCCATCTGAACCATCACCGACAGCAATGATTTTTCCAGTTACAGTTACTTCATCATCCACATCGTGAAGTGGAGTAACTACAACTTCCTCACCAGACTGTCTATCTTTGTAAACAATCTGACCAGTATCAGGATTACGATACCGCTTTGGCCTACCCAATCTGGTATCCTGCGGGTCACTCGAATCTCTCGAATGTCTCGGGTCAGTCGTATCCTTCGGATTAATTGCTACAGCGTGTGGTTCCCCTTTTGTAAGTGGGGGAGTTGCACCGTATGGAGCGGGAGTTGGATTCGTCATTTTCACTTCTCCACTTTACTTGTCTAAGACATCAGTTGACTGAACTATTTCTTCAACCAAAGATTCCCTGCTCTTAGCAGGACTACTGTATTTCTTTTCCAACTCCTTTTTCTTCTGGCCCCAGTTAACTGTCCTCGCTCCCATTTGAACGGGAACTTCCTCGACAGATTTGTTAGTAGCCTTGTTTAGAAGATTAGTATTCAATACCTTTACAGTTTCTTCTAATTCATCAGTTCTAGATTCTAGTATGTTAACATCATTCTCTAGTTTAGAAAGTCTAGCCCCGATATCTCCCACTTCGATAACGACTCTTCGCAAGTCTAAATACACCTGAGTTATGTGACTGGTCCCGCTCAAAATTTTCCATGCTTCTTTGAAACGCTGTATGATTCCCATCTTGTTGTAGTCGTTCATATATTTGTGCCTCTTTAGTGGCAGTGTCTAATCCCGCTTTAGAATCCTCAATAAACTTATCTACTCCCTTGAGTAAATATCTGAGGTCATCATAGAGGTCATCACCTAGAGATAATTCTCCTTGGGAATCTTCTTGAGCATCCCACTTCTTTACATCTTCTGCTTTATGCCCATGAGCATCAGAATCATACACACAGAGAGGGAGAGTCTGAATTAGATTAGTGCAAGTCTCAAAGATTTGTAACTTGGGGAGATTAGTCTCTTCTGGATGTGTCACAAATAAATCTAGATATGTATTGTATGCTTGTTCGCCTGAGGTTCTCAGGATTCGCTGAGCATGTTCTGCATTGAATAGACTCGTATCTACTTTCTTAACTGGGAGTGGCTTGGTGCGGAGATATTCATGAATGAGCATCTTCCCGCCGAGTCTATCATTGTCAGCTTTACTCACGGTATAATTAGAATACTTACAAAACTCCTGCTCGATTGTATTCTCAGTTCCTCGCTCCTGCCAAGCCGAAGGGTCCATCTTAAGGAACTTAAACGAACCATCCAATTCCGAAAGTTGTGCAAACTCATTCGCCCAAACTGCAACCTTGAGTCTATGTTTGAGGAATTCTCTATATATGTAGAGCCTTCCATCTGGAGACAATGCAGCCCAAAGAATAGCAGTTGGATGCTGATGGCCCCAATCAATACTTGAGAATCTGGGCCAGTATTCAGGGACAATAAACGGCTTGCAAACGTGATAGGGCCGAGTCTTATCAAACGGGTCTGGCATGGGTAGAAATTCGTCGAATACCTGACCAGTAAACGCTTCCCAATCCCCATAGATTTTAGCCCTACGTTCCGCTTCGGGGAGATTCTCAAGTCTATTAAGATAGCCGGGGTCATTCTCCATCAGATACTTATTGTCTCTAATAGAGGATGGAATATACATTCGCTTAGTATCTAGTGCGTAAGTCGTGAATGATTACATAACCTTCTTTGTCTGGGTCAATGAAACGCTTCTTTACCCAACCATGTCCAATATTTCCAGGGTTAGAAGCCGAGCATAATACTGCCGGTAATGTTGGGTCTGTGGAGCGGAGGCGGGACATCATATACATATAGAGGAATTCTTCAAAGTGCGTTAATTCATCTATACCTATATAATGGTATTCGTTAGTATCGTGAGATTCAGCATCTTTTCTGTTCTCTAGATATGTGCACCAAATAATAGCACCACTAGGGAATGACCACTTCTTTTCGTTTATGTTATAGACAGCACCTAACTTCTTATAGATTTCGTTAGCTCTAGGTATTATGGACTTTTCTAATTGCTTATACGTGCGTCTAATGATTAAGCCACGGAAGTTCTTATTCTTATACCAGCCCCGCACGACTGGCATATAGATTAGAATGTCTGTCTTACCACCACCTACCATTCCACCGAAGAATCTCTCTTCGATAGTATCTGGTATCTTAATGAAATCCTCTTGAGTCTTGAAAGGCTTCCAGAACTGTATTAGCCTTCCATCCTCAATTGTTTCTTGTAGTGCCATTAGCCTTTACGTTCGGGCAATAGTCTTGGAGATTTAGTTTTCTTCGCACGAATCTCCGATGCAGTTTTAGAACTCAGCCCCGGCACTTTTAATGCTTTCCTTCTGAACCGCTTTCATTAGACGATACTGAGCCTTTGATTCGGCTGGCATAGTTTTTCCTTGGAGGAAAGAATCCAAAGTATGGCTTAAAGATTGGGCAATGCCAAATGAACAGCACCACTCCAATGATTATAAGACTAATTAATATAGATGACAGACTCAGCACGGCCCTTTTCTTTACCGTTCACAATCTTAGAGCACGGCTCGAAATGATACTGTATTCCCTACCTTTAGTCTATCGAAAGTTAGCGGGAGTCAGGTGATACAGTATCTCTATGAAAGAGAAAAATGCTTCCCTGCTTTATCAGTTTCATCAGAAGCCATAGTGCTCCAAATGAAACCAAAACCCTTAGCCTCAAGGATTCGAGTTATCTTCCCCAACATTACTTCGCTCCTTATGAGCGATAATGCATTAGCCTTACGTGTGGACTAATCGCGTTCTCTGCGATTATGTCACTTTGATTGTCTTATATTTTGTCTCATCAGAGACAGGAGGAGAGTAGATTACAACAGTTGCCTGACTGGTTTGATTGATTCCGCCAGGCACTTTGTTCTCTAAATTGGAGGGACTCTAGAGAGATTCATAGCCACTTGGGAAATGGCTAGTGGTGTGGCATTATTCAGTTTATCTGGAGTAATCAAATCCATACACTCCAGAATCTTTGCAATGGCTCTGTCTTTTACATCTTCAATAGAATCTTTGACTGCTATCCCTAATTCCGCATTGGGATTCCTATGCCCTGAAGTATTGAATCCATGAGCATAAGAATGAGCCTGAGAATTAGAACTACCAGTCATTTCAGCCGCACGGTCATACCCAACTAAATGACCCAACTCTCCAATAGCTTGCCTCTCACCATTCGTTCTATTCTTTGTTCCTGGAGTTCTTCCGGCTCCACATCTTTCATGACTTACTTCAGCTTTGCTGCTTTCATAAAGCGTCATATACTCCAACTCATTCTCCATTACTTCTGTAATGTCTATAACCTTTATAGGTTCTGAGACAGAAGATGGAACGGGACTCCCATTCGATTTAGGTTCAGCCGGGGAGTAAATTCAGAATTTAATGGCGCACGAAGTGCAGCCCTCATAACCAAAGATTAAGAGGGTCTGATAATCTACGTTTCATTTCTTCTTTGGTAATCGTTCCCATACACTTATCCCGTGATGGGTATCGTATCACAGACTCACATAAAGTCAAGCCCCTAAAACGTCTAAGGATTTCAGCGTGTTTGCCATGAGTGCCCCGCTGAGCCACTTTGATTCTCCAAGAATAATTACTGCGATTGAGACTCCCGCGCTGGCAGAGAGACGGGACTCCGATGGATTGGCTGGTGCGGTGGCCCATATCCAGCCGATTGCAGGAATGATTCCACAGGGTATATTCTACACAAAACAAAAACTTGGATTCAATAATTTGGGAATGAATCAGCAGTAATCAATACGGGAATTGAATCACTGGCGACCGCTGGCGGGATTGATTCGGGGGATTGATTGGCAGGAATGAAAAAGGCCGGACACCCTTGCGGACATCCGGCCATCGAATCGAACCGAAGAGAGAATCAGACTCTCAGTCCGGCCTTTGCGCGCTTGGCCAAGAACCAAATCCCGCGCTTCGGTTGCATCGAATCCATTGGCGACCATTGAATCAACGGCCTCTTGAATCGCCGCTGTCACATCGCCAAATGCGCCAGTGAGGTAAGCCAATCTGGCATCGCGCTGGATACCGTTGTAGGAATCAATCACCGCATTCTTTCCAGCGGCCTTGATTGCCGAGAGAATCGAATCGACCGACGCATCATCGGATTCGGTGATTCGGAGAAACGCGGCGCCATACATCTTCGCGCGAATCACCTTCGCCAACATTCAATGTCACTTTGGCAAGCTTGGTTTTGATTCCGCCCGAAACCACGTTTGGCTTGATTGCTTCGGGCAGTCCGCCGACCAGCGCGGGCGCTTCCACAGGTCCGGCCATTTCCACTTTCGTCCAGTCAATCTTGATTCTCGCCATTTCAATCACTCACCTTGATTCGGTCGAACATGACGACCATGTAGAGAGTATGAGGCAAGCGGGATTCAATGTCAACACCTATTCCGGCCATCGGCCATCTTTTTTCGTCCACTTCCCCGGACACCCTGCCATCGAATCCACGTCACCTATTCAGGACAATCAATCAATCGAATCAATCAATCATTCTGTGGAATCCAAATCCTCATCCCATTCCTCATTATCTATTCCTACAATCAATACCTTCATTTGTTAGCCTTCACTTTTTTAGCGGAGATATTTAGTCAGCACTTTTTAGTCTCGATTATGATTCGTAGGAATTAATTTTGGTAATTAGGGCATGAAGTTTGCATGATTAGGGTCATATGCCAAGCGGTATAGAGTAGTCGAGGCTAGCGCGTAAATCCTTGTGTGAACTTTTAGGGCTTGACTTTATGTGCAAGCTGTGATGATACCATCCACGTCGTGTATGGGAACGTTGAAGAAATGGAACATCGATTATCAGACCACCAATCTTTTATTGAGGCCGCATAATGCATAAATGGTCGTTGGATCTCCCGTCTTCATCTCCAGAACCTATAAAGGTTATAGACATTACAGAAGTAATGGAGAATGAGTT
>ERZ1370068.4772-contig-3827_pt1 | contig 23153 bp, 38 predicted proteins | sample MGYA00561227_ERZ1370068 | MGnify/ENA primary metagenome ERZ1370068 (study PRJEB38410, sample SAMEA6850437) | metagenome | study: Metagenomic assessment of the ecological functions of the soil: analysis of the soil microbiota associated with the...
GTCGACCTCGCCGTCCTGATTCGCCAGGTCGAGCAACGACGCGATGACCGCCACGAAGTCGGTCGGCGTCAGCGTCGCCGTCTCGAGCGGGATGTTCAGGTGCAGGCGCTGGTTCATCTTGTAGCGCCCGACCGACGACAGGTTGTAGCGCCGCGGGTTGAAGAACAACCGGTCGAGCAGCGCCCGCGCCGTGTCGACGCTCGGCGGATCGCCGGGCCGCAGCAGGTTGTAGATCTTCTTCAGCGCGTCCTCTTCGGACTTGGTCGGATCGCGCCGCAGCGTGTTGCGGACGATGTCGTTCTCGGCGTACTCGCCCTCCGCCATGACCTTGATCGACTCGAGGGCGGCGGTGCGCATCCGCGTCAGCATTTCTTCGCAGTGATCCGTGACCGGCTTCGAGCAGCACCTCGCCGGTCGCGGGATTGAGGCGTCCTCGGCGGTGTAACGGCCGAGCAGCGACTGGTCGGTCTTCGACGCCCGCTTGGTGACCGGCAGATCTTCGGTCTTGAAGAAGCAGCTGCAGGATCTTGGCGTCGGTGTCAGCAGCCGACGGCGCGCAGCAGGATGGTCGCCGGCTGCTTGCGCTTGCGGTCGATGTGCACGCACATCACGTCGTTGATGTCGGTGGTGAACTCGACCCACGAGCCGCGGTACGGAATGATCCGAGCGCTGAACAAGCGCTTGCCGTTCGGGTGCTGCGCGTCCGAGAAGAACACGCCAGGCGAACGGTGCAGCTGGCTGACGATGACGCGCTCGGCGCCGTTGATGATGAAGGTGCCCTTGTCCGTGATGAGGCGGCAGCTCGCCGAGGAACGACCTCGGCCTCCATCACGGTCCTTGACCTTGCGTTCGCCTTCCTCGTCGACCTTGATGATGAGCCGGAGCTTCGCCTTGAGCGGCGCCGCGAACGTGAGGTCGCGCCCTGGCACTCGTCGACGCTGTATTTCGGTTCACCGATGGAGTAGCTGATGCACTCGAGAACCGAAATTCTCGCGCGCCGAAACGATCGGGAAAATGGTTTCGAAAACCGACTGCAGGCTCTCTCCCGGCTTGTCCCGCCGGTGGACAGAATGAAATTCCGATAGCTCTCGAGCTGGACATCCAGGAGGTTGGGGATTTCCACGAGAGCGGGGATCTTGGAGTAGTTCTTGCGTGCGATCTTCTCCAAGTGGCGTCACATCCTCTTCAAGCAAGGGAACAGGTTTCGAACTGACGAAGCGGTGGACGAAGGGGCGAGGACCTGCGGGCCCTCACCCTCGACCGGAGACTGTCGAGACTCGCGGCGGCGCTGGATCGTGCGGCGCACGCACCAGCCTTCGGCGCTCACTTGATGTCGACGGTGCCGCCGACCTCGGCGATCTGCGCCTTGATCTCTTCGGCTTCCTTCTTCGGCACGCCTTCCTATGATCGGCTTCGGCGCACCTTCGACGAGATCCTTGGCCTCTTCAGTCCGAGGCCGGTGATCTGCCGCACGACCTTGATGACCTGGATCTTGTTCGATCCGGCGCCGGTCAAGATCGCGTCGAACTCGGTCTTCTTCTTCGGCGGGGCCGCAGCTGCGGCGGCCATCGGCATGGCAGCCATCATCGGTGCGGCCGCCGTGACGCCGAACTTCTCTTCGAAGGCCTTCACGAGCTCGGAGAGCTCGAGCACGGTCATCTTCTCGACCGCCTCGAGGACCTGCGAAACTTGGTGGTCGTCTCGGGCATTGCTACTAACCTCTCTTCAGGTGGCTCTGGTTCTTTCGCGTCATCTAGTTTTCGAGTTGCGGATCCTCGGCAACGGCGGCCGGGCTCGGGCTCGGCGCGGCGTCATTCTCAGCCTCGGCGCGCTTCTTCGCGTAGGCATCCACCACGGTGGCGAACCCACGCAGCATCGAGGTGAGAACGCCGGCGAACCCGACCATCGGGCCCTGCATGCCGGCGAGCACCTGTGCCAGAAGCACATCGCGGCTGGGCAGCTTCGCGAGCGCCTTCACCTCGTCGATCGAGATGACGCGCCCATCGACGAAACCGCCGCGGATCTTCAGGTTCTGGTGATCCTTGGCGAAATCGCTCAGGACCTTCGCGGCCGCTACCTCGTCGGTCTTGTGGACCGCCCAGGCATTCGGCCCCTCGAGCAGCTTGCCGAGCGGTTTCAGATCGCCCTCGGCGATCACCCGCCTGGCGAGCGTGTTCTTGATGACGTGGTATTGCACGCCGGCAGCGCGGCACCGCGCCGCAGATCGGAAACGGCCGCGACGTCGAGTCCCGTGAAGTCCGTCAGCACGACGCCGGTGGCGCCGTCGAGGACCTTGGAGAACTCTTCCGACCTCGCGTGTTTTCGCTTCGGTCGGCATCGCGCCCTCCTGCTGCGTCGCCGCCGTCAGGCTGGACGTGTCCAGCTTGACGGACGGGCTCATGGTGCTGCTGATGTACGCCGACAGCATGTAGCGACCCCTGGCCGCCGATGGCTTGGCGCGCATCAACTCGTTCAAGAGACTGTGGACGTTGGTGGACAACGCTTCCAGCGAGACGAGGACTTGCCGACCGGAACGTGCGTTGCCCGCCTTGTCGACGCGGTACCTCGATCTTGCCGGCCTTCGCCTCGCGCACCGCCGCGACGACGTCGACCGTCGCCGTCCCAACTTCGGATTCGGCATGAGCCGCGCGCGGCCCAGCACGCGTCCGAGCTTGCCGACGGTACCCATCATGTCGGGGTCGCGATGATCACGTCGACGTCGGTCCAGCCTTCCTGGATCTTCGCTACGTGATCGTCGGAGCCGAGCGTGATCGGCGCCCGCCGCCAAAGCCTCTTTCTCCTTGTCACCCTTGGCGAACACCGGAACGCGAACCATCTTGCCCGTGCCGCTGGGCAGCACCACCGCACCGCGAACCTGCTGGTCCGCGTGACGGGGATCCACGCCCAGGCGCACGACCAGATCGACGGTCTCGTCGAACTTGGACTTCGCCATTTCCTTCACCATGCGCACGGCCTCGTCGACGGGATAGGCTTTCTCCCGATCGACGTCATCGGCCGAAGCGCGGTACTTCTTACGCGTGTTTCATATCGACCTCAGGGTCCGTTCAGACGACATCGATACCCATGCTGCGGGCCGTCCCCACGACCATCGAGACCGCCGACTCGAGCGTGCTGGCGTTCAGATCCGGCATCTTGAGTTCGGCGATCTTCTCGACCTGCTGTCGCGTCACCTTGCCCACCTTTTTCTTGTTGGGCTCCCCAGACCCCTCTCGAGCCCGGCTGCCTTGATGAGCAGCACGGACGCGGGCGGCGTCTTGGTGATGAACGGTGAAGCTGCGGTCCTGGTAGACCGTGATCACCACGGGTGATCACGGTCCCGGCCTGCGACTGGGTGGCGGCGTTGAACGCCTTGCAGAACTCCATGATGTTCACGCCGTGCTGGCCAAGCGCCGGGCCCACCGGGGGCGCCGGGTTGGCCTGGCGCCGCCGTGATCTGGAGCTTGATCTGCGTCAGGACCTTCTTCGCCATCGAATTTCACACCATCCACTCGCGTTGTTGACGACCTAACGAGCCCCTGGATCCTGCGCGAAACGGTAGAAGCACGCGCCCTGCAAGTGAGCGCGAACCGCTTGCCGGAAACTACAGACGCTCCACCTGAAGGAAGTCGAGCTCGACGGGCGTCTCGCGCCCGAAGATCCCGACCATGACCTTCAGCTTGCCCCGTTCCGGATTGATTTCGTCGATGACGCCATTGAAATCCGAGAACGGACCATCGGTGACCTTCACGTGTTCGCCCACGTGGAAGGGAATCTCGCGGATCTCTTTTTCCTTCGTCGTGGTATCGCCGCGCTTCAGGATCCGATCCACTTCCTTGTCGGTGACCGGCGCCGGCTTGTTGCCGGTGCCGACGAAGCGCGTCACCCCGGGATGTTGTTCACGAGGTGCATCATTTTCCTCGCTCAGCTCAGGTGCACCAGGATGTAGGAGGGGAAGAACTTGCGGTTGACCTTGACCTTCTTCCCCTTCTTCATCTCGGTGACTTCTTCCATCGGAATGAGCACCTGGTCAGAACAGGTGACTCAGCCCCTGGAGCTCCACCGCCTTCTCGATGCTCTGCTTGACCTTGTTCTCGTGCCCGGAGTACGTGTGCACCACGTACCACTTGAATTTGTCGCCGTGGGGCGATTCCTCGGCGACCTTCGACGTGGCGCCGCCGGCTGCACCGGACGCTGGCGCCGTGTCGCGAACGTCCTCGTCGAATTCGTGCGTCGATTCTTGGGTCATCGCCCTCTAATCCTTCCGGTCTGATCGGCACCGCGCGGCATGCCGCGCGAGCCTTGCCCCGTCCTGCACTCCAGCTCAGCGTCCGGACCAACATCTCGATCAGGTTGCTGAGCACGAGGTCGACGCTGCCGATGAAGGCCGCGATCAGGAGCACCGCGACGATCACCACGATCGTCTGACCTTTCAGCTCTTCCCACGTCGGCCAGGTGACCTTGGTCATCTCGACGCGCACGTCCTTGAGGAACGCGCGGGTGCGGCCCCACCAATCCGAGGTCGCAGTCTTGATCTCCATCAGCGACTCCTACTGCCCTTGGGTCCCAGATCCGTCGCTTCGTCTCTGCCGGTCCGCTGCAGCGGCACGCACCGGCGCGAGAGGTGGCACGCGAGGAGGGACTCGAACTCCCCAGCCTGCTGATTTGGAATCAGCTGCTCTACCGATTGAGCTACTCGCGTATCGGCGCTTTCGAGGGCGCCCGCCGGCTTTTTCGCGCCAGGTTGCGATCACGTCGCGCAGGCTCCAGCGCGTTTCCTTGTGCGGCTTGTGAAGCCGGCAGGTCGGACAGTACTTGCGGTACTCGACCCGCTCCGGATGCAAGCGCTTGTTCTTCTTGGTCGTGTAGTTCCGGTTCTTGCAGTCGTTGCAAGCCAGATGGATGATGTCGCGCATTTCTGATCACCCCTTACGCTTGGATCTTGGCGACGACACCGGCGCCGACCGTACGGCCGCCTTCGCGAATCGCGAAGCGCAGGCCCTCGTTCATGGCGATCGGTGTGATCAGTTCGACGTCCATCGTGACGTTGTCACCCGGCATCACCATCTCCACACCCTCCGGAAGCTCTGCGGCTCCCGTCACGTCCGTCGTCCGGAAATAGAACTGCGGCCGGTAACCCTTGAAGAACGGCGTATGACGGCCGCCTCTCTTCCTTCGTCAGCACGTACACCTCGCACTTGAACTTCGTGTGCGGGGTGATCGACTTCGGCTTCGCCAGCACCATGCCGCGCTCGATGTCTTCCTTGTCGATCCCGCGCAGCAACAGCCCGACGTTGTCGCCGGCCTGCGCCTGGTCGAGGATCTTGCGGAACATCTCGACGCCGGTCACGACGACCTTGCGCGTCTCCTTGATGCCGACGCGCTCGACTTCTTCGCCGACCTTCACCGCGCCGCTCTCGACACGACCGGTCGCCACCGTGCCACGACCCGAGATCGAGAACACGTCTTCGACCGGCATCAAGAACGCCTTCTCGATGTCGCGCTTCGGGGTCGGAATGTAAGTGTCCACCGCATCCATCAGATCCTGGATGCACTTCGTATCCTCGTGATCCGAGTTCGGAGCGTTCAGAGCCTTCAGCGCCGCTGCCGCGGATGATCGGAATGTCGTCGCCCGGGAAGTCGTACTTCGACAGCAGCTCGCGGACTTCGAGCTCGACCAAGTCCAAGAGCTCCGGATCGTCGACCATGTCCACCTTGTTCATGAACACGACGATGAACGGAACGCCCACCTGGCGGGCCAGCAGGATGTGCTCGCGCGTCTGCGGCATCGGGCCGTCGTTGGCGCCGACCACCAGGATCGCGCCGTCCATCTGCGCCGCGCCGGTGATCATGTTCTTGATGTAGTCCGCATGCCCCGGGCAATCGACGTGGGCGTAATGCCGAGCCTTTGTCGAGTACTCGACGTGCGCCGTCGCGATCGTGATGCCGCGGGCGCGCTCTTCCGGTGCCTTGTCGATCTGATCGAACGGCACGAAGTCGGCCATGCCCTTGCCGGCCTGAACCTTGGTGATCGCCGCCGTCAATGTCGTCTTGCCGTGGTCGATGTGGCCGATCGTCCCGACGTTCACGTGCGGCTTCGTGCGCTCGAACTTCTGGCGTGCCATGCTGACCTGACCCCCTACTGGCGCGACCGGTGAGCTCCATGGCTCCCGGGCTATCGATGATGATGGAGCCCACATCCGGATTTGAACCGGAGACCTTTTGCTTACCATGCAAATGCTCTACCGACTGAGCTATGTGGGCTCCGAGTCGGATGCTCGCTCGCGTCGCGCTCCGACGGCTGGGCTGCAACGCGTAGATGGAGCGGGAAACGGGGCTCGAACCCGCGACCCTCAGCTTGGAAGGCTGATGCTCTACCAACTGAGCTACTCCCGCTCATTCGTTCGAAACCTTGCAAGGCGCCGCGCGGTGGTCATCGTCACCCTCCGCGCGCATGCTGGATGGTGGGGAGGGGAGGATTCGAACCTCAGAAGCCTATCGGCGACAGATTTACAGATCTGTTCCCTTTGACCACTCGGGAACCTCCCCGCACCGAACCTGCCGCAATCACGAACCGGTGCTTCGAGGGGCTCGACTCTGGAGCTGGCGAGAGGACTCGAACCCCCAACCATCTGCTTACAAGGCAGATGCTCTACCTGTTGAGCTACGCCAGCACGATCTCGCAATCGGATGAAATGCGCGCGAACGCGCGACGACCAGGATCCGATACGATCCAGCCGATCGATCGTTCATTCCGGTTACAGCGAGAGATTCAACACCACGTGAAAACGAACCCCGCGCGCACGCGCTCTCGCACTCCGAAGGCACTCGCTCGGCCAAGGCAACCTGCTGGATGACGCGCTTCGGAGGAATGCGGGGATGAAATCGACTCGGACGTCTCGCCATTGGCGCCCGAACCGGGGATCCTGAAGAGCTTGGACCGCGAGTCAAGCCCCAGAGCGCGCCTCCGGTTCGAATCCCTGTGAGGTCTTGTGACCACGCGACCCCCGATGGGTTCCCGGTAGTCGGCGGACCGGGCGCCAGTCCGCCAATCCGGCCCTCGGCTAAGCTCGGCCACGGGAGCGCCCGGGCCTTGGGGCTCACCGGGACCCCGCGCCGGGTCGCCCCCTGAGTCTGGACCCAAGCCCCGTGCGGGGCTCCCCGCTACTGCAAGTCTCTTAATGATGTGGAAGCCGAACTTCGTCTCGACGACGTCCGAGATCTCCCCGGCTTGAGCCGGAAGGCGGCGTCCTCGAACTCCGGGACGGTCTGGCCGTAAAGGAGCGGCGGCAGGCGGCCGCCCTTCTTCGCGGTCATCGGGTCGTCCGAGAACTCCTCGGCGAGCGCTTCGAAGCTCTCCCCCTTACGGGCCCGGAACAGCACGTCCATGGCGCGCTGCAGGGCCTCATCCCAGCGCCGCGCACCCCGACCGCATCGGCGCCATCGCTGCTGACGTGGGTGACCAGGATTTGCTCCACCCGGATGATCTCCGGCTTGATGCGCTTGATGATGTGGAAGCCGTAGGGGTCTCGACGATGCCGGAGAATCTGGCCTTCTTGGAGCGCGAACGCCGCGTCCTCGAACGGCTTCACCATCTTGCCGCGCACGATCTCGCCCAGATAGCCGCCGTTCGCCGGCCGTCATCGGGTCCTCGGAGTACTGCGCTGCGGCGACCCGGAAGCTCACATCCGGGTTCTGCACCTCGGCGGCGATCTTCTCGATCTGGCGCAGCGCCTCGGCGCGCCCTCGCAGCAGCGAATCCGGTGCCCCGGTTGCGCCGTGGTAGCGGATGAGGATGTGCTGGCAGGCGATGCGGTCTTCCGCGGTGCCCAGTCGCTTCGCACGATGTGGTAGCCGAAGGGGCTCTCGAAGACATCCGATGTCGCGCCGGGCGCCAGACCCGAAGCGACGCGCTCGAAGTCCGGCGGGACGTCGCCCGGCTGCAACGGCGCGATTTCGCCGCCTTCGGCCCGCCGACGCGTCGTCGGAGTACTGCCTGGCCAGCTCCGCAAAATCTTCGCCCTTGGTGATGCGGGTGTGGAGATCTCGGGCCAGCGAGTCCGCGGCCGCCTTCGAGCGCACGACCTTCTGCGGCGTCTCGGTGCCGCCGGCGTACTGAATCAGGATGTGCCGGACGCGGATCTGCTGTCCGCCTGGCTGCGGCGCGAGCTTCGTGGCGGCCGGCTGCGGCTTTTCATCGCCGCATCCGGCGCCGAGCACGAAGGCCGCCGCGACGAGGCGCTCCCGTCATCCAGCGGATCCAGCGCGCGCTGCGACGCGGGCTCGCGAATCGAACCGAAGTCTCGAATTCAAACCGGACTCCTCTGATGTGGCAGCCCTTTGGGCTGCAGCGCGCGCTCATCCGTTGGGCTTGAGCCGGTAGCCGTCGGGGCGGTCTTCGACCACGTAGCCGAGAGTGAGGATCTCGCGCCGCAGCGCGTCGGCACACGCGCCCAGTCGCGCGCGGCGCGCGCCGCGATGCGTTCCTCGGCGAGACGCGCACCGGCTCCGGCGCCGCATCGTCGCTCGCCGGTGCGGCGGACGGCGAGAACCCGAGCAGCTCGGGCAGCTCGCGCAGCGTCGTCTCGACGACGTCGAGGCACGTTGCGGTCGTGATCGCCGCTGGCATCGTCGAAGAAACGCGATTCGACTCGCGCACCAATTCGAACAACTTGCCGAGGGCGCCTGCAGTGTTGAAGTCGTGCTCCATCGCCGCCATGAAATCGGCGCGCATCAGTTCGCGAAGGCTCGCGCAGCTCACCGCTTCACTGACCAGCGCCGAACCGGCGCCGGCCGCATCGCGCGCCGCGCCGACGCCGGCGCCAGCCTTCACGCAAGCGCGTTCGAAGGCGGCGCGCGCTTCCTCGGAGGCGCTTCTCGCTGAACTCCGCCTGACTGCGGAAGTGGGTCGAGAGTGAGATAGAAACGCACCTGTGTCAGGGGTCGAACTTCTGGAGGATGTCTTCGATGAGGAAGAAATTCCCCAGCGACTTCGACATCTTCTGGCCGCCGGTGTCGAGCAGCCCGTTGTGCATCCAGAAACGTACGAACGTTTTGCCGGTCGCGGCTCCGGACTGGGCGCGCTCGTTCTCGTGATGCGGGAAGATGAGATCGCGGCCGCCGCCATGCATGTCGAGCGTCTCGCCGCAGTACTTCATCGACATCGCCGAGCACCTCGATGTGCCAGCCGGGACGCCCGGGTCCCCACAGGCTCGGCCATTGCGGTTCGCCGGGCTTGGCACCCTTCCACAGCGCGAAATCGAGCGGATCTTCCTTCTGCTCGCCGATCTCGATGCGCGCCCGGAGAGCATGTCGTCGACGGCGCGGCCCGACAACCGCCCGTAGTCGGCGAAGCGCCGCACCCGAGTAACGTCGCCGCCGGCGGCATGCGCGAAACCGTCGGCTTCGAGCTTCGCGATCAACGCGACGATCTCGGCGATGTGCTCGGTGGCGCGCGGATAGTGCGTCGCGCGGCAAGAGGTTCATGGCGCGCCCCTGCTTCGTAGCGGGCGCGGATGTTGCGCTCGGCCACGACTTCCGGGTAGGACGCCTTCCTGCTGCGCCCGGACGATGATCTTGTCGTCGACGTCGGTGAAGTTCTGGACGTGCAGCACCCGGTAGCCCTGGTGCTCGAGGAAACGACACGACGTCGGCGGCCAGGAACGGCAGGAAATGACCGATGTGCGGCTTGTCCTGCACGGTCATGCCGCAGACGTAGAGGCTCACTTGGCCGGGATGCAGCGGTTCGAAATCGCGTTCCTGCGCGCCAGCGTGTCGTAGACGCGAATGGGCGTGGCCGACCTCCAGCTCGAATCCGCATGGAGCCGCCGAGCAGGCGCCGGATGCGCGCCGGGAGCGGCATGGGGCTGGAGGTATCAGGGCGCGGCGGCGGTAAAGGAATACGCCAGCCTCAGCGCGCGGCGCCGGAAGCGCGGCTCTGGGCGGCCGGGCGCGCGACGCCGAAGCGCCACCAACCACACCGTTCGCACCAGTGCGGGAACAACCGGCGGGAGTGCCGGCCGTCGCGGCCGGATGATTCGCGGCGCCACGAGCCGTCCACCGGCAACGCCGCGACACCGTCACCAGGGCGTGGGTGTCGCCGCACGATCGGCAGCGCAGCTGCCAGTCGAACCGCGCCACCGCGTCCGAGTCGCTGGCGCAGCGGGAGAAGGACCGCCGCCGCGAAAACGGCGGCGGCGATCGCCAACATCTGCCCGTCTGCGTGCGACACCGCTGCCTCCTAGTCGTCCGACCTTGCGTCGTCGCCAGCTGCCCCTTCCGGACTCGTCCGCCGGCTCGGACTCGTCAGCCGCATCGATCGCTGCCGGCGTGCCGCCGGCGGACGCAGCCGACCCTCTTGTCGCAAGGCGCGGTCGAGGATGAACTCCACCTGGCCGTTGAGGCTGCGGAATTCATCCTGCGCCCAGCGCTGCAACGCTTCGAAGGCCTCCGGCCGCAGGCGCAACAGGATCGACTTGCGGGCCGCCATCATCCACCCCTCGTGGTGTGTCCACAGCCGCTCGGCGCGTGGCGCCCAGGCCTCAATGATGCAAGGTCCCGGTGTTCCACCACGGGCGACACGTCGCGGTCGCCGCACAGCACCACCATGAGATTGCTGACCATCGCCGCTTTGCGCTCCTCGTCGAGGTCGATGATGCCCTTCTTGCTCAAGCTGATCGAGCGCCATCCCGACCATCGAGACCGCACCTTCGACGATGCGCGAGCGCGCCGCGATGATCGCCTGCGCCTGCTGGCGTCGCAGCATCGCCGAGGCGATCTCCGGCGCATACGCCAGGTGGCTCAATCGCGTTTCGTCGATGGTGACGCCGGCACGCTCAGGCGCGCCTGCAGTTCGACTTTCAGCGCTTCGGTCACTTCGTCGAGGCTTGCGCGCGGCCTGCCTCGCCCGGCTGGGGTTCGTCGTACGGATAGCTGCTCGCCATGTGGCGCAGCGCCGATTCGGTCTGCACCGACACGAAGTTCTCGAAGTTGTCGACGACAATTTCGCAGCGTAGGTGTCGTGGACGCGCCAGACGATGACTGCAGCGATCTCGATCCGGATTGCCGGTCAAGTCGTTCACCTTGAGCTTGTGCGCTGACGAAGTTGCGCACTCGCATCGAGATCTTGGGCCGGCTCGTGAACGGGTTCACCCACCACCAGCCGCTTCTTCTTGACGCTGCCCTTGTAGTTGCCGAACAGCACCAAGACTTTGGCCTCGTTCGGCTGGACGACTGAAAAGCCACCGAGGCTGATCGTCACCAGGACGAAGAGCACGACGCCGCTTTGATCGCTCGCAATGCGCTGTGGCCCCTCGATCCCGTTCACGAACTGGCACGATCAGGAGACCGCCAAGGCGGCGATCTCGACGAGCAGCATGACCGGGCCGGGTATTGCGGTCCGATCGATCTCCTTCGTTTTCATGTTCGATCGCTCCCCACTTCCGGGTATATCTGAGATGATATCGTTTTTGCTATACGAGATCTGGATGCGAGATGTTGCGCGCTGTGTCTATCTCGATTGTTTCGGCGAATGGTTTGTGGGCTCGACGGGGCCCCGCGTCGAGGGCCTTCGTGGCCGCTGGCAGGACGACGTCTGGAAGGCTGCCGGACGGATGGGCCGCGAGGGGTTTACAACCGCGAGGCGCGTCCGGGCATCCTGCGGGCTGCGGCTCCGCGCCGCACCGTTTTCCGCGATCGCCACTTCGATTCGGCATCGCATTCCGACCGCTGGCCCGTTCGCCAGCTCGCCGCGCCGGCGTGCGCGTTCGTGCGAAGGCGTAGTCGTATCTCGCGTTTGCCAGGTGACCGGCAAGAAGGCGATGGTGGGCAACAGCGTCAGCCACGCCAACAACAAGACGAAGCGGCGTTTCGAAGTGAACCTGCAATCGAAGCGCTACTACCTGGACGAGGAGCGCGGGTGCGCCTGCGCCCGGGCACCTCGGCGATGAGATCATCAATGCGCCGCGGCATCGCAGCGGTGGTGCGCGAGATGCGCGCCGCGGCGGCGCGTCGCAGTCTATCCGGATATCTCGGTTTCGAACGGCAGTCCTGAGTGCGGGGCCGCCGTTGGCGTTTTCAGTCGAGAAAGGCAGCAGCGGCTGCGAAGGTCTTCGGGCTTGCGCGCCGGTCGCGCGCGCGGCGGTGCGATGGGTTCGGGCCGCGGGCGCGGCGCGCGGGTCACACGTCCGCCGCAGCTCGGCTCCGGGGTCCGCGAGCGGCGCGCGGCCGCACGGGCGGCTCCTCGTCGCGGCGCGCCCCGGCAGCTTCGACCAAGTTCGCCGGAGCGAGCTGTCGATGCAAGCCACTTCGGCGCGTTTTGTAGAAGCCGGCGGTGTGGAAGGAATCGCCGAGGCGCGGCGGTTGATAGTCGAGGGTGGTGGACCACCTCGTGCGGCAGACGCGCGCATGAAGGTGCGGAAGAGCCACACACCTGGCGCTTCTGCGCCGTCCGCATCAAACGCTGATGCACCGGTTTGCTTGCGGTTGCCGCCCGCTCGTGAGAGTCCGTGCAATTCTTCGCGATGGCTCGGGGACGGATGGCGAGAACGCGGATTTCGACCGGCTGGACGTGCAGGCGCTGCGGGGAGCGAAACTCACACCAGCCGGCGCGCTCCCAGCTCGGTGGCGATGCGGTCGTCGCGCTTCGAGCCCGGCAGCGATCTCGTACACATGTGGCGCCAGATCCGGGCCCCGGGCACGCGGATCGCGCCGGCCTGATCGCTGCGATCGTAAATAGCCCGTTGGCTCGAGGTCAGTCGTTTGTAGTAAGGCGGAACCGCATCCACCCCCTCATGCGCTCGTCCTCAATGGTCCGGTGCACGGCGCCATGCGTCAAGCATCGGATGCGCGCGCGCGCGCTGTATACTGCCGCGAATGGAGCCGCTTTCGGATCGCGCCACGCGAACCCTCTGGCCAGCTTTGCCATCCTCGCTGCCGCCGTCGCGTTCGTGAGACTGCCCGGGTTGTGGGGCGCGATCAGGACGACGGTTTCATCTGCTTCCGCATCGCCGAGAACGCCGCGCGCGGCAGGGCCAGTGTTCAATCCCGGCGAGCGTGTCGACGCGGCGACCAGGCCCAGGTCTGGGTGTGGCTCTTGGCACTGCTGTCGCGGCTCGGAGCACCGCTGACGTTCGCCGCACCATGCCTGGGTCTCGCCTGCGCCATCGCAACGATCGTCCTCGCGGCGCGCTGGACGCTCGAGCTCGCCCGGCCGCGCAGCCGCAGCCCTGGGGCTTGCACTGGCGGGACCACTGCTCCTCGTGGCCGATCCGCGCTACTGGTTCTACGCCGTGTCCGGGATGGACGCCGCTCGCGGCCTGGCTTGGACGTGGGCGGCGCGCGCCTCGTGCGCACGCTGTTGCACAGAGGTGAAGGAACCGCGCGCCGGTTGGATCGTCCTCTTCGCATGCCTGGTGCGCCCCGAGTTCGTCCTCGTGGCCGCCGGAATCGTCATCACCGCGCTCGTCAAGCGTCGCGCCACGTTGCGGTCGCTGCTGCGACTACTCGCACCGGCGCTCGTCGGTGGCATCGCGTACCTGGCACTGCATTGGCTCTGGTTCGGCGACCCGCTGCCGAACACCTGGTGGGCGAAGCGCGCCGGCGATTGGACGCACGTTCGCATCGGCCTGGCCTACCTCGCAGCGCTCGCGCACCTATCCGTGGCTGCTCGCCGGGTTTCTGTCTCTGGCGGTGCCGCAGTTGCGGCTCATCGGCATCGCGCTGGGACTGGGCTTCGCGTCCTCGGCAGCACGCAGCTCGTCACGCCTGGGCGGCGATCACTTCGTCTTCCATCGCCCGTGCGTGCCAGCGGCTTCCCCGCTGCCGCGCGCTGGCCCGGGCGACCGTGTCGATCCGGTGGGGAATCGTCGCCTGTGGCGGTGCGCGTCGTGACCGCGGCGCTCACCGTGGCGGCGATCGGCACCGCGATCGGCGCCCGCATTCCAACCGGGCGCGTTCGGCTGGTGCGCGTCGCGTGGCGCAGCTCGGCTACGCATTGGCGCGCACGTATCCCTCCGACACACACGTCGGCATGTTCGCGATCGGCGCCGCCGGCACGGTCCGTCGCACCTGCCGGTCGTGGATGCGCTCGGTTTGGCGGACCGGCGTGGCGCGGCAAGGATGCCTTCTCGCGCCAGCATGCCTGTGCGCTCGACATCGGTCATGAACGCGGCGACCCGGCGTTGCGTTACCGTACGCCGACGTGGTGGTGCCGTTCGGTGCCCTTTTCGCCCAGTGAGTTCGAGAGCCTCGACGAGGTGCGCGAAGGTTTCTACCGCCAGAAGCAAATTCCTGGTGGCAGCACGCGAGGCGGGTGGCCGCGGGACGTTTCCGGCCGGGAACTTGCTGGTGGCGCCCGGAACGTACTGGCTGGTCCCTGGAGAGGTGCGATGACGCGCCGGGCCTTTGCGCTTGGCGTGGATGAGGTCGCGTTCCTGCTGCTCGTCGCGGCTGGATGGCGCGCCCGCGCGCTCCCCGATCCATGCCACCGTGACGGTGCGCCGCTCGGCGCCGTCGGCGAGTCGGCGTGAGTATCGCTTCCGCGATCTCGCCACACGCAAGCTGCAGCGGCTCTTCGATCCGGCTCTTCAGAGGCGACGCACGCCTCCGATCCGGTGGCACGCGGCCGCAGCTTGGCGCGCCACCTCGCGATCACTACGGCACGAAGCGTCATTGACTTGACCGAGGCGGCGGGACGCCGGCGGCCGCCGAAGCGGTGCACGCACCGACACGATCCCCGAGGTGCGCCGGCTGTCTCGGCACCGGTGCCAGCTCGGCCGCTGATTGGCCGCGCCGCTGGCCCGCCGCCGTTGACGCTGCCGCGCCGCGGCGCTAGGCCTGGCGCCACCTGGCCGCTTGTGGAAATGGTCGCTGCTCATCGCCCCCTGTAGGAGACCCATGGGCTACCGACGCGTCCATTCATTCCATGCTTCACGCTGTGCCACGTTCTGCTGGGGACGATCGTTTCCACCGTTCCGGGCTCGGGAATCCGGCTCGACCGTGGTCACCGCCGTTGCGCACGATCGGCGTCAGCGGTCGACTGCAGCGGTGGTCGCGGACCCTGATCCGCGACGAGCTCGAAGCACGGCGTGTCGGCGTCCTACCGGAGAAAGCCAGCTGCCGCCCGACTTGCCGAAGAGGTGCCGAGGCTTGCGCCGAGGCTGCCTGCGCTGCCGCCGCGGCCGCTGAATCTCGGCGCGTCGCGCGCCGTTTACGGTTCGGTGAGTCGGCTCGGAGTCAAGTTCATCGTGCGGATCCGAACCATTCGACCCGGCGAGACCAGCCCCGAGTACGGCGACCAGCTCACGCCCAACCTACGAAGAGGATCTCGACGCCTTGGCACGCCGCCGCGCCGACGGCATCGTCGCCGGACTGGCACTGCATTCCGGAAACCGCCAGCGTCAAGAACATCACCGAAGAGAAACGGCTCGAACCGCGCCGGCGCGCCAGCCGCTCGCCTGCCAGTGTCGGGCTGCGGGCCGGTTTTCACTGTTCCCCGCCGAGAAGCACAGTTATGGCGGCGCCGAAGCGATCTGACCACGGCGCGCTACTCCGTTCAAAGTGCGGCTTCCGAGAAGTTCCTCGTCGACACGACCGCCGAGTCCTCGGCTTCGCGTGGCACGGCGACACGATAGAGTGGACCATCCTGGACATTTTCGTGGCGCGGATCTTCGAGCAGCGACTTTGCGCCGTATCTGGGCGCCGGAGTTGGCGTGCACGCGCTCGACATCAAGCAAGTGTCACTCACTTCGCTCAAACTACTATGATCCCTACTTCTATTCATCGCACAGTCAGTCTGAGACGACGCTGACCGGCGATGCCGGCATCAGCGACCATGCTCCGCACCTACGACTTCAGCCCTCGCCTTCGACCTGCGGTACCACTACGTGTTCTCGGACTTCAACGCCATCGGTGGCTACGGCGCGCAGGCGGTATCGTTCACGTTCGGAGTGAAACTCGCGTGGGCAAAGGCAGGACGGCCGTGGATCATTCCCCGAGCGCGGCGTAGCGCACGAGCCGATAGCGCGCAGGTTTCGGTGGCGCGCATGTTCTTCGCCACGACCTCGTGCAGCGCTGGATCCCACTTCGTGTAGCGGTCGATGAAGCGGTCGGCGGCCGCCTTGTCACCGTTGGCCTGCAGCTCGAGGATCTGCCGCAGCAGCTCACCGACGGTAGGCATGGTAGCGCGCATAGTCGATGCGCAGCTTCCCGTCTTGGGATCGAAATCGAGCAGATGCTTTTTCGAGGAAGAAATTCATCTGCATGAGCTGCATCGTCTGGTACGGCTGGCTGCGCCGCGGCCGCGTCTTGTTCAGCGTCGCGTCCGCATGCCGTCGCATAGACACCGCGTAGCTTCGTGTCATCGTAGTAACCGCGTTTACGCAGCTGCTCGGCCGCGAACAGCGACACCAGGTCAGTTTCATTTGCTTCGAGTGTGTCGCCGTCTTCCGGAGCAGCGCAGTTTGCAGGTCGCGGCCATCCTACTTCGTGGCGTCGACGCCGAGATAATGGCCGATCTCGTGCCACAGCGTACGGTAAAGCTGCCCTCGACCTGGAAATCGTTCCAGTGACGCTCGTCGAGCGCCGCTTCGCCAGGCTTGGCGGTTGCTGGCAGCGATCTCCGGGTGCGTGATGATGTTGTAACGCATGAGGATCGTGCGTCGAACGCGCGCCGTCTTGGGATCGTTCGGCAGGATCGTGGCGGTGTTCGTGCCGCGCCTGGCCGAAGTCGGCGATGACGTCGTAGACGTTGACCGGAATTCCCTCCCGCACCTTTTTGTGCGATGCGTACGGCAGGCTGTTCTCGATGTCCTGCAAGCCCCCCGATCGCGGCTCGCAAGCGTCGCTGCGCTCGGTGTCGCGCTTCAGGAACTGAATCCAAACGATGCTTTGGCGCCGAACAGCTCGTCGCTCGTCGCAGTCTCGTAGGCGCCGATCTGGACGTTCGGCTTGCGGAAGTTCCCCGTGAGCCAGGCGACATCCCCGCCTCGTAGCTCGTCGGCCAGCAGGTCGCGGGCGCGGTGACGGAGATAGCCTGAAAGCTCGGGATCGGCGGCCTCGAGAAGGTCCGCGGCCTGATAGAGAAGCGCGGAACACCCGCGCCAGCTCGTCGCCATAGGCCAGCGAATACGGAACCGCATAGAACTGCTCGGCGGCACCTTGCGGTGGATCGAGCGTTGCCGCACTCGCTCCCGGAGCCGATTTCGCTCCGGCCTCCTGAAACTCGCCGCCGCCGGCGAACCAGAAATTGCCGTTCAATGCGGCTCGCAATCCTCGGGATGCAGCTGCGCCAGGACGGGCTGGCGCGCCAGCACCGCAAGATCGCGCTCGACGGTTTCTGGGATTCTGCGCAGCCGCACCACGGTCCGCTCGCTCAATAGATCGTTGCGTCGCGCCGGCGCCGCGGCCAGAAACGCTTCGATGCGCGCCTTCTGGATACCCCACGGATGGAAATTCTTTCCCGGCACGATCGAGATCGACCGGCAGGAACGGCAGGCGCTTGTTCGCGGCGTCGTGGCGATCCGGTCCCCGGAACAAGCGATACATCTGCAACAAGTTCTGCGTCACCGGCGGCGAGCCACGCTCCTTGTCCAGGGTGCGAAGCGCGGCCTCGGCTTGCATCGCCTGATGGTGCAACGACGATTCGTAGATGCGCTGGAAGATGCCGCCCGCTTCCAGCAAAGCTGGTCGACCGCGGCTTTTTCGTCGGGCGTGGAGATCGGAAAGATTCGGCGCCAGGCGCACGACGAGCGTCTTGTCGAGGATCGGCTGGCTTTCGGCGAGGCTCCAATAGCCGGGTGGCAGATCCTGGGCGGCGAGCCGTGACTACCAGCAGCAGCGAAGCGAGGAATCACGGGCAACCGCCGGAGGCGATGGTTCAGCGCACCGTCCGCACGGCGCGCGACTTCGGACGAAGCGGCGCACCCGGTCGGCATCGAGCGGCGCGCCAGGACGCGGGAGCCTTTTTCCAGCGCCGTCCCGACGATCACGCCATCGGAGCTCTGCAGGATCGTGGCGGCGGGGTCGCCGCCGTCGCGCCGCTACCGGCGATGAGCGGCACGCCGAGGTTCCAGGGCGGCAACGCGACGCAAGTCTTCCAAATCGGTCGGCAGCCCGGTGCCGGCGCCGCTGACGATCACGGCATCCGGCGTGGCCGCGCTTGACGACTATCCTCGGCGCTTCGGCCTCGATCGTCGCGTGCGCCAGGCTGCGTCCGTGTTTGACGTGAACATCGGCCCAGATCTCGACGTTCCGAACCGAGGGCGCGCTTTCGCCGCCGCAGCGTTTCGGCGGCGTGGCCTTCCACCATTCCCTGATCGGTCGCTGTCGCGCCGACATGCAACGTTGACGCGCACGGTTCGCCCGCCTCGCCGCACGTCGATGCGATCGCCAGTGCCGACGCCGCATCGTTGCGCAGCACGTTGTCGCCGACTCGCCAGCCCGGCAGGCAGCGCCCGGCAGAGCGCCGCCACGATGCGTGCCATCGCGGCTACGGTCACCGGCTCGACCGCACTCTTTGTGGAACGGGCTGTCGCCGAAGTTCTCGACCACGCAGCCATCGAAACCGGGCGCCGTGCAACAGCCGCGCGTCGGCGAGCGCCCGCTCCTCGATCGCATCGAGCTGGGCGTGGCGCTCTGCGGCGCTCCCGGCAGCGCCGGCAGGTGCAACCATGCCGATGAGGAGCTTGCTCACGATCGTGAAACCTCGCTGGGCCGGGGCGCTCCAGGGGACCGGCTCCGCCGGGCGGTGCGCGTTTGCGCCGCCGGACAGGAGAGGCCCGGAGCGCCCCTGAAGTCTCACCGCTGGCGCGCGTCACCCGCGAGCGCGCTGCTCGCCATCTTCAAGATGCGTTCGACGATTTCGTCGAATTCGAGCCCGGCCGCCTTCGCCGCCTTCGGAACCAGGCTGGTCGGCGTCATGCCGGGGATCGTGTTGACTTCGAGGCAATAGGATTGGCTCTCCGGCGACAACCGGAAATCGATGCGCGCGAAGTCGCTGTTTGCAGCTTGAGGCCTTCGACTGCTGCAACGACCGCTTGCTCCTGCATGGCCGCCGCGACCGCCGTCCGGGATCGTTGGCCCGGCACCTGGCAACGGCTCGAGCGCTTCGTGTACTACTTGCTGCGGTAGTCGTGAGACGCCGGCATCCGGAACGATTTCGGACGACCGGCAGAGCCCGATCCGGGCGAGCACCGCAACCGTCATCTCGCGCCCGGGAATGAACTCCTCGAACATGAGCCGCGTGGCCGTACACCGGGCTGGCCGCTGCGACCGTAAGCCGCCTTGAGATCGTCGGGCGCGTGCAAGATCGAGAAGCCGACGCTCGAACCAGCGCTGTTCGGTTTGACGATCGCCGGCCAGCCGCACTCGCGGTCGATGCGCTTCGCCAGCTCGTCCTGCGGCACTGTCGCGTCGGCCGCGAAGCCGCGTGGTGTCGTCACCCCGAGCTCGGAAGACGCGCTGGAGATTTCTGTCCATGGCGATGGCACTCGCCAGAACGCCCGAACCGGTGTAGGGGACGCCGGTCACCTCGAGCAGCGCCTGGATCGTGCCGTCTTCGCCGCGGCCGCCGTGGCAGCGCTACGAAGACGGCGTCGACTTCACCGTACGACTGGGCGCCGATGCGTTCGACGGCGTGAATGGCTTCATTGGCGGGGACGAGAGCGATGGAGGGCGGTTCGCTTCCGACTTGCAGCGGGCGGGTCTCGAAATCCAGCGGCTGCCCGGCCTGCGGCCCCGCCGTATCGACCGCGATCACCCGGTGGCCGCGCCGCTGCAGCGCCTCCGCCACCGCTTTCCCCGACACCTTCGAAACGTCGCGCTCCGGAGAGTCGCCGCCCAGCAACACGATGACGCGCATCTGCACCCTTTCTCCAGCTCGAGCCCCCAGTCGCGTCGGACCGTGCCCATCCGGCCGCAATGCGACACACATCCGATGTCAGTTCAACCACGCCGCCGCCCGGCGGTGCAAGCGCGCCTTCCCCGCCGTTGGTGCGGGGTCGCGGCCCGCGGCTGGTTCGCGCGCGGCGGGGGCAACTGCGTTCCGCCTAGCGCCGCTGTCAGCTCGCGGCTGCCGCGGCGCGGATGCGCTCGAGGGCAGAAGACGCTCCCAGAGCGTCGAACAGCAGCGGCAGCTCGGGACCGTGGACGCGGCCGGAGAGCGCCGCACGTGCCGGCATGAAGAGCTCGCGGCCCTTCGAACCGACCTCTTTGCCACACTCCGCCAGCAGCGCCTTGAACGCGCCATGCCATCGACCGCGCCGGTTTCGATGCGGCTGGCGAGACGCGCTGCAACGAGCGACAGCAAACGCCGCAGCCTCGGGGGTCCGAAGCGCCGCTGCAGCCTCGGGCTCGGGCGGGCCTGGCTCGAGCAGGGCTTGCACTTGCGGGGGCAGCTCGGCCAAACAAGCCAGCCTGTCGCGAAATGCCAGGACCCACTTTCGGCCAGCGCCGCATTGGCGTCGAGGTGTGCGTCCTTCAGCAAACGGCAGCGCCGCAGCGGCGAGCTCGCCGGGTGGCGCGGCGCGCAAGTACTCGCCACCCATCCAGCGCAGCTTGCGGGTATCGAAAATGGCCGGTGAGCGCGACACCCGATCGAGATCGAACAGCTTCGCGCAAGCGCTGGCGCGGCATCATCTCTTCGCCGGTCGGCGTGGCGACCAACCGAGCAGCGCCAGGAAGTTGGTCAGCGCATCGGGAGCCAGCCCTGCGATCGATACTCGTCGACGTACGTGCTGTCGCGACCGTCGCGTTTCTTGAGCTTGGCGCCGATCCTCGCCGAGAATCAGCGATAGGTGCGCGAACTCCGGCAGCTGCAACCCGAGCGCCTGGTAAATCATGACTTGCCGCAGCGTGTTCGCGAGATGATCCTCGCCGCGGATGACGTGCGTGATCTGCATCGCCGAGTCGTCGACGACGCAGGCGAAGTTGTAGGTCGGCAAACCGTTCGAGCGCAGCAGCACGAAATCGCCGACGACTTGGGAATCGAACTGCATGTCGCCGCGCACCCGGTCGTCGAAGCGCACCGTGGTGGCGGGCACCTGAAACGGATCGTATGCGGCTCACCACCGTTGCGCCGCTTCACGACTTCGACTGGCGGCAAGTGGCGGCAAGTGCCGTCATAGCGCGGCTCGAGGCCCGCGGCCAGCTGTGCCTCGCGCTTGCGATTCAGATCTTCGTCGTGACAGAAACGGACGAACGCCAGTCCGTCCGTCACGAGGACCTCCGCTTGGCGGGTGTAGATCTCCAGCCGGTCGCTCTGCCGGTAGGCCGAATGCGGCCCGCCACGGTCCGGCCCTCGTCCCAATCGAGCCTGAGCCAGCGCAGATCGGCGAGCAATGCCGTTTCGGCGGCGCGCGTCGAGCGCCTCGAGATCGGTGTCCTCGATGCGCAGGATCATCGTGCCGCCGTGATGGCGCGCGAAGAGCCAATTGAACAGCGCGGTGCGTGCACCGCCGACGTGCAGCCGGCCGGTCGGGCTGGGGCAAAGCGGACGCGTGGCGGGGTCGAGCTCATCGGCTCACCCCAGCATAAAGCCATGACGATCAGCGGCCCGACTGGCGCCGGGCGCGCGCGCGCTGCATCGAGGTGCGCGATGTTCGTGGCGCTCATCAAGCTGAACATGCGGTGGCTCGCCGACAACGTCATTCGCGTTCCATCCGGGGACAGGCCGAACGTCTCCGGGGTCGCGTCATTGTCGAACTTCACGGAGCGCCCGGCGCGTCGGCGTGGTGTCCTCTCAGGGCGGTACTCTCGCGCGTAGATGCCCGGACGTTCGGAGCCCGCCAGTTGAAAGCGATGCTGCGCCCATCCGGGAACCAGCGGCAGCGGCCATTCGGAACCTCGTAGGAGTCGAGCACGATTCGGAATGGAACATTCTGTCCGTCGGCGATCCGGGCGAAAGCGACCGCGGTGCTGGAAAGCCGCCCTGTCCCACCGCATAGGCCACCACGGTTCCATCCGGTGAGATCTCCGGCCACCCCGTCGTGCCTTCCACGAGCCGCCCTGCCTGCGTTCCATCGATGCGGATCTTCCATATTCCGGCCTTGGCGGGGTTCGCGGAGTTGTACACCAGCCAGGCGCCATCCGGCGTCGCGGTCGCGTTCTCGGCATCGACTCCATCGCGCGTGATCTGGCGCGGGCTCGAACCATATCCGCATTCGCCATCCAGATCTCGAAGCTGCCACCGCGCCGCGAGGTCCAGATCAATTGCTTGCCATCGCGCGTGAACGCCGGGTCCCAATCGTCGGCCGGATGATCGGTGAGTTGGCGCAGCTCACCGCTCTGGCGTGAGTGAGCCCAAATGTCGAGGTTGCCGGAACGGTTCGACGAACACGACCCATTGTCCGTCCGGGGTGTAGGTCGGCTGCCGGTCCAGGCTACGGTGCCCTGCGAGAAAGCAGCTTCCATGCGGCATGGCAGGGAGTCTGCGAGATGTCGTATTCCATCAGGTTCCGCCGGGCGCTCGCCGCATCGAACACGACGTGCCCCGGCCCCACGAGCGTGATCGTCGTGGTCTGGCTGGGGAGACCACGGCAACCGTGCGCCCCCTTGCCGGTCACGATGTCCTGCACTTGAATCCGGCTCGCCCCACTTCGTTGACGATCGCCGCACCCAAGGGGAAACCGTCGCGAGACCGACTCGCCCTGTGAATACAACAGGGTGCGACCGTCATGCAGCCAGCTGATGCCACTCACGTCGCCACCCTCTCTTGTGGCGGCGCGACAAACGGCGGGCATCCGAGCCATCGGCGCGCACCAACTGGATGTACTTTCCGGAGCTCTCCGAAGTCCCCTGAATTGGCCCGCCGAAACCGCGATCCACTTGCCGTCCGGCGACCAGCGCGGTACCGAGAGCGCCGCGTCGCGGACGGTGAGGAGCTTCTCCTGCTCGGCGCCGCCGTCGGCGTTCTGCCACGACGATCGCCGTCACCGTCGTTCCACCTTGGGCGCCGACACTGCGGGAAGACGATGCGGCTGCCGTCCGGCGACCAGTCGGCGTCGGTCGCGTTCAGCACGACCCTGCGGGCTTCGCCGCCCAGCGTCGGAACGCGATAGAGCGACGTGACCTGAGCCTCGCCGCGCGTGAACAGGACATTGGCGCGGTCGGGGTGGAGAAGCGCGGCGCGAAGTCGGGGCCGCTCGTCAGCAATACGTAAC
>ERZ1370068.8348-contig-721_pt1 | contig 23149 bp, 39 predicted proteins | sample MGYA00561227_ERZ1370068 | MGnify/ENA primary metagenome ERZ1370068 (study PRJEB38410, sample SAMEA6850437) | metagenome | study: Metagenomic assessment of the ecological functions of the soil: analysis of the soil microbiota associated with the...
GCTGCCATATTGCTCAAGACCAAAGGCCCGGGCCATTGAGGTCGCTGCCATCGCTCTTGCCGCCGGGCGCTCGGAACGCATGGGCGCGGGCTCAAACCACTTCTTCCTTCGGCCCCGGAAACTTATAATCGAAACCTGCATCGACAATCTCCGCTGATGGTGTGCGTTGAAACTCTTGTTGTTGTAGCTGGCGCGGACAACCGGGCAGAGATGCTGCGGCAACACCTGCGCAACTCCGGCGTTGCTTTTCGCCGATCGCCGGATCCGCACAGCCCGAGATGAGCGCCTCCATCGCCTCCGGAGTTCGGGCGCTTCCCGAAATCTTCAAACCACGGATGGTCACGCCCAAGCCGATCACGCGGCGGTGCCCGGCGAAGTGGTCGCGCAATTGTTGGCCCAGCTGGCGGCAGGGACGCTCCAGCTCGTTGGGCCCGCCTGGCAGAACGCGGCGGGCATCCGGTGCCACTCGATCTAAGCTGTCGGGCTGAGTTGCTGAACCTTGATTCTATGGCGGCGTGCAAATTGTTCTTCGTTTTGCTCATCAGGAATCAAAGTCAGCCGCGCCGTAAGTGAATCTGAGATTACATTGCGCGGGACATGGACACGTGGGATGATTATTGCGCTTTACACAGAGGTCTTTGGCGTTCCGCCACCGCAGGAAACTCATAGCAGCGGACGATGCAGACCACCCCAATTGCCGCGGTCACCACGTTTTTGCGTTACATTTGCAGAACGCCTTTGCTAGAACGTTGGGCGTGACCAACCAAAACGCTGGCACCACTCATCTACGCACTGCCCCACCTTCCGGGTTCGGGCAAAAGAGAGTAAATGCTCAAAGAATCGAAAGTTCCTGGTTGTCCTGACCGTTGCTGGTTCTGTTGGGCTCATCGGCGTCGTGTGTGGGCCAGGACTGCGCGGCGCACCAGTCAACTTTTCGCTGCGCTCAATTGACGGGCAAACAATTGCTTCCGGACAGCCTGCGCGGCGAGGTTGTCGCGCGGGCGTTTGGCGCCGGCGTGGCGGCTGCCGGCTCTCGAAAGCGCAGCCGCAGGGCATTAGAAAACTGGCCGTACGAATACAGCGATCGCGGGCGTGGTGGTTTACCGGGTCAGCTGCTGAATCAGAGTGACGGGAAGTCGGAAGAATTTGCGCGAGTGATTGACCAGCTCCGGGCCTTTTTGCGCAAGTATGGTCTAGGTGACTGAAGCTGCGCGATGCTGATGTCGCGCGTGGTTTCCAAGAAGAATTCCGGGGTGGACCAGTTGCCGTCAGATCAGATGGGCTCGAGCAAACGGGGTAATCCCAGCGAGCCGGTGTGGCGGACTTGACCCGGCGGCGGCGACCTTCCTGCGAGCCAGCTCGCTTCTCGTCTGGACAAGGTGCTCCTAATCCAAATAGGTTCCAGCTGACGATCCCCGAGGCCGCTCATGTTAGCAAGGCGAGTACGCTCAGTGTAATCTAACGCCTTGCTATCGTTGTTGGCCGGCCCAACGACGAAATGGCTTTCGGTTGATCAATCCCGAATCGCTCGGCGCGCCACGCGGTCTATGCCAACGGCGTCCTGGCGGATGCCGGCGGGAGGTTGCTCTTTCGTCGCGGGACAGGTCGGCTGGGACGAGCAACAAACGATCACCGACGACAGTTTTGCCGAACAATTTGACCGCGCGCTCGCGAACGTCATTGCGGGTTGTCGCTGAAGCGGGCGGCGCTCCGGATCAGATTGCCCGTCTGGTCATCTAGTGTCACTAACAAGCAGGAATACAATGACGCCCGGAGCAGATCGGCGCGTCGTACCGCGCGCGCATGGAAAAGCACTTCCCGGCAGTGGTGCTGGTCGAAGTGAAGGCCTGCTTGACGACAAGGCTAAGGTGGAAACTGGAGCCGTCGCTCGTTTTGAACTCCTGATCGTGGGCAAAGCTTATGAAGAGACTCACCACTCCGATCGCAATCCCCTGTTCCTGACCTCGCCTCGCTCCTGGCTGTTCAGCCCTGCATCTGCGAAAGTCACCCACTTGGCACATTACTCTGCAGATCGCTGACACGGTGCCCGATCGAGAAGCGGCAACACTCCAGGCCGTGAAGGTGATCGAAGCCAGGTTGGACGCCATGGGGCTTTTGAATTCTCAAGCAGAGGCTGAGGGCACTCCGCCAAACGGCCGGATTCGAGTAAGTCTTCCGAGGTTCCCGATCGCGAACGCGTGAAGAGATTGCTGACTGCGCCGGGACGGTTGGAACTCGCGCACGTCATCAGTCTAACCAGCCCGGCTCCAGTTTCCTTGTACGCTACCAAAGAAGAGGCGATCGCTTCCCTGGGAAAACCTGAGTGCGGACCGGCGCGTGCTGCCATATTCCGAGAGGTCGCAGGCGGCCGACAGCCGACCTTCCGACGCAACCAGGGACGGAAGTGGATCGTGGTTGAGATCACCTGCCATCGTTGATGGCAGCGAGCGACGCAATGCCAAGTGCCGTTGGAAGCTAGGGCGGCGATGATGTTTATTATCGATTTTAGCGCTACTGGTTTATATTTTTGGCGAATGGACAGCACCATCAACGGTGGCCAGCCTTAACGATTTAGTGTCAGCGGCTTCCAGTATCGTTCACTGACTACCACAGGCAGCAGACGCGCCACTCCGATCAAGATCGAAGGCAGTAACCATGAAATCAAAGTATGAGCGTCGGCGACGATACTAACGCGTTAACGTTTGATCACCGCGCCACCGATAGCCTCGCGGCACAGAAAGAAATGACGTTGTCGCCGCGTTGTTGCCTTTCGTTCCGAAACAGTGCAACGATTAACGGCTATCTCAGTCGCGACATGGAAGGCCCGCTCAGCCTACGCGCTGACTTCAGAACTGTCAAATACCCGGCGGCGCTGGTAATTGTTCAGGCAGTCGCTGCACGTATCAGGCGCGGTGCCTGGCTTCTTTAGCTGTTGATTTCGCGGGCGCTGTCGCCGCATGACCTGCCGAAAGATCGTACGGTGATCAGCCGAGCTGCGTTCGCCAGACGAAGAGCTGAGTGACGCCGCGCTAACAAAGCACGGCGATAAAGTTGAGGCCCGGGCGTTGAATAGGGGAATCGAACAGCTTCCGCCACCTCTCTTTACCGTTCCCATCGAGATAATGATCTCCTTCGTCATCGAACTGAAGAGTCGCGCGCCGAAGAGCGCATACCAGTCGGTGGCGATTGTTAAACATTCGTGGGCGTTGGGCAGCTGATATGATTGCTTATCTGTCGCGTCACGGTGGACTCCTGACCCGCGATTTCTGATTTCGCGCGCCGTCGAAAGGTAAATCGCCGCGATGGATAGCTGCCGCAGTCAAACGCTGGTTATGATGTGCCTTCACCACGCGGTTTTTACGATGCGGCTTGTCGATAACTCGACGATCGCCCAGAAGTTGAGCTCAGCGAGTCGCGAATATGGTTCGGCGAGTCGCCTCGCTGACGGTTCTTCGCTGCCATTGGTCCAGAGAACCGCCGATTCAGGAGCGTGGCGTCGAACTGAATACCGAGGTGCAGCGCATTTGGCGGCCTGTATCGCGACCGAGTAGTGGCGGCTCGTGCGCGGCGGAGTCGTATCGGTGAGGCTAAATATCGCCAGCCAAATGCCGAGTAATACCCGAACAGACAGGAACGTTTGCATGAAAGATCCAGCGATGCGTTCATAGTGCGAAGCTGCGTTTCATGCCGAGAGACCACATGCGTCTGGGACAATGTTGATGTAGCCGTTCACGAGATAGCGTCGAGTTTCGCCCGGCCCAGCTTCAAGATCGCCGCGAAGCTAATGCCGAGCTCTGTTCGAAGCGCCCGACGTCGACTCGTTACGCGCAGAGCGTTTGTCAAACTCTGGTTCGTACGATTGCGCTCATATCGTTGTGGAAAATTTCCCATTCTGCCTGACCGTCGGCTCATCTGCTCACGTTAACGTACGCTAGTCATCATCGACATGATGGTCAATGAAACGCGAACGTTGCAGCCCATCCAGACTTGCGCCGGTGAAATGCCGCTGGTTTGAGAACGTCAACATCGGCGACGACACTGCAGGCACCAAACTGCAATAGCATGCTCAGTGGGGCAACGCCAGATCGTCACAGGGCGTTTGAGCAGTGCCGAGCCTATATGCACCCGGTGAGTTATACTGATGAGGTGTAAGGGGCGATCATTTATTGAAGCGGCAGAGCTCGCGTTTACGCTTCGCCGACATAAGGTCCCAGTTAACCTTCCCATCGGGGCCGTCTGCGTCTCGCGAAGCGTGATCCAAGTGACCGAGTTTGCTGATACCGAGCCGCGTATTGGTGGCGATGCCCGAGCCTTCACCTTACCTGGCGGGTGAATCCCAGCGATCTCCAAGCATTTTTCGATACGCGAATCTCGCTTCGCCGGTGCCACTGCCTTTCGATTTGTCGCATCTCAGGAGCCGTGGTGTGGCCGGCACACTAACGCGGTTGCCAGACAAAGATGGCGGCAATCACGTGATTGTTGAGCGCACGCTGTGCAAGCGTGCGTGGTGGGTACCGGGGCAGGTACGCCGCAGTGAGAGCTCGCGCGCAATATCACAAAGATCATGCGGTTCAGCCTTCCAGCCTAGTACTGATCAGAAAGGTCGATGATTTGAATGATGCCGGTTTCGCAAACCAGGTGCAGACAGCCTCATTTATACTGGCCAGCAAATGATACAATCACGTCGGTAAAAACAATGCCTGCCATACGGCCCGAGCTGGTAAAGGGCGGTCACGCCCTGGGGGCTATGAGTCGGTACTGGAATGGCCAGGAGGCTGATGAGCCGCAGATGACGGTGTTCAGCGCCTTTATGACGTTGGTTATTTCATCACGGAGGTTCAAAGAAGTCGAGATCAACTTCGCCCCAAACGGTAAGTCTCCCGTGGCATCGCCCCCAGGCTGTGGGAGATCAGGTAAACGGTATTTCCGAGGATAGGAAACTCAAGTCGCCATTTGAGCAGCTCGTCAGTCAAAGCATTCTCCGCTAAGTTCCTGAGATGAGTCCAATTTACCATAACACCGGCTGAACTTTTCTCGTTTGGGGCAGAGGTTGATCTCGACTTCTTTGCGTGAACCTCCGTGTTCTTTGGGTAACTGGCGACTTCACTTCACATCTCATGGCTCACCCGCGGAGGTACAGAGGTCACCGCGGACGCCCCGAGATTCAGAGCTGGACCGCAATCATCACGGCTCATCCACCATGACCGACCGCCGTGATAAAGTGAAGACCAAAATATGTGGAAGTTTCGTAATCCAATCAAGCATCCCATTCTGCCGACTCGCTGGCCCAGGGCCGACGAGGCGGCCCAGTCGCTCCTTTACCAGCCGATCAGGATCGGGCCGTTGGAAGTCCTGAATCGCACCTGGGTGCCGGCGATGAGTGCCCTGGCGGGCGACGGAAGACGGTTTTGTTACCGACGACAATCTCGATTGGTATCGACGCTTTGCTAAAGGACGGCCGGGCGTTTTGGTCGTGGAAGCCACCGGTGTCCGCGACATTCCCAGCGGCCCGCTCATGCGCATTGGCCACGATCGCTTTCTGCCTGGACTCCGAAAGCTGGTTGAAACCGTAAGAGAAGCCAGCGAGGGCCAAACCAAACTCCTCATTCAAATCATCGACTTTCTTTCGGTCAGGCGCCGTCCTGAGAAAGAAAATACTTTGCGCGTTTCCTGCAAATCACCAGGGAACACCGCCAGCGGATCAGTGAAATTACAAACGAAGCGGGTTGGCTGGAGGCAGTCGAAACGAGAGTGCGCGAGTTTTTGAACCACGCTTCGGATGAGGTGCTTGAGCAGGTGCTTGAAGCGCGCGAGCTGGAATCACTGCGCTTCGGTTATCGCGAACATGTGACCGACACCCACCTGCCGCATGTGCGCGAATTGCCCCGGGTGTTGCCTGACATTTTTGCCGCCGCGGCTCGCCGAGCGCGCCTGGCCGGCTTTGACGGCGTTGAGTTGCATTACGCGCATGCTTACACGATGGCCGGTTTCTGAGTGCGCTCAACAACCGCGACGACGGCTACGGCGGGGTGCGCGAGAATCGCATCCGCTTGCCGTTGGAAGTCTTTCGGGCCGTGCGCGAAATGGTTGGTAATGACTACGCGTTGGGCGTTCGCTTTCTCGCTGATGAGGTAATTGCCGGTGGCAACCGCCTCGAGGATGCGATCTATTTCGGAGTGGAGTTTGCGCGCGCGGGAATGGATTTTCTGTCGCTCTCGAAAGGCGGCAAGTTTGAAGACGCGCAGCAGCCGAAAGTGGGCCAGGTGGTTTACCCGTACACCGGCCAGAGCGGCTACGAATGTATGCCGACGGTTCTCTCCGATGAGACCGGACCTTTTGGGCGCAGCGTTCCGCTGGTTGCGGCCATCAAGCGCGCCGTTAACGAAGCCGGATTCACAACTCCGATCGTGGCCACCGGAGGCATTAGTACGTTCGAGCAGGCCGAGTCAATTCTGAAGAATGCCCAGGCGGACATCGCCGGGTTCGCCCGCCAGGCACTCGCCGATCCCGATTGGTTCATTAAGGTGAAACTCGGGCGCGGCGATGAAGTCAGGCGCTGCACTTATACCAACTATTGCGAAGCCTCGATCAGGCGCATCGTCCGGTCACCTGCAAGCTCTGGGATCGCGTCGCTCTCGCTGAGCCCGGAATTGCCACGGTCGATGAAGGCCGGCAGCACGACTGCTGGCGCCGGGTTGGAATCGCGTAAGCTTGAGTGACTGGGAGCGCGGGCGTCCCGCCCGCAATGTGCGGGAATATGCCACCGTGTGGGCTTAGCGGGCGAGACGCCCGCGGTCCCAGGTTACGAGTTGCACGCGATGCTTCGTAGTCTTGAGATGAACTGGGGATCGCGCCGCTTCAAGTCTTCGTAGTCAACGCGCCCGCTGCGCGTCATCAGTGCGTAAGCCAACTCGATCGGACTCAGGTGCATATACTCCCGCGCATTCTCAAACCAGCGCATGCTTTCAAACGCGGCTGCCTGATATTCGTCGATCACCGGTTTACGGGTTGACTCAAAGGCGTGAAGTGCAGAATCTGTCGTTGCTGGCCCCTGCAAACATTCAAACAATGCTGTTGCATCTTCCAGCGCGAGTTTGGTGCCTGAACCTATCGAGAAATGCGCAGTGTGTAATGCGTCGCCAATCATTACGACGTTCTCAAAAAACCAGCGCGCATTTTTCACCAGCAGAAAGTTGATCCACTTGGAATTGTTGGAGAGCAGCGCCGCGCCATGCAAATCCGGCGCGAACACCTGCTCGAGGTAGCCGCGCGTTTCGGTGTCGCTCATCGTGGCGAAACCGGCGCGGCTCCAGGTTTCCTGCATCACATTCGACGATAAACGTGCTGGTCGTTTGGTTAAACTTGTAAGAGTGGGCGGCAAAAACGCCGGCGTCGTTTTCACGAAACGTTAACGTCAGGCCGTGAAACAACTGCTCCGTGCCGTACCAGATGTAACGGTTCGGGCGGACGTCCAGGGTGGGAGGAAGTGATCCGAGTATTGCTTCCTGGCGGTGCTGTTAACGCCGTCGGCTGCAACCAGGAGATCGCAGTCTGCGCGTAACGAGTCGACGTCGGGCACTTCGGTTCGGAACAACAAGCTCGATGCCTAACTCTTCGCAGCGACGCTGCAGGATCTTGAGAAGCTGGAAGGCGGGCAATGCCGGAAAAGCTGTTGCCGTGGATCGGAAATCTTTCCTCACCGTGAACGACATCAACGTTGTCCCAGGCAGCAAACGCGCGTGTGATCTCGGCATGAGATTCGGCGTCAGCGGCACGCAGGTTGGCTAACGTCTTTCCCGAAAACACAACACCCCAGCCAAACGTGTCGTCTGGCCCGTTGCGTTCATAAATGGTGATCGCATGCGCGGGGTCAGCCTGCTTCATCAGGATCGCGAAATACATTCCCGCCGGCCCGCCACCTATGATGTTGATCTTCATGCGAAGTAGGACAGGCATTCCTGCCTGTCTGTTTTACGTTCAGGTGAAGCCGGAAAAGATGAACACGAACCGCGGACAGACAAGAATGTCTGTCCTACTCCTTCAGCAGCTGGCTGGCGATGATGAGTTTTTGTATCTCCGACGTGCCTTCGTAAATTCTGAGCGCGCGCACGTCTCGATACAGTCGCTCCACCACGCTGCCGCGCACGAGTCCCGAGCCGCCATGAATTTGCACTGCCTGGTCGACGATGCGACAGGCCGCTTCGGTCGCGTAGAGTTTTGCCTCGCTTGCTTCGCGAGTGACGCGCCCCCGCCGCTATCTTTCAAATGCGCTGCACGGATAGACAAGCAGCCGGGCGGCGTCGAGTTCGGTAACCATGTCGGCGAGTTTCTCCTGGACCAATTGATGCTCAGCGAGAAACCGTCCGAACTGTTTGCGGGTGACTGCATAACGCACGGCTTCGTCGAGCGCTCGCCGCGCCATGCCGCAAGCCGCGGCGCCGACACTGGCGCGAAACGTGTCCAGGGTGCGCATGGCCAGCACGAACCCATCTCCCTCGGCGCCCACCATATCTTCCGCGGGCACGCGACATCCTTTGAATTCAAGCTCGCCGATTGGATGCGCCGCGATCATCGACGTCCGTTCGACAACGCTCAAGCCGCGCATCTTGGCGCTAACGACAAAAGCTGACAACACTGCGCGGCCGTTTGCTTCGGTGGCCGTTCTCGCAAAGACGGTGTAGAAGTCGGCAACGCCGGCATTGGAGATAAAACGCTTGCGGCCATCGATCACGTAAGCGTCGCCGTCGCGTGTGGCGGTGGTTTTGACTGCGGCAACGTCCGAGCCGGCGTCGGGCTCAGTCAAGGCAAACGCGGCGATTGCTTTTCCTTCGACGGCGCGCGAAATCCAGAAGTCACGCACGTGTTCGGGCGCGGCCTGGCTGATCGCGAAGGTCCCGAGTCCCTGCATGACGAAGGCGAGATCGGCGAGCGCGGACGAATAAGCGAGCGCCTCGCGAATCAGACATAGCGCGCGCAGGTCCAGTTTCTTGCCGGGAGAGGCAACGGAGTAATGCAAGGCGCCGGCTCTGGGCCAGCGCGCCGACGTATTCGCGCAACAGGGCGTCCGCGTCGCGCTCTTCAACGGCGCGCGGCTCAATTTCGAGTTCAACGAAGGAAGCGATGTCCGCGGCCAGGGTCCGGTGCTCGGGAGTAAAGAAGGGAAGTTGTTCGATGAATTTATCCATAACATCTAAAACCAAGGGTAAGAGGGGAACGGGTAAAAGGGGAATGGCAAGAAGAAGCTGTTTAGTCTCCCTTTTCCGTTCCCCTATTCAAAGTTCGGCGCCCGTTTTCCAACGAACGCCTCATACGCCTCGCGATAATCAGGGTGCTGCATACAGATCGCCTGCGCCTGGGCCTCGCATTCCAACGCGGCGTCCAGGTTCAAGTGCGCCTCGCGGTCAAGCATCTCTTTCGTCCTGGCGAGGGCGAAAGCCGGGCCGCGCGCCAAACGCTCGGCAAACTCTTCGTAGTCGTGGCCAACTGATCGCCGGCCACGACGCGATTGTACAGTCCGATGCGCTCTGCTTCCGCGGCGGAGATGAAGTCTCCGGTGTACAGGAGCTCGGTAGCTTTGGTCAGGCCGACAACTCGCGGCAACAAGTACGCCGCGCCCATGTCCGCGCCGGAAAGTCCAACCTTCACAAACAAGAAAGCAATTTTCGCTTCCTCGCTGGCGATGCGTAAATCGGCGGCGAGCGCGATGCAGGCGCCGGCGCCGGCCGTCGTACCGTTGAGACTTGCAATTACCGGCTTACCGAGCGCGCGAATATTTGCGACCAGTTCACAAGTCAGGCGCGTAAACTGGAGCAGGCCTTCCATGTCGCGACTGAAGAGTTCGCCGATGATGTCGTGCACGTCGCCACCGGAGCAGAAGGCCCGGCCGGCGCCGGTGATCACCACGACCCGAACGTCAGTTTCATTTCTGAGTGCCGCGAAGGTGTCGGTCAGCTCTGCGGTAGACCTCAAACGTTAACGCGTTGAGGCGCTCAGGACGATTGAGCGTGATCGTCGCCACGCCCGGATCGGTTTGCTCATAAAGAAAACTTTTTGGGGTTTTCATGCGTCCCGCGTTACTTGCTAGCGCCCTCTTCGACGGATCTTGACCTCAGGCAAGGCTCCGGAACGCAGAAGCAAGGCAACGTCTTCCGCAGCCTGCCTGGTAAAGTGTCCGGCAATTTCGCCCGAATCGGTTATTTGAGACTTGATATAGGCCACTGACTTAACTTCGTCGTTAAAAACAACCGCCATATACTCGTTGATGTGGGAGGCAGTCCATTCGCCAAACTTCTCGGCGCCGGTGGGCTTCAGGGAAAACAAAATCGTGTAAACATCATCGCCGCCCTGGCTTCTAACGGCACTTGGCATTGCGAAGCTCGCTGCCATCAACGATGGCAGGTGATTCAACCACGATCCACTTCCGTCCCTGGTTTGCGTCGGAAGGTCGGCTGTCGGCCGCCTGCGACCTCTCGGAATATGGCAGCACGCGCCGGTCCGCACTCGGTTTTCCCAGGGAAGCGATCGCCTCTTCTTTGGTAGCGTACAAGGAAACTGGAGCCGGGCTGGTTAGACTGATGACGTGCGCGAGTTCCAACCGTCCCGGCGCAGTCAGCAATCTCTTCACGCGTTCGCGATCGGGAACCTCGGAAGACTTACTCGAATCCGGCCGTTTGGCGGAGTGCCCTCAGCCTCTGCTTGAGAATTCAAAAGCCCCATGGCGTCCAACCTGGCTTCGATCACCTTCACGGCCTGAGTGTTGCCGCTTCTCGATCGGGCACCGTGTCAGCGATCTGCAGAGTAATGTGCCAAGTGGGTGACTTTCGCAGATGCAGGGCTGAACAGCCAAGAGCGAGCGAGGTCAGGAACAGGATTGCGATCGGAGTGGTGAGTCTCTTCATAAGCTTTGCCCGCGATCAGGAGTTCAAAACAGCGACGGCTTCAATTTCCACCTTAGCCTTGTCGTCAAGCGAGGCCCTTCACTTCGACCAGCACCATTGCCGGAAAGTGCTTTTCCATGCGCGCGCGGTACGACGCGCCGATCTGCTCTCCCGGGCGTCATTGTATTCCTGCTTGTTAGTGACATAGATGACCAGACGGGCAATCTGATCCGGAGCGCCGCCCGCTTCAGCGACAACCCGCAATGACGTTCGCGAGCGCGCCGGTCAAATTGTTCGGCAAAACTGCTCGTCGGTGATCGTTTGTTCGCTCGTCCCAGCCGACCTGTCCCGCGACGAAGAGCAACCTCCCGCCGGCATCCGCCAGGACGCCGTTGGCATAGCGCTGCGTGGCGCGCCGAGCGATTCGGGATTGATCAACCTGAAAGCCATTTGGTGTGGGCCGACCAACAACGATAGCAAGGCATTAGATTACACGAAAATAGGCCGCCTTGCTAACAGGACGGCTCTCAGGATCGTCAGCTGGAACCTTTTTGGTTAGAGAACCTTGTCCAGACGAGAAGCGAGCTGGCTCGCGAGGTTGCCGTTGCGGGTCAAGTCCGCCAATCGGCTCGCTGGGATTACCCTGTTTGTCGATTATCACAATCGACGGCAACTGGTCCACCCCGAATTCTCTTGGAAACCGCGCCATCAGCATCGCGCAGCACAGTCACCTTCAGACCATACTTTTGCGCAAAGGCTCGGAGCTGGTCATCACTCGCGAAATTCTTCGACTTCTGGTCCTCTGATTCAGTGCTGACCCAGTAAACCACCACGCCGCGATCGCTGTATTCGTCGGCCAGTTTTCTAATGCCCCTGCAGCTGCGCTTTCGAGAGCGGCAGCCGACGAAGCGCCAAACGCCAGCACGACAACTCTCGCCGCGCAGGCTAGTCGGAAGTAATTGTTTGCCCGTCAATTGAGCGCAGCGAAAGTTGACTGGTGCGCCGCCGCGGTCCTGGCCCAACACGAGCGATGAGCCCAACAGAACCAGCAAGGTCAGGACAACCAGGAACTTTCGATTCTTTAGCAGCATTTACTCTCCTTTGCCCGAACCCGGAAGGTGGGCAGTGCGTTAGATGAGTGGTCCAGCGTTTTAGTTGGTCACGCCAACGTTCTACAAAGGCGTTCTGCAAATGTAAACGCAAAACGGTAACTTCCGCGGCAATTGGGGTGGTCTGTCCTCAACCGCTGTGAGTTTCCTGCGGTGGCGGAACGCCAAAGACCTCTCTGTGTAAAGCGCAATAATCATCCCACGTGTCCATGTCGCGCGCAATGTAATTCGAATTCACCGGCACGCGGCCTGACTTGTTCCTGATGAGCAACGAAGAACAATTTCAAGCCGCCAGAATCAAGGTTCAGCAACTCAGCCCGAAAGCTTAGATCGATTAGCACCGGATGCCCGCCGCGTTCCTGCCAGGTGGGCTTTACCAGCTTGAGCACCCTGCCGCCATTGGGCCAACAATTGCGCGACCACTTCGCCGGGCACCGCCGCGTGATCGGCCGGCGTGATCACCGTGGCTTTGATGATTTCGGGAAGCGCCCGAACTCCGGAGGCGATGGAAGCGCTCATCTCGCTGCAGCGGATCGGGGTTGACAGCGAAAGTAACGCCGGAGTTGCGCAGGTGTTGCCGCAACATGTCTGCCCGGTTGTCCGCGCCAACTACAACAACAAGAGTTTCAACGCCACCATCGCGGAGATTGTCGATGCAGGTTTCGATTATAGTTTTCGGGCCGAAGGGAAGAAGTGGTTTGAACGCGCCCATGGCGTTCCGAGCGCCCGGCGGCGAGTAGGATGGCAGCGACCTCAATGGCCTCGGGCCTTTGGTCTTTGGTCTTAATTTCCTCGTCGGCGGCAATTGACATCTGCTGGAATTATGGTCGGTTGGACGTCAAAGACCAAAGTCCAAAGTCCAAAGTCCAAAGACCGAAAGTGACTACTGAGGATCGGCTAATACTTGAAGTGCCCGAAGGGTGTATTGGCGCGTCATCTGTTTGCGCCAGTTCATGACGAAATCGGTGTTGTCGAGCGGTCGGGCTTTGATGTAAGCGGCTTCAGCGGCAGCGTGAATGTGTTCGCTGTCGAGTGGTTGGCCGATCAAAGCTGCGCCTGCCTCTTTCACTTCCAGCGGCGCCGGCGCGATACCGCCGAGGATGACTCGTGCATCTTTGACTGAACCGGCGTGATCCATGCTTTACCCAGGCCGCAACTCCCAGCACCGGAAAATCAAACGCGCCGCGGCGACGCAGCTTCTGATACGAAGCACGCCAGCCGTTGGTCGGCGGCAGATGAATGTCGACCAGCAACTCGTCCGGGCGCTTCTTCAGATAGTCAATGCCGTCGTCGTTGTAGAATCCGGCTGCGTCGATCATTCGTTCGCCCAGCGTTGAAGCCAAACGAAACTTTGCGCCAATCGCTACCATCACCGGCACGCAGGTCCGGACTGACTGCACGGCCCAACACTTCGAACTGCCCGGCGCCACCCAGCAAACGTCGCCGTCTTTCTTCAAGCAGAAGTTAATCCCTTTGCGCCACTCGTAATTTTGATCGTAGTAGTTGCAACGCGTGTCCAACAGCAGATTGCCGCCGATCGTTCCCATGTTCCGCAGGATTGGCGTGGAGATGGTGCGCGCGGCGCGAGCGATGACGGGATAGTCGCGATTGATGAGCGGATGCTCGACGATGTCGGTCAGCGTTACCGACGCGCCGATGCGAATGCCCGACCTGCCGTCGCCGGTGATCTGATTCAACTCCGGAACACGCATCACGGAAATAACTGTGCGCGGCGTCTGCTGCCGGCGCTTCATGTTTGGATACAGATCCGTGCCGCCGGCAACGAACTGCCCCTCCGGCCCCGAACCGGCCATGATCTTCACCGCCTCCGCGATCTCTCGCGGCGTGCGGTAGTCAAATTTGGGCAGTCGCATCATAAGGGTGCCTGGCTTAGGTCTAACCTAGAGAACGTCATTCAGCCTTTCGATCATGAATGTACCGCCACGCGGGGCATCTCTTTGCCGTCGCCGCCTTCAGCTGGAGTCAGCACCCGCAACGGCTCCGGCCATTCAACTGACGGGACTGGGCCCGGCCCATATCGTCCATCTCGTCCGCGCGCTTTGTCGCGCAACGCCTTCAAAACTTTCTCCGGCGTGATTGGAACTTCATCAATGCGCACGCCCACGGCATCGTACACCGCGTTTGCAACCGCCGGCGGCACCGGCAACAACGGTCCCTGTCCAACTTCCTTCGCGCCGTAGGGTCCATTGGGATCCGGGTCTTCGATCAGGTAAGTCTTAACGTCGCACATTTCCATTGTCGTCGGGCTCTTGTACTCCAGCATCGAGGGAAACTTGTGTACGACGTTGCGATTGCCGCGATAAGTCATCTCTTCCATCAGGACTTCGCCCAGGCCCATGTAGACGCTGCCCTCGACTTGTCCCATCACCAGCATCGGGTTTATCGACTTGCCGATGTCGTGCGCAATCCACACGCGTTCGACCACAACGATGCCGGTTTCAGGATCGACATCGACTTCCGCGATCGCGGCCGAATAGCTGTAGGCGGGCGACGGCCCGACGCCTGCGCCTTTGTATCGTCCCGGCGACCGCGGCGGTGAATAGGATCCGACCGTACCAATGGTTCCAAATTTTGATTCCGCCAACACGACCGCCTCCGCGAATGAGACCCCTATCTCCGGATTCTCAACATCGAACACGCGACGCTCGGCTAACGAAATGTTTTCAATCGGCAAAGACAGCTTTTCGGCGACCGCCATAACCAACAACTCGCGCGCGCGTTCGGCGGCCTGAATCGCCGCGTTGCCCGTCATCAGAGTTACCCGGCTCGAGTAACTACCCAGATCAACCGGCGTCAAATCAGTGTCTGCCGTGATGACGCGAATGTCGAAAGGATCGATGCCGAGAACTTCAGCGACGATGTAGGCGAGAATCGAATCCGAGCCCTGGCCGATATCGGTTGAGCCGCACATCACGCAGACGCCGCCCTGCCGGTCGAGGCGCAACTGCACGCCTGACTGCGGCATGTTGTTCCAGTAGATCGGCAGACCGGCGCCGCAAATGTACGAGCTGCACGCGATGCCGATGCCTTTGCCACGCGGCAGCTTTCGATCGTTCGCATTCCAACCGGAGAATTTGTTTTTCCAGTCAGAGCCGTCGACGATTTTGTCGATGCACTGGCCCAGACCCATGCTGCCGATGCGCAGGTAGTTGGCTGTTACCGTGTCGGGTTTGACCAAATTCGCACGTCGCATCGCCGCCGGATCCAATTTCAGTTGCTCCGCAATTTTGTCGAGCTGAACTTCCAAGCCAAAACGCGGTTGCGGCGTTCCGTGCCCGCGCTTGGGACCCACAGGGCGGTTTGTTGGTAAACACGCGCACGCCCTGGAATTTGTAGCGCGGCACGTCGTAAGTCACCGTCTGCAGCGCGCCGGTGTAAAGGTGCTGGCTACGCCGTAGCTGCCATACGCGCCGCCGTCGAGGAACGACTGGAAATGCATCCCGGTGATGGCGCCGTCCTTTTTCACTCCGGTCTTGACGTGCATCAGGACGGGATGGCGGCCACGGTGGCAGTAGAAAACTTCCTCGCGCGTCAGCGTCACCTTCACCGGCCGCCCGGTCATCATCGAAAGTTTGCAGACGGCGACTTCGTGATTGAAGGGATCGCTCTTGCCGCCAAAGCCGCCGCCGTTCGGCGTGGCGATGACGCGAATGTGGCTCGCCGGCAACTCCAAAACTTTGCGAGCGCGCGATGGACGTAGTGTGGCGTCTGCGTCGAACTCCAGAGCGTCAACTTGCCGTCAGGATCGAAATTGCCGACCGCCGCATGTTGCTCCATCGGCAGGTGGGTGTTGCCCTCGTAGAAGAAAGTGTCCTCGCGAACCAGGTCGGCTTCGGCAAAACCTTCCTCGACGTTGCCAAATTCCAGCGAGACTTTCTTGTGTATGTTCCCTTCGTCGCCGTATTCATGTATGCGCGGCTCGTCGATAAGAATTGCTTCTTCGATCGAGGAGATGGTGTTGAGCGGTTCGTACTCGACTTCGACGAGATTCATCGCATCGAAAGCGGTGTCTTCGTCAATCGGCCGCGACGGCCGCCACCGGATCGCCGATGAAGCGAACCTTGTCGATGCAGAGCGCGTGTTCATCCTGGCTGACCGGAAGAATGCCGTAAGAAATTGGCAGGTCCTTGCCGGTGATCACGGCAAACACGCCGGGCAAAGCCGTCGCTTTCGAAACGTCAATGTTCTTGATTAACGCGTGCGGCAGGTGCGTGCGCAGGATTTTGCAGAAGAGCATCCGCGGCAGCACGATGTCGTCGGCAAACTTCGTCTGGCCGGTGCACTTCGCGCGGGCGTCGACCTTGCGAAAAGGCTTGCCGATGACGTTCAGCGGTTTACCGTTCTTGTTTCCATTCTTAGCCATTCGATATTAGGTCGGTTTCTCAAACCGTATCGTCTCAGGTCGGAGGGTGGCTTGCCCCGCTCTTACTTGAGTAATTACAGATCAGGAGCGGGGGCAAGCCCACCTTCCCAACCCAGAGACATTCAAACTCGAGAGACAAACTCTGACCACGAAGCTTCACAATCCGTAAACGCTTTCCCTGCGGCAGTTCCATCTCTTCGCCACGCATGCGCGCTGCCGCCAACTCTACCGCTTCGTAGATTTTGATATAGCCGGTGCAGCGGCAGAGATTGCCTGACAGGGCTTCCTTGATCACGTCGCGCGAAGGGATTCGGATTCTTCTTCAACAACTCCTCAGCGACCAGCAGGAAGCCCGGCGAACAATAGCCACATTGAGCGGCGCCGGTGTCTGCAAACGTGTCCTGCAGCGGATGCAGCACGGCGCCGTCAGCCATGCCTTCGATCGTTTTGACCTCCTGGTCCTCAGCGTCGAGGCCCAACATCAAACACGAAAGAATCGAGCGCCCGTTGACCAGCACCGTGCACGTGCCGCACTCGCCGAGCTCGCAGCCGTGCTTGGTGCCCATCAGATCCAAATCTTCACGCAAGACTTCCAACAGCGTCTTGTGCGGCGCGAAGGCAACTTCCGCTGCCTCGCCGTTCAGCGTGAACCGTATTTGAGACTTTTGCTTGTTTGAATCCGACATAAAACTAATGGAAGGAGTTTAGCAAAGGAGTGAGGAAACCGCAGGTGCGCGAGCGTTAACCCTTGGTGGTAACGGCATCTTTCTTGGTCTTATTCAGAAGCAGGTTATCGATCAGTCGTGTCTTGCCCACGTACGCAGCGACGGCAATCAGGATGGGGCGTTCGTCAAGTTTATCCAGACTTCCAACGTCTCAGCGTCCACCAGGCTCACGTAGTCGACGCGCACACGCGGCTCACTCTCAATCGTTGCCCGAACCAGATCGTCTAACCTGGCGGCGTGTCGCTCGCCCTTCTTGTAAGTCTCTTTCGCTTTCTGGAGCGCCCGATGAATCACCGCGGCTGACTGCTGCTCCTCGGCGCTGAGGTACAAATTGCGCGAAGAAATCGCCAGACCGGAGTCCTCTCTGACGGTTGGCAACACGACGATCTCGGTATCGAAAGCCAGGTCCCGGACCATGCGTTTGATAATCAACGCCTGCTGGGCGTCCTTCTGTCCAAAGAAAGCAAAGTCGGGATGCACGGTGTTAAGAAGAATCGTGACTACGGTGGCGACGCCGCGAAAATGGCCCGGCCGGGTCTCGCCCTCCAGCAACTTCGAGAGTCCGCTGACATTCACGTACGTGGAAAAGTCCCGCGGGTAAATCTCTTCGTTGGCCGGCGCGAAAATGTAGTCAACGTTGTAGTCGGTGAGAATGGCGGTGTCTTTGGTGAGGTCGCGGGGATAGTGTTCGTAATCTTCAGTTGGACCAAACTGCGTCGGGTTTACAAAGACTGACACTACGACGACGTCACACATCCGGCGCGCTTCACGCACGAGACTGAGATGGCCTTCATGGAGCGCGCCCATCGTCGGCACGAGTCCGATGGTCCGATCCTGCTCACGGCGAATTTTGCGCGCGACGGAACTCATGCGCTGGCGGCGATTGATGATTTCCATAGGTTAGTAAATCGTGAATCGTAAATCGTGAATAGGCAGAGCGAAGGTCAAACTTGAGTCGTAAACAAGAAAAATGGCTGGCAGAGAAACCACAAAGCGCCGATAGACGAAACTATTTACGATTGACGATTGACGATTTACTCTTCTTTTCAATCTTGAGCTCTTCCGCGGCCTCCGCCGGCAGCGCATACGATTCATCCTCCGAAGGGTATGTGCCGTTGCGCACGTCGTCGGCATAACGAGTGACGGCTTCCGTCATTACCTCATGGAGATTCGCGTAGGGTCGCACGAACCGCGCCAATTTTCCAAACGAGAGCCCCAGCATATCGTGCAACACCAGCACCTGAATGTCGCAGCCGGCGCCCGCCCCGATGCCGATCGTGGGTATGCTGATGCTTTCGGTAATCAAACTCGCAATCTCGCGGGGAACAACTTCCAATACAATCAGCAAAGGCGCCGGCGTCTTCCAGCGCGCGCGCGTCGTCCAGCAACTGGCGCGCGGTCGTTGCCGTCTTGCCCTGAACCCGGTAAGCGCCGAGCTTGTTGATCGACTGCGGCGTCAAACCAATGTGGCCCATCACCGCGATTTCTTCGTCAACCAGACGCTTCACGAGTTGCACACGCTTGTGTCCGCCTTCGAGTTTCACTGCTTCAGCGCCGCCTTCCTTCACCAGCCGCAGCGCATTTCGCACTGCGTCGTCGGCAGCCGGTATGAAATGAACCATAAGGCATATCGGCGACGAGCAGGGCACGCTGCACGGCGCGTCTTACCGCCTTCAGATGGATCAGAATCTCTTCGAGCGTCACCGGCACCGTGTTGCCGTATCCCAGCACCACGTTCCCGAGGCTGTCGCCGACGAGAATGATGTCGATGCCGGCCTCGTCAACAATGCGCGCAGTCGGAAAATCGTAGGCGGTTAGACAGACCAATCGCTCGCCGCGTTGTTTGCTTGTTTTCAGCGACGGCGCGTTCACCTTTTCGGGACGTTCAGGTTTGAGATAAGGCATATTTCACCTCTTTGGACCGCGCTCGGAGGCGGCCAATTCAAGCACTCCTTTGAAGTAGCGTTGGCTCGGCTGGTCCACCCGAGACACAGCCACGTTACTTATCGACCGTAACGCAAACCTCGGTTTGCGCTTTGATTCAATAGATAGGAAATATGTAAGGCGTGTTCGCAAGTGGGCCCATTATAACGCAGCAAGTGGAAAAAAGTGGAAAAACGAGCGCCGGAATACCCGGTCCGGAACAGACCTGAGCGAGCTCGGCGGTTTACGCAAGTGGTCGCGATCCGGGCGCTTGGCTCTTAAGCTTGTGAACCCCGATGATCTGAGGCGCTCCAGAGTTTGCTTCCTGGATCGGTCAGTTGTTTCGCGAAGCAGCTTCGATTACAGTGTGGTGTGCAGCGTCGGATGCTGAAGAGTTGGGCAGAAGCTCAGCCAGCGGCACGAGCACAAAGCGGCGAAGAGATGAAGTCGCTGGATGCGGGCAGTGTCAGCGATTTGTGTGTCGCAAGTCTGGTTGCCGTAGAGAGCAGATCCAGATCGATCGATGCGATGGGCCTTTGGCCTCAGTCCCTTGTTCGTCCGAGAGAATGTTCGATTTGCAACAATCGCGTCCATGACTTCCTCCGGGTGAAAGCAGTGCTGCGCTGGCGAGTATAACTCGGCGACCAGGTTGAGAAAGTTTGGCTGCGGGAACGTTTCGAGCGGTTCCGGTCTCATAGACTTGCGAGAGTCGACTGACTTCGAGTCCCGCATCCAACATACCGCGAATTCCCAACAGGAGGTTTCCGGCGCGATCACCAAGATTGGAGCCGAGACCGATGTAGGCTTTTGGGTGCGTTGACTCGTTTGTCATCGAAGACAGCTCACGGAGCTTTGTGCTTTGATCTTTGTACTTGGTACTTTGTTCTTTCGCATGTGGCTTGCTCCCGAGATCTGATTTGCTAAAACTGTCGCTTAGAACTAAGCCGAAGCATAAAGAACAAAGCACAAAGAACAAAGTACAAAGCACGAAGTACAAAGCGCAAAAGATCGAACACCTTGTCCCAATTCCTTACATTAATCTGGCTGAAGTGGACGCTGTTTCGCAATTCGCTGCGTTCATCGAAAGCCGTCGCCAATCGTATCGCCGTCCGTCCTGGGGATGGTGGTGGCGCTCGTTCTTGCCTTGTTGCTTGCGCTCGGCCTGGGGGTTGTAGCTTATGTCTTGAATGCGCCGGACATTAACTTCGCTGGTCAGCAAGCTCCTTCGTACAAAGAACACGCAAGCGCCTGGTGTCCCCGTCCGCCGAATTCATTTTCTTTTCGATCACTGACACTAAGTTACCTGCTTTGGGCGACTCTGCCGGTGAGCATTGGCAGCAGCCGCCAGTTTGATCCCGGAAACCTGCTGCTTTACCCGATTAGTTTGCGCAAACTCTTCGTCGTGGATTTCCTGAGCGAAATTGCGGGACTGCAATCAGTGTTTGCTATTCCCGCAATTCTCGCGCTTGGCATTAGCGCCGGTCTGGCCCACGGAAATCTGTTTGGCGGCATTGTTGTCGCTCTGGTGGCGGTTCTGTTTGGACTGTCGCTGTCAAATGGATCTCGACTTCGGTGGGCTCGCTGCTCCGCAAAAAGCAGACGCGCGGTGAAACCCTGCTCGCCGTGATTGGCGTAGTCGCCGGCCTGGGCGGCGCTGTCGTTTGGACAGATCGCTCCAGTGCTCTTTCGTCACGCCGACTGGATTCCGGCACTGCGGTGGACACCACCGGGCGCCATCGCCTACGTCCTGAGCACCGGCTTGCAGGCCGGTCACGCCGCCGGTTATGCGTTCGCCCTGGCTGGCGTTAGCTTGTGTACGGCGCTGCTCATCTTCGTGACTTATTGGTTGTCACGACGTTCTGTATTGAGCGGAGGCGGCGGGCGCCGCGTCCGGGCAAAACGGGTACAACCCGCCGGCGGAACTTACACGGGTTGGGAATTTCCGCTGCTGGCGCCGGCGGTTGTTCGGCGGTCGTCGAGAAGGAGTTGCGCTACGTCATGCGCAATGCGCAACTGCGAATGATGTCCGCTCATGCCCCTGGTCCTGGTAGTGATTAGGCTCGTGAACAGGCGAAGTCTCGAGCAGAGTCGGATCAGGAAGTCACTTCGGCACCGACTTCTCGCGCTACGGCGAGGGCTTGCTGGCGACCGGCGGCATTCTCTATGTTTTCCTGATTCTCGCGGGACTATTCTGCAACCAGTTTGCTTTCGAAAGCGCCGGCATGCGCACGCTGGTGCTTTCGCCGCGCGCCCCGCAAAACAATTCTGCTGGGGAAAAATATTGCGATGGCGATTGTGCCTGCTGACTTTTCCGCCGGGCTGCTGTTGGTCAATGAGCTGGTCTTTCGAGATCTTACTCCGGGCGCGTTGCTCTTCGTTGTGCTCAGCTTTTTCACGTTTTTGCCGCTGACGGCCATAGTTGGAAACTGGCTCTCGTTGCGCTTCCGAAGCGCATGAAGTTTGGCAAAGCGAGCGAATGTTGCGGGTGTTGTCGGGCTGTTGTTGATACCGTTGATGTTGGTGCTGGCGCTCCTCCGCTGGCGGCGACGGCGGCCGGCGTGATCGCGCAGAGTTTGCTGATTGAGTATGCTACACCTTCGCGCTTCTGGCAGTTCTTTTGATTGGTTTTTACCTGCTGGTGATTGATTCTCAGGGCGAGTCGTTGCAGCGAAGAGAACTTGAAATACTTGAAGCCGTTAACGATCCAGGGAACGAGTGACATTGTTGGGTCTGGTCTTTGGCTAAACTTTTATTCCCAGCTGACGTCGCCGGCGTGCGATGTCCAGGCGGGCGAGTTTGAAATCTTCAACTTTCAGATCTCAGATTTGAAATTTCAGATCTCAAAGAAACAGCTGGCCCCGTCAATACACAAATGGCTCGCAGACGATTTCGCAGTAACCAGCGCCACGAACCTGCCACCGAGCGCTCTTTCCAGGAGTACTATCTCTCAACCCCCGCGCCGCAGAACCTCTCGGACTGAACTGCTGCGACTGATTCGCGGCGGCGAAGACACTTTCCTTGAGCTGAAAGTAAAGCTCTCAACTCCGAAAAAATTGCGCAGGAGATCGTCGCCCTGGCCAACACTGGCGGCGGCGTGATCGTTTTCGGAGTCAACGATCAGATGCGCATCGAAGGCGTGGACGATCCCGAGACCGTGCAGGAGGAGTTGGTGCGAATCTGCCGTGAAGACATCGTGCCCGCGCTGCGTTCCTTTCATCGATCGCCTGGCTTTTGATAACGGCCGTCGGGTAGTGGCGCTGGACGTTGAGGGCAAACGGCGACCCTACCGGACGCGCGACGGGCGATTTTATTTGCGGGTGGGATCGGAAAAGCGATGAGGCCACGCGCGAAGAATTGTCGGCGCTGCTGGACGAAGTGCGGCCGCTCGGGTTTGAAAATCATGCCTGCGCTCGGGGCAGCAATGACGGACATTGACGAAGCGCACTTGTGGAGTTTCCTGCGCGAGTTTGAGGGCGACGCCGTCGACAACGCCGGCCGGAGCGGGTATCCAACCAAAGATGTGCTCGAACGCGATCTGTTGCTCGCCGCGGAGTTTGCCGGTGAGGTCGTGCCGACAGTCGCAGGCCTGCTGCTGTTTGGCCGAGACGAGAGTGTCGCGAAGCTTTCTGCCACGGGCTGCGGTGGCGGCGACCAGGTTCGCGGGCGACTCGATCCAGTCGCCGGTGGTCGAGCGCGTCAGTATTGCGGGTAATCTGTTGACGATCTTTGAAGCGACGCTTGCGCTTTGTTTCCCGTTACACCGACCTGTGGGATGCGCGGCCGAAGAGTTTTCCCCGCGACCGAAGACAGCCCGATCGCAGCACGGGCCAACTATCACCGCGGCGCTGTCAGCCTGAAGCGCTTACCAACCTGCTGGTCCATCGCGATCTGGCGCTGCGCGATCAGCCGACCCGGCTGAACATTTTTGACCACTCAATTGAACTCATTAACCCGCGGCGCACGGCCAGCTTTGCTCCGGTCGCCCAAAAGCAATTCGCTTTGGAGTGCCGCAGCGCCTGAACCCGCAACTCGCGGCCTTGTTTTCCAGTCCGGCGTACGGCGCAAAACTGCCGCCGGGCGGCCTGCCAATGTTGTTGCGCGCGAGAGCAATACGTAACTGAACGAAGTACA
>ERZ1370068.309-contig-1028_pt1 | contig 23145 bp, 22 predicted proteins | sample MGYA00561227_ERZ1370068 | MGnify/ENA primary metagenome ERZ1370068 (study PRJEB38410, sample SAMEA6850437) | metagenome | study: Metagenomic assessment of the ecological functions of the soil: analysis of the soil microbiota associated with the...
GGTTACGTATTGCTCACCCGTGGGAATTCGCGCGCGTCTGGCATCTCGAGCCCACGGCGGCGGATCCCGACACGGTCTACGCCGGCGTCGAGGACGCCGCGCTGTTCCGCACCACCGACGGCGGCCAGAGCTGGCACGAGCTGTCCGGCCTCCGCAAACATGGCTCCGGCCCGCAGCTGGCAGCCGGGCGCCGGCGGGATGTGCCTGCACACGATTCTCATCGATCCGCGCGATGCGCGCCGGCTCTTCATCGCCATCTCGGCGGCCGGCGCCTTTCGCAGCGACGACGCCGGCGAGACCTGGCGGCCGATCAACCGCGGCCTCCACTCCGAGCGGCATTCCCGACCCGAAGGCGGAGGTCGGCCACTGCGTGCATCGCATCGCCCTGCATCCGGTCGCGGCCCGACGTGCTGTTCATGCAGAAGCACTGGGACGTCATGCGCAGCGACGACGCGCGGCGAGACCGTGGCGCGAGGTGAGCGGCAACCTGCCGACCGATTTCGGCTTTCCCGATCGACGTGCACGCGCACGAGCCGGAGACCATCTACGTCGTGCCGATCAAGAGCGACTCCGAGCACTACCCGCCGGAAGGCAAGCTGCGCGTCTACCGCAGCCGCACCGGCGGCAACGAATGGGAGGCGCTGACCAACGGCCTGCCGCAGCGCGACTGCTACGTGAACGTGCTGCGCGACGCGATGGCGGTCGACACGCTCGATCGAGTGCGGCGTCTACTTCGGCACCACCGGCGGCCAGGTGTACGTCTCGCCCGACGCCGGTGATCGGTGGGCGCCGATCGTCCGCGATCTGCCGCCGGTGCTGTCGGTCGAGGTGCAGACGCTGTCATGACCATCCGCGTCGTGCTGCCGGCGCATCTGCGCAAGCTGGCGCGCGTCGAGCGCGAGGTGACGCCTCGACCGTCGAGGGCCCCGCGACCCAGCGCAGCCGTGCTGGACGCGCTCGAGGCGCGCTTCCCGATGCTGCGCGGCACGATCCGCGATCACGTCACCCAACGCCGCCGGCCGTTCGTCCGCTTCTTCGCCTGCGAAGAGGATCTCGTCGCACGAATCGCCCGGACGCGCCGCTGCCCGCCGCCGTGAGCAGCGGCGACGAGCCGTTTCTCATCATCGGCGCGATGGCCGGCGGCTGAACCACGGATTGCGCGGATTGTCCCACGCGGGAGTCGCCCATGCTCAGAATCATCGTCATCATCGCCCTCATCGCCGTCGTCGCGCTCGCGCTCTTCGTCGCGACGCGGCCCGACGCGTTCCGCGTCCAGCGCTCGGCGACCATCAAGGCGCGCCGTCGGACAAGATCTTCCCGCACCTGGCCGACTTCCACGCCTGGCCGTCGTGGTCGCCGTGGGAGAAGATCGATCCCGCCTCTGCAGCGCACCTACAGCGGACCGAACAGCGGACCCGGCGCGGTCTACGAGTGGTCGGGCAACAAGAACATCGGCAGCGGGCGCATGGAGATCCTGGAGGCGGCGCCCTCGTCGCGCGTGCTCATCAAGCTCGACTCTCCTCGCCGTTCGAGGCGCACAACACGGCGGAGTTCACGCTGCAGCCATCCGGCGACGGCACGACGGTCACATGGGCGATGTACGGCCCGAACACCCTCATAAGCAAGCTGATGAGCCTCGTCTTCAACATGGAGACGATGGTGGGCCCGCAGTTCGAGACTGGCCTCAACAACCTGAAGGCGGTCGCCGAGCACTGAGTACCGCCTGGAGGAGCGCCGCTCCGTCGGCGCCCGTTGGATGACGATTCCGCCACTCGTTCAACAGGCGCCGACGGAGCGGCGCCCTCCACAAGACACTAGGCTTCGCCGGCGCGACGCGCGCCGCAAAATCCTAACCGCTTTCTTTACCGTCACCCCATCGCGCTAACCGGCGGGTGCGACTTAATGTCTACCCATCGGTGGACGCTATGGGGAATCCGAAAGATTCGACGACGACGATCAGACGTGAACCGCGCCGCCCTACCGGCGGAACGGGCCTTTGTGGTCCAGCTTCGCGCCGACGCCGACCTCGCGCGCGGGATCGTGCGCGGCCGACTCGAGCACCTCACCACGGGTGCCGCCGCGGTATTCGAATCGGTCGACGAGCTCATCCGCTGCATGCGTGACGCGATGGCGCCGCGGTCCAGCGACGACCCGTCCGGACGGCGACGCGCCGGACGACACCGCGAACGAGCACCGAAAATGACTACGGCTGCGTGTCAGCTCGCGAGGAGCTGGCGCGCCGTCGCGATTTCAGGGGCGGCCGCGTTCCGGTCCGCGAACCAGGGCGTGCGCGGCCGAGAGCACCGCCCGCCCCTCGGCCTCGCGGCCCTGGCGGTCGCAATGCCGCGCCAACGCAACGGCCGCGGCGCAACTCGACGAGGCGCGCACCTTGCCCGCGCGCCACCTCGATCGCGCGCCGCAGGCACTCCTCCGCCTCTTCCATCGTTGCGCGCGACGTCCGCCCCCGGTGCCGCCGCGCATCAGCAGATGGCTCTTGCCGATCAGCAGTCCCGCCAGATTCAGGCGCTCGCCGGAGATCTGCGCCTCCGCCAGTCCCTGGTCGAAGCAGCGCAGCGCCGCGGCGCGGTCGCCTTCCATGGCGTCCGCTGCCGCCAGCATGCCGAGGTACGCGGAGTGCATGAGCGCGGCACCGGTCGCTTCGACCGCAGCCACTCCCTCGCGCAGCATCGGGATGCCGATCGCCGCATGGCCCTGCATCATCATCGCCCAGCCGCGATTGATCGTCGCGATCCCCAGCACGTGCGGGAAGCCGTGCTCCTCGGCGAGCGTCGCGCCCTCCGCCGAGAGCGCCTCGGACGCGGGCAAGTCGCCGAGCATCTGCCGGGTCACCCCGGCGCCGTAGCACGCCCACGCGAGGGTGAACGCGTCGGGTAGGCGACGCGCCAGCGCCAGGCCCTCGCGGTCGAGGGCCGCGGCTTCTCGACCTGGCCCTGCAGCACGAGGCCCCAGGCGCCCCACATGCAGCAGGCCACACCGGGATCGTAGCCGCCGTACACGACGCGCGTGGGTCGCGTGCTCGGCCGGATCGTAATCGCGCCGCGCCGCCTCGAGATGCGTCGCCGCGGCCGTGAAGTCGCCCTGGTGGAACAGCGTGGCGCCGTGCCCGTAGTGCGCCTGCACGCGCAGCGCCGTGTCGGCCGCGTTGGCGTGCGCATGGCGGAGCAGCTCCTCGCCCAACTCGTGCGCGTCGCGCGAGCTCGGCGCGCACGTGATGATAGGACAACAGGCCGCGCAACACGGGATAGATATCCGGACTCCCGGGCAGCTCGGCGCACAGCGCCCGGGCGCGGGCGAAGTCGCGCATCGTCTCGGGGGCCGCGTAGCCGCGCGTGGCCATGTGCAGGGTGGCCCGCATGACCACGAGCTCGAGCTCGCGCTCGCGGCGTCCGGCCACGTCGGCGCTCTCCGCCAATGCGCGTCGAGCGCCGCGCCGCAGTGGGTGACGGCTTCACGCGGCGCGTCCCGATCGAGCGCCGCCGCCGCGGCCATCCGGTGATAGCGTGAGCGCCCGCGGTCGCTCGCGCCCGCGGGTGAAGTGCATGGCGAGTTGCGCGGCGCGGGCGCGGGCGTGCTCGCCGTAGGCCGTCTCCTCGCGCGCGCCGACGGCGCGGTGCAGGCGAACGCGCCGCATCTCGGCGATGCCCTGGTAGAGCACGTGCCGGTAGAGCGCATGCTGGAATCGGTAGAGCCCGCTGATGGTGCCGTCGGGCCACTCGGTCACGCCCGCCTCGCTGATCATCAGGCCCTGCCCGGCGAGATGCTCGCAGCGCGCCTCGACCGCCTCGACCGGCTCGTCCAGTGCCGCGGCGACGCTGGCCACGACGAACGCGTCGCCGGCGACGCTCGCCGCCTCGAGGGTCCGCCGCTCGTCCGGGCTGAGTTGCTCGAGGCGGATGCCGATCAGCTCCCTGCAGTCCGACCGGGACGTACTCGGTCGCCTCCTGGACCGATCCCTGCACATGCCAGCGGCCGCTGCGCTGCACCAGGAGCCCGCGCGCGACGAGGTCGTTGACCATGTTCACCATGAACAACGCGTTGCCCTCGCTGCGGTCGTGAATGCGCGCGGCGACGCGCGTCAACGCCGCCGGCGGCGGCACCGGCGAAGCGCGTCGCGAGATAGGCCGCGACGTCGTCGCGGCCGAGCAGCTCGAGCGCGAGCGCCTCGCACTGGGCATTGGCCCGCCATTCCTGGATGAGCCCGTGCAGCGGGTGTTGGCGGACGATGAGCTCGGCCGCGCGCACGCTGCCGATGATCAGCAGGCGGGCCGGCTCGCGGCGGCGCGCCAGATAGGCGAGCAGATCCACCGTCGAGCGGTCGCTCCACTGCAGGTCCTCGAGCGCGAGCACGAGCGTGCGCCGCCGCGTGAACACTTCGAGCGCGTCCGCCAGCTCGCGCAGCATGCGGGTCGGCCGCCCCTCAGAACCGCTCGCTTCCGGTCCGGCTCTGGCCGCGCGGCGTGAGGGCGGGCAACTGATTCGCCCAGCTCGGCGCATCCCGGCGCAATACCTGCGCGAGCGGCGCGGCCCTGCGGCTCGCGGACCAGGCGGCCGAGAGCGTCGAGCACGGGGAGATACGGCTCACCCTCGCCGTACTGTTCGAGACTACTGGCCGCGTGCGACCGAGACCGCGTCGGTGTCGGCCAGCGCGTCGAGGAAGTGGGTGATCACCGTGGTCTTGCCGACGCCCGCCTCGCCGCTCACCGTCAGCAGGACGCGCGTCCCGCCCTGGGCGCGCGCGAGCGCCTGTTCCAGGCTCGCGAGCTCGGAGTGGCGGCCCACGATCGTCGGGCCGCCGTCCGCTGTCTTCCGCGTCGCCGTGCGTCCCGTGCCGATGAACCGGTAGCCGGTGGTCCCGACGGTCTCGAGGAACCGCGGCTTGGCGGCGTCGTCTTCGAGGGCTTCGCGAATCGCCCGGACGGCGACCTTGAGCACACCCTTGGTGACGGCCGTGCCCTCCCACACCTTGGCGATGAGCTCGTCGCGACCGACGACCTCGCCGGGTCGCGCCGCGAGATAGGACAGCACGGCCAGCGGACGGGGTTGGAGCGGGATGACGCGGTCGCCCTTCCACAGCTCGACGGTGTCCTGGTCAAGGCGGAAGGGGCCGAAGGTGATGCTGGTCGTGCGCGTCATGGCCGGGAGACGTCGGGAGACAACAGCGCCCCATAGCGCAACGGCGGGGATCGCGCGCGGAAAAATGACCAGCAGCAAAAATCCGCGACAGAACCACGGATTCCAGGGATCAGGCCCGTGAATCCGCGGTGCGTGGACGTTGGAACGGAAGAGAGGGGGTCATCGTTGCCTGCCAGGCGCTAGAGCTGCGGGCGGAGCCGCCCGCGCTCCCAGGCGGCTGCCTTCATGTAGCGCCGGGCATCGAGTTTGCCAGCCGGGAGCGCGGGCGGCTCGCCCGCAGCTCTAGCGCGACTCGGGTGGGCCCTCATCAGTCTTTAGTTTGAGTCGCGTAGGCCCGTGAAAGCCGTGGTTTCAGGAGGTGCGGAGCGCGGTCCGCTGCCGGTCGAGGAAGCGCTGCACGGCCGGGTCGGACTCGAGGCCGATGGCGCGCTCGTAGGCGCGCGTCGGCGCCGGCCGCGCGTCGCCGGTGCGCGCCAGCAGACCGGCGCGGGCGGCCCAATACGGTTGATAGTCGGCGAGGCGACGGATCCCCGGCCAGAGCGCGTCGAGCTCAGCCAGGCCGGCGGCGGGCCCGCGGGTCTCGGCGACGGCGACGGCGCGGTTGATGGCCACGACCGGCGACCCGGTGATCGACAGGAGCGCGTCGTAGATCCGCTCGATCGCCAGCCAGTCGGCGCGGCCGCTGCGCCGACGGACGAGGTGCGCCGACTGCACCGCCGCTTCGAGCTGGTAGCGGCCGGCGCCGGGCAGCGCGCTGGCGCGCCGGAGCAGCGCCTCCGCTTCGTCGATCAGCGGCGCGTCCCAGCGGCGCCGGATCCTGCGCATCGAGCGGGACGTACTCGCCGTCGCGTCGCGCCGCGCGGTCGCGGCGCGCGTGCGTGTAGAGCATCAGCGCCAGGAGCGCGAGCGCTTCGGGTTCGTCGGGCAGCAGCGACGCCACCAGCCGGCCGAGCCAGATGGCCTCGTCGGCGAGGTTGCGGCGCCGCGCGTCGGTGCCGCCGGGATCCGACCAGCCCTCGGCGTACGCCGCGTAGATGGCCTCGAGCACCGCGTCCAGCCGTTCCGGCAGCTCGTTGCGCTCGGGCACGTGGAAGGGAATGCCGGCCTCGCGGATCTTGTTCTTGGCGCGCACCAGCCGCTGGGCCATCGTCGTGGGCGAGACCAGGAAGGCCGAGCGCGATCGCGGCCGCATCGAAGCCGAGGACGGTCTGCAGGATCAGCGGCGCGCGCACGCTCGGCGCGATCGCCGGATGGGCGCAGGCGAACATCAGCGCGAGGCGCTCGTCGGGCATCTGGGGCTCGCTTGCCGCGGCCTCCGACCTCCTCGGCCATCAGGCGGAGGTGATCAGCCGCCTCGGTGCGACTGCGCCGGCGGCGCGAGGCGTCGATCTGCCGGCGCCGCGCCACCGTCATCAGCCACGCCTCGGGATTGCGCGGCACGCCGTCGGTCGGCCAGTCGGCGAGGGCGCTGGCGAAGGCTTCCGCCAGCGCATCCTCGGCGCCGGCGACGTCGCGCGGTGCGCGACGCGAGGTACGCGACGAGCTTGCCGTAGCTGCGCCGCGCGACGGCCTCGGCGGCCTCGCGCGCCTCCTCGTCGGCCATCGGCGGCATGTCTCGACTCTCTCGCGACCCGAGCGGCGCGGGCCGGCGGGCCCGTTACAGGTTGTAGGGCCAGACGGGGCGGATCTCGACCGTGCCGCGATTGGCGCTCGGGCATCAGGCCGCCCAGACGAGCGCGGTGTCGAGGTCCGGCACGTCGATGATGTGGAAGCCGCCGAGCTGTTCCTTCGCCTCGGCATACGGACCGTCCACGACGTGCGTCTTGCCGTCGACCACCGGACGCTGGTGGTCGCCGACGCCGAGCGCAGCCGCTCGCCGCAGACGTAGATCCCCGCCTTCTTCATCGCCTCGGCGTAGGCCGCGCACGTGGGCATGCGGTCGTCCATCTTCTCGATCCGCTCGGCGTCGTTCTCGTAGATCAGCAGCATGTACTGCATGTGCACCCTCCTCCTACCTCTATCGTCGCGCGACCGAGAGCCCGAATCGACACTAGCGCGTCCGCGGCTGAGGCCTCGATGGGCGCACGGCGCGGATCCGGTGCGTCGCCGCGCAGCCGCGGCCCCAGATGGCCGCGATTACATGGCAGTGGTTAGCCACCGCCGGCGACCCGTGGCGCGGCGGGCGCGTGCGGTCGAGCGCCGCCGGGCGATGCGTCGGGGCAGCGTGCAGGAATCGCGTTGCCACGTCGCGGCGATCGGCGGCGGCCCGGATTGCCCGGTTCTGCGTAGCCGCAGCCCCTGTGGCCGCATGGCGGGTGCGGGAGCACCGCTGACGGGGCGCGGCTGCTGGCGCGCGGGTCGGCGCCGTCCGGGCGATGCATCGGCGGCCCGTGCAGGAACCGCGTTGCCACGCCACTCCCCGCCCGGCGACGCAGCCGCGCTGCCATGCGTGGCTGGGCGCGGGCTGCGGCCACGCGGATCGGTGACAGGCCCAGCCTCCCCGAGGCGGCGTGGCGCGCGGGCTGCCACGGTGGGCATCGTGGCGGCAGGAACTGCGTTGCGGCACCGAGTGAGGCGAACCCGGGCTTCCATGCGCGACCACGTGACGACACGGGATTTCACAGATGAAGAACGGCCCCCATCCGTGGAATCCGTGGTGGTCGTCAGCAGCCTTCGAGGGCGTTGCCGACGGCCTGGATCAGCTCGGTGATCGTCACCCGGCTGTCGCCGTTCACGTCGAAGGCCGGGCAATCGGCTGACAGGGCGTGTTCTCCAGGGCGATGTTGACGCCCCGGATCAGCTCGTTGATCCCGACCATCCCGTCGTCGTTGCAGTCGCCTGCACGCGTTCGGGCCGCCGGTCTCGGTCGGAGACGGCGTCGCTGTCGGCGTCGCGGTCTCGCTCGGCGGCGTGACGCTGCCCGGCGCGGTCGGCGACAGCGTCGCGGTCCCGGTCGGCAGCGGCGTGACGCTACCGGACTCTGCGGTCAGCACCACGTCGTGGCCGGCGCCGCCCAGGTAGGTGATGCCGAGCTCGATGCCGTTCACCGAGAACGTCGAGGCCCTCGGGGAGTCCGTTGAACGTCCCCGCGACCGCGTCGTCGCCCTGCTGGGCGATGATCGTGAAGGCCTGACCATTGTCGGGCGTGAAGCCGAGGGTGACGGTGAGCGTCGCGTCGTTCAGGTCGACCGGTCCGGTGACGGTGATCTGGTCGTAGCCGGTGCCGGCGGCCGGCCCGTTCAGCTCCACCGCGAACGTCGCGCCGGACTCGAGGCTCAGCCCCGCGGAGGCCAGCGATCAGGACTCGTGCCGGGGACAGCGTGCCGCCGCCCTCGACCACGATGGCGCCGGCGGTGGCGCCGTTCCCTTGCAGGGTTCCGTCGGTCTCGACGGTCACCGCGCTCGTGCTGGCGAGCGACCCGTCGAGTTGCAGGGTGCCGCCGACGCTGGTCGCGGCGGTGTAGAGTCGCGTCAGACGACAGGATCAGGCGGCCATCACCGGTCGCGGCGAGGCCGCCGGCGCCGCTGACCGGGCCGGCGATGGTGAGAACGGACTCCGTTTCGAAGACCTCGACCTCGATCGGCACGGCGAGCGTCACCGCCCCTGCCATCGACGGCGTGCCGTAGGCGCACGATGCCGCCGCCGTTGAACACGACCGGCTCGTCCAACGTGTACGTGCTCGAGCGGGTGAAGCCGAGGAAGCCGTTGCTTGATGGTCGTCCCCGATCGCCGCGGCGCCGAGCGCGGCGGCGTTGCCGAGATAGAGCGCGCCGTTGTTGCTGGTCGTCGTGCCCGTGTAGGTGTTCGTGCCGTTGATGGTGAGCGCCGACACGTTGTTCTTCACCAGATTGCCGGTGCCGCTGACCGTGCCCGTGGGGAGGACGTCGCCGCCGGCATTGAACGTCAGCGTCGACGCGCCGAGGGCGACCGCCCCGATCTGCGTCTGCCGACCCGACGTCGCCACGGTGACGTTGGCGCCGAGGGTGAGCGGCACCATCCAGCTCAGGTTCGGATTGCCGGTGCCGGGGCTCGACAGGCTCACCGGACCGAAGATGACGATCGGGTTGCCGGTGAACGCGGTACTGGCCTCGTCCGCCACCTGGGTGCTGACGTTGAGACGGCTGACGTTCAGATTGTTGAGATCGTTGTTGCTGGCGTAGGGGCCGGTCAGCGGCGGGAAGGTCAGCTCGATGATCGGATCACCGGCCGGGCTCTTGCCGCCCCAGTTGGCCGCGTTCGACCAATTGGTGTCGATGCCGCCACCGCCCGTCCATGTGTACGAGTCGGCGACGGCAGCCGTCGCCAGACCGAGATACACCGCAACCGATATCAACGACGCCCTGAGGGCGCCCCCATTCGCATTCCCACCGACTCTAGAAGGCGCTTCTGCAACGATTGATGTCAGGCACTGGACGCTCTGGTGTCAGGGCAAAGCGTGAGCTCGGTGCGCCTGTGCGCCGCAACTGCGACTGGCTGCTGACTCAGGCCACGGACACGCGCTGGTCGGCCTCATCAGTGGCCGCCGCCGTTGGCGTTCCCCGTTTCGCCGCGGACAGGCTATGGAACGTCCATGCGAACGAGACTGCTCCTCAGCGCCAGCACCTCGCGATCATCGCCCTCGGCGGGGCGTCGGCCGAGGCCGCCGACGAGCTCAAGGTCGGCGATCCCGCGACCGCTCTTCACGGCCAAGACCCAGCGACGGGAGGCGACTTCGACCTCGCCAGCCGCAAGGGACAGTGGACGGTGCTGTACTTCTACCCCAAGCGGCCGGCACGCCCGGCTGCACCAAGCAGGCGGACGCGTTCCGCGACAACATCAAGGCGATCCGCGACCAGGGCGCCGAGGTGTACGGCATCAGCACCGACAGCGTCGAGGCGCAGGCCGACTTCCACAAGGAGCAGCAGCTCGTGTTCATCCTGCTCGCCGACCCCGACGGCGTGGTGACCGAGCAGTACGGGCAGCGAAGATGCCGGTGCTGCACGCTGGCGAAGCGTTGGACGTTCATCATCGGCCCTGACCTGACCATCCGTCAGGTGCAGCACGACGTCGACCCGACGATGGACGCGCAGCGCGTCGCCGCCGAGATCCATGCGCCTGAAGAGCAGCGCCGCCCCACACCCCGGCGTCCTGACCACGCAATCCGCGTCATCCGTGGTCCAGCCGCTACCACGCGCGGCTGATCGATCCCCATCAGCAGCGTGTCGACGGCGGCACCGCCTCGAAGCGCGGGCATGGTTCTCGCACGTGCGAGGCCCTCGTGACGAGCACCGGCTCCGGACCGCCTGCGCGCCGACATCCGCTTTCTCGGCCGCCTCCTCGGCGAGACGATCGCGGAGCAGGCCGGAGACGACGCGCTGAGGAAAATCGAAGCGATCCGGCGCACGGCTATGCGCTTCCGTCGCCAACAGGAGGTGGAGGCGCGCCGTGACCTCGGAGATGATGCTCGCCGGCCTCGGCAACGACGACTGCCTGCTTTCGGTGCACGCGGCGACGCTCTTTGCCCAGCTTTCGAACATCGCCGAGGATCAGCACGTGAAGCGCCTGGCGCGCGCCGACCTCCTGGCGGGCGCCGGCGACCCGGACGGCGGCATCGAAGCGGCGCTCGGCCGGCTGGCATCGCGCCGGCGTCGACAACCACGCGGTGGCGTCGATGCTGGGCTCGGCGCATGTCGCACCGGTGCTCACCGCCCACCCGACCGAGGTGCAGCGCAAGAGCATCCTCGACCGCCAGCGCGAGATCGCCGCGCTGCCTCGCCGAACGGGATCGCGCGGTCCTCGCCGCCGGCGGACGCGGCGCGCTCCGATGAGGCGCTGCGCCGCGCGCATTCTCACGATATGGCGCACGCGGCTGCTGCGGCCGGCAGCGCGATCACGGTGATCGACGAGATCGACAACGGCCTCGACTACTCATCGGGGCACGTTCCTCGCTCGAGCTGCCGCGCCTGATGAGCGATCTCGAGGATCTCCTCCAACGGCGGCGCGCCGATCGACCATCGCGCCGCTTCCTGCACGTCGGCAGTTGGATCGGCAGCGATCGCGACGGCAACCCGTTCGTCACCGCCGACACGCTCCTCCACGCGCGCCACTCGGCAGTCGCGCCGCGGTGCTTCGAGCACTACCTCGCCGAGACGCACGAGCTCGGCGCCGAGCTGCAGCATGAGCACGACGCGGATCGGCGGCCGACGACCGCGCTGCGACGCGCTCGCCGAGGCGGCGCCGCGACACCTCGCCGCACCGCCTCGACGAACCGTACCGCCGCGCCCTCGTCGGCGTCTACGCCCGCCTGGCGGCAACCGCGCGCCGGCTGCGGACACCGCGTCCGGCGTCCGCCCTCGACGGCGGCGAGCCGAGCCGTACCGCCGACAGCACCGCCTTTCTCGGCGATCTCGATCTCCTCGACGCCGCGTTGCGCCGCGGCAACTGCGCCCGCATCGCGCCGCGGGCGTCTCCGCAGCCTGCGCCACGCGGTCCGCATCTTCGGTTTCCACCTCGCGCCGCTCGACCTCCGCCAGCACAGCGGCGTGCACGAGCAGGTCCTCGCCGAGATCCTCGCGCGCGCGCCGGCGTCACGCCCGACTACGCGGCGCTCGACGGAGCCGCCGCGCCGACGCTGCTGCAGCGCGAGCTCGCGTCGCCGCGCCTACTCGCTGTCGCCGCTTCGCCGCCTACGGCGAGCTCGTCGAGTCGGAGCTGGCAGATCCTGCGCACCGCGGCCGACGCTGCAGCGGCGCTTCGGCGCGGCGGCGCTGCGCGCACCTGCATCATCTCGAAGACCAGCGGCGCCAGCGACCTGCTCGAGATCGCCGTGCTGATGAAGGAGGCGGGCCTGGTCGCGCCGGGCGGACACCGGCGCTGCTCGTCTGACTGCCGACGTCGTGCCGCTCTTCGAGACCATCGACGATCTGCGCGCGCTGCGGCGACGATCATGAACCGGCTGCTCGGCCTGCCGAGCTACCGGCGCTGGTCGATAGCGCGCGGCGGCATGCAGGAGGTGATGCTCGGCTACTCCGACAGCAACAAGGATGGCGGCTTCCTCACCGCCAACTGGGAGCTGTACAAGGCCGAGGTCGAGCTCGTCGCGTGTTCGCCGCGCGGCACGGCGTGCGCCTGCGCCTCTTCCACGGGCGCGGCGGCACGCGTCGGCCGCGGCGGCGGCTCGAGCTACGAGGCGATCCTGGCGCAGCCGCCGGGCAGCGTCGGCGGCGCAGATCCGCATCACCGAGCAGGGCGAGGTGATCGCCAGCAAATACGCCGACCCGGAGGTCGGCGCGGCGCAACCTCGCAGACGCTGGTGGCCGCGACGATGGAGGCGACGCTGCTGCCGCCGACGCGACGGCGACCGCGACGCCGAGCACGCGATCGTCGAGCGCCTGCGCAGCGACGCGCTTCGCCGCCTATCGCGCGCTCGTCTACGAGACCGCCGGGCTTCGTCGAGTACTTCCGGCTGGCGACGCCGATCGCCGAGATCGCCGGATCTGAACATCGGCAGCCGGCCGACGCGCGCGCACCGCGTCGCAGCGCATCGAGGACCTGCGCGCCATCCCCTGGGTGTTCGGCTGGGCGCAGTGCCGCGCTGCATGCTGCCCGGCTGGTACGGCTTCGGTTCCGGCGGTGGACGCGTACCTCGCGTGCCGAGGACGAGGCCGGCCTCGAATGCCTGCGGCTGCATGTATCGCGACTGGCCGTTCTTCCGCTCGATGCTGTCGAACATGGACATGGTGCTGGCCAAGACGCGACGTCTCGATCGCCGCCCGCTACGCGACGCTGGTCGACGACACGCGCGCTGCGCCAGACCGATCTTCCGCGCATCGACGAGGAATTCCGCCAAGACGCGCTCGGCGCTGCTCAGCGATCACCGGCCAGCGCGAGTTCCTCGAGCACAACCCCGCGCCTGCGCGCGGAGCATTCGCGATCGGCTGCCCGTACCTCGATCCGCTCAACCACCTGCAGGTCGAGCTCCTGCATCGCCACCGCGAGGGCCGCTCGGACGAGCGCGTGCGCGGCGCGCTCCATCTGACGATCAACGGCATCGCCTCCTGCCTGCCGCAACAGCGGCTGAGCCGGGTCAGGCGTCGGCGCGCGTACGCGTCGCCAGTCCGAGCCGCATGAAGAGCAACGGTCCCAGGAACAAGCCCATGACCGCCGTACTGGCGTAGCGAATGAAGCGCAGGAGATGGCCCATCGGCGAGGACGGATCGGCGACCGCGCCGAAGCCGACCTTGAGGAGCTCCAACGACCCGAACATCAGGCCGACGCAGATCGCATACCGCGCCAGCGCGTGCAGCGGACCTGCCGCTGCGCGGGTCGAAGCGGACGAAGCGGGCCTCCAGCGGCTGCGCCACTGAGCACGCCGGTCAACAACCCCGCGTAGCTGACGAAAGCGGAGGGCGGCTCGCCGCTGCTCCACACGCTGAATTGCCCAGGTCGCGACCCACACCGCCGCAGCTTCAGACCCATGAGCAGGAGCACACGACCGCGATACGGCATTCGCCGCCAGCGCACTTCGGATGCGCGGCCCATAGTGAACGGCCGCGATCGCCATGGCGGCGCCGAGCACCCAGCCGATGAGAACGTCCTCGGCGTAGTGCACGCCCAGGTACGGACGAGACAGGCCGATGAGCACGGCGAGCGCCACGAACAACGCGCGCCAGCGCGCGTCGCGCGTCGCCAACACGAGGTAGCCGTAGAAGCTCCCGGCGGCCATCGCGTGACCCGACGGCGTCGAGTACTCGGTGGCGAGAGTCGGCGGCGCGCCTCCGGCGACACGGCCCACTTCTGCAGATAGCTGCCGTCGCCCATGAACGGCCGCGGATTGGCGATCAGCGTCTTCATGATGTGGTTGAAGGACATCGTGACGAGGGTCAGCACCGCCAGGCGAATCGCCAGGCGCTTGTCGTACGCGACGAACACGAGCGCGATCAGCAGCATGTAGCCCTGGATCTCGCCGAGCGCGGTGAAGCCCCTGCAGCACCGGCGTGACGCCGGGAAGGCGATGGTCCGCGAAATACTGGACGAGGTCTTCCCGAAACGGCAGCACGGTCATGAAATGAAACCACGGATTACACGGATTCCACGGATACGCTAAACCGCAGTTCTCCTCTGATCCATGAAATCCGTGCGGATCCGTGGTTCTTCTGCTGACCATGCGGCGCCGTGCATCGCTTGCTGGCGCTTCGCAATGTAGGGTGACCACGTGCGCATCGCCACGTGGAACGTGAACTCAAGCTGAAGGCGCGGGCTCGAGAAGGTCACGTGGTGGCTCGAGCGGGCGCGAGCCCGACGTCCTGCTGATGCAGGAGACCAAGCTCGCCGACGCCGACGCGCCGAGCCGACGTCTTCCGCGACGCCGGGCTACGAGCTCGCGCACCACGGCGAGGGGCGCTGGAACGGCGTCGCCATCGCCAGCCGCTGCGGGATCGCCGACGTGGTCACCAACTTCGGCGAGCCGCTGCGCCCGCGCGCAGACGCCGGACGTCGGCGACGACGAGCCGCTCGGCCGAGGCGCGCATGATCGCCGCGACGCTGCGGCGGCGTGCGCGTCGTCTGCGTCTACGCGCCGAACGGGCGCGTCGTCGGCTCGCCGTTCTACGCGGCCAAGCTCGCGTGGTTCGAGCGCCTCGGCGCGCTGGCTCGCCGAGCCGCGCGATCCCGACGGAGCCGCTCGTGCTCGGCGGCGACTTCAACGTCGCGCCCGAAGACGCCGACGTGTGGGATCCGCGCGCCTGCCACGGCGGCACGCACGTTTCGCCGCCGGAGCGCGCGGCGTTCGCGCGCGCTCTGCGACTGGGGCCTGCGTCGACGCCTATCGCCTGCACCATCGCGAGCCGGGCCGCTACACCTGGTGGGACTACCGCGCCGGCAACTTCCACAAGAACTTCGGCATGCGCATCGACCACCTGCTGGTGACGCGCGCCGGTGGCCGGCCGCGATCGGTGTGGGCGGAGATCGACCGCGAGGCGCGCAAGGGCAAGCCGATGCCCTCCGACCACGCGCCGCTGGTCATCGACCTCGACTGAGCCGCGGCATGCCGTTCGACGCGGGCTGGACGTCGGCCGACGGCCGCATCGCGGCGCAGCTGGCGGCGCGCGCTGACGGCGCGAGGCGCGCGCGATGGCGTTTCCCGATCGAGCCGCCGATCGAGCCGATGCTCGCCAAGCTCGCGACCGAGCTGCCGGACGGGCGACGGCTGGCTCTTCGAGCCGAAGTGGGACGGCTTCCGCGCCATCGTGTTCCGCGACGGCGACCGCGTCTACATCCAGAGCCGCGATCTGCGGCCGCTCGACCGCTACTTCCCGGAGCTCGAGCGCCGCCTGCTCGCGCGCGCCTGCCGGCGCGCTGCGTCGTCGACGGCGAGATCGTGATCGCCGGCGACGCACGGGCTCGACTTCGACGCGCTGCAGCTGCGCCTCGCATCCGGCGGCGTCGCGCGTCAAGCAAGCTCGCCGCCGAGACGCCCGCCGCGTTCGTCGCGTTCGACCTGCTGCGCCGACGACGCGACCTGCGCGCGCCGTCCGCAGGCCGAGCGCCGCCGGCTGCTGGAGCAGGCGCTCGCGAGCCGACCGGCCGACGTCCACCTCACGCCGTGCAGCCGCGACCGCAGTCCGTGGCGCCGGACTGGTTCCACCGCTTCGAGGGCGCGGGGCTCGACGGCGTCATCGCCAAGCACGAGAGCACGCACGTATCAGCCCGGCAAGCGCGCCATGATCAAGGTGAAGCACGTGCGCACGGCGGACTGCGTGGTGGCGGGCTTCCGCTGGCACAAGCACGGGCCCGGGAACGCTCGTCGGCTCGCTGCTGCTCGGGCCTCTACGACGACGCCGGCGCGCTGCACCACGTCGGCGTGACGTCGTCATTCACCATCGACGTGCGCGCCGCCTCGCGCGCAGGAGCTGGAGCCGCTGCGCAAGGACGCGCTCGCGGCGCATCCGTGGCGCGACTGGGCGGGCGCCGGCGACGGACGCGCTCGCATGCCCGGCGGCCAGAGCCGCTGGAGCGCCGGCAAGGACCTCTCCCGTGGGAGCCGCTGCGCATCGAGCGCGTCGCGAGGGGTGAAGTACGAGCCCACCTGCGTGGGCGACTCGCTTCCGCGCATACGCCGCCGTAGCTCCTGCGCTGGCGACCTCGACAAGTCGCCAGCCGACTGTCGCTACGACCAGTTGGAGGTGACGGCCCCGGCAGAGCTGGCTTCGCGATCTTCGGAACCGACGGAAGGTAAAGCGGACGCGGAGGGCGCCGCTCCGGCCGGCGCCTGTTTGAGAGAACGGCGGCGCCCTCATCCAGCAGGCGCCGACGGAGCGGCGCCCCACTCCAGCTTACCCTCCGCCGCGCCTTCCGGCGCTCGCCGCCGCGCACCCGCCCAGGTGCGGATCGTAGTCAGGATCCGGCGGCTCAGCCTCCGGCCGCAGATCCTGGGGCACGTCGCTCGAGGTGTTGATGCGCACGCGGTACCACGTCGACGAGCGTCCGCGCATCGAATCGACGAGGATGTCGGCGTGGGCTCGAGGTGCGCGCGCCGCCGCCGGATGGCGCGCCTTCCAGCGGGTTCGAGACCGGCCAGCGCGCTCGTCGCTGCGGCGCGGCGCGCGCGATCTCGATCGAGCGGCTTCGATGGCGCACGCGGCTTGGTGCCGCCAGCTGCCGCGCGCTTGCGCTTCGTGACGGCTGCACGCGCGGCGGCTCGCCCGTCCTGCTTCGCGTAGTGGGCGGCCACGGGGCGTCGCCCTGGCCCTCGGCCTCGTGCGCGCCGACAGCTCGAGCAGCGGCGTCGAGCGAGCACGGATGGTCGTCGATGCCGGCATGGCGATCGCCGATCGCGCGCGAAGCGGGCCGGCATCGTGCGCAGCGTGAAATCCTCCGGGCGCGCAGGCGTCGAGCTCGTCCCACGTGAGCGGCGCGGACACGCGCGCGTCGGGCTTCGGGCGCACGGAGTACGCGCCGGCGACCGTGCGGTCCTTCGCGTTCTGGTTGTAGTCGAGGAAGACGCCGTGGCGCTCCTCCTTCCACCACTTGCTGGTCGCGAGCGCCGGGCGCGCGCCGTTCGACCTCGCGCGCGAGCGCGAGCGCCGCGCGGCGCACCTCGTCGAACGACCAGCGCGGCTCGATGCGGACGTTGACGTGGATGCCGCGCGAGCCCGACGTCTTCGGCCAGCCGACCAGGCCGAAGTCGGTCGAGCGCGCTCGCGCACGACCCGGGCGACCGTCGCGATCTGCGGCCACTCGACGCCCGGGCACCGGATCGAGGTCGACGCGCAGCTCGTCGGGATGATCGAGATCGTCGGCGCGGACCGGATGCGGATGCAGCTCGAGGCAGCCGAGGTTCGCCATCCACGCCAGCGCCGCCGGCGTCGCGCGGCACGACCTCTTCGGCCGTCGCGGCCCGACGGAAACTGCAGCGCGACGACCTCGATCCACGCGCGGCCGCGACGTCGGCGCGCGCTTCTGGTAGAAGAACTCGCCGTCGATGCCGTTCGGCGTAGCGGACGGTTAGCATCTGTTCGGCCGTCCGCCCGAGCCGCGGAAGGCAGCGCGCCCGCGGCCACGGCAGCGGACGCAGTACTGGACCACGTCGAGCTTGGCGACGCCCGCTTCGGGAACGTGCCACCTTGCTCGGGCTGGTGACCGTTTTCACCCGCGTCCGCGACGCCGTAACAACGAGGACGACCGCTCTGCCGTCGGTCCACGGCTCAGCAGCATGCCGGGATCCGCCAGGCGGTGCGCGGAACGTGTAGTCGATAGATCACCGTCTTCTTCCCTCTCCCGCACACATGCGGAGAGGGGGCCGCGCTTTCTTACCGCGCGCAGCGGGAAAGCCGATGACGTCGAGCGAGCGGATGGCTTCGAGCTGCCGTGGACCGACAGCGGGCCGGCCCCGCGCCGGTGGTAGGAACCAGCCGCCGCGCAGTGAGCGCCAGCCGGCGATGTTCTCGCCTCGCGCCGGCGAGGCTACATCTCGTCGTCGCTGAAGCTCGCCCAGTTCAGGCAGGTCGTGGAGGCCGGCACTCCAGTCCGCGACCCACTCGGCCAGATTGCCGACCATGTCGAAGGCGCCGCGCGCCGACACACAGTCGCGCTGGAACCCGTCAGGGAGGCGGCCCCGGAGTTGCTGTTGCAGTCCGTCGTTCCGCTGTCCGGGCCGGGATCCGGGTTGCCTTCACGCCCACCCGCTATTCCGCGTTGGTCGGAAGCCGTTTGCCGGCGTTCGCGCAGGCCTCCTGCGCCTGGAACCAGGTGATGTGACTGAGTGGCACCTCGGACGGAAGGCTGACGGCGTAGATGCCGTTCGCGCAGCTCTGTCCGGTGTCCGTGCACGGCAGATAGTTGTCGAACGCGTCGCCCAGGCGCTGCGCTCCCGCCGCCAGCCAGCTCCGTCTCGCGACGCCGTGCCGAGTTGATCCTCTTCACCAGGATCACGTTGGTCGTCGTCGGATCGGGCACGCGCCACACGCTGGCGGGTTCGTACTTGTCGAGACACACGGTGCCCGCGACGACGGCGTCGGGCCCGCATCGCCGCACGGCGCTGGCGGAAACGCCGCGTGCGCGGCGCCGGCGCGACTCGCCACCAGCACCGCTGCGATATGACAACTGTCGGATTCGATACCTGGCCATCTGTCCTCCTTCTCGGTTCGCTGTCTGTCTGCGACCAGACCCGACGCCAGGAGGACCGCCGGTAAAGGACGACCACCGCGGGTTAACTCTGGTTAATTCTACGTTTGCCGACCGCCGCCGCAACCGCCCGGGATTCGCCTCGCGCCCGTGACAACGTAACGGCTGGCGCTGAAAAGCGCCGCGCTGCGCCGCGCGGCACGCCGCGAACAGACAAGCGCCCGCTCGCGCGCGCGGCAGCCCGCGGAGCGAAACACGCCCGGCGTCCGGCGACGACCCAGCAACCGGGCGCACGCGTCCCGCGCGAGCTGATCACGGCCACCACGGCGGGAAGGGGCCCCCAGCGCTTCATGATTGACCGCCTTCACCAGTCCTCAAGGGTGACGTGGAGGTGGGCAATGCCACGCGTTCGGTCATCGGGGCTTCTAGCCATTGCTTTGTCCTGCGCGCTGTCGGCGATGGCGCTGCAGGCGCGCGCGGTCGATCAGGGCATCACGACCAAGAAGCTGCTGATGGCGAGCTCGCCCAAGCTCGTCCTCCCTGTCGAAGGACCCCAGCATCAGCATCGCGGGCGCGGACCCTGTTGGCGGCGCCGACAGCTCGATCACGTTCGACGACGGCACCAACACGTCGACGTTGAGCCTGCCCGCCAGCAACTGGAGACGAACGGCTCGGGCACGCTGTTCAAATACCGAAACACCGCAGCGCCGAATGGGCCGTCGGTCGTGAAGACGGGGCCAAGGTGAAGGCGCGGGCTGCTCAAGCTCGTGGCCAAGGGACTGCCGTTCGGGTTCCGGCGGGCACCGCCGCCATCACCGCTATCCTCCGTCTCGACGGCGGAGCGCGCACCTTACTGCATGCGGCTTCACCGGCACCGGGGATGGAACGAAATTCCTGGTGAAGGATCCAGCGGCCGGTACGTGCCCGGTGCCGGCGACGCCCACACCTCTCACCGCCGCGTCGACCGCGCCGCCCACCGCGACGCCCACGCTCAGGCTCCCCGACATTCCGCCGCCCGGCGCCACGCCCGCGCTATCGCGACCCGTGTTCTCGACCGTGAACATGACCAGCAACGTGACCTACGGCAGCGCGGTCAACGGCTCCGCGCAGACGGTCACGCTCCAGCTCGACATCTACGAACCCAGCGGCGACACCGTGACCCAGCGTCCCGCGATCGTGTGGTGCACGGCGGCTCGTTCTGCTGTGGCAGCAAGACCTCGCCGGGATCGTGGACGAAGCGAACACTTCGCCCGGCAAGGGTACTTCAACGTCTCGATCAACTACCGGCCTCGAGCCCGGCGGCTGTACCGGGAGCGGGCCGGGCGCTGCGTTGCTCGCGATCCAGGAAGCGCGCGACGACGCCAAGACGGCCGTTCGCTTCCTGCGCACGAACGCCGCGCTGTACGGCATCGACGTCACGCGCATCGCGATCGCCGGTTCGTCGGCCGGCGCGATCACCGCGCTGAATGTCGGCTTCACCTCCAGCGAAGATCCGCCGGCGGCGGTGGCCGGGGCGGTAGTCGCTCTCCGGCGCGACGCTTCTCGCCGGCGGCACGATCGGTACCGGCGACGCACCGAGTCTGCTGTTCCACGGCACGGCCGACCCGCTGGTCCCGTACCAGTTGGGCGTCGACCATGGAACGCCGCGAACGCCGCGGGACTCACCCTTCCTCACGACCTGGGTCGCGCGCCGGGCACGTCCCGTACGCGGCGCACCGGACCGAGATTCTCGATCAGACCACCAACTTCCTACTGGGAGCTCGACCTGGCGACCGCAGCGCAGTGACGCTGGACGGCGTCTCACGGGGGTTGCAGGCGTACGAGGACAATCCGGACGTCGAGCGACCCGTCGAGTAGGCCGCTGACGTGCCGAAGCCCGACCATCACAGCCAACTCGGTAGGCTACGTCCCTACAGTTTTCAGCCGAAGACGCTCGCGCGTGAGCCCGCCGGTGGCATGAGAATGCCTACCAGGCCGCGCACGCCGAAGCCGTGGCTCCGGCCGGACATTCAACTACCTCGGCATCACCCTGGTCGTGCCGCCCGACGCACAGCCGATCATGGGAGTATCCCACCTTCTCGGGCCAAGGGGTCCTGGAGGAGGCACGGGAAAACGACCGGGTGTTGGACATGGGGACCTGCCGGCAGCGGCGTCAACGCCATACTGGCGGCGTCTAAGGCGACGGAGGTCGTGGCAGTCGATATCAATCCCCACGCCGTGTGTGCTGCTCGGGAGAACGCCGAGCGCAACGGCGTCGCGGATCGCGTCGAGGCTCGTTAGCAAAGCGACGTGTTCAGCTCCAGGTGGACGGCACGTTCGACCTGATCATCTTCGATCCGCCATTTCGCTGCGAACATCTGCTCCGCGCGACCCGTCTCGAGGCCGCCACCACCGATGAGAATTATCGAGCGATGACCTCGTTTTTCCGCAACTGCAGAGCGGTACCCTCACGGCTACGGGCAGAATGCTGATTTTCTTCGGCTCCTCCGGCGACCTGGGATATCTCGAAACGACTGGCCGACGAAGAGGGCTTCAGCATGGAGGTGGTGGCCTCAACAGGATCTGGTCAAGGACGACTGGAGAGTGGACTACTTCACGTTCCGTCTCGACCTGCTGATCTCCACATCGAACAGGTGCTCTCTTCTCGCCGCCGGATTCGGGCAACGGGTACGAAGCGGAACGGTGGCGCGGCGCGCCTGACCGGTCGGGCCGGATCCGGCCGAAGCGCCCGCAACCTTCAGGCTTTGCAGCTGCCGCCAGGACGAACAAGCTAAAAGTAGAGCGTCCCGATCACCCCCAACCAACGGAGATCGACGCATGTCCCAATCGAAGGTATGCCGGCCAGTTGAGCGTTGTCGTAGCGGTCTGTCTGGCCCTGTCGGGTCGTAATACTCCTCGCCTTCTCAATGGGGCGGACGCTGCAAAAGTGGATGCCGACGCGAAGGCCACCCCAGGGCGAGCTTCAATGGCATCGACCAAGGGCGCCGATGAGGTGCTCGCCAAGGCTAAGGGTGTGTTGGTCTGTCCGGACCATCACCAAGGGGGGCTTCGTCTGGCTGAGGGAGGCACTCCGTGCTGACCTCTGGTTCTGACAAGCCGATCTACTACGGGTCGAGCACCTCAAGGCGGGACTTCTGGCGTCGAAAAGTACTCGATGATCCCCTGGCGCTGAACACACCCGGAGGCGCTGGCCAAGTTCTCACCAGCGGCGCGCGAGTGGGAGCTGGGCGTCGATGCGTCGGTATCGTGGCAAAGTCTGGTGCCGGCGGCACCATCGGATACGACCAATCTGGTGAAGGACATCGTGTGTTTCATCTTCGGCGAGAAGGGGCTCATGGGGGACGTCCTTCCAGGGCTCGTGGTTCAATAGCCCGACCCCCCAGTTGAGTTCTGACGTCGCAGCGGCCCTTCGCCGCGACGATCGACCATAGTCGTGCCTCAGGGGTTTGGGGCGCAGACGGCGATTTGTTTTGCAGGCCCCGATCGGGTTTCGGCCCGGTCGGGCCTTTTCATTTCACCGGCCAACGCAGTCTCGCTGCCTGTGGCTGACGTGAGCGCTGTTCGGCACCCTCAGAGAGAATTCCGCTGCGAGGGTTGTTTCGCACCGCCGGCGAGCTACTCCATGATCATGACCCCACAACAACTCAAACACTTCGGTCACAAGCTTCGAAGAGCAGCGCGACGCGCTGGGCCCACGCATCGTTGACGGGAGGGCCCGCGCCGAAGAGTCGATTGAACGGACGCGACGTCGGCGATGTCGGCGATGCGTCGGTGCTCGACCTGGAGGTGTACACGGAGCTCACGGTCGCAGATGAGCGTATGCACCAACTCGAAGAGATCAACGACAGCTGTCGCGGATCGAGCTCGGCAAGTACGAATCTGCGAGGCCTCGCGGCCAAGCGATCGAGCTCGACCGGCTCGAGGCGATGCCTCGCCACGCGCCTGTGCAAGGCGACGCGCGCCGAGCCGACACGCAAGCCAGCCACGCTGTAGCCCACCGGAGAACGATTCCTTCCGTCTCAGCGTCGTGTTCCTCGGACGCTGCCGCAGGGCCGCGATCGCCAGCGCAGACCGCCCGGACCTCAAGCCAGCGCCGAGAAGGCCGGAGCGCTACGCGCGCCAACGTCCCATGCCCGGGCAGAGCTTTGCCTCTCGCGGGCCGCGCGGTACTGCCAATCACCATATGCACGCATTCTTGGAGCGGCCGTCGCATGGCCCTCGTGACGACGGCGGTCGCAATCTTGGCGATTGGGCCGACGCCGGCGTACGGCTTCAGCCCACCACGACGCCGAGACGAACGGCGACGCGGACTGTTACGACGACCACGACGCCGACTGCGACCAACTCCGCCCGGCTGCTGTGAGCAATACGTAACTGAACGAAGTAAT
>ERZ1370068.490-contig-10445_pt1 | contig 23141 bp, 40 predicted proteins | sample MGYA00561227_ERZ1370068 | MGnify/ENA primary metagenome ERZ1370068 (study PRJEB38410, sample SAMEA6850437) | metagenome | study: Metagenomic assessment of the ecological functions of the soil: analysis of the soil microbiota associated with the...
AGTAGTACTTCGTTCAGTTACGTATTGCAGGCGCGATCAATGTGCTCGAACGCGAGCAGATCGATCGTTCTGCTCACTGACCTGCGCCTCGGCAGCGAAGATGGAATGACGCTTGATCGATCGCGCCCTGAAAATGCCGCGTGCTCCCATCTGCATCATGATGACGGCATACGGCTCGGTCGATGTCGCGGTCGAAGCAATGAAACGCGGTGCCTACGATTTTGTGACCAAGCCGCTCAATCTGGACAAAGTCGAATTGCTGATCGCGCGCGCGCTGCAAGGCCGCAAGACTCGAGCAGGAAAATCGCGCGCTCCGGCAGCAAGTAGACGAGCGCTACGGGCTCGAAAACATTTGGGGCGACTCGGCGGCGTTGCATGAAGTGCTCGACACGATCCGGCAGGTCGCACCCTCATCGGCCAACGTGCTCATCGAAGGCGAGAGCGGCACGGGCAAAGAATTGGCGGCACACGCCATCCATAATTTGAGCCGCCGCAACAAGGCGAAATTTGTGGCGGTGCATTGCGCCGCGCTCTCGCCGCAACTGCTCGAGAGCGAATTGTTCGGGCACGAGAAAGGCGCATTCACCGGCGCGCACGAACGGCGCATCGGCCGATTTGAGCAGGCGAACGGCGGCACGATTTTTCTCGACGAAGTGGCCGAGATCGATCCGAGCACGCAGGTCAAATTGCTGCGCGTGATCAGCGAGGAGCGCGCCTTCGAGCGCGTCGGCGGCAATCAAACGCTGCGCGCGGATGTGCGGCTGATTGCGGCCACAAACAAGAATCTCGAGACAACTCGTGCGCGAGGGAAAATTCCGCGACGATCTTTTCTTTCGCCTGAACGTCGTGCGCATCACCATGCCGCCGTTGCGTGACCGAAAGGAAGATATTCCGCTTCTGGTCCGCGGATTTTTGCGTCACTTCTGCAAGGAAAACGACAAGCCACTTCTCGATCTGACGACCGATGCGATGGATGCGCTGCTCAGCTTACAATTGGCCCGGCAACGTTCGCGAGCTGCGCACCGCCATCGAGCACGGCGTCGTCATGGCGACCGGCCCAAAAATCACCTTGCGCGATCTTCCGATGGCAGTTGCGGCAAGCAGCCGGCGACAGCGTCGCCCGGCGGAATTTCAGCCGCGAATGCGTTCGAGGAAAAATCGAGTCCGCTCGATCTGCACGAGACGGAGAAGAAATTGATCATGCAAGCGCTCGCCACGACGAATGGAAACGTGACCGCCGCCGCAAAAAAGCTCGGCATCAGCCGCCGAACGCTGCATCGAAAGATCAACGAAATGAATCTAGCCAAAGCGCCGACCGAAGGGTGTGAAAGCGTAGCTGGAGTCGATGACACCGGCAAGCCGCTAATCACCAATCACGCGCCGCCCGCTGCGGCAGCCGATTCTTCGCTCATAATTTCTTTCAGCGCGGCGGAGTCGGCGGGCGAAGGGCGTCGGACGGGGCCGCGGTGAGCGGAGTAGGCGGTGTAGCAGTGGGTGTCGGTGTAGGCGTTAGCGTGGCTGTTGGTGTCGAGTTAGCATCAGGTCGCGGTTGGGTGTTGGTGTGGGCGTACCCAGTATCATGCAGTTCCGCGCTCGGAGAAAATTGACATTGCTATCAAATCCCCTGCAACCAGCACCATGCCGTTGGGCAGCAAGGTCGCCGTGTGCTCAAGCGCGCGCGGTGTTGAGGCTGCCCGTGGGCGTCAGGTCCCGCTCGCCGGGTCGTACAATTCCGCGCTCGCGAGAGACGCCGCAGCGCCATCAGTCCCCTGCAGCCAGCACCATGCCGTTGGGCAGCAAGGTCGCCGTGTGCTCAGCGCGCGCGGTGTTGAGGCTGTCCGTGGGCGTCCAGGTCCCGCTCGCCGGGTCGTACAATTCCGCGCTCGCGAGAAACATTGTTAGCGCCAAGTCCCCCTGCAACCAGCACCATCCCGTTGGGCAGCAAGGTCGCCGTGTGCTCACCGCGCGCGGTGTTGAGGCTGCCCGTGGGCGTCCAGGTCCCGCTCGCCGGGTCGTGCAATTCCGCGCTCGCGGAAACATTGAGCTGCCATCAGATCCCCTGCAACCAGCACCATGCCGTTGGGCAGCAAGGTCGCCGTGTGCTCACGCGCGCGCGGTGTTGAGGCTGCCCGTGGGCGTCCAGGTCCCGCTCGCCGGGTCGTACGATTCCGCGCTCGCGAAAGCATTGTCTGCTACCGAATCCCCCTGCAACCAGCACCATGCCGTTGGGCAGCAAGGTCGCCGTGTGATCAGTGCGCGCGGTGTTGAGGCTGCCCGTGGGCGTCCAGGTCCCGCTCGCCGGGTCGTACAGTTCCGCGCTCGCGAGAACGGCGATGCTGCCATTGCGTACCCCTGCAACCAGCACCATGCCGTTGGGCAGCAAGGTCGCCGTGTGCATCAACGCGCGCGGTGTTGAGGGCTGCCCGTCGGCGTCCAGGTCCCGCTCGCCGGGTCGTGCGGATTCCGCAGCTCATTGGGAACACCGCCAGTGCTAAAGCCAAGATCCCCTGCAACCAGCATCAATCCCGTTGGGCGAGCAAGGTCGCCGTGTGAAGACGGCGGCCGGTGTTGATAGGCGTGGGCGTCAGGTCCCGCTGTCCAGGTGAGACAGGCGGCTTTGGCTGTCTGAAGGCGGTGGTTGCTGTTTCAGCAAGTGGGATTTCAACATCCGAAGATCTCTTGCTGGCGTCTCGCGCTGCCCAAGTGCGCGGGGGATCGCAGCGGATAACCGAGGAACAGCGAGGAACGAGGAAAAACGCGCCCCAACGGAGATGCGTCATAATCATGAAATTGGTTTGTTTATTCATTTTGAGTTGTCCCTTTATTTGATTGAAGTTGGCTATTCACCGTCACCTGAGTGGTGAATGCCGGGAAGCCTTTCGTTCAGGAATGTGCTGGGATGCTAGAGAGAAATCCCGAGGCGAGGTATGAAGCTGAGGTTGCTGCCCCGAAAGTATTTGGGGTGAGGTTCTACGGACGCAACACCACGTTCCATTCAAGCGCGCATTCTTAGAATTAATAGGAGGGCCAGGTTCAATCGCGTGATGTTAGACTATCGGATCATTTGCTTGAGCTATATGCCTGTCAGTGAAACATGAGACCACTTTTGGATCGACGATCACGATATCGTCGACAATCAGAATAAGGAATGAAATTGCCAATTAATTCCGGCGATAAAAACAGGGACGAACTTTGCACTGAAACACTGTCTGCGGTGCTTCAGCTCGATGATCATTGCGCGTTCGTACAGTTTTCGCCAGTCGCAGTTTTAACTCGTTGAGCATTTCCATCATAGCGCCAATTATTTTGCCGCTTATCTCTTCGTGAATCATTTTCTCATCCGCGTTATCCGGGAATCCGTGGTTAATTCCCCTTGGGTGCGGAGAGGCGACGATTTTCTCGAAGCGCGGATCGCCGCGCAGCGGATCCCAATACGGGCAGCAGCTTCAATTGACCATAACTCACGGTGCTCGGGGGACTGGAGCAGCGACGGCGGCAAGCTGCTCGCAGGCGAGATCTTTGTCGCCCAGCCCACGCGGCGATCATCGCCAGATACTTGATCATGAGCGGACCGTTGATTTGCATCTTTTTCCACGGGAGAAGCTCGACCGCGCGGCGGCCTTCGCGCAGTGCTTCCTCTTTGCGTCAAAGAGCGGCGTCGATCAAGCCAAGCACGCATAGCGGCGGGCCGTAATCGGGTTCGTCTTGAACTGCTCTTCTCTTGAAGCGCGCGCGCCGCGGTGAATGCGGCGCGTGCTTGTAGTCTTCGTCTTTCGTCAGACGAGCGAGAACGCCTTCGATGAGCGGACGATTTAGCGTGAACTACGTAATCAGTCAGCGGTGTTTCGCCAAATGAATTTAACGCATTGGTTTGCCTCGGCGACGTCCCGCTCGGCCAGCGCACAGCTGAGCCAGTCATTGGCGACATTCGGCAGCGCGCGCGGATTTGTAGCTCAGTGGAATCGATTGTTTGATGCAACGGCCGCGGTATCGGCTTTCCGAATGAAATTGGACCGCAGCGAGCGCTACTTTCGTATTGACATCATCCGGCTCGATGGCCAATGCGCGATGCAACACGGACATTTCGTCAGCGTAGCGCCTGAGAAGTCCGTAACTGATGGCAATCTGCTGCAGCAGCGTGAAAAGTTGCGCGGGTCGAGATCAATCGCGCGCTCAGGTTTCGTGTGGATTCTTCCCAACGCCCCTGGCGCCTCTGTATGTGAACCCTGCACCGCGAATACCTTGGGATTGTTTGGCAGAGCTTCGGCGGGCAAGTTCCAGTTCAGCCAGAGGCGCCGTCATAATCGGAGTATCCTGAAATAAAGATTTTCTGCGCGTGCCAGGTGCGCTTCACCTGCATCGGGACGAAGGCGAACTGCCGCTTGAACAGCCGCTTCCACCGATGCCAATCGATCAGGGAGTATGGTCGAGCTCCAAGCAAGTGCAAGCAGGCCGTGAGTGTGAGCGAGCTGGCAATACGCTTGGAAAAACGATGGGTCACGCGCAACCGCCTGGTTCAAGCAGATCAGCTGCCTGGAGCAATTTCGGGCGGGCAGCGCTGCTGAAACTTGTTAGAAGAAGGTTGTTGGGCACGAACATAAAGATCATCGAGCAGCAAGGTCGTTCGTTGGCGGCTGTTGAATTGCGGCTTTCTCAGCAGTTGAAATTTTGGCGTGCAGTTGCTCGTGCGACTTTTGCGCGATCTCACTCGGAATCGCGAATGCCTCGTTGAGGTCTCGCTCGTATTCGTCCGCCCACACCCCGACGTCGGTGCGAGTGTCCACCAACTGCGCGTTTACCCGCACCCCGCCACTAGAACGTCGCGCGGTTCCTTCCACCACATGTGAAACGCCAAGCGCGCGCCCGATCTGACGCAAATCCCGCTTGCCGCGAAATCCCATGACGCTGGTGCGGCTGATCACTTTGAGATCGGCGATTTTCGCAAGCTTGGTCAAAATGTCGTCCTGGACGCCGTCCGCAAAAAACGCGTCCTCTTTGTTGTCGCTTAAATTTTCAAATGGAAGCACAGCGATTCCTTGCGGGGATTCTGCGATCTGATTCACGCGTCCCAGGTCATCACGCCTAACACCTGCCGCGAGAACAACCGACAAGCGTGATCAGGGCAGCAATCGTCGGATTCCGTTGCACCCATTTTCTAGCATGTGTGAAGAATCCACTGCGCTTCGCGCGTGGATTGGTTCGATGCATCAGCCAGCGTTCAAGGTCTTCGGCCAGTTCGAGCGCCGATGAGTAACGGCGCTGCGGATCTTTCTCCGAGACACTTCAGGCAAACAGCGGAAGGTCGCGATCGATTTTCGGTTCTACATGACGCGGTTGCCGCGGCTCGGTATCCAGCAGCAGGTGGATCGTTTCGTAGGTTGTTCCCCCGGCAAAGGCGGATGGCCGGTGAGCAGTTCGTAAAGGACCGCGCCCAATCCATAGACATCTGTCGCCCTGCTGACGCCCGCGTTGTTACCCACCGCTTGTTCCGGCGCCATGTAACTGGGCGTGCCCATTACTTCCAGTGAGCCCGTGACCGTGCTCTCCATGTTCGACTAAGTCGGGCCAGACCGAAATCGGTCAGAGTGTGGTTCGCCGTTTGCGTCCAACAGAATGTTTCCCGGCTTGATGTCTCGGTGCAGAATGCCGTGTTCATGTGCGTAGTGCACGGTGCGCGCGACTTTCGCAATGAGCTCTGCCGCCTGCCGGACGCGATATCGAGCCGCGACTGACTGCTTCGTCGAGCAATCTCCTTCGACAAACTCGCATGCTGAAGTAACACGTGCCATCGCGCTCACCGACTTCGTAGATGGCGAACGATCCCTGGATGATTGAGTTTCGCTGCTGCTTCCGCTTCCCGGCGAAGACGTTTCAGAGTGCGCGGTAGTCGCAACCGACCAATGCCAATGATCTTTACCGCGACTGTGCGGTTGAGACTCTCTGCCAGCGCGCGAAATACCACACCTCTGACCGCCGCGACCGATTTCCTCCAGCAATTCGTAATCGCTGAATTTTCCGGGCATCTCCTGCTGAGGGAGTTCTTTTCACCATGCGAGACTCGGGCATTCGCGTCCGACAGCTGCGATTTAAAGCTAGCAAAGAGTCGCCCCAATCTCAAATCCCGCGATGACCGTGCGTCCAAGCGAGAGACCAGCTTAGCGGCGAGCACGCCGACCTATTACAGGAAATTTTGCCGTTTACGAATCAGCTTTCGAGGCGTTTCAATTACGGCGTGAGCGAAAAGAGAGATTTTGGAACCAGATGGGTTGCGCGGTGTGGCGAACGTGGAACCTGGTCACTGCCGGAGACCGCGCTGAAATTGGGGCGCGCAGCCGCGTATGTTTTCACGCAGCTGAATCCGCGCAAGACTCCAGCGGGTGCGCGGCCCAAGATCGTGCTGGGCAAAGACACGCGGCTTTCCGGTTACATGCTCGAAAACGCGCTGGTCGCCGGGATCACTTCACTCGGAGTCGATGTTCTTGTCATCGGACCGTTGCCGACGCCCGGTGTGGCTTACATCACGCGATCGCTGCGCGCCGACGCCGGCATCGTCCTCTCGGCTTCGCATAATCCTTATCGAGGACAACGGCATCAAATTTTTCCGGCACGACGGTTACAAGCTGGATGATCAGATTGAGGACAGAATCGAGCAGCTCGTTTTCAGCGGCGAGATCGATTCCATTCGGCCAACGGCCAGCAAAATCGGACGCGCCACGCGCATCGATGATGCGCTCGGTCGCTACGTCGAATTCGCCAAGGCAAGTTTTCCACGTGGAATGTCGCTCGAGGAAATGCGAGTGGCTGTGGACGTCGCAAATGGCGCCGCCTACAAATCGACGCCGTGCGTTTTGCGCGAACTTGGCGCGGACGTCGCCGTGGCAGCACAACCAGCCAAACGGTATTAACATCAACGACGGCTGCGGCAGCATTCATCCGGAGGAAATCCAGCGCATCGTGAAGATGAGCGGCGCGGACGTTGGCATTACGCATGACGGCGATGCCGATCGCGTCCTGTTGTGTGACGAAAATGGCGATATTGTTGACGGCGACGAGATGCTGGCCATTGCGGCCCTGGATCTCTTAGAATGCTGGGCGGCTGGAGCAAAACACCGTCGTTGCCACCGTCATGAGCAATTTTGGCCTGGATGAGACACTCGCCGCGCAGTGGCGGAAAAGTAGTGCGGACGAAAGTCGGCGATCGCTATGTGATTGAAGAGATGATGCGAGGAAAAACTCAATCTCGGTGGCGAACAAAGCGGTCACGTCATCTTCCGCGATTTCACCACTACCGGCGACGGCATCATCAGCGCGCTCCAGATTCTGTGCATCATGCACAAGAGCGGCCAACCGTTAAGTAAATTGAAGACGTGTTTGGAAAAATATCCGCAGGCCCAACGCAATTTGATCGTGAAAGAAAAGCGTCCTCTGGCCGAGTTGAACACGGTGATGAAGCTGGTAAGCGAAGCTGAGCAAGAGCTCTCCGGCAAAGGCCGCGTGCTCCTGCGTTATTCAGGTACCGAGCCAAAAATTCGTTTGCTCATTGAAGGTCGCGAGCTCGATAAGATCGACAAACAAGCGGACCGAATCGCCGAGGCGATACAAAGCGCGATAGGAGCATAGGACATATAGGACTTATACGACATGACCTTGTCCCGAGTAATTGAAGCGCTTCTGTTTGGCGCGCAGAAACCGCTTTCAGTCCGTGAACTGACGGAAGCTATCAGGAGGCCGGCGCCGAGGATGAATTTTCGCCTAACGAGTTTGCGCGGATACGCGAGGCAGAGGTTGCCGCCGCACTGGAGCAACTGAAAATCGAGTATATCGAACAACAGCGGGCATTTCAGCTTAGCGAAAAGGCGGAGGGCTGGCAACTGGCTACCGATCGCGAAATACGCTCAGTGGGTGCGCCAGCTTTTTCCGGCGCCGAAACCGGCTCGGTTGAGCGCACCTGCGCTCGAGAACGCTCGCGATCATTGCCTATCGCCAGCCTATCACGCGCGCAGATGTCGAAGCAGTTCGCGGCGTGAATATCGACGGTGTGCTGCAAACATTAATGGAGCGTGGGCTGGTTAAAATCGCTGGGCGCGCCGAAATCCCCGGACGTCCGCTCCTTTACGAAACTACGCAATTTTTTCTGGATCATTTTGGACTTCGGAACCTGGACGAATTGCCGAATGTGGAAGAAGTTGCGCACCGCCATTTGCCGAAGGCCCCGGGGTCAACGTCGGAATCTTCTCGCCTCAACTTCAGCGGGAACGGGAAACTCTGGGTAGCGTGCGCACGTTACTTTCTGGAGAGCACAGGCTGTCCAGCCTGTCCTTTCGGCAGCCTGCCGAAAAGCTCATCGAACGCGTCATGGTCGAGGGTTGTTGCAATGCTTGTGGGAGTCGTCGGCAGCGCTGCAACGACAACAGGCTGGCAGCCTGTGCTCTCCAGAAGAAAAACCAGTCCGCAACGCGATCCCGGTGCCGGGGCGCCAATTGTTTATCGCGCTTTTGATCTACATCCCACTATCGACTTCTGCACAAGCCGACATCAGTCCCGCTGATTGCGCGCGCGCCGCGAAATATTCCGAGAGCAAACGCGGTGTTTCCATGCTGGTCATGCAAAATGGCCGAACAATTTTTGAGCATTACGCCAATGGCGGGTCGGCGCGCGGAAGGTGGCCAATCTTCAGTGGAACAAAAAGCTTCTGGGAATCGCCGCGCTCGCTGCGGCGCGCGACGGCTTGTTCAAGCTCGACGATCCCGTTTCCGACACGATTACGGAATGGAAGAGCGACCCGCGCAAATCGCAGATTACCATCCGGCAGTTGCTTAACCAGACCGACGGCATTGAAGGCGCTTCACGTCTTCAACGCGCTTCGATCCGCGACCGCAATGTCATGGCAATTCGACTGCAGTGATGTGCGCTGAGCCGGGCGCGGCGTTCATTTATGGCCCGAGTCATCTACAAATCTTTTCCGAGCTGCTGCGACGAAAACTAAGAGGGCGCGACGTCATCAGCTACTTCGAAGGACGTGTGTCCAACCGGCTTGGGCTGGGCCGGCTCAATTACAAAAAGACGCTCGCGGCAATCCGCTGCCGGCGACGGGATTTGAGCTCACTGCCCGCGAATGGGCGCGACTGGGCGAGCTCGTTCTCGGGCAAGGTAGTTATCACGGGCGACAAATTGTTCCGGCAGCTATTTTGCGAGAGGCATTTGCTGGTTCGCAGGCAAACCCGTCGTACGGCCTCACATTTTGGTTAAACGAGCAGGCGTCGAACGGGCGCGAGGCAGACATGGAACGAATGCTCGACTTGCCATGGCAGAACGCACAATGGAGCAATGTTTGTATCTGCAAGGATGCACCTGCAGACATGGTAGTGGCACTTGGCTCGGGCTATCAACGGCTGTTCGTTATTCCGTCGTCTAGAGGCCATCATCGTGCGGCAAGGATCAAAGCGCGAAATTTTCTGATGCGCATTTCCTGCGGCTGTTGCTTGGCCGCAGCCAGTAACTCATATGCAGGATTGACTTACTTGTCTCGTCTGGCAAACGATCAGACGTTGATGAAACAAAATCTCGGATGACGAGCAGGCGCTCATTAAGGTCCAGCACGACTGGGCGGAGGCGCGCATCAAAGGTGATAGCTCATATACCCGGCGCCTGGAGGCGGAAAATTGCACGGTTGTGTGGCCTGATGGCAGCATCGTGAACAAACGGGAAGATTTGAGTAAGCATGACCGGCGACATCGTTTTCACCGAATTCAAAATCGATGATCTACAAGTGCGTTTATATGGAGACACCGGAATCGTGGTGGGCCAGGGCACGATCAAGGCGCACGAAGGAAAGCAAAATCTTCTGGGCGGGAAATTCGTCTGGACGGATACATTTATAAAACAAGATGGCGCATGGAAGGTGGTCGCCTCGCAGGTAACTCCAGTCTTAAAGAAATAATCCTAAACGATCGTCAATATTGCCTATGAGCAAATTCACAATGCGGTTGCGGAGTGCTACTCGCGATCCTGCTTTTCATTGTCGTTATTGCGGCCCTTGCATTGGGCGGCAGCTTACAATCGTCTCGTCCGCTTGCAGCAGACCGTCGATCAAAGTTGGGCGCAGGTGCAAAACGTCTATCAGCGGCGCGCAGATTTGATTCCAAATCTCGTAAACACCGTTTCCGGCGCGGCGAATTTTGAGAAATCGACCCTTACTGAAGTAACAAATGCGCGTGCCAGCGTTGGTCGTGTGCAGCTTGATCCAAACAGAGCGCCTACCGATGCGGCGCAACTTGAGCAATTCCAGGCTGCACAAGGACAGTTGAGCAACGCGCTTTCGCGCCTGTTGGTGGTCGTGGAGCGGTATCCAGAGCTAAAAGCTAATCAGAATTTTCTCGGTCTGCAGGCGCAGCTGGAAGGAACGAGAGAACCGAATCTCGGTCGAACGCGGTAACTTCAACACTGCGGTGCAAAACTACAACGTGGCGGTGCGCAGTTTTCCGACAAACTTGATTGCGGGAATGCTCGGTTTTCCGCCGCGACCATTTTTCACAGCGCAAGCGGGCGCGGAGAAACCGCCTCCCGTGCAATTTAATTTTGGCCCCGCGCCGACGCCGGGCGCGAATTTGAATCAGGGTCCGGCACCTACGCCAGCGACTGCTGCGTCGCCATAAGGTGATTCTCAATCTTGCGGTAGCAGCGGGCGGGCGGCCCGCGATCCGGCGGCCGACACAGCTACCACTACAAATCTTGCGCGCCAAACAAGTCGCTCTGTTGGTCGCAGCGTTCTTTGCACTGCTGGCGACCAAGTCCCAGGCCGCGGAAGTCATTCCACCCAAACCGGACCGGTATTTCAACGATTACGCTGGCGTGGTGTTCAAAACCGCAGGCGCTGCGCTTCAACGAAGAGCTTGCCCAATTCGAGCGCGAAACGTCGGACCAGGTCGTGGTCGCGATCTTTCCGAAGATGCAGAGCGACTCGGATATCGCAGATTACACACAGCGTGTGGCCCAGGCATGGGGCGTTGGCCAAAAGGAACGTCGCAATGGCGTCGTCGCTTTTCGTGTTCGTTCAAGACCGCAAGATGTTTATCCAGGTCGGTTACGGCTTGGAAGGCGCGCTACCCGACATCACTGCGTTCGATATCACCGAATACAAGATCAAGCCGCGTGTTTCGCAATGGCGATTACGAAGGCGGGCTCGCCACCGGGATCGATTTGATCTTCAAGGCGATTCGCGGCGAGCATAAGGGATCGGGAAACACTGTTGCGGAACGAAACGTCGCGGCGGCGGCGCTCCAAGCTTCTTGTTCTTCATTATTTTTCTCGATCGCGCTGATCGTAATTTCGAGAATGCATGCGGCGACTTGGCGGTTACGGTTACTCATCGCGCCGAGGCGGTCCGATATTTTTCCCGAGGGCGGTGGCGGCGGCGGTTGGTCATCTGGCGGTGGAGCTGGTGGCTTCAGCGGCGGTGGCGGGAGTTTTGGCGGCGGCGGCGCAGGATCGAGCTGGTAACAGATGCGAACGAAAGAATTTCTCAGCAAGCTTGAGCATGACCGAATTGTCGAACGCGATTCGCGAAGCTGAATCGAAAACCTCCGGCGAAATTCGCGTTTATATTCAGCGCGGCAAATTCGAATACCGATCCGGTGATGCTTGCGCAGAAGAAATTTCAGCGTCTCGGAATGCACAAGACTCGCGAGCGCAACGCCGTCCTTATTTTCGTAGCGCCGAGGGCCCACAAGTTCGCCGTTGTCGGCGACCAAGCGATTCACGAAAAATGCGGCGAACAATTCTGGCAACACGTTGTGGATGGAATGCGGGTTCATTTTCAGAATGAAAAATTCAGCCACGCGCTCGACCGAAGCGATTAATGAAGTCGGCAAGGTGCTGGCGACGCATTTTCCGAGAACATCGGCGAACGCAAATGAGTTGCCGGACGAGATCATCGAAGGGTAGAGCAGCAGGCGTCTTGCCCGTGCGGCAACCGGGCGTCTCGCTTGGTTACTGCCGTAAACGGCCGGCAGGATGCCCGCCAGCCCCCACAGGCAAAGATGCCTTGTGCTATGTTTCGGTGCTTGCAAAATCGCGGATTTTGCGTTTATTCCACGCTCCGCAGCGAGTTTTGTAATTGCGCCGTTGGTCCCTGGGTTCCGTCGCTGGACGTGAAACCGCACTCGCCAGGGGAACCCGGCGATCCGAAGGAAGATAGCAAGAACGCAGAAGGACGAAGTGCCGCGAGGCCTCAGTCATTTCTTAATTCGTAATTCTTCCTTCATCCTTAGAACATATGCCAATCCGTTACGGTCGTTTTGAAATGCCGAAAACTCTCGCTAAAGACGAGAACACAGCCACTGATACTTACGCCAAATTCACCGCCGAGCCGTTTGAGGCCGGCTATGGGCACACCGTAGGAAATTCCCTCCGGCGCGTCCTGCTTTCCTCTCTGGAAGGCGCTGCCATCACTGCGGCAAAAATCACGGGCGCGCAGCATGAGTTCGCCACGCTTCCGGGCGTGGTCGAGGACGTGACCGACATCGTTCTCAACCTCAAGAAAGTGAAATTCAAAGCCGAGCGATCACGAGCCAAGAAAGCTTTCGCTTATTGTGAACAAGGAAGGCGAAGTCACCGCCGGCGATATTCAAGTAGTGCAAGGCTACGAAGTGCTTGAATCCCAAGCAGATCATCTGCACTCTGGACCGGAAGCACAAATTCGACGCCGAGTTCGATGTGCGCGTCGGTCGCGGTTTTGCTAACGCGCGAGGAAAACAAGCGTCGCCGACCAGGCGATCGGTCTCATCCCGATCGATTCGATCTTTCTCGCCGGTCACGCGCGTCAAGTACGCGGTCGAAAACACCCGTGTCGGTCAGCGCACCGATTACGACAAGCTCATTCTTGAAGTTTGGACCGACGGCCGCTTGACGCCGGACGACGCGTTGCTCCAGGCCTCGGCGATTCTGCGGCATCACCTCGACGTGTTCGTGAACTTCAACGAAGAGGTAATCGAGTTTGACCAGACACCTGCCGGCGTGAGCGAAGAAAACCTGAAGCTCAAGAAACTGCTCAACATGAGCGTCAACGAAATCGAGCTCAGCGTGCGCGCGGCGAATTGCTTGAACAACGCGAACATCACTAGCGTGGGTCAGCTTGCCCAAAAGACCGAAGCCGAGATGCTGAAGTATCGTAATTTCGGCAAGAAATCGTTGAACGAAATTAAGGACAAGCTGCAACAGCTTGGCTTGAGCCTGGGCATGAAATTCGAGCCCGGCCTTCTGGATGCTCCGGTGAGCGGCGATGGCGCCGGCCCGAGCGGAGCGGCTGGCGAAGAGTAAGCGTCGGCTCTAGAATCACATTCGCCGCGTCATGAGACACCAAAAAAAGACGATCAAGCTTGGGCCGCACGGCTGAGCACCGCAAAGCGCTGCTGGCGAATCAGGTTTGTTCCTTGATCGAACATCAACGTATCAAGACCACCCTGGCGAAGGCCAAGGCAGTTCGTCCGCTCGCCGAACGCATGGTCACGCTCGGAAAAACGGCTCGATTCACGCTCGTCGCACCGCTCTGGCGACCCTGCGCCAGAAGAGCGCGGTGAAGAAATTGTTCGATGACATCGCGCCGAGATCGGCGGAGCGCAATGGTGGATACACGCGCATCGTGAAACTTGGCCAGCGCAAGAGTGATTCCGCTTCCATGGCATTCATCGAGTGGGTTGACATGGCAGAAGTGGTCGAGGAAAAGCCGGCGGAAGAGAAAAAGGCGAAGCGGAAAGAAGCTGAAGCTAAGCCAACCAAAGCAGAATCAGAAACGGTGACGCCGAAAGAAGAGGAGCCGGCTGCCAAGGAGAAAAACCGCCGAAGCGCCGGCCCCGGCGGAAGAACCGCAACCGAAGAAGCGACGCTGGTTCGGTCGAAAATCGAGCGAGCAGGAGTAAGTTCTGGACCGATTGCCTAACGGCACGACGCAACTCCGTCATCCCGAGCTGTGCGCAGACGGCGAGGACCTCGCAAACGCGCACTGAGCATACAAGGCCAGGCAAGAGATTCCTCGACGCGGTTACGCTTCGCTCGGAATGACAATGGGTGCATCAAAGTATAGACTTGGCAGCTGTGCTTTCGGGCGAATTTGATCGCAACCGATGAAGCCGAATCCCTATCTGTTCATCGTCATTTTCATTGGCGTCGCGTTGGTTTTTCCATTGATCCCGCTCGCCCTCGCCTGGCTGTGGCGGCGAATTTTTCAACCGCCCAAGCCAGGCCCGCAGAAAACGCGATCTACGAATGCGGCGTCGAATCGATTGGTGAGGCCCAAATCCAGTTCCGCTCACAGTACTATTTTACGCGATCATGTTTCTCATATTTGATGTGGAAGCGATTTTTCTGGTCCCATTCGCAGTAGCTTTCACTGGTTTGCCTGTCGGCGCGTTCATCGCGATATTGGTTTTCCTATTGCTCCTGATTGAAGGGCTCGTTTGGGCTTGGAGTAAAGGGTGTTTGCAATGGGAACGATGAGGCGTTGAACGACCAAGGCGTTAGAGCGGAGCAATGAGCGAAGGAATCGACGAAGGCTTGCGCAGCGAACTGCAGCAGCAGGGGTCTGGGTAAGTTCGATGCAGGAGCTTTACAACTGGGGACGCAAGAATTCGATCTGGCCGCTCCAGTTCGGACTCGCGTGTTGCGCGATTGAGATGATCGCGACAGCGGCGTCGCGTTACGATATCGCGCGTTTCGGCGGAGAAGTTTTTCGGCCATCGCCGCGTCAGGCCGACCTGATGATTGTCGCAGGCACCGTGACCAAGAAAATGGCGCCACAGATCGTGCGTGCTTTACAATCAATGGCCGATCCGAAATACGTAATCGCGATGGGTGCGTGCGCCATTTCCGGCGGTCCGTTCAAGCAAGGCTACAATGTCCTCAAGGGAATCGACCGTTACATTCCGGTCGATGTTTATATTCCCGGTTGTCCGCCGCGTCCGGAAGCGCTCTTGCACGCATTCATGGAATTACAGCGCAAGATCGACGAGCAAAAGTTGAGCGGTGCGAACAAGGCGGCTCATCTCGATTCAGAGCAACCAAGCGAATTCCCCGTGCCCGCATTTGGAAAGCACGATCTCGAGCCACCGGCGAACCTCGACGTTTTTCACCCGCCGACAACTCGAGCGCGTCTGACCGATGGAATCGTTAGAGCGGAAATCAAAGCGCGGATCGAGGCCGCGGCGCCCGGAGCGAAGATCGATATCGTTACCAACGGCGGTCCATCACAGCAGCATTCGCTCAGGGTCGACAATGAACACGCGTGCGATGTGGCGAAGTTGGCTGCGTGACGACCCAGCGCTGCGCTTGGATTTTTGCTCCAATGTGACTGGCGTCGATTGGCTGGATCGCACCGTAAAGAAAACGGTAAAGGTGAAAAAGTCGTCGATGGCGAGGAAAAGGAAGTCAATGAAACGACCGAGGAAAAATTCCCGGCCACCTCGAAGCCGTTTACCACCTTTACTCGATGACCCACAAACATGGACCGGTTATCATTCGAATGCGGACATCAGACCGTGTAGAGAATGCTTGCCTGCCTTCACTCACGCCGATCTGGCGAAGCGCAGAGTTTCAGGAACGCGAGATTTTCGATCTTTACGGAGTCAAGTTCGACGGCCATCCCGACTTGCGCCGGATCTTGATGTGGGACGAGTTCGAGGATCATCCGATGCGCAAAGATTATCGGGAACCGGACGATTACGAATACGAACCGACACCGCACGATGATGTGCTGGAGAGAGCGAAGCACATTACACACCGCGACCGCAAATCGACGGCGCCGAAAGCATCGTTGAAGGATCGAAGCCGACATGAGCGCCACCGTTGAAACACTCGAAGCGATGGAGCGACCGCCCGTCAGTATGGGCTCGCGACTCGAGGGCGAGCTACTCGAAGTTTCGATGGGGCCGCAACATCCGTCCACCCACGGCGTTTTCCGGATGAACGTTGCGCTCGAAGGCGAGATCGTGCGCAAGCTCAAGCCGGTGTTCGGATATCTGCATCGCAATCATGAAAAATTGGCGAGAACGTGAGCTATCTCGGCTCGATGCCGTACACCGATCGCCTCGATTACTTTTGCTCGATGACCAATAACTGGGCGTATGCGCTCAGCGTGGAAAAATTGGCCGGCATCGAAGTTCCAGAACGCGCCGAATATCTTCGTGTTATTCTTGCAGAGCTGACGCGGCTCCAGAATCACGCGTCGCTTCTGGGGTTTTGCTAACGATATGGGCGCCTGGGGGACGCCGCTCGCGATGCGTTCCGCGAGCGTGGAAAATTCTCGATCTGTTCGAATCGCTTTCGGGCTCGCGCATGATGTGCGACTACATGCGATTCGGTGGGTGCCGCGTCGATGCCAGTCCGCGAATGGCTCGCGTATGCGAAGAAAATTGTCGACCGTTTCCCGCGGTTTCGTTGACGAACTGGAACAATTGATCGTCGGCAATGAAGTTGTAATCGCGCGAACGCAGAACGTTGGAAACGTCTCGCCGGAGCTCGCGGTTAGTGCCGGTATTACCGGTCCGATGCTTCGCGCCTGCGGCGTCAATTATGATGTGCGAAAGGTGGACGGCTACGGATTCTATCCACGCTTCAAATTCCGGATTCCGCTGGGCGAACACGGGGACACTTACGATCGGCTAATGATGCGCGTGTTGGAGATGGGCGAGAGCGTCGGAATTTTGAAGCAGGCATTCGAACAAATTCCTGCCGGCCCGATCATCAACCCGAAGGTGAAAATCCGCGCATTTCGTCCGCCGGTTGGCGGACGCTTATGGGCGCATTGAAGCGCCCAAAGGCGAGCTCGGTTTCTACTTGATCAGTGACGGCGGAACGAACCCATATCGCGTACCGTGTGCGTCCACCGAGTTTTATCAATCTGACGATTTTAGAAGATATGTGCCTTGGCCACACTGTTGCCGATGTGATGGTAATTCTCGGCAGCATCGATATTGTCATGGGGGAGGTGGATCGCTGATGGAGAATCCGCTTCAACGCTCTAACGGTTTAACGCTTTAACGAACACGATGGTTGGCACAGGCATACTCAAGGGAATGGCGGTTACGGCGCGCAACTTTGTCGGAAGTTATTTCGACAAGGAACGGCTGATTACGGTGCAGCACCCGGAGGAGCGGAGTCCGTTGCCGGAGAACTATCGCAACTTTCCGTTTCTCATTTACGACACCGACGATCCCGCAAGCGGGGCTGCGGCTGCGTGGCGTGCAAGATTTGCGAGAAGGAATGTCCGCCGCAATGCATTTACATCGTTAAGAGCGAAGACAAGAAGCCCGATTACATGGGTAAACCTCAATTTTACCCGAAAATCTTCGACATCGATGTCTCGGTTTGCATGAGCTGCCAGATTTGCGTCGAAGTTTGCCCGTTTGAGGCGATAAAGATGGACAAAGAGTTCGAGCTTAGCCGTCGCGAACGCTTCGATGCGTTGTTGATGCGCAAGGATGATCTGGCGAAGTCTAACGACTATTATCGCCGGATCTCGCCAACCGATGCGGCTCAAGTCGATGCAAAACTCGCTGCTGCGGCTGAGGCCGCTGCAAAGGAAAGCGGCGGCGCCTGCAGCATCGAAACCTGCTACACCCGCCGCGTCGCCCGCCCCAACTCGCGCTTTATCGTAGGCGGGATTATCAACACTGAGCAGGAATTACTTTGGTAAAGGCGGCGCTTTCAAAGATCTGTTTTGACGCCCAACAAATATCACGCCAAAGCGCAACCAAACAGAGGAATGAGAAAGATGGAAAAGACATTTCTATTCCTCTTATCCCCCGATTTACCTATGAAAATGACCTCTAAATCAGGTCAAAAATAGGTGAGGTCAGAAACAAAAAATCCAGAACAAGTCTACCGAAGTTTGCCCACGTTTACCTTTCGTGTGAACATTGTTTTTCTGAGCTTTTCTGGGGTCTGGGGTCCTGGACTAGGGGTAGGAGGTAAAACCCGTTTTAGACCCGTTTCCGATCGTTTTATGGGTGGTTTTAGGGGCCGCCGCATGGTGTCGAGCTTAGCCCAAAGGGTAAGGCTTCATTGTGCTCTGTACCAAACCAAGCAGAAGCCGGCGCATCTTCACTTGGCGTTCACGGCCGAGAATCGCCAGCAAGTCGAAGCTTTCTATCGCGCGGCTCTGGAGGCGGGTGGCAAAGACAATGGTGCGCCTGGTCTGCGCCCGCACTACCACGCGAACTACTATGCAGCTTTTCGTCATTGTCGCAGGATTGCCCGGCTAAACCTTGGCGAATTTGATGGGGTGTTACTTCAAAAAGCTAAATCCCGACATTTGCTGCTTCAATGAAAAGAAACCGTAAACGTGTAAAGATTCTTTTCAACTAATCCAAGGTCAGCACCGCCTGCCCGCTGCGGCTCAGGTTTATCAATGTGATCTGATGGAGCGGTCAATAAGTCGGGTTGTAGCCAGAAATCGGCTTGAATCCAGTGCTACCTCCACGCGCCGAAAACTGCTCCGGACTGAATCCCAGCGCACATTAAGAATTGCAGGTGCCCGGCGCTTGCGACTACAGTTCTCAAGTGGCAAAGCGTGTCTGCTATATCCACTATCGGCCCGCATAAGTCAGGCACGACGTCGATCCAGTGGTTCCTGAAAGAAAACCGCGCAGCGTTGCTGAAGGACGGCTATCTCGTGCCGGAGAGCGAAGATTTTCGTGGTGGACATCACCAGCTTGTTAGGCAGCTCTGTGGGCGAGCGGTGCCGCAGCATCAGCGGGAGGCGGCGGCTAGGTTTGCCCGCGCGATCAAAGATGCGAAATGCGAAGCAGTTGTTATTTCTTCAGAAACCTTGGATGACCTTCTAGTGAATGAAGACTGCGCCAGGCGAATTCTTTGGTCGAATAGAAGAACTCAACCTCGAACCGAAGCTCTCGTCTTCTTTCCCCGCAACCAATCGCAGTTCGTGAATTCTCGCTATACGGAGGTGATCAAGTGCTTCCACCGAAGCGAACCATTCGAGGCCTTCGTTCAGGCAGAAATTCGGCACCCAAATTTCCGATACGCTCACTGGATCGCCTTGGCGAACGCTTTCAGTTCGAAACTAATTGCTCAACCGTTCACGGAAGAGACGATTACTCGCGGTGTGGCACCCGAGTTCCTTAGAGCCATCGACATCGATCCATCGCATTTCCATGATACGAATGTTCGGCGCAACCGAGGAGCAGATGCCATTTACTATTAGCGTTGCTCGCGATGTATTGCGCTCGCTTGGTAGCGAAGGCCGAGAACTCACATGGTTACAAGTTTCTGCGATGCGGACTGGAACTTGCTGCGTATCTCGGCTGAAAAGGGCTTGGCGGATACCAAGGGTACTGTGGATTGACGACCGCATTGGCTCGGCACATCGAAACAGAATGGCGATCGGACAACGATGCGTTTGCACAAGAGGCTTGGGGCAGATCTTGGGCGGAGGTTTTTGCGGTCGATGTTGGTCGAGAGTTTAAGCCTAACGACTTTGACATATGCCCGCCTGGCTGGGCTGTCAGACGACGGCTCCGGCGTGCCGTTCGCGAGATGAAGGCTATGGTGCAAGAGGTCCTGCTGGACCCGACACTCGCCATCGAGGCGCTGGTGGAACGATTTGCGGAAACGGAATAGTGGATTTCTCGAGAACAAATCATCGGGCTAAACCAAATAGCTCAAAAACCCTGATTGACCGGCCTGGCATCCGTTGGTCACTCACGCTCCGGCCTTTCGGCGAAGCGGGTTAGCATTTCCAGTCTAGATCTAATCTCCTGCTGGTTCTTAGTTCGAGTGCGGTAGCTCGGGTGTCGTGGTTGCCACCACAAAACGCTCTTCCGTCTAAAGACTGGGAGCGAAATTATAATATGCCTAGGAAGGATTCTTGCCGTGATAACCCTTTTTAATTATTTGGATTGTCGTGCGGGAGAGAAACTTGCGCGAGCGGCGTTTCGACGTAATCGCCCGCCGCGTGACCGTCGCCGAACCATTTCTGCAGGCCGCAGCACTGCCGGAATGAATAGTCGATCGCCCAGTCGATTGCTTCCTTTGATGGCGGCCGGGTCGAAGCCGGCGAGGATGGCACGGTTGCCCAGCATGATCTCGGGTCGCTCGGTCACTTTGCGGACAACCACAAGCGGCGTCCCAAGTATTGCGGCTTCTTCCTGCACGCCGCCGGAGTCGGTTACCACAGCTGAGGTTGCGCGAACGACGTCGAGGAACCGTCTATTTGGCAAGGGACTGATCAGTTCGATGTTTGGGCGTCGGCGCAACCGTTCGCGTGAGAGCGGCGGCGTCGAAATCAATGGATTGGGGTGGAGCACCACGGTGGCGCGTAGCACCGGGTTCGCTTCAAGCGCGGCGAGCAGGCCTGAGACGACACAGAAGTCGATGTGAGGGGCAAGCTCGCGCCGGTGAAGCGTCACCAGAATGAACGGGTTTGGCGCCATGCCAGCAGGTTCGTCATTCAAAGTGTGTGCTTCAGATGGTCGACGATTGTGTTTCCCGTCAGGAAAACGGACTGGGGGCCACCCCGACTGGGGCAGGTTCGCGACTGCGGTTGGTGTCGGAGCGAAGTGCTGAGCAAGCGGCGTGATCGCTTGGCGGATGCATTCCTCTGAAACGGATGCTTGAGATCGAAAGTGCGCAGGCCGGCCCACTTGACCCAGCGAGAGTCCGCCGGCTGGCGGCTCAGCGCGCCGGCCAGCGCCGTCATCGTGTCGCCGTGAACGAGGACGAGATCTGGCTGGCAACGGAGAATTCGAGCGCCAAGCGAGACGTCAGTTTCGGAGGACATCTCCGCAAGGTTCGTCGCCCGCACAGGAAGGGCAGGCAAGCAAATCGGACGTAAGTCCGCACTCCGCCATCGATTGGGCGAGCAGTTCGCGATGCTGCCCGCTCGCAACGAGGAGAACGTTGCACCAGCCATGCCGCCGCAGTTCGCGCACCACCGGCGTGAGCTTGATGACTTCAGGCCGAGTGCCGAATACGAGCGCGATGCGGGTTTGCTTCATGGGTAATTACGCTGGCGACAATACTTGCCATCTTCGCCGGGGAGGACGGCAGGAACCGCTGGATTGAAATCGCCGCAGCTTTCGATGATGTCGAATCCGGCGGCCTCAAGAATCCCAATCAAGGTCGTCTGGCAATCCGGCATCGTTGCCGACTTGTGGTTCTGACCTCCCGAAGCAGGTGGCCGGCCGCATCCAGGAATCGATAGACGCGATCTATGCGGTTGATCGAGGCCGACTCGGGTGATGGTCTTGACGCGTTCGAGCATCACGGCTGGGGCCCACCCTGAGCGCCTAAAGGCCGCCGATAGTCTAGTTTGGGAACGCCGCGGCCGCTTCTTCCAGCGGATTAGGAATGAAACGTCGAGTGCGAACACGCCGCCTGCAATCAGTTAAGCCGGGGTCGCACAAGGGAAAACAGGTTCGTCCGTTCCTGATCCTCAGTGAGGTAGCAGAAGGTTGAGAACGGGCACAGGACCGCGGCGAAATCTTGGTTTACTTTGAGCAGGCCCATGTCGACCGTCATGAGATGAACTCGCGGCTCTAGGTCGGCAGCGCACCTTTTTCAAAAAGTTCTGCAAGCATCGGTCGGGGAGCGGTCTACCGCCCAGACAGTCAGCCCGCTTGTGGCAAGAGGGAGCGTGATGCGACCCGTGCCTGCGCTCCAGCTCAAGCACCGGTCCGCCTAGCGTCGCATGCGCTTTTGCGGCAAGCGACACATACCAGGGTATGTCCAGACCGCTTGTGTTGCGCCTCATGTCCTCATCGTAGAACTCGGCTGTCAGATCGTAAGGCCACATCATACGTCGCGTCCCAGCAGCCGACGATAGACCCGTTCCTGAGCCACAGCAGACTGGTGGTGTCCAATGAATAGGTTCCAGTTCAAGTGGCCGAATAATAGTCTCGAGGGTAAGGCGCAGTGGTTCGTCTCGAATGAGTTTCAGAATCGGCTCGAACATTTTCTCGATGCTGTCACCAACGATCAGTTGCGATAGGGTCGCTTCGCGAAAGCCGCGTGCGCCGTCGCTCGTGCTCACGCACACGACCGGCCGCAAGCGACTCGATCAGCTAATGCTCGGACCCTCGGGTCCCGTCAGCGGGGGTTGATGGTCATGGCGCACTTGCTCGGTTTTCATGGAAACATGTCGCCGACAGAATTCGCTACCTGAACGCCCGTTTGATCAAACAGGCGGATCGTCGGAGGCGATCGCGACCGCATCGTCTCCTCCAAGCACAGCTAGCTCCAGATCAGGCAGGCAGCGCCCCGCAGGCGCGCGGGAAAGACGTGCGCGAGAAACCTGCGGATTCCTTCGAGATTTTGGCGGATATGAACGGGCCGGCAAACAGCATAGTGCGGCGGCTGCGGGACGGTTCGCACGGAACGCCGAACATTGCCCCGTTTCTCACGATGTCGACTTGTCGGGAGGAACAAGCCGCGCATCTTCTTCGCAGCAGACGACAACGGCGTCGAATGCGTCGAGGCGCTTCAGTTCGTCCCGATCGGCTTCTCGAGATTCCTCCCGGAGATGAGAACCTCGTGCGCCACGAGCGATCGCGGGCCGGGAGGCGGCTTCAGCCCCGACACTTCGATATGCTCGGAACTGGACGAGATCGGGATGCAGGGTGTGCACCCGCGAGGTCAAGTTCTGAGGTTCGAATGGGAAGTGCGACCGAATCCGGCCAATCCTCTCTGTCGGACCGTCTGGACGCCCACCCACAAGAGATGCACTGACTCGAAAGGATTGGGTTGCTTCCAGGAGGATCTTCGTACTCCGTGATCTCGTCACTCACCGGCAGCAAATCGCCAAAGATAAAGCGCCTTTACATGTGCCAGCACGCCATGCTCCGCCGTGGCGCGGTGGCAGCACGTGAAAGGGACTTACCACCAAAACCAACGGCCGACCATCCGTCGCTGGAGGACGGATGATGGCGTTGGTTCGGTCTTCAGGCTGCAGATTGGGAAAGACGGCTTGCCGGATTTGAACTGCGAATACGAGATAGTTCGCTGCGGCAAAGTCGGGACGCGTCGCGAGTTCGTTCAGCGACGTCCAGTCGAGCGCTCCAGACAGCATGAACGTCGAGCGCTTCGGGCCTGTTCCGCAATTCAAAGAGAGCAATACGTAACTGAACGAAGTACAA
>ERZ1370068.2366-contig-152_pt1 | contig 23137 bp, 25 predicted proteins | sample MGYA00561227_ERZ1370068 | MGnify/ENA primary metagenome ERZ1370068 (study PRJEB38410, sample SAMEA6850437) | metagenome | study: Metagenomic assessment of the ecological functions of the soil: analysis of the soil microbiota associated with the...
AGGTTACGTACACAATATCGAGCAGCGCTCTGGGACACGACGCTGAACCCGGATACGCGGCGGCTGCTGCCGGTCGAGCTTCGCCGTCGCCGTGGCGCCAGGACTGCCACGGCGGCGGCGCTGACGCGGCCGATGGGCAAGGGCGAGGCGCAGGCGCGGCCGCGACCTGATGGAGCTGCGCGGCGACGCGGTCGAGGTCGACGTCACGATACCGGGCACGAAGCCCCTGGCTGCGGCATGCCGCGCCGACCATGCTGTCGGACCTCGACTTCGTGCAGACTCGGTCGAGACCGACGGCCGCCAACCGGCCCGTTCATCACGCCGTGGGAGCGCACGCGCAGCACGAGGCGCGCGATCCGCTTTCCCGACTTCCGCCACTTCGTCGCCGAGGCCGGGCGCGGCTGGCCGACCGGCGGGCTTCGTCATCCCGCAGGGCTGCGCCGCACATGAAGTCGTCCCGCAGCCAAGGGCCTCGGCTACGGCCGGGCGCTGGTGCGGGCTGCTCGTCGAGATGGCGTTCCAGCGATCTCGGCGCACCGCCGGGCTCGACGTCAAGGAGAAGAACGAGCGCGCCCTGGCCCTCTACCGCGATGAGGGCTCTCATCGAAGGCGCTTGCAGGACAGCGTGGCGCAGCGGCGACGCTACGAGTCGCTGATCGTGAGGGCTGGTGCCGCGCAGCGAGTACGAGGTAAGGTCGCTGGAGACACCTGCGATCCGCTCGACGATGATGGACGCGCCGCTCGTCAACCATCTGCTCGACCGCGCCGGCGCGCTCTTCCCGACGAAGACGATCGTCTCGCGCCTCCCGGACAAGACGCCAGCACCCACACCCATGGCGAGTACTCACCGGCGCACGCGCGCTCGGCGCAGCGCTGCAGTCGCTCGGCCTGAGGAAGGGCGATCGCGTCGCCACGCTCTGTTGAACCACCACGCGCACCTGGAAAGTGCTACTTCGGATTCGCCGCGGGCGCGGCGTGATGCACACCTCAACCTGCGCCTCTCGCCCGACGAGATCGGCTGATCGCCGGCGACGCCGCGACCGCTGCCATCGACGATATCCTGCCGCCGCTCTGGCGCTGCCCGCGAGCAAGCATCACCGCTGTTCGAGAAGGTCATCGTTCATCCGTTCTCCGGCGCGCCGGTCGATACCGGCGTGGGCCTGCTCGACTACGGAGCGCCTTGCCTTCGCGCCGATCCTGACCGCCGCCTTACGCCGCGTGGCGCACGACGAGAACGACGCGGTCGAGCGTTACACCTGGGCACCACCACTGGCCGTGTGGCCCAAGGGCGTCGTCTATTGGCACCGCTCGACTGTGCCGCGGTACACCGCTGGGTCGCTACGTCTCGGCGAGAACTGGCGACTGCGCTCGGCCGACGCTGCCGCCGGTGACGCTGATGTTCCATGCCAACTGCCGGGCCTGCCGTACGGCGCGGTGATGAGGGTCGAAGATGGTCTCTCTCCCGGGCCCGCATCTGTATCCCGACGACCTGCTCGACTCTGATCAAGGTCGAGCCGCTGACGTGCGCCTTTCGCTCGCGTGCCGACGATCGCCTGGCTCGGCCTGATCCAGCGCTACGAGCGCGCGCTCGCCGAGGTTTTGCCGCTGGTAGCCGCCGCCCGAGGGCATGCTCGATGGTTTCGGCGGCGCGGCAGTGCCCGAGGCGCTGATCCGCAACTCTGACTGGCACGAAGTGTCTGGCTGGCATGATCGAGACCTCGCCGCTGGCGACGGTCCCGGTGCCGCGCGGCGCGCCTGGCAGCGCTGCGAGAGCAGCGCGCGTCGCTCGCCGGCGCGTCGGTGCCGTGCTGTCGACGCGGATCCTCGCGGCGACGACGGCGCGACGCGCCCCGGGACGGGCAGAACAGTTTATGATCCAGGTGCGTCTGTTCATCACCGGCTCGGAAACTCTACTTTGCGTGCCGGTCAGCGAGGTGAGAAGTTCACTCTGATTTCCACGGATGGGCCGTTAACCGGCGACGTGTGTCGCGGAAGTAGATGCGGATTAGCAGGCGCATGTGCGCATCACTTCATCGCACCAAGGCGACCTGATCGCGCCGGGCAAGGAATGGATCTCGTCCGTCGACCCTCGAACGCGCTGATGCGCGGCATCCGCGCGATCGCCGAGCCGTGCGGTGATCGGCGATTCCTCGACCTGGAAGCGAGCCGAGCGCGGCCGCTCGCCTGCATCGCCGCAGCCAAGCCGGGGCAGGGGCGATAACGCGCTGCTCGCTGAAGCGCTGGGCGTACCGCGCAATGGCCGCGAAGTGGTAACTGCCTGACCGCTACGAGGTGATAGACGCGATCCCGCGCGCACCTCGACCGGCAAGTTCTGAAGCTCCGGGCCGCGGGAGCGCTTCCCGCACTGATCGAAGACTCCCCGCGTTCGCGCCGGGTGCGTGACTCGGTAACGGATACTGCAAGCCGCCCGCACAGCCACCACTTCCCATGGACGACCCGTACCCGACTCCGCCGGCCGCCGACCTGGCGGACGCCATCGCCCTCGCCGGCTACGCCGAGCGCGCCTACCTCGAGTACGCGCTCGAGCGTCGTCAAGGGCCGCGCCTTGCCCGACGTCTGCGACGGCCAGAAGCCGGTGCAGCGGCGCATCCTGTACGCGATGGAGCGCATGGGCCTCGCGTTCACCGACCGCCGGCGGGCGCCAAGCCGGTGAAGAGCGCGCGCGTCGTCGGCGACGTGCTCGGGCCGCTTCCACCCGCACGGCGACCAGGCGGCGTACGACGCGCTGGTGCGCATGGCGCAGGACTTCTCGCAGCGCTATCCGCTGATCGACGGCCAGGGCAACTTCGGCTCGCGCGACGGCGACGGCGCGGCGGCGATGCGCTACACCGAAGCGCGCGGCTCGCGCCGATCGCGCGGCTGCTGCTCGACGAGATCGACGAAGGCACGGTCGACTTCATCCCCAACTACGACGGCTCGACCGAAGAGCCGCAGGCTGCTGCCGGCGCGCCTGCCTTCGTGCTGCCTCAACGGCGCGAGCGGCATCGCGGTCGGCCTGGCGCACCGAGGTGCCGTAGCCACAACCTGCGCGAGGTCGCGGCCGCGGCGGTCGCGCTGATCAAGCGACGACAAGCTCGCCGACGAGCGAGCTCGCCGCGCTGCATCCCGGGCCCCGACTATCCGGGCGGCGGCCAGATCATCAGCAGCGCCGACGAGATCCGCGCCGCCTACGCCAGCGGCCGCGGCAGCGCTCAAGGTGCGCGCGCGCTGGAAGATCGAAGACCTGGCGCGCGGCCAGTGGCAGCTGCGTGGTCACCGAGCTGCCGCCGGGCACCAGCGCGCAGAAGGTGCTCGAGGAGATCGAGGAGCTCACCAACCCGAAGGTCCAGCGCCGGCAAGAAGGCGCTCAGCGCCGAGCAGACGCAGCTCAAGGCCACCGTGCTCGCCGTGCTCGACGCGGTGCGCGACGAGTCGAGCAAGGACGCCGCGGTGCGCCTGGTGTTCGAGCCCAAGACCAGCCGCATCGAGCAGCAGGACGAGCTGATCACACACGCTGCTGGCGCACACCAGCCTCGAGAGCTCGGCGTCGATCAACCTGACGATGGTCGGCGCCGACGGCCGGCCGACGCAGAAGAGCCTGCGCCAGATGCTGCGTCGAGTGGATCGCCTTCCGCGCGCGACGGTGCGAGCGGCGCTCGCAGCCATCGGCTCGGCAAGGTGCTGGAGCGCATCCACATCCTCGAAGGCCGGCAGCTGGTGCTGCTCAACATCGACGAGGTGATCGCGCATCATCCGCGCACGCCGACGAGCCGAAGCCGGCGCTGATCGAGCGCTTCACGCTGAGCGAGCGCCAGGCCGAGGACATCCTCGAGATCCGGCCTGCGCCAGCTGGCGCGGCTGGAGGCGATCAAGATCGAGCAGGAGCTGAAGGACCTGCGCGCCGAGCAGAGGCAAGCTCGGAGACATGCTCGCGCAGCCCGGCAGCGCTGAAGCGCACCGTGGTCACGCGAGATCGAGGCCGATGCCAAGCAGCTTCGGCGACGAGCGCCGCACGCTGATCCAGGCCGAGCAAGCAGCGCGGTCGCCGAGGTGCAAGCGTCGATCGACGAGCCGGTGACGGTCGTCGGTCAGCCTGAAGGGCTGGGTGCGCGCGCTCAAGGGCCACGAGGTCGACGGCGCGCCACGCTGGCCGTTCAAGGCCGGCGATGCGCTCGTACGGCGACCTTCGCGCTGCCGCACGCGTCGACACCCTGCTCGTGTTCGGCAGCAACGGCCGCGTCTACTCGATCGCCGGTGGCACCGCTGCCCGGCGGCCGCGGCGACGGCCAGCCGATCACCACGCTGATCGACCTCGAGAGCGGCACGCAGCCGCGCACTACTTCGCCGGCGCGGCGACGCAGATGCTGCTGCTCGCCGGCACCGGCGGCTTCGGCCTGCTGGCGCGCGCCGGCGACCTGGTGTCGCGGCAGCGCGGCGGCAAGGCCTTCCTCGCCCTCGGAGGCGGACGAGAAGCCGCTGCCTCCGTCCACGCTCACCGAGGCCACGAACCCGGGTCGCCTGCCTGACGCTCGAAAGCCGCCTGCTGCGTAGTGTTCGGCCTCGACGAGCTGAAGGTCCAGCCGAAGGGCGGCCGGGGTCTGACGCTCGTCGACCTCGACCCAAGGATGCGCTCGTCCAGCGTCGCCGCCTTCGCCGACGCCGCTGCGCGTCCTGGCGACGGCGCGCGGTGGCAAGCCGCGCGAGGAAGTCCTGCCGTGGTGCAGCACTCGAGCGCGCATGTCGGCCCGCCGGGCACGCGCAAGGGGCGGCGCCAGGACGCGATGCAGAAGGCGATGCGGGGTCATCGCAGCGTGTCGAATGCCTGAGCCTGCCCGCGCGTCGCTACGATCGGTCCTTTCGCATTCGTACTCCACGCCGAGGAATTTCGATGAAGAAGATCGTTCACGACAGCACCGACGCCTTCGACCAGCGGCTCGACATCCTCCAGGCGGCGCACGTGCCGCAGATCGAGATCGACGCGGCGATCGTCGTCATCTACGAACGGCTGCGCACGGCGCATCGTCGATCTGCCAGACTCTGGTGCCCGGGCGCCTATTCGAAACGGCGGTGTTCGCGCTGCTCGAGGCGATCAACGACGAAGTCGCGTTGCGCTCGCCGATGGAGTGAGCCGCGACCAGAGCGGGCCCTAGGGCGCTCGGCTCGGGCGCGGCGCAAGGCGAGCGACCATCAGGATCGCGATCAGGGCGAACAACGCCCGACCAGATGGCGTAGGGCACGCCGAGCAGCGACACCGCCGCGTCGGCGCAACTGGCGCGCGCCTCGAACAGCCGGGGAGCAGAGGTGTTGAGCCCGGTGGCGTTGACGATCCGGTCGGCGAGCGTCAGCTTGCACGAGGCGGACTGCGCAGCGACGAAGTGCTGCCAGAGCGCCGCCGCCAGGCCGATCGGCGGCCAGCAGCAGGCCGAGAGTGCCGACGACCCGAGTGCCGGCCGAGCTGGCGCCAGACCAGGCCGAGCAGGGCGAGACAGCGCCGATCGCCAGGAACACCAGCCGCTGCAGCACACCATGGAGGCGGGGCTCCATGCCGTAGACGTGCTGCTGCGACACCAGGGCCACGCCGACCGCCGCGAAGCAAGCCGAGGGCGACCAGGGCGAACAGGGGCCGTTGCGTGGTCCCGAAGGCAGCGGGCCGAAGGTCAGGCGCCCTCGTCGGGCAGCGCTCATTCGCCGGCGGCGACCTGGGCGATCAGCTCGATCTCGACGCAGGCGCCGAGCGGCAGCTGGGCGACGCCGTAGGCGCTGCGCGCGTGCGCGCCTTGTCGGCGAAACCTCGCCGAACAGCTCAGAGCAGCCGTTGGTCACCAGGTGGTGCTCGGTGAAATCGGAGGCGCTGTTGACCAGGCTGGTGATGCGCGACGATGCGCTCGATCTTGTCGAGGTCGCCGACCGCGGCGTGCAGCGTGCCGAGCAGGTCGATGCCGACGGCGCGCGCGCCTTCTTGCCGGTGGCGACGGTCATGTCGCGGCCGAGCTGCCCGACCCAGACCTCGCCGTCGCGCTTGGCGATGTGGCCGGAAGGAAGACGAGCTTGCCGCTGCGCACGAAGGGCACGTAGGCGCCCCGCGGGAATCGCGAGGGGCGGAAGGAGATGTCGAGATCAGTGAGACGGTCGTAGATCGAGGACATGGAGCGGGCGGTCTGCGGTCGGGCGCAAATCGTCTACCCTGGCCTCTACACTTTGACCAATGCGAGCGCCGGCCATCAAGATCCGTCTGGCCGCGCTCATGCTGGCGTGGCTCCAGCCGGCGTGGCGGTCCAGGTTGCAGGCGGCGCTCGCTCCAGTCGCCTTCGTTCTACGTCGCCGTGGCCGCACGGCCGGCATGGTCGCGCTCGTCGCCGGCTTCGCCTGGCGCCGCGCGCGGCCTGGCAGCAACCATCCTGGCGAGCACGGGCTGCGCGCTGCTGGCCGGCTTCGCCGCTGACCGGCGGGCCTGCTTCGCCTGTGGCGACGCGCTTCCTCGGGCTCGAGGGCCGCGATCCTCAGCGTCACCGGGCGTCGTCAGGCAGCCTGCGCAGGCTCGGCCCAGGCTGGCCTGCGCTTCCACTTGACGGCATGCCGAGTCGCGTCGGCATACCACGAGCCGGCGAGCTGCCGCCCGCGCCATCGTCCTGGACGGCTGCGGCTTCCGCGAGGCCTGCGTCTGGCTGGCCGCAGCGGCCGCAACCTCACCGAGCGCCAGCGGTCGGTGCTCGGCGCTTCACGCGTGCGATTGCGCCGCGCGGCGACGCTCAACTCGCATGGCGATTCGTGCTGAGCGGCTGCGCTGTTCGGCAGCAAGGCGTGCGGCTGCCGTCAGCGGCGCGCCGACCGCCGCCGCAACTGCGGCCGTCGACTCGGCGGCGCTCTCGACGGCCGGCTGCCGCAGTCGTGGTGCGCGACGCGATCGCAGCCAGTTGTCGACCGACGCGCGCCGGCGTGCTGGCGCTACGCGACCAGCGGCAGCGATCGAGCGCGCGGCGCCTGGTCCTGGCCCGCCGAGGCGCAATCGGCGACGCCACCTGCGATGCGCGAGCCGCGCGCGCCGCTACTGGCGCACCGATGCGGCCCCGTTGGCGCCGTGATCGCAGCCGGCAGGGCGTTTCGAGTGCGATATTCGTCGCCGGCAGGGCCATCGCCGGATTTGCCTCGGTTTAGAGACTAAGCTCGCCTCATGCACAAGAACACCGTGACCGCCCCGATGGAATCACTTCACCAGCGACGAGCGAAGCCGCGCCAGCTACTGAGCGACTCGACCCGCCTCTCCGTGTCGAGCTCGGGGCCTACATCAGCTCGGCAGAAGAGCTCGCTCGGCAACGCGCGCGCTCAACGCCACCCGGCGGCCGCGGATCGAACTGGCGCTGAAGGGCGCCGAGATCGCCACGTTCGCGCCGAGGCAGCGGCCGCGCAGCGCCCGCCGAACCGCCGGTGGCGGTCGGCAGCGCCGGCGCCGGCGACGAAGGCGAAGAAGAGCGCGAAGGCGGCCAAGGTCAAGGCGGAAACGGCAGAGGCGCCGGAAACGGCCGAGGCCGGGAGGGCCGCGCCGACGAGACCGGAAGACTAGTCCTCCTGCCCGGCCGCCGCGCCGCCGGTTGCGTGGCGCCGGACTTTGCTACCCTCCCGACGCGGAGGGCATCGAATGGCATTGGGCTTCGACGAGATGCGCGGGAGAGGCGGCACGGTTCGCGAGCACTACCGCGGCTACGACCGCTGGCTCTCGGAGCAGCCGCCGCAGGTGATGCAGTCCCGTCGCGAAGAGGCCGAGGTGATCTTCCGCCGCGTCGGCATCACCTTCGCGGTCTACGGCGCCAAGGACGAGGACGGCCAGGGCACCGAGCGCCTGATTCCCGTTCGACCTGATCCCGCGCGTGATCCCGGCGCACGAGTGGCGCGAGATGGAGCAGGGCTGCGCGCAGCGCGTGCACGGCGCTGAACCGCTTCATCCACGACGTCTACCACGACCAGGAGATCCTCAAGGCCGGCATCGTGCCGGCCGAGCAGGTGCTCGAGCAACGCGCAGTTCCGCACCGAGATGCGGGGCGTCGACGTGCCGGGCGACGTCTATTCGCACATCGCCGGCATCGACATCGTCCGCGCCGCCAACGCCGACGGCAGCGGCAGCTACTACGTGCTCGAGGACAACCTGCGCGTGCCCAGCGGCGTGAGCTACATGCTCGAGAACCGCAAGATGATGATGCGGCTCTTCCCCGAGCTGTTCAGCCGGCACCGGGTGGCGCCGGTCGCGCACTACCCGGACCTGCTGCTCGAGACCCTGCGCTCGGTGGCGCCGGCCGGCGGTCAACGAGCCCGACCGTCGTCGTGCTCACGCCGGGCATGTACAACAGCGCCTACTTCGAGCACGCCTTCCTGGCGCAGCAGATGGGCATCGAGCTGGTCGAGGGCCGGACCTGTTCGTCAAGCGACAACTTCGTCTACATGCGCACGACGCAGGGCCGAAGCGGGTCGACGTGATCTACCGCCGCGTCGACGACGACTTCCTCGACCCGCTCGCCTTCCGCGCCGACTCGACGCTCGGCTGCGCCGGCCTGCTTCGCGCCTATCGCGCCGGCAACGTCACGCTCGCGAACGCCATCGGCACCGGCGTCGCCGACGACAAGTCGATCTATCCCTACGTGCCGAAGATGATCGAGTTCTATCTCGGCGAGAAGCCGATCCTGCAGAACGTGCCGACCCACGTCTGCCGCGAGGCCGGACGACCTCGACCTACGTGCTCGACCACCTGGACGAACTGGTGGTCAAGGAGGTACACGGCGCCGGCGGCTACGGCATGCTGATCGGCCCGGCTGCGACCAAGGCGGAGATCGAGGACTTCCGCGAGCGCGCTGAAGGCCGATCCGGCGCGCTACATCGCGCAGCCGACGCTGAGCCTCTCGACCTGCCCGACCTACGTCGAGAGCGGCATCGCGCCGCGCCACATCGACCTGCGGCCCGTTCGTGCTCTCGGGCAAGACGGTGCAGATGGTGCCCGGCGGGCTGACCCGCGTCGCGCTGAAGGAAGGCTCGCTGGTCGTCAACTCGTCGCAGGGCGGCGGCACCAAGGACACCTGGGTTCTCGAGGCCTGAGCAGGACGCATGAGCCATGCTCTCAAGAACCGCCGACCACCTGTTCTGGATGGCCCGCTACATGGAGCGCGCCGAGAACACCGGCGCGCATGCTCGACGTCAACTACCAGATGTCGCTGCTGCCGCAGTCCGGCCGACGCGGCCGAGAACGCGGCTGGCGGGGCCTGCTCAGCATCAGCGAGCTCACCGGCGACTTCGCCAAGCGCTACGGCGAGGTGACGCCGAAGAACGTCATGGACTACATGGTGAGCGACGCGGCCAACGGCTCGAGTCGATCCGCAGCTGCCTGATGGCGGCGCGCGAGAACGCGCGCGCGGTGCGCGGCACGCTCACCACCGAGGTCTGGGAGACGCAGAACCAGACCTGGCTCGAGTTCCAGCGCATGGTCGCGACCGATGCCTTCCAGAAGCGACCCGGGCGAGGCCTTCGAGTGGGTCAAGTTCCGCTCGCACCTGTCGCGCGGCGTCACCGTCGGCACGATGCTGCAGGACGAGAGCGTTCCACTTCCTGCGCATCGGCAGCTTCCTCGAGCGCGCCGACAACACCGCGCGCCTGATCGACGTCAAGTTCCACGCCGTCGACAGCGAGCTCTCGGCTTCGGCTCGGCCACGGACTGCGCCGCGATCGGCTGGCGAGCCTGCAGTCGCAAACCCGGTCGCAGGGCGGCGAGCTGCCTACGCAGACCCAGGCCGAAGGCGGCAAGGACGTCGAGTTCGACTTCTATCACTGGTCGGCGGTCCTGCGCTCGGTCTCGGGCTTCGAGGTCTATCGCAAGGTCTACCGCAACGTGATCCGGCCCGGAGACGCGTCGCCGAGCTGCTTGATCCTGCAGGCCCGACATGCCGCGCTCGCTCGCCGCCTGCATGCACGAGGTGGTGTCCAACCTGCACACGCGTCGCCAACGAGCAGTCGAAGGACACGCTGCGCCTGCGCCGGCCGGCTGCGACGCCGACCTGCAGTACGGCCGCATCGACGAGATCCTCGGCGACCGGGCTGCACGCCTACCTGACGCAGTTCCTCGAGCGGGTCAGCGCCCTGGGCGTCGGCATCAGCCGCGACTTCCTCGTGCCCGTCGCGGCCATGAATCCGGCTCCGCCGACAGTCGGCTCGGCCTCGCGAAAGCCCCTGCAATGTCGATCCACGTCGCGCTCAACCACGTCACCCACTACACGCTACGACCGGCCGATCCACCTCGGCCCGCAGGTCGTGCGGCTGCGCCCGGCGCCGCATTCGCGCACGCGCATCCTCAGCTACTCGATGCGGGTCGAGCCGACCACGCACTTCGTCAACTGGCAGCAGGACCCGCAGTCGAACTACCTGGCGCGGCTCGTCTTCCCAAGGTCACGACCTTCGTTCCGGGTCGAGGTCGACCTCGTCGCCGAGATGGCGGTGCTCAACCCGTTCGATTTCTTCCTCGAGCCGTAGCGCCGAGAAGTTTCCGTTCCGCTACGACGCCGGAGCTCCTGGTCGAGCTCGAGCCCTACCTGCTGAAGGGGCCGGCGACGCCGCAGTTCGTCGAAGCTACCTGTCCGGCATCGACATCAGCGAGCGGCCGACCAGCGGCTTCCTGATGGACCTGAACCAGCGGCTGCAGAAGGACATCGCCTACCTGATCCGCATGGAGCCGGGCGTGCAGACGCCGGAGCAGACGCTCGTCAACGCAGCGGCTCCTGCCGCGACAGCGGCTGGCTGATGGTGCAGCTGCTGCGCCATCTCGGCTTGGCGGCGCGCTTCGTCTCGGGCTACCTGATCCAGCTGAAGAGCGACGTCAAGTCGCTCGACGGCCCGAGCGGCACCGAGATCGACTTCACCGACCTGCATGCCTGGTGCGAGGTCTACCTGCCGGGCGCCGGCTGGATCGGCCTCGACCCGACCTCGGGCCTGTACGCCGGCGAAGGCCACATCCTGCTCGCCTGCTCGCCCGAGCCCTCGTCGGCGGCGCCGATCAGCGGCGAGATCGAGCCGTGCGAGACGACCTTCGAGCACCGGCATGTCGGTGCGCCGCATCTGGGAAGCGCCGCGCGTGACGCTGCCGTACAGCGATGCGCAGTGGGCGGCGATCGACGCGCTCGGCAACCGTGTCGACGCCGACCTGCTGCGCCAGGACGTGCGCCTGACGCAGGGCGGCGAGCCGACCTTCGTCTCGGTCGACGACCGCGAGAGGCGGCGAATGGAACACCGAGGCGATGGGCCTGACCAAGCGGATCCTGAGCGTCGAGCTGATGGAGCGCGCTCAGTGCAGAAGTACGGCGCAGGGCGGGCTGCTGCACTACGGCCAGGGCAAGTGGTATCCCGGCGAGCAGCTGCCGCGCTGGTCGCTCAACCTCTACTGGAGGAAGGACGGCGAGCCGCTCTGGCACGATCCTGCGCTGTTGGGCCGACGAGCATGCCGACCACGGCGCCACCGTGGCGACCGCGGGCGAGTTCCTGCGTCGCCTGGCGATGCGCCTCGGCGTCGAGCGCGACAACGTCTTTCCGGCATTCGAAGACGCGTGGTACTTCCTCTGGCGCGAGCGCAAGCTGCCGAGCAACGTCGATCCCTTCGATTCGCGCCTCGCCGACCCGCATGGAGCGCGCGCGCCTGCGCCGGGTGTTCGAGCGCGGGCTGGACAGCGCCGGTCGGCTACGCGCTGCCGGTCGGCGTCGACGAGCGTCGTCCGGGCACGCTGGCTCTCCAGCCCTGGTACCTGCGCGACAACCGCTGCTACCTGATCCCCGGCGATTCGCCGATCGGCTATCGGCTGCCGCTCGATTCGCTGCCCTGGGCCGCGCCGGCGACATGCCCTGGCTGCACGCCCCGATCCGACCCAGCCGCTGCCGCCGCTGCCGCCGCGCGCCGATCCGCGACGACGACGCGAGCTGGCATGCGACCGCAGAGCCGCACGACGGCGGCGGCCGACGCATCGCGACGCCGGGCGGCACGCACGACGTCAGGCGGCGACGACCGGCGCGGTCGGCGCCGAGATCGCGACGCCGCAGACGCGATCGGCACGTTTGCGCCGGCGGGCACGGTGACCGCGCCGAAGCGGCGCGGCGCGAGCTCAGCGCGTTCGAGATCGGCCGGCTTCGTCGTCCGCACCGCCATCAGCGCCGAGCCGCGCGAAGGGCGCCTCTACGTCTTCATGCCGCCGACGGCGACGCTCGAGGACTACCTCGACCTCGTCGCCGCGGTCGAGGACACGGCGGCGGCGATGCAGATGCCGGTCATCCTCGAAGGCTACGAGCCGCCGCGCGACCCGCGCCTGCAGGTGCTTGCGGGTCACGCCCGATCCGGGCGTGATCGAGGTCAACGTCCATCCGGCGCTCGAGCTGGAGCGAGCTGGTCGACATGACCACGCATCTCTACGAGGCGGCGCGCGAGACCCGGCTGATCGAGCGAGAAGTTCATGCTCGACGGCCGCCACACCGGCACCGGCGGCGGCAACCACTTCGTGCTCGGCGGCGCGACCCGCGCCGACTCGCCGTTCCTGCGCCGGCCCGACCTGCTCGCCAGCATGATCTCGTACTGGCACAACCATCCGGCGCTGAGCTACGTCTGTTCTCGGGCATGTTCGTCGGCCCGACCAGCCAGGCGCCGCGCGTCGACGAGGCGCGCAACGACTCGGTCTACGAGATCGAGGTCGCGTTCGCCGAGCTGCGCGCGCGTCGCCGAGTCGAGCGCCGGCAGCTCGCCGCCGTGGCTGATCGACCGGCTGCTGCGCAACCTGCTGATCGACGTCACCGGCAACACCCACCGCGCCGAGTTCTGCATCGACAAGCTGTATCTCGCCCGACGGCCCGACCGGCCGCCTCGGCCTGCTCGAGATGCGCGCCTTCGAGATGCCGCCGCATGCGCGCATGAGCCTGGTGCAGCAGCTGCTGATGCGCTCGCTGGTGGCGCGCTTCTGGGCAGAGCCGTACCGGCCCGAGCGCCTGGCGCGCTGGGGCACCGAGCTGCACGACCGCTTCATGCTGCCGCACTTCGTCTGGGAGGACCTGCGCGACGTCGTCGACGAGCTGACGCGCTTCGGCTACCCGCTCGAGCTCGACTGGTTCGCGCCGCACCTCAACTTCCGCTTCCCGCTGCTCGGCGACTTCGCCGCCGGCGGCGTCGAGGTCGAGCTGCGCCTGGCGCTCGAGCCCTGGCACGTGCTCGGCGAGGAGAGCGGCGGCGGCGGCACGGCGCGCTACGTCGACTCCTCGCTCGAGCGGGTCGAGATCACGGCGACCGGCCTGGTCGGCGAGCGCCACGCGATCACCTGCAACGGCCGGCGCGTGCCGCTGCAGCCGACCGGCACGGTCGGCGAGTTCGTCGCCGGCGTCGCGCTACCGCGCCTGGAATCCGCCGTCGGCGCTGCATCCGACCATCGGCGTGCAGGTGCCGCTCGTGATCGACCTGGTCGACACCTGGATGGGCCGCTCGCTCGGCGGCTGCCAGTACCACGTCGCGCATCCGGGCGGCATCAACTACGACGACCTTCCCGATCAACGCCTCGAGGCCGAGGCGCGGCGGCTGGCGCGCTTCTTCCGCACCGGCCATACGCCGGGGGCGATGAAGGTGCCGCAGGAAGTGCCCAACCCCGGATTTCCCGCACACCCTCGACCTGTCGCCGCAGCCCGTACAGTAGAGCGATGTCCCGCGCGCGCCCGTGGACGCCGAGATGCTGACCGAGCTGCTTGCCGGCTACGCGGCCCAGGGCGACCGCTACGACGGAGCTGCTCGTGGCGCCCAGGGCGCGCCGCGGCCGCACTGGGACGCGTTCATGCGCTCGCTGGCCGAGCGCGGCGAGCGCGAGGTCGAGCGACACGCTCTCGCTGACCGAGCGCGCAGATCCGCGAGCAGCGGCATCACCTACAACGTCTACGAAGATGCGATGGGGGCCAGACCGGCCCGTGGGAGGTCGACCCGATTCCGCTGCTGCTGCCGGCCGAGGAGTGGGGAGCGGATCGAGGCCGGCATCGAGCAGCGCGCCGATCTGCTCAACCGCGTGCTCGGCGACATCTACGGCCCGCAGGAGCTGATGAAGAGCGGCGCGATCCCGCCGCCGGTGGTGTTCGGCCATCAGCGGCTTCCTCGGGCCGGCGCAGGGGCTGAAGCCGGTGAGCGGCATGCACCTGTTCCAGTACGCCGCCGACCTGGCGCGCTCGCCCGACGGCCGCTGGTGGGTGGTGAGCGACCGGACGCAGGCGCCCTCGGGCTCGGGCTACGCGCTCGAGAACCGGCTGGTGGTCTCGCGCGTCTTCCCGCAGATGTTCCGCGAGCTGCCGGTGCAGCACCTCGCCGTCGTACTTCGACGCGCTGCGCTCGGCGCTGCTGCGCTGGGCGCCGCGCGGCGACGGCCGCGGCGCGGATCGTGCTTGCTCACGCCCGGGCCGTACAACGAGACCTACTTCGAGCACGCGCTGCTGGCGCGCTACCTCGGCTTCGCGCTGGTCGAGGGCAGCGACCTGACGGTGCGCAACGACCGGGTCTGGCTGAAGACGATCGAGCCGGCCTGCAGCGCGTGCACGCCATCGTCCGCCGCCAGGACGACGACTACTGCGACCCGCTCGAGCTGCGCTCCGACTCGGCGCTCGGCATCGCCGGCCTGACCGAGTGCGCGCGCCGCGGCACGTGCTGCTCGCCAACGCGCTCGGCTCGGGCGTGCTCGAATCGGGCGCGCTGCTCGGCTACTCTGCCGAAGCTGGCGCGAGCGCCTGCTCGATGAGGAGCTCCTGCTGCCCTCGGTCGCGACCTGGTGGCTGGGCGAGCCGGCGGCCTTCGACGACGCCTGGAAGCGGCCCGACAGGCTGATCATCAAGCCGCTCGGAGCGCTCGCCGAGCGAGCCGGCCGATCGGTCGCCGAGGATCTGTCGCGACGACCGAGCGCGTGCCGCTGCGCGGCGCGCATCGCCGCCCGGCCGCAGCGCTACGTCGCCCAGGAATGGGTGCACGTCTCGCAGGCGCCGGTGCTCGAAGGCGCGGCCGGCGAGGCGTTCGCAGCGCGCACCGGTCGGCCTGCGGGTGTTCGCGGTGGCCACGCCCGACGGCTGGCGGGTGATGCCCGGCGGCCTGACCCGCGTCGCCGGCGACGAGGACTCGCGCGTCATCGCGATGCAGCGCGGCGGCCGCTCCAAGGACACCTGGGTGCTCTCGGACGCGCCGGTCAATGCGGCGTTCTCGCTGCTCTCGCAGACCGTGACGCCGGAGAACCTGGTCGACTCGAACGCCACCCTGGCGTCGCGCGCCGCCGAGAACCTGTTCTGGTTCGGCCGCTACGGCGAGCGCTGCGACGGCTCGGTGCGGCTCTTGCGCGTCGCCCTCGGCCACGTGCTCGACGACCCGGGCATCCGGAGCGGCGGCGTCCCGCCGGCCTGGCAGCTGGCCCGGCAGCTCGGCCTGATCGAATCGACCACGAACGAACGCGCCGCGCCAGCTGCGCCGCGCCGCGACCAGCCCGAGGCGGCCCTCAACCAGCGACTGCGCCAGCTCTCGCGCGTTGCCTTCAGCCTCGCGCGACCGGATGTCGGCCGACCACTGGCGCACGCTCAACCGGCGTGATCGCCGATCCGGTGTTCCAGCGCGCGAGCCTCGCTGCCGCACACCCTGGTCTGGCTCGACCGCGCGATCACCGCGATGATGACGCTCTCGGGCTTCGTGCTCGACGGCATGACGCGCGGCATCGGCTGGCGGTTTCTGTCGATGGGCCGGCGGGTCGAGCGGCTGGCGACGATGTGCTCTGCCCTGCATGGTCGCGATCGAGGACGGTCGCGCCACGATCTCGACTGGCTGCTCGACCTGGCCGATTCGAGCGTCACCTATCGCTCGCGCTACCTGGTCGGCGCCCGAGTGGCTGCCGGTGCTCGACATGCTGGTGCGCGATGACGCCAATCCGCGCTCGCTCGCCTTCCAGGTCAAGGGCCTGGCGGAGTACATCGCCAAGACTCGAGGCGAGCCACGGCCGCTTCGCCGGCGACGTGCCCTGCGCCGGCGCACGCCGCGCTTGCGCGCCCTGCAGCCGGCCGATCTCGATCCCGACAGCGACCTGCTGATGAAGACTCTGAACAGCTGCAGCGCGCGCCTCGCGGCGTCCGACGACATCTCGATGAAGTTCTTCTCGCACGCGCGGTCACGCGCAGCGTGCTGTCGCTGGTGGCTTGAGCCGACGATGGGCGACGTCGAGCGCTACCGGGTCGAGCACGAGACGCGTTACGCGTACCGGGTGCCGGTGTCGCAGTCGTGGCAACTGGCGCATCTGACGCCGCGCGAGCTGCCCTGGCAGCACGTGGTGTCGCACGAGCTGCGGATCGAGCCGGCCACCGACGAGCGGCGCGACGCGCACGACAGCTTCGGCAACGGCGTCACCCACTTCGCGGTCTACGGCCCGCATCCGCTGCTGCGCGTGCGCATGCTCTGCAGGTCGAGATCGGCGAGCGGCCCGAGCTCGCGGAGGCCGAGTCGATCGCCTGGGAGGCGGTTCGCGACGCGGTTCCGCGGCGAGCCGGCCCAGGACGACCTTACCCCCGGTGCGCGCTGAGCGAGACCGAGCGCGCTCGTGCCCTGGTCGGAGCGGCGCGCGCTTATGCCGCGCCGAGCTTCGCGCACGGGCCGCGACTGGCTCGAGGCGATCGTCCGACCTGCGCCGCCGGATCCATGCCGACTTCGAGTTCGAGCCCGGGCGACCACGGTCTCAGACCCAGGTCGACGAGGTGCTGCGAGCAGCGCAGCGGCGTCTGCCAGGATTTCGCCCACCGTCATGCTCGCCTGCCTGCGCGGTCAGGGCCTGCCGGCGCGCTACGTCTCGGGCTACCTGCGCACCGATCCGCCGCCGGGCGGGCGCGGCTGCTCGGCGTCGACGCCTCGCACGCCTGGGTCGCGCGGACTTCGCGCCCACCACGGCTGGGTCGAGCTCGATCCGACCAACGACACCCGGGCCGACCAGCGCTACATCACCCTGGCCTGGGGCGCCGACTTCGCCGATGTCGTGCCGCTGCGCGTGCGTGATCCTCGGCGGGCGAGGGCAGAGCATGGGGGTCGCGGTGAGCGTCATTCCCGAGCAGGAGGAGGAAGACGCCCCCGTTGAAGGGCGCGCCTCGCGGGGTGCGAAAGCGACCGTCGGCGGGATGGCGCGGCACGGCTCGGACCGGGAGACTGGCGGCCTTCGCCGCAGGAGCCGCCCCATGCAGATTGCTCCTCTGCCGAACCGCTGTCGCTGCTGCCGATCGAGAACACGCCGGCGAGCCGATCCGGGCCCGTCGGCCCAGGTGGTCTCGACTCGAGCTGGGAGCCGCGCTCCGGGCCGCAGGTGAAGGTGAAGGCATGCTGGCCGACCTGCCCTCCAGGGCTGGATCGAGACCTCGGCTTCAGCTCGTGGGCGGCGGCGAGCGGGCTGTCGCTGAGCGCGACGTAGAGCCAGGCCCGGGCCTTGTCCCAGCCGCCGCACGGTGCGGTCGGTGATGCCCTGCAGCTCGGCGATCTCGGCCTCGCTGTAGCCGCCGAAGTAGCGCATGTCCACCAGCTCGGCGGAGCTCCGGGTCGATCGTTCTGCGAGCTCGCGCAGCGCCTCGCTGACCTTGATCAGCTCCTCGCTGACCCGGGTGTCGGCGATCTCGACGCGCGCGCGTCGCCGCCCAGGGTCTCGTGGGCGGCGCCGCCGCCGCGCCGCTCGGCCAGGTGCTCGCGGGCGCTGTCGATGATGACGTTGCGCATCGTCCGCGCTGCATAGGCGAAGAAGTGGCGCTGGTCCACCAGGCGCAGCTCGGCCGCATTGACGAGGCGGATGAAGCTCGTGCAGCAGCGTCGTCGTGCCCATAGCTGTCGGCCCGGCCCGCTGGCGCAGCCGCGCCCGGGCGATGCGCTGTCAGGTCCGGGTAGAGCGAGGCATAGATCTGGTCGAGGGCGCTCCGGTCACCGCCGCGGCAGCGAGCCGTAGCAGGCGGGTGATCGGCGGCGGTTCGGCGGCACCGGGCCTCGGCGGCGGTGGTCATGGAGGCCAAGCGTAAAGCGGTGCGCCCGGTGCCCGTCCACTCTTTCGACGGACCCGGCGCCCTGGCGTCCGCTTCGCGCCGAACGGCTTGTACTCCTTCCTGACGGGATGAATGGTTCATCGCGCGCAGGGGCGGCAGCCGCCGCAGAAGGAAACGCACATGAAATCGCAGAAGAAGCGAAAACGGCGCGGGACATGCGTTTCGCTTCGCTGCCGCACCCTGGAGTGGCAAGGTCCTGGTCGGCGTCGCCGCGGTGGTGGCGATGAGCTCGTTCGCGTTCCTGGTGTTCGGCTCCCTGGCCGATCCAGCGCGCGCTGGCGCTGGCCGGTTACGAGGTCTGCGCGCTGCGGTCGCCGCGATGCGCGCCGCAGGCCGGAGGAACGGTTTGGCGCGCGGGCGGGGTCGCGGGAGCTTTCGCCTCGCTGGGCGGGGCCGCTCGCGAATGCGGCGGTCCGTCCGGGTTTTGCTCTGGCCGATGCGTATTCCTGGCGAGACCGAATAAAACGGAAATGGACGCAATCATGACCCTGACTCGGCGACGATCGCCCGGGTTCCGGATGCCGGACCTGCGCACGGCGCGTCGCCGTCGTCGTTTCGCTAGTGCTGGCAGCTTCTGTTGGTCGTGGCACTGCGGTCGGGTCCTTCCTGGGCTGGCCACTCGGAGCGCCGACCTGCCCACGGTCTGGTGCGAACCCGCTGATCGAGTCCTCCGCGCCGTCGGTTGAAGCGCAGTGGCCGCCGGCGGCGGAACCCGCCGACAACGATCGTCCGATGGCTCGGCCCAGCGGCGGCGGCTCATCGGCGATGCTCTGACCGGAGATCTGGTCCGCGCGGTAGGAGCGCCGGTAGCGCGTCGGTCCAGACGCGTTGCCGCGGTCGCCGCACGCAACGCATTCTTCGCCTCTCACTCATCTGCCGAGGCCATGATCCGGATTCGGTCATCGACCGGCAGGAACTGTCCGGTCTGTACGAGCGGGCCGGATGCCTCGACAGAACGGCCTGGCGGCCTTCTGGAACGGCTGCGGTCGGACAAACATCGCCTGCTCGCGACAGCCTCGAGCGAATGCTGGCCGCAGGCTCGCATCGCGACCGGAACCTTCCTCGAAGTGCTGCCGCACATTGCGACGGTGCCGCTTCGGCCTCCGAGTGGGTCGAGGGCAGCCGGATCGGCGCTCATTACGACGATCGCGCCCCATCGGCTCCGGCGGCATGGCCGAAGTCTGGCTGGCCGAGCGTGCGCCGACGGTGCAGCCTGAACGCCAGGTCGCGATCAAGCTGCTCTTCAACCATCCGGACGCGGACGCAGCGCGAGAGCTTCGTCGAACGCTTCAAGCGCGAGCGGCGACATCTCTCGCTTCGCCCATCACCCGAACATCGCCGGACTCCATGATGCCGGCGTGACGGCAAACGGGCAGCCGCGGCTGGCCCTCGAATGCGTGCTGGCAGCTCGATCACGGCGTGGTGCGAGACCCGGGCTGGGCGCATCGAAGGGCGGGTCCAGCTATTCCGGCAGGTCCGCTGGCAGTCGAGTACGCGCACGCCAACCTGGTCATCCATCGCGACCTGAAGCCTCCAACATCCTCGTCACCGAGCAGGGCGAGGTGGAAGCCGCTCGGACTTCGGCATCGCGAAGCTCAACGAGGACGACGGGCAGGGCATGGCCGACACCGAGCTGACGAGGCAGATGGGCGCCCCCGACCGTGATGTACGCCAGCCCGGAGCAGATGGAAGGCGAATCGCTCACCACGGCCCTGACGTCTACTCGGCGGGCGTCGTGTCGTGACGAGCTGGTGAGCGGCCAGCGGCCCTACGACTGTCGGGGCCTCGCCGGCCAGGCTATCCGCCGCGATCATTTCGTGGACCCGGTGCGCCGCCCAGCCGCCGCGTGCTCCGGGCAGCGACGCGAAGCCGTCGCGGCTCCGGCAACTCGGGCGCGGGGTGGCGAGCGACCTCGATGCGGTGGTGATGAAGGCACTCGCCATGAGCCAGCAATCGCTGTCGGCCATCGAAGCGATGAACCTGACCTGGCGCGATGGTCCGAGCCGCCGGTTGGTCGAGGCGCAGGCGCCGAGGCGGCCTACCGCGCGCGGCGCTTCGTGTTGCGGCACAAGCTCGGGGTGTCGCTCGCTTCGGCTGCGCTGGCGTCGTTGCTCGCCGTGACGACTGTCGCGGTCGCGCTGGGCATGCGGGCGCGCGAGGAATCGGCTCGCGCCATCACGGCGCGCGATTTCGCACAGGACATGTCTTCGCGTGGCCGACCCGACCAGAACCGTGGCGACGACATCACGGCGCGAAGCATCCTGGCGCGCGGTCGCGTCAATGCCGAGCAGATGTTCGCCAAGCAGCCCATTCTTCTGGGCGGCGTGCTGGTTTGCACCCATCAGGCGACATGCAGGTGACGGTCGGCGTCCATCCGGCCGCGCTTGACGGCGGGCGCTACAGCGGGCGCTGGCCCGGTTCACGCAAGAGGGCATGACCGCGAAGTGCGGCTCTCAGGCACGCGGCCGCCCTGAAGAATGCAGATCTTCTTCGGCGACATCGAAACGGGCGTCGCGTTCCATCGACGAAGCCGAGCGCGCCTGGCGAGCGCGTTCCCGCAGCGACGACGAGTTGCAGGGGCAGCGATCCCGCAGTGCGCCGCCTGGTGTCTCTAAAGCGGCGGGATTGCGTAAATGCCGAGGGCAGTGGAATGTCCTCTTGCAATCCGCGCGGCGCATCGACGCATGGAAATCGTGCTGCACCAGCGCGAGGCCGCTTGGATGCTACGCAAACCCTGGCGAATGTGATATGAAAGCAGACTTTCCGGCGCGGTACTTCCATCGAGAAAGAGGCGAGCGAATGAAGGAACGACGATCCGCGACGACCTGCGGTGGGGTGCGTCGATCAAGACCGACATTCAACGTGACCGTCCTCGATTGGGACGGCCGCTCAAGGCCTTTGGTCGAGCACCTTCAACGGCGGATCCCGGAGGTGACCGCCGTCTGGGGCACCACAGAGAGTATCTTTGATCCGCCGGTTGGCGCTCGCGCCGCTGCGGACCGGCGCGTTTCCGGGGCCGTGGATGCGTCGCGATGCACAGGCTCGAGTCGCTGGATCGGATGCTCGCCGCAACGCCCAGGCGTGGCTTGACGCGTCTGCGCCCCGTGGCCATGCCGCAGGCAAGGGATCGTCCCCACCCGAACTGGGGGGGCCATCGCTACGACGAATCGCGCGGCGCCGGGAGATCAGTCCGCCACCATCGCGCGATCGCCAGGATGGCGCTGTCGTGAAATGGTACCTCGCGGTGCAGGCGACGAGCGCGCCGCTGCGCGACGCCCGGTGACCGACGCCATGGTCGAACAGTTCAGCGTGTCCGGTTGCGCCCACCCTGATCGCATGCTGTTGCTGTGGCGGGCCTGTTTCCAACACAGCGTGACCCACGCGCAGCGGCTCTGAAGCGCTTCTCTTTGACGAAGCGACACGGCGTTCGTGCGGCGGCGTCGCGAGCATCCGAGGACCGTCCCTTCGCTCAATGGTGGCTGCCCGCTGCGCGCCACCGGCGACACCAGGCACTCGGCGCCGCGCTTGCCAGGATGCACCGAGAAGGTCCAGATCGCACCTGAGCGACATCGCCGGCTTCAGACGAACGCGGAGTTCTGTTCACCCACGACAGCGCTACGGCCACGATCGTCATCATGAACGTTTCCTCTGATAGAATCTCGCGTGGCTCCAACCCATCGACGTCGCCAGCGTGGCAAAACCCGCACCTGACTGAACAGGCCGAGGCTACCATAATCAGCTTCAGGAGTCTATCGACGCCCCGGTGGGCGCGGCTGCCAACTGGCGAGCGCGTGGCAGGCGGAATCGGCCATCCTCCGATTGACCCAGACGCCGGTCCCTGAGCAACATGCCTGAGATACCGCCGGGGGCAAAGCCCGAGCCTGGGCGCGGATCTGCTCGTCGTCGGCTATGCCAGTCGCTCGACAGCCTTTGAGCGCCATCCGCCGCCGGCGGTTGAGCGCGTGACCGCATTCCTGCGCCGCAAGGGATTCGAGCGAAACGCAAACCCGGTAGCTGAACAGACTTATCCTGTCGGGAATCGGCATCGTCGTTCTGTAGGCCGCCTTCCTGGGCAAGAGCGCTCAGCCAACACATCACCATTGCGAATGCTCAAAGTGCTCCCGAGTCGAAGCGAGCTGATCATTCGTCGGCAGCAGACTGCGAGTGGCACCTGATCTTCAGGAGGTGGTCGAGGTCATCACCACATCGAACGGCCACACTTTGATCGGCCTTAAAGTCAGCGCGACTCGGCGTAGCGCCTTATCGCTCTCATCGCCCGCGATTTGGCGGACCTTTGACCACGCTACCTTCGTGGTCGACAGCATCTCCGTGGATTTACGGCGAGAACATTCTGACGTCCTGCGCATCCCGCTCAACGCCGACACACGGCGTACGCCGATTTACCGGGTCGCGCGGCATCCGCGCCGCCGCGACCACAACGCACACGGACACCCGTTCTTCGTCCGCAACGGCTTCGCTCGAGCGCGTTCAGCAGCCGCCTTCTGACCGCGGACTTGCCCGCTGACGGGACCGTGCGCGGAGCCACGGCACCGGTGAATCGGCCAACCGGTTCGGCCGTCGCACCTGGAGGTCGAGCCGATGCATCAAGCTGTCGTCTTTAGGGCGATGACCACCAGCGCTCGGCCCCTTTCGAGGCCAGGCGAGTCGGCGCGCCGCACATCAGCTTCTGATCAGCCTGGCCTACGACCTGGGCGCGACGCGCCGATCGCGCAAGCTTCGTTCGCCCTTCGGTGTGGTAGATCTGCCCGCTGGCGAACGATCGCCCGGCGCAGTTTATAGTGGCATCGTCGTGGCGGTGCGCAACGGTCAGTACGCCTTTTCTCCGCCAGCCGCCGATGTCACTGCCCGGCCGGCAAAGTCGGCGCCGAGGATCGATTTCGCGCACCGGCCTCCGCGCCGCCAGGTCACGCCTCCTGAGGCCTCCAACCCGCCTCCGCCTTCGAGATGCCATCTTCCCCGGCTTCCAGCGCCGTTCGACCGCTGCGGCCTGCTGGCGAACTGCCGGAGGGCTGCCATGTTCGCGCGCATAGCGTAACTGAACGAAGTACAT
>ERZ1370068.3139-contig-2261_pt1 | contig 23137 bp, 29 predicted proteins | sample MGYA00561227_ERZ1370068 | MGnify/ENA primary metagenome ERZ1370068 (study PRJEB38410, sample SAMEA6850437) | metagenome | study: Metagenomic assessment of the ecological functions of the soil: analysis of the soil microbiota associated with the...
GCCATGTATTGCTCAGCCGTAGCGGATAATCGCGAGTACTGCCGCAGAATGGCAACACAACGATCGTGAAGAGAAACAGCATGTTGAGCCAGCAGGAGGCCTGCGGTCGGCGGCGCGGACGTACGTGAACACAGAGTGGTGGAAACCCAGTAGTAGTAACGATCGCGAAGCTCAGCGCAAAGATGCCGAGCCGCGGAGCCGTCGCGAGGACGGCTGACGCCAGAAGCGCCGGGATCCACTTGCGGGCGGCTCGACGTACCGAGAACCAAGAGTGTCAGCGCGACGGCGAACACGCCGTCACTGAGCGCTGATGAGTCTGGTTCGGGTCCCCGGGGAAGACGGGAGACTCGTACGCCTCGGTCCACGGCTCTTCCGGTGTCACTCATAACGCCGTCGTCCGAAAGGTCCACTGCTCCCCTCCTCCAACCGGCTGCTTATAAGCTTGCTCACCAGCTGCGCCTGCGTATGCGGCGGCACGGGCGCGTAGTGCGAGAAATCGATGGAGTACGATCCCTGCCCGCCGGTGACGGACCGCAGCCGCGTCTGGTAGTCCGACAGTTCCGATAGCGGCGCGAGGCCCTTGATGGTGGTGAGGTCGCCGCCGCCGTTGTCGGTGCCGGTGACGTGGCCGCGCTTGCCTGAGAGGTCGTTGGTGAGGTCGCCCATGAACTTGTCCGGCGCGACGATTTCGACGTTGACGATGGGCTCGAGCACGATCGCCCCGGCCTTGGCGAAGGCGTCGATGATGGCTTTGCGCCCCGCCGACACGAACGCGACTTCCTTGGAGTCCACGGCGTGGTGCTTGCCGTCGTACTACAGTCACCCGGATGTCGTGCACCGGGTAGCCGGCGATCACGCCCGAATCGAGCGCCATGCGCACGCCCTTCTCCACCGCCGGGATGAAGACGTTGGGGATCACGCCGCCTTTCACCTTGTCGACGAATTCGTAGCCCTTTCCCCGCGGCAGCGGCTCGACCCGCAGGAACACCTCGCCGAACTGCCCCGCGCCGCCGGTCTGCTTCTTGTGGCGGCAATGGCCCTCGGCGACGCGCGTGATGGTCTCGCGGTAGGGAATCTTCGGCGGCTTGGTCGAGAGCTCCATCTTGTACTGCTGCATCAGTCTTGCTCGAGCTTCGCGCGCATGTGCAGCTCGCCCAGGCCGCGGATCACGGTCTCGTTGGTGGTCGCGTGGCGCTCGAGCTTGAAGCACGGATCCTCCATCTCGAGCTTGTGCAGCACCTCGAACAGCCGCTGCTCGTCGCCCTTCTTCTTCGGCTCGACCGCGATGCCGTGCATCGGCACGGGAAACTCGAGCGGGCGCAGATGGATATGGTCCTCGTCGTGCGAGTCGTGCAGCACGCAGTCGAACTCGATGTCCTCCGACCTTGGTCACCGCGCCGATGTCCCCGGCACCAGCGCGTCGGTCTCGACGTAGTCCTTGCCCTGGATCGCGAACAGGTGCCCGGCCTTGAACGGCCGCTTGCCGCTGCCGATGAAAAGCTGCGAGTTGGGCGTCATCGTCCCCTGGTGCACGCGGAAGATCCCCACCTTCCCGACGAAGGGATCGATCACGACCTTGAACACGTGCGCGAGCACGTGCGCCTTCGCCCCGGCACCGCGAAGAACTCCTGCGCCTCCGCGCCCTCGCCCTTCAGGAACGGCGGCGCGTTGCCCTCGGTCGCGTTGGGCGCGAGCTTCGCGAACACGTCGAGCAGCGCCTCCACCCCCGCGCCGTTCCTGGCGGAAGTGAAGCACACCGGGAATCAGGTGCCCTTCGCGCAGCGCCTTCTCGAAAGGCGCGTGCAGCGCCTCGGGCTCGATCTCGCCCTGCTCGAGATACTTCTCCATCAGCTTCTCGTCGACCTCCACCACCTGGTCGACCAGCGCCGAGTGCGCCGCCTCGACCGAGGAAAATCCGACTCCCCGCGGGATTGAAGAAGCAGTCGACCACGTCGGTGCGCGTTCTTCGCCGGCAGGTTGATCGGCAGGCACTCCTTGCCCACCGCCTGCTGGATCTTCGCCAGCATCGCCTCGGAAGATCGGCGTTCTCCGCGTCGATGCGGTTGATCACGATCATGCGGCACAGGTTGCGCTTCGCCGCCCACTTGAGCATGCGGTCGGTGGCGAGCTGCACGCCGGTCTCGGCGTTGATCACGACCACCGCGGTCTCGACCGCGGCGAGCGCGCCGATCGCCTGCCCCATGAAATCGGGCGAGCCCGGCGTGTCGATCAGGTGGACGTGCGTCGCCCTTCCACGCCAAATTCACGATCGCCGAGTTGAGCGAGTGCCGGTACTCCTTCTCCAGCGAGATCGAAATCGCAGACCGTGTTGCCGCGCTCCACGCTTCCCGGCGGCGGCGATCGCGCCCGCCTTGGCGAGCAGCGCCTCGGCGAGCGTGGTCTTGCCCGCGCCGGTGTGCCCGACGAGCGCGACGGTGCGGATGGATTCCGTCGAGTACTTCGCCATGCGACGCCCTCCCAAGCGAAAAGCGCCGCGGCACCCGCAGCGCGCCGCCGGAGCGGCAGGATTAGCGGGGACCACTCTAACTCTACGCTCGCCGATACGCGGCGGCCGTCAAAACCGCCCGCCGACGCCGAACGATCGCCGATGGCGAAACCTCGCCAGGCCGTAGGCGATCCAGATGCGCACGCGCCGCCACAAGAGGCAGGTGGAACCACCGCGTCTTCGCGCACCACGATCGAACCCCGTGTCCATGGCGGATCGAGCGCTCGCGCGCAGCTCGGCGGCGAAGTGGCCGGTCTTCGACGACCACGTTCGCCTCCCGGGCGAGCAGCAGGCTCAACGGGTCGATGTTGAGGAGCCCACCGTCGCCCAGTGCCCGTCGATCACCGCGACCTTCGCGTGGATGAAGCCGCGGTGCGTACTCGCGAGATCTCGACGCCCGGCCTCGAGCAGCGTCCCGTAGAAGGCGCGCGTGGCGTCGTGCAGCAGCGGCGTACTCGACTCGGCCCTGGAGCAGCAGCGTCACGCGCACGCCGCGCTGCGCGGCGCGCGGACGAGCGCGCCTGCGAAAGCGCCTGCCCGGAAGAAATACGGCGCTCGCGATGCACGACCTCGCGCGCGGCCGACTTCGATCGCCGCGAGATAGGCCGGTCTCGATGTCCGCGACGGTGGCGCAGGTTGTCGCGCCACGACGTAGCGCCGCGCGCTGCTGCCCTGCGGCGCGGCCTCAGGCGCGCCGAGGGCATCGACGCGCCAGCGACGCTTCGAGCCGCGCCAGCGCGACGCGGTTCCACAGCCGCATCGGCCTTCGCGCTGGATCGGCCCGACCAGAGGCCCCTCGATCCTCACGGCGAAGTCGTAGCGCGGCGGCACCTGCCGCAGAGTGTCCAGAATCGTCGATGACGTTGATGCCACCGACGAAGGCGACGCGCCCGTCGACCGCGGCGAGCTTGCGGTGCATGCGCCGCAGCCGCTCTCGACGGAAGAGGAAGCCGCCAGCAGCTCCGGACGGAACACCAGCAGCGCGCGCTCCGGCAACCTCGCAGATCCCGCACGAACGCGTCCGGCATGTCCCGCGCGCCGAAGCCGTCGACCAGCACGTGGACCGCCACGCCGCGCGACGCGGTATCGCACAGCGCGCGCGTGATGCGTCGCGCCGGTCGCGTCGCCCGCGTAGATGTAGGTCTCGAGGAAGACCACCCCTTGCGCCGCGCCGATCGCCGCTTCGAGCGCGCGGAAAGTACTCCGCGCCCGAGCGCGCAGCAGCTCAGCCGGTTTCCGTGAGAAGCTGACCGCCATCCCGGCGACCTAGTCGAGCGCAGGTGCGCCGAGAGCGCCGCGTGGTCCGACAGGCGCGCCCAGGCGCGGCTGCGCGGTGCTCGGCGCGGTCGACTCTGGAAGCCAGCGCACGTAGATGCGGTCCAGCCGCAGCAGCGGGAAGGCGCTCGGGAAGCTGCGCGCGGGCCTGCCCCAGCGGTCGGCGAGCGCCTCGCGCAAGTCCGAGCGACGCCGCGAGGCGCTTGCCGGCGAGATTGCGCCAGTCGTTGAAGTCGCCGGCGACGACGAGCGGCGCGCGGTCCGGCACCTCGCGTGGATGCGCTCGATCAGCGCGCCGACCTGGTGCCGCCGTCCCGCGCTCGTGCAGCGCGAGGTGCACGCACACGCAGTGCAGCGGCGCTCGAGGCTCCGGGCACGTCGATCTCACAATGCAGCATGCCGCGGCGCTCCAGGTTGTGGTGCGAGATGTCCTGGTTCTCGGCGCGCACGATCGGATAGCGCGCAGAGGATCGCGTTGCCGTGGTGCCCGTGGTCGTAGACGGCGTTGCGCCCGTAGGCGTAATCGCTCCACACCTCGCTGCGCCAGAAACTCGTATTGGGGCTCGTCGGGCCAGTCCCGAAGCGCGCAGCGTGGCGGTGGTGCTGCCCCTGCACCTCCTGCAGGAAAACGATGTCGCGCGCCGAGCGAGCGCAGACGCTCGCGCAGCTCGTGGATCATCAGGCGGCGATTGAACTGCGAAAAGCCCTTGTGGATGTTGTAGGTGGCGACGTGCAGTTTCACGGTGAAGCTGTTCCGCTATTTGGATCGGCCCTGTAACCCGACTTTAAGCATTTTGTCAGAAAAGGCCACGCAAGAGGCTTGGAAAAAGCGCTTTTTGGTCTAAGCTTGCCGCGCTTCGGGGTCGCAGCCCCGGGGATTTTTCACATTCTCGAGGAGCGCGGCCGAGCGTAATCAGTGTAGACGTTGGTCGGGATAGGCAGCAGGGGAGGGCGTACAGGCGCGAGTCCGGACGACCCGGCTGGAATCGAACAGCCCGGCAGTATGTTTTGAAGCCTCCAAGAAGAAAAGGTTTATTTCCAACCACGAAAGGACGCTCTACATGAAGAAACTTCTAATCGCATCGGCAGTCAGCGCCGCGTTCGCGGCACCCGCAACCGCCCTGGCGCAGCAGGCCAGGGTACCCACGCTGTCGCAGGTGCTCGACGCTTCGGGGCTCAGCGTCAACGGCTACATCGACGCCGGCTACAACTGGGCGAACCGGAACATCGAAGCGCGGCATCACAGGCGCGGGACTCTAGCTGCCACGCCCGGTGTGTTCGACAACCAGAACAACTCGTTCGCGCTGCATCAGCTGGGCCTCACGGTCGCCAAGCAGCCGCAAGGAAGGCTTCGGCGGGCTGGTGAACATCACCGTGGGCAGCGACGCCCAGGTGATCCACTCCTTCCCCGAGCGGCTCGGGCTGGGCACGTCGATGTTCGACGTCACCCAGGCCTATCGGCAGCTACTCCAGGGTGCGCTCACGGCTGATCGGCCGGCAAGTTCACCACGCTCGCCGGGACCGAGGTGATCGCGAGCACCGGCAACACGACTATCTCGCGCTCGATCCTCTTCGGCGCCGTACCCGTTCACGCACACGGGCGTGCGCGTGAGCTACGCGCCCGAGCGACACCATCACGCTGTACGGCGGCCTGAACAACGGCTGGGACCAGCTTACACGACGCCAACCGGCAGAAGACCCTGAGATCGGCGCGACATTCAACCCGGTGAAGTCGCTCGACGCATCACGGCGTCCGGCTACTTCGGTACTGACACCGGCCGGTCCCGGGCTGGGACGTCGGCGGTGCCAACGGCGAGCGCGACCTCATCGACTTGGTCGCGAACTTCATCGTCAGCAACGACGTGAACATCGGCGCCGGAGTACTCCTGACCTTCAAGCAGGACCAGCCCGGCGGAACGGGCGAAGTACGACGGCCTTGGCGGGCTACTTCAACATAATGCTCAGCAAGCAGTCCGGCGCGACGGTGCGAGGCGAGTACTTCAACGACAAGAACGGCTTCCACTTCGCCGCAACAGCCGGCCGATTGGAACGCAAGTACTACGAGGGAACACTCTGCACTCTCGCGTACCTGCCGAACAGCAGCGTCGAGCTGCGCACCGAGGTTCGCGTACGACAAGGCCGAGCAACGCCGTGTATCGATCAGACTCGACGGCTCGACCTCCAAGTCGCTGATGACCTTCGGCCTGCAGGGCCTGTACAAGTTCTGACCAGAACGATCTGACGCAGGACTAGCAGATAAGGGCGGCGCGCGACGCGCCGCCCTTATTTTTCCGGATTACTCCTTGAGTGCGCCGCGGGCGAGCGCGTCGCGGCGCTGGATCTCCTCGACCATGGCGCGGAAGCGCCGCTCGATCAGCCGGTTCACGATCGGCATGCCGATGAGCGGCGGAATGGCGAAGACCGGCACGAAGCGGCCCGTGTAGTTCGAGCGTCACTCCCGCCGCCGAGGACTCGCAGATCGTAGCGCGTCTCCAGGCCCTTCGATGTTGCCCTCGACCGACTGCGCGCGTGATGCGGTACGGCGGCTCCTCGTGGACCTCGAGCAGCACGTTGACCGGCTCCTTGTAGAAGAAGAATCCCACGTCGCCCTTCTGCTCGACGCGCAGCCGGTTGCCCTCGCGCGAGACGACGCGCGAGCTCTTCATGTCGGGAATGAACCTGGCGAGGTGGTCGTAGTCGGACAGCACCGCCCAGGCGACGCGCGGGTCCACGCTGCATCAGGACGGAGGCGGACACCGTGACGAACTCGCCGTCGCGCGCCGTGCGGATCGAGATCGGCTGCTCGGAGCGCAACAGTGCCGGCGCGCACAGCGCCGCGGCGAGCGCGAGGTCTGCGACGAACGCGGCTCTGCGACTCACAACCATGGAGACAGCATGCCCCAGCGGGACGTTCCCGCGCAACCTTGCCAGGCTTACTGACCGTCGGCGCCGGTCCTGTCGCGGGAGCGCGAGAATCGCGTCGCGGTTGGTCCACGAGATGGTGAGCGTGGCGGCCTCGCGCCACGGCAGCCATTGGTAGCTCAGGTGCTCCGACGGATCGAGCGTGACCGCAACGCGGCCCGGGCAGCCCATGCTGAAAACGTGCTCCAGTGTTGTGCGTCACGCCGGGCGCGTAGCGGCTCTGGTGCCTCTTGAAGATCTCGAAGCGGTTCTCGATGCCCCAGTCGCGCAGATCGTAGCGGGCCGCGTCGAGCCCGCGTCTCCTCGCGCACCTCGCGCACCGCGGTGTCGCGCAGCGGCTCCGACTTCGCTCGCGACGCTGCCCGTGACCGACTGCCAGAAATCCTTCCAGCCGGCGCGCTCCATCATCAGCACCTGGAGATCCGGAGTGTGGATCACCACCAGCACCGAGCGGGGAATCTTGTAAACAGTGGTCATATTCCGGGAGGCCGGGAATAATAGTCCAAAGGAGAGGTGCATGAGCATCCGATTCGCCCGAGCACTCGCTCTCGCCGCGCTCGCAGTGCGCGTTGCATGCGGCGCCGGCGCATGCCCAGGACAAATGGCCGTCGCGGCCCGATCCGCCTGATCTCGACCTCGGTCGCGGGCGGCAACATCGACGTCATGTGCCGCATCATCGCCGAGAAGCTCTCGCTGCGCCTCGGCCAGCCGGTGGTGGTCGACAACCAGCCCGGGCGCGGCGACCGTGCTCGGCACCGCCGAGGCGGCGAAGGCGCCGCCCGACGGCTACACCTTCCTCGTCACCATCATGAGCTCGATGGTCGGCAACCGCGTGCTGCGCGCCAACCTCCCTACGACCCGGTGAAGGACTTCGAGCCGGTGACCCAGATCAGCACCGGCAACGTGCTCCTCATCGGCCCGGCGAACGCGCCCCTACAAGGACCTGAAGGGCTTCGTCGACTGGGCGAAGAAGCTCGGGCGCCCGGTGAGCTACGGCTCGATCGGCGTCGGCACCTCGCTGCACCTGTTCGGCGTGATCCTGGAGAAGGAATACGGCGTGCCGCTCAACCACGTGCCCTACAAGGGCGAGGTGCAGGCGACCAACGACGTGATGAACGGGTCCCTGGACGTCGCCTGGGTGAGCCTGCTCGTCGCCAAGCCGCTCGCCGCCGCCGGAAAATCCAGGCGCTCGCCATCACCGGCCCCAAGCGCTTCGTCGCCTGGCCCGGAGCTCGCGACCTTCGCCGAGCAGGGCTTCCCGGGTTCGAGATGCCGGTGTGGGGCGGCGCCTACCTGCCCGCGGGAACGCCCAAGCCCATCGTCGAGCGCCTGTCGCGCGAGATCGTCGAGGTGCTCAGGACGCCCGAGGTGTCGGACAAGCTGATCGCGATGGGACAGCTGCCGATCGGCAACACGCCCGCGGAGTTCGCCGAGAACTACCGGCGGGATTTTCCGCGATGGGAAGCGCTGATCAAGGCTTCGGGCGCGAAGGTAGAGTGAAGCGATGCTGAGCGCGGAGAAGAACCGAACCCTCACCCGGGTCGGCGCGGGAACGCCGATGGGAGAGCTGCTGCGCCGCTACTGGCATCCGGTCGCGGCGGTGAGCGAGCTGGACGCAGAATCCGATCAAGCCGGTGCGCATCATGGGCGAGGACCTCGTCGTCTACCGCGACCTCTCCGGGCACCTACGGCCTGATCGCGCGCCACTGCAAGCACCGCTCGGCCGACCTCGCCTACGGCTACGTCGAGCGCTGCGGCCTGCGCTGCCACTACCACGGCTGGACCTACGACGAGAAAGGCAGCTGCATCGCCCAGCCTTTCGAGGAGAAGTTCGATCCCGCAGGAGCGCCTGAAGAAGCGCATCCGCACCACCGCGTACCCGGTCGAGGAGAAAGCCGGGCTCCTGTGGGCCTACCTCGGGCCGCAGCCCGCGCCGCTGCTTCCCGACTGGGACATCTTCTCGTGGAAGAACGGGTTCGTTCAGATCGTGTTCGCCGAGGTGCCGTGCAACTGGCTGCAGGCCCAGGAGAACTCGATCGACCCGGTGCACTTCGAGTGGATGCACGACAACTGGAAGCAGCGGCTGGAGGGCAACACCGGCCCCTACGCGCCGACGCACCTCAAGCTCGGTTTCGACGAGTTCGAGCTACGGTTTCGTCTACAAGCGCGTGCGCGAAGGCGCCGACGAGTCCGATCCGCTGTGGACGGTCGGGCGCGTGTGCCTGTGGCCGAACGGCTTCTTCCTCGGCGAGCACTTCGAGTGGCGCGTGCCGGTCGACGACGAGAACATGCTCTCGGTGACCTGGTCGTTCATCCGCGTGCCGAAGGAGGCCGAGCCCTACGAGCAGAAGCGCATCCCCGCGTGGACGAGCCCGATCAGGGACGTCGCGACCGGGCGCTGGATCACCAGCCACGTCGTCAACCAGGACATCGTCGCCTGGGTCGGCCAGGGCGCGATCGCCGACCGCACGAAGGAGAACCTCGGCGCGAGCGACCGCGGCGTCTCGATGCTGCGGAAGCAACTGTTCCAGCGACATCGACGCGATCGCCGACGGCAACGACCCCAAGGGCCTGATCCGCGATCCGGCGCGCAACGTAGCGCGTCGAGCTGCCCAACATCGGCAGGAAGCTCTACACCGAGGGCATGACCCTCGCGCAGTACCGCGAGCACCCGTTCTGGAAGAAACTGCTCGAACGACTTCCGCTGGCACTACGGCCAACCGGAAGAAGTGCGGCGCGAGTTCCGCAAGGCGATGGGCCTCGAGTAGACCGAAAGGTCCCGGCCGACTGTCGCTCAGCGGAGACACCGCGGAGGCTCGAGCGGTGAGAGTGCCGCCTTTGCGAGCGAAAAATCCCGCGCCGCGGTGGATCGATGGAACCCGTATCGATAATCATCGTGTTAATGCTATGGCCCGGAGATTGCGGAGTTCGTCGCATTGCCTCATGGAATTGACCGTCATCATCCCCGCGTACAACGAGGCGGAGTTCGTCGGCGACACCATTCGCAGCCTGCTCGCGCAAACGGTCCCGCCCGACCAGATCATCCTCGTCGACGACGGCTCGACCGACGGCACCGGCGACGTCGGACGCCGTGCCGGCATCACGGTGGTCCGCCCTCCGCGCAACACCGGCTCCAAGGCGGGTGCGCAAACCTTCGCCCTGCCCTGGGTGCGAACCGAACTCGTGATGGCGATCGACGCCGACACCACGCTGGAGCCGACCGCGGTCGAAAGGCTGATGCAGCCCTTCGCCCAGCCGGGCGTCGGCGCGGCCTGCGGTTTCGTACTGCCGCGCCGGATCAAGACCCTGTGGGAGCGCGGACGCTTCATCGAATACCTGTTTGCGTTCACCTTCTACAAGCAGGTGCAGGACTACTACCGCCGGCCGCTGATCTCCTCGGGCTGCTTTTCCATGTATCGGACCGATCTCGATGCGCCGGCACGGCGGATGGCCGGGCCGTACGCTCGCCGAGGAACATGGATCTGACCTGGGGCTTTCACCAGGCCGGCGTCGGTGTGCGCTTCGTGCCCGAGGCGGTGTGCTACCCCATCGAGCCGTACAACTTCGGCTTCATGCGCAAGCAGCTTCGCCGCTGGAGCCACGGCTTCGTCCAGAACGTCGCCCTGCACTGGAAGGGCGTGCTGACGGTGCCTTACCTGCGATCGGCGGTGGCCGTGGCGCTTTGGGACGCGATCGTCGCCTCGCTCGCCTTCCTGATCGTGCTGCCCGTGCTGATCGTCGCGCTACAGAGCCCCTGGCTGCTGCTCGCGTATTTCATCGACGCTCCGGCGATCCTGGTGCCGCTCTAATCGGCGCGATCCCGCGCCGCGAGTTCTGGCGCACGCTGCTGAGCCTGCCTTCGTTTTTCGTGCTGCGATTGGTCAACGGATTCTATTTTCTGGAAGCCGTCTGGTCCGAGTGGTTCTTGCGGCGCGCCTCACTGATCTATGAGAAGGGACACTAAACCATGAGCCCGGATTGCCAGGAACCGGTATCGGCGGTTTGTTCTACATTCTGAGCGCGCTGTGGATGCCGGTGTGCGAGCTGTGGCGCCGGCGTCAGGGCGGCGCGCCGGGGCGCTGGCCTTTGGTGGCGCGGCAGTTCGGGATCGCGGTCGGAATCGTCGCTACCATGTCCGGCGTTTTCTGGGCCCTGGATATCGCGTTCATGTTCCACCAGATCGCCGCGCACGCCGCGATCGGGGAGCACGCGATGTGGACCATGCGCCTGTCGGCCCTGGCGATCACCTCTGAGCGTGCTCGGCACGCGTGCTCAGCTCGGTGCAGGTCGTGCGGCTGTGCCTGCGGCTGCGGACGGTGCGACACTCGGCCTGATGAGGGCCGTACTCGCGTTCCTGGTTTTCCTTTGGGCGAGTCTTCCGGCGGCGGGGCAGACACTGCTGCAGCGGGCGGACGCGGCCTATTCGGCGGGTGAACGCGAGCGCGCGCAGGAGTCTGTACCGCGGGGTGCTCGCTTCCGATCCCGACAACAGCCGCGCCCTCTATCGTTTGGCGCAGCTCGCGCCCCGAGGCTCGCCGGAAGCCGTCGCGCTCCTGCGGCGCTACGTGAAGCTCGAACCGGGCGATCCCTGGGGCAACATGGCCCTGGGCGATGCGCTCGCCAAGGCGGGCTGGACCGACGAAGCGATAGAGCAATACGCCATCGCGCGCCGCAAGGCGCCGGCCGAGTCCGACGTCTACACGGGCCTGGGCCGGATCCTGCGCGACGCTGGCCGCGCCGACGAGCCGGTGGCGAACTACGAGCAATGGGTGTCCCGGCAGCCGAAGAACGCGGAAGCCTGGCTCGAGTCTGGCGCGCGCGGCAGCGCGCGAAGCGCCACACCGAGGCCGCCGGTGCCTACGCCCAATCCCTGTCCCTCAAAGAGGATGAGCGCACCCGGGAGATGCTCGAGGGCGCGTTGGCGGAATCGCGCGCTCTCGCTGGCGGCCCTTTTCGGCCTCGCCCACGACTCGGACGAGAACCGCATCACCCGCTGGGACCTGGAGGCCGAGTGGCAGCTCACCGAGCGTTCGCGCGTCGGACTGCACGCCGAACGCATCGAGGTGAAGGACCCTTCAGCTCGGGCACGGTCGATGCGCTGGCGCTCTACGCGAAGTGGCAGCCGCTCAGCACGCTCAAGCTCGATGGCTTGGCGGGCAGCGCGCGCCTCACGGCGAGCCAAGCCGGCCAGAATCGCCCTCTGTTGGGATTGCGTCTGCGGTGGAACAGGCCGGCGGAGGGCCCCGCCGTAGAATTGCGGGCGGTTGAAAACCGTTGATCGCAACGCCCGGCCTGGTGGCGCAGCCGGTCGAGCTGGGCGGAAGCAAAACTGGGTCTCGACCTGCCTCTCGCCGGGCCGTTTCGCGCGCGGCGCGCGGCCAGAGCGGCGTGCTCGATTCCGCGGTGGACGTCAATCACCGCTCTGGCTATCAGCTCGGCCCCGTCTACCGATGGCAGGCCGGCGGCCGAGGTCGGTATTTTCTACAGCGAGCTCGGCTACGAGCACGCCACCACGGCCGGCTATTTCGCCCCGCAGCGCGCGCAGACCGTCGAGCTGGGCACCTACATCGAGTACGAGGGCCTCTGGCCGCTCACGTTCGCGCTCGACGCGGGCGCGGGCCAGCAGCGCGTCCAGAAGTTCGGCGAGGACGTCCGCGACTGGATCGCGACCTACCGCCTGTGGGGCATGGTGTCCTGGAGTCTGAAGCCGGGCGTGAGCCTGGACCTCGAAGTGGAGCATTACGATTCGCCCATCGCCGGGAATGCCGTCGCTCCGACCGCCAACTGGACCTACAACGCGGCGATGCTGTCGCTGCGCTTCGGCGTTCGGCCGCAGAGCAGCCGCTCCTTCCTGACCGAGCGCGCCTCGACGCCCGCGCGCTAGGCCGACGGCAGATCCGGCCAGCCCGACTTCCAGCCGTCGGGTCCGCCGATCAAGGTCCAGAAAGGCTTGCCTTGCGCACGCCAGTGCTCGGCGGCGGCGACCATGCGGCCGCATCGCTTCCTTGAATCTCGCGGCCGTGGCCGCCGCAGAAGTGCTTGCTCTGCTCCAGGATCACCACCCAGCCCTTGGCCTGGATCCACGACAGGTCCTTCAGACCCGAGCGCGAAGCTGTCCCAGCTCGCGCCCGCCTGTCGGGAAATCGCAGCGCGTTCGACGCCTCCGCCATGAAGTCTTCCTGGTCGTGCGCGTGGTGGATGTCGACGTAGATCACCATGAGGCCGGCGGACGCCGCGGCGCGCGGCGAGCTCGCGCGCGTCGGCCGAGAGATGGAACACGCCCGCCATCGCCGCGTCCTTGAGCCAGTCGGCTTTCATGCTCTTGGCTTCTCGTTGCGCAGCCGGATATGCAGCTCGCGCAGCTGCTTCTCGTCGACCGGCGAGGGCGCGTGCGTGAGCAGGTCCTGCGCGCGCTGCGTCTTGGGAAAGGCGATGACGTCGCGGATCGACTCGCTGCCCGCCATCATGGCGACGATGCGGTCCAGGCCGAAGGCGATGCCGCCGTGCGGCGGCGCGCCGTACTGCAGCGCATCCGAGCAGGAACCCGAACTTCTGCTGCGCTTCCTCGGGCCCGATCGAAAGCGCCCGGAACACCTTCGACTGCACTTCCTCGCGGTGGATACGCACCGAGCCGCCGCCGATCTCCGAGCCGTTCAGCACCATGTCGTAGGCCTTGGCGAGCGCGCCGCCCGGGTCGCGTCGCGAGCTTGTCCTCGTGGCCGTCCTTGGGCGCGGTGAACGGGTGGTGCATCGCGTTCCAGCGCTTCGCCTCCTCGTCGTACTCGAACATCGGGAAGTCGACCACCCACAGCGCCTTCCAGCCGGGTTGCGCGTAGCCCTTCTCGTGGCCGATCTTCGACGCGCAGCGCGCCCAGCGCGTCGTTCACCACCTTGGTCTTGCCCGCGCCGAAGAACATCAGGTCGCCGTTCTTCGCGCCGGAGCGCTCGACGATCGCCTTCAACGCGGCGTCCGACAGGTTCTTCACGATCGGCGACTGCATGCCGTCGCGGCCCTTCGAAACGTCGTTGAACTTGATCCAGGCGAGGCCCTTGGCGCCGTAGACGCCGACGAACTCGGTGTAGGCGTCGATCTCGCCGCGCGTGAGCTCGCCGCCCTTCGGGATCAGCAAGTCCGGCGACGCGGTGCCCCGGCAGGTTCGCCGGCCCCGAGAACACCTTGAACTCGACCGACTTCATCGCGTCGGTGAGCTCGGTGAGCTTCAGCGGCACGCGCAGGTCGGGCTTGTCCGAGCCGTAGTCGCGCATGGCGTCGGCGTAGCTCATCACCGGCAGCGGATCGGGCAGCGCGACGCCCAGCGTCTCCTTGAACACGCTGCGGATCAGGCCCTCGAAGATCGCGCGGATCTCGATCTCGCCCAGGAACGAGGTCTCGCAGTCGATCTGGGTGAACTCGGGCTGGCGGTCGGCGCGCAGGTCCTCGTCGCGGAAGCACTTGGTGATCTGGTAGTAGCGGTCGTAGCCCGCGATCATCAGGAGCTGCTTGAACAGCTGCGGCGACTGCGGCAGCGCGAAGAACTCGCCCTCGTGCACCCGCGAGGGCACGAGGTAGTCGCGCGCGCCCTCGGGCGTGGAGCGCGTCAGCATCGGCGTCTCGATGTCGATGAACCCTGTCGCGTCGAGGTACTTGCGCACCGCCATCGCGACGCGGTAGCGCAGCATCAGGTTCTTCTGCATCGGCTCGCGGCGCAGGTCGATCACGCGGTGCGTGAGGCGCACGTTCTCCGAGAGGCCCTTCCTCGTCGAGCTGGAAAGGCGGGGTGAGCGAGGGTTGAGGATCTCGATGTCGTGCGCGAGCACTTCGACCTCGCCCGAGGCGATGTTCGGGTTCACCGTGCCCTCGGGGCGCCGGCGCACGACGCCGGTCACCTTGAGCACGTACTCGTTGCGGATCTTCTCCGCGGTCGCGAAGGTCTCCTTGCGGTCGGGATCGGACACCACCTGCGCGAGGCCCTCGCGGTCGCGCAGGTCGATGAAGATCACCCCGCCGTGGTCGCGCCGGCGGTGCGCCCAGCCGGCGAGCGTCACCGTCTTGTCCGAGGAGCGCCGCGCCGAGCTTGCCGCAGTAGTGGGTGCGCATGAGTCCTAGCGCTCGCGACCTTGACGCCGGGCGTCTCCGGCGGCACCACGCCCATCGAGATCACGTACTTGAGCGCGTCATCCACGCTCATGTCGAGCTCGATCACCTCGGCCCTGGGCATCATCAGGAAGAAACCCGAGGTGGGGTTGGGCGTGGTCGGAACGTAGACGCTCACGTACTCTCCGCGCAAATGGTTGGCGACGTCGCCGCCGGGCTGCCCGGTGAGAAAGGCGATCGTCCAGCTGCCTTCGCGCGGATACTGGACCAGCAGCGCCTTGCTGAAGGCCTGGCCGCCGGGCGCGAACAGCGTATCGCTCACCTGCTTCACGCCGCTGTAGATGGTCTTCACCACCGGGATCCGGCCGAGGATGCTCTCCCAGAAGCGCAGCAGCCGCCGGCCGAGGATGTTGGAGGCGAGAACGCCGGTGACGAAAACGACCACCAGCGTCAGCAGCACGCCCGATCCCCGGTATCTGGTAGCCGAGCAGCGCTTGGGGCTGGTATTGCGGCGGCAGGAGCAGCAGCGACTGGTCCATCGTGCTCACGATGAGCTCGAGCACCCAGATCGTGATCGCGAGCGGGATCCAGATGAGCAGGCCGGTGATGAGGATTTTTTCATTGAATGCGTCGGCCTCCGAGCGAGCCGGAGCGCTTCCCGTCGGCCGCGGCCGCCTCAGGCCGCGGCTTCTGACTTCTTCGACTCGGACTTGCCGTCAGGCTTGCTCGCGCCCGCGTCCTTGCTCTCGGACTTGCCCGCGCCCGCATCCTTGCCCTCGGATTTCGCTGCGCCCTTGTCCGCTGCGTTGGCCGAAGTCTCAGCCGAGGTCTTCGCGGCGGGCTTCGAGCCGCTGTTCTTGAAGTCGGTCGCGTACCAGCCGCTGCCCTCGAGCTTGAAACCCGCCGCGCTCAGCATCTTGGAGAAAGTGCTCTTGTTGCACTCCGGGCAGACGGACATGACCGGGTCGTTGATCTTCTGAAGGTATTCCTTCTGGAACCCGCAGGATGAGCAGCGATATTCGTAGATCGGCATGGTGACTCCACGCAAGGCGGCGATTATACCGCGAAGCAATGGGGGTTCCGCCGCGGGCTTTCAAGGTCCCGATCGCGCCGCGCCGAGGTTGCCCGTCCGTTCCGATGAGGCGCGGCAGCCCGAGCCGTCCGGGCTTCACCACCTTCTTGTCGCGGAGATAGCGCGCGAGGACTTCCCAGATGGGCTCGCCGGCGGCGCCGTCGGCCACCGGCGCCCAGGCTCGCCACCTTGTACGTCTTGTCCGCTTCGATCCGCCGCCCGCGCACGCGCAGGTCGCCGATGCGGGCGCCGATCGTCGATCGCCCGGCGTGCAGCTGTAGCTCATGCCGCCGACGCGCACCATGTCCCCGCCCTGCTGGTAGTACGGATCGGGATGGAACAGGTTGTCGCACACGTCCTCCATGAACGACTTGATCGCGGCGCCCGTGAGCTCGGTCACCGTGGTATCGGGATAGGTGATCGCCGTCTGGTTCATCACCTGCTCGAGCGTGATCGCCTCGCCCGGCAGCAGCGAGGTGCCCCAGCGGAATCCGGGAGAGAAGGCGATCTCGGCGCCCTTCGCCTCCATCAGGCGCATCGAGGATCAGCTGGTCGAAGCGTGCCGCTGAAATTGCCGCGCCGGTAGAGCAGCGCCTTCGGTGCGCGCGAGCTCTTCCGACAGCTTGTCCGCGTAGGGCGCGCGCTGCTCTTCGATCAGCTTTGCCATCTCGGGATCGGCGGGAAGCAGGTTCGCGAACACCGGCAGCAGCCGGTAGCGGTAGCCGCGAGGCCTTGCCGCCCCGGACCTCGAGATCGAGAACGGCGAGGAACTTCCCGTTCGAACCCGCGCTGGTGACGAGCGTCTTGCCCCCGGCGATTGCGCACCAGGATCGGGACCGGCACGGCGTCGTGGGTGTGCCCGCCGAGGATCACGTCGATCCCGGTCACGCGCGAAGCGAGCTTCAGGTCGACGTCCATGCCGTTGTGCGAGAGCAGCGCCACCACCGCGGCGCCCTTGCCGCGCGCCTCGTCGACCACGCCCTGCAGGCGCTTCTCCTCGATGCCGAACCGTCCAGTCGGCGACGAAGCGGCGCGGATGGGCGATGGGCGTGTAGGGAACGCCTGGCCGATGATCGCGACCGGCACGCCGCCGAGGCTGCGCATGGTGTAGGGCTTGAACACCGGGTCGCCGAAGTCCCCGGTCTCGACGTTCTGCGCGAGGAACTCGATCCGGCCCGCGAAATCCTTTTCGACGACTTCCTTCACCCGCTCCGCCGCCGTAGGTGAACTCCCAGTGCCCGGTCATGATGTCCACGCCGAGGAGCTTCTGCGCCTCGATCATGTCCTGTCCCCGCGTCCACAGCGACGTCGCCGAGCCCTGCCAGGTGTCGCCGCCGTCGAGGAGCAGGGTCGCCTTGCGCTCGGCGCGCAGCTTCTTCACCAGCGTGGCGAGGTGGGCGAAGCCGCCGAGCTTGCCGTAGCGGCGCGCGGCGGCGGCGAAATCCAGGTGCGAGAAGGCGTACGCCTCGCGGCTCCCGGGCGTGATGCGGAACATCTTCAGCAGCGCCTCGCCGACGACGTGCGGCGGGCGGTTCGCGCCTGCCCGCGACGCCGATGTTGGCGCTCGGCTCGCGGAAGTACACCGGCAGCAGCTGCGCGTGGCAGTCGGTGAAGTGCAGCAGCGAGACGTTGCCGAAGCGCGGGAAGTCGTAGACCGTCTCGTCGCCCGCCGCCGCGCGAAGCGAGCGGCAGGCCCGGCCGCGGCGGCAGCGGCGAGCGCCTGCAGGAACTCGCGGCGCGACAGGGACATCAGCGAGTCATTTGTTGACCGGTGAATCGGGGTCGAGCAGCAGCGCGACCAGATGCCGTGATCTGCGCCTCGGTCAGGACGCCGTTGCTGCCGAAGCGCGGCATGTGGGAGCACGCGGTGAAGGCCTGCGAGTCGTAGATCTTGCCGTAGACGTAGCGCTGGATCGCTTCGCCGCTCCGCGCAGCGCGCCGAAGCGGTGCAGGCTCGGGCCGATGGTGCCGTAGGAGATCTCGGCGGGCGCGATGCGGTGGCAGTTGTAGCAGCCGCCGCCGTTGGGGCGCTTGGTGTCCGGATCGGTGAAGCGCATGCCGTAGCCGTCCTGCGCGATTTTCTCGCCCTGGCGCCAGTCGCCGAGCAGCTTGCCGGAGGCGGGATAGCGGATGCTCGCGGCCTGCGAGCGCTCGATCTTCTCGGCGACGTCCTTCGGCGGCTCGTTGCGGTAGCGCGTGCACAGCGCCTGCACTTCGTCCTGTGCTTCCACCTTCGCCGCCATCTGCCGGTTGCCGTGGGTGAAAGCCTCCCGGAACACCTGCTCGGCGCGCTGCCGCGCCTCGTCGTCCGGAAATCGCCGCTTGCGCAGCCCGCGAGGCGCGACGAGCGCTGCGAGCACGATCCGCATGCGCTCTCATCACCGCTTCAGCCCCGGCGCCTGGATCTCGCCGCCGTTCGCGTATTTCGCCATGAACACCTCGAGCGCGATCGACGCCTCCGCGGTGTAGTCCATCTGCGGGTGGCGCATCTGCCAGTAGCAGTCGTAGAGCCGGTGCTGCATGGTGCGCACCGTGCCCTGCGACACGCGGTACGCCGGCCAGGTGGTGAAGATCTTTCTGCGCGTCGTCCGGATCGGTGAGCTTGGGCAGTTCCTGCAGGCGGATGCGCTTGCCGTTCTCGCCGTGGCAGCTGACGCAGGCGAAATCGTGCGGCCCGGCGCGGCGGTAGAACAGCTGCTCGCCGACCCGGAAGGCCTCGATCTCCTGGGATGGCGCAGCGGCGCGGCGAGCTTCATGCCCTTCGACTCGCCGGCGACGTAGCTCGCGAGCGCCTCCATGTCGGAGGGCGGCCCGGCAGCCGAGAACGGGTTTTTCATCGCGTCCTCGGGCTTGAAGCCCTGCAGCGTCACCATGCAGGTGACGATGCGCGATTCGAGATCCTGCACGCGGTCGGTATCGGGGAAGTAACGCGGCAGCTGCGCGAAGGCGCCCTTCACCACGCCCGCGCCCAGGCCCAGATCGCACTGCTCGAGCGAGGCGTTCTTCGGGCCGCGCGGCGGTCTTCCACAGCTCTTCGCCGCGCGCCTCGAACAGGTCCGCCGGGTTGCCCTCGGCGAGCAGCTGCCGGTAGCGCTCGATCTCCTTCTGCGTGTCCTGCTGCGCCACGCCGGCGCAGGGCAGCATTGCCGCCAGCACTCCTACCAGGACTGCGGCCAGCAGGCGGTACGCCATCGTCTTTCTCCTCGCGGGCGCCTTATCCGCCGCCGATGACGACTTCGTCGGTCCTTCGCTCGCCCATGTTGTCGACCCAGCTGATGGTCACCTTCTCGCCGGGCTTGCCCCTTTGAACCGGAAATGCATGAAAGGGTTCTTCGATATCGAGGTGCCCCCACTGCGCCGACAGCACCGTCTTGCCGGCGTGGGTCACCGTGACGTTCTGGATGAAGTGCGCGGGAACGACGGCGCCGTTGGCGTCCTTGCGCAGCCCGGTCTCCATCTCGTGGCTCATCAGCACCCGCACCTCGACCTTGTCGCCCGCCATGCTCGCGCGAATGCGCATCGGATCGGCCATATCAGCCCCCGCACCCGCCGAGAGTGACCTTGATCTCCTTCGCGGCGTGAAAGTACTTGCCGTCGGCCTTGACCACCGCGTAGATGTTGGAGGTCTCGGCCATCTTCACGCGGGTAGTGACGAAGGGATCGGTGCCGTCGGGAATCTCGAAACTCGGCCGACAGCGTGCTCGGGTTCTTCTCGATCAGGATCGCGATCGTCTGCGTCCTCGCGAGCCCGCTTTCGATCGTGATCGGCACGACGGCGCCGTTCTCGGCGATGTCGGGCGCGGTGATCTGGATCTGCGCGCTCTCGGTCGACCCGCTGCCGCCGAGCGCCTTGAGGGTATCGGCGACGCTCTTCGTGTCGAATGCCGCCTTGTTCCATTGCTGCTGCGCAAAGGCCTCGGCCCGGACGGACCGAGTCCCGCGAGGCGAGATCGCGCCAGCGCGCTCAGCATCGCCCGCGCTGCTTCCGGCCTGAAGTCGAAATTCGCGATCAGGTTCTACCATGCGAGCGAGCGAGCGGCTCCCGGTACATATCGACAGCTCCTGCGATTTTACCGCGGAGCCGCGCCGCGCGTGCCCCCCGTAGAACGGAATATCGTCGTCCATGTCGTCGAACTTGCCCGCGGGCTTCTTCGCGGACTTGCCCTCGCCGCCCGCCGGTGACCGGCGCCTTGTCGTCGTCGCCCTTGTCGCGGCGCCCGCGTCGCCCATCCCGGCGCGGCTGCCGAGCATCTGCATGCGCTCGGCGACGATCTCGGTGGTGTAGCGCTCCTTGCCTTCCTTGTCCTGCCACTTGCGCGTGCGCAGGGCGCCCTCGACGTAGACCTGCGAGCCCTTCTTCAGGTACTCGCCGGCGATCTCCGCGAGGCGGTTGAAGAACACCACGCGGTGCCACTCGGTGCGCTCCTGCTTCTCGCCGCTCGTCTTGTCCTTCCACTGCTCCGGTGGTGGCGATGGAGATGTTGGTGATCGCGCCGCCTTCCGGGGCGTACCGGGTCTCCGGGTCGCGCCCGAGGTTTCCTACGAGTATCACTTTGTTGACCGATGCCATGATCTACTCTCCTCAGATTGTACGTTCGATCAGGATACACCTTCAGCGGCAGCCTCGCACCGCGCGATCCACGGCATCGACTGGAGCGCCGACCACGATCAGCCATAACGCAACCACGGCGAATCCGAATACAAAGACCGATTCGCTCGCCGCAGTGCTGCGCCAGCCAGCCTCCCGACGGCGCCGCCCGACGAACAGGTCCCAGCGCCTGCGTGGTGTTGTAGACGCCGAGCGCGGTGCCCCGCGAGGCCGCCGGCGCGAAGCGCGATACCAGCGAGGGCAGGCTCGCCTCGAGGACGTTGAAGGCGACGAAGAACGCGAGCAGCAGCGCGACCAGCAAAGGCGAAATTGTACAGGCACACCGCGAGCCCCAGCTCGACCGCGAGCAGGAGTCCGATCGCGGCGAGGAAGAGAAATTTCATGCCGGCCGCTGCGCTCGGCGTGCGAGCAGCAGCGGCGCCATCAGCGCGAACGAGCCGAGCACCACCGGCAGGTAGACCTTCCAGTGCTCGCTGAGCGCGAGTCCGGCCGTAGCGCACCAGCGCGACCGGGAACGACGACGAAGATCGCCATCAGCACCACGTGCAGGCAGAAGATCCCGAAGTTGAGGCGGAGCTGCTCGGTGTTGCGCAGCACGACCGTCAGCGCCCCGGCTCCAGGCGCCTCTCGCCGCGTCGCGAGACACGCCGGCTCGGCGGGCACGACCGCGAGCGTCACCGCAGATCGCCGCGAGCGCGAGCAACCCCGTCGAGGCGCGAAGAGCCCGCCCATGCCGATCAGCGGATACGAGCGCGGGCGCGGCGACCAGCGACACCGCGAACATCAGCGCCGATCGATCCGCCGATCATCGCCATCGCCTTGGTGCGGTGCTCTTCGCGCGTGACGTCGGCGGCGAACGCCATCACCGCGGCCGAGATCGCGCCCGCGCCCTGCAGCGCCCGCCCGGGATCACCACGTAGATGTTCGGCGCCCAGGCGGCGACGAAGCTCCCGGCCGCGAAGAGCACGAGGCCGATCACGATCACGCGCTTGCGCCCGTAGCGGTCGGAGGCCATGCCGAACGGGAATCTGCAGGAAGCCCTGAGTGAGTCCGTACGCGCCCAGCGCGAGCCCGACCAGCGTCTGGCTGCTCGCCGCCCGGCAGATGCTGGGCGTGCACCGCGAACACCGGCAGGATGAGGAACAGGCCCAGCATGCGCAGGGCGAACAGCGACGCGAGCGACAGGCTCGCGCGCAGCTCAAGCGGGGACATCCGTCCGGACGATCAGCCGTGGACGTCATCGACAGTAGCGGGAATACCACGGAATTTCGTATAGTAGCAGGTTTAGTTTCGCTTACTGGCAGACGGTCACTCAGTGGACCAGATCCGCATCCGCGGCGCGCGCACGCACAACCTCAAGAACCTCGAACGTCGACCTGCCGCGCAACCGGCTGATCGTGATCACCGGGCTCTCCGGCTCCGGAAAGTCGTCGCTCGCCTTCGACACGCTCTACGCCGAAGGGCAGCGCCGCTACGTCGAGTCGCTCTCGGCCTACGCGCGGCAGTTCCTGCAGCTGATGGAGAAGCCCGACGTCGATCTGATCGAGGGCTGTCGCCGGCGATCTCGATCGAGCAGAAGGCGGCGAGCCACAACCCGCGCTCGACCGTGGGCACCATCACCGAGATCCACGACTACCTGCGCCTGCTCTACGCGCGCGTCGGCACGCCCTACTGCCCGGAGCACAAGCTCGCCGCTGCAGGCGCAGTCGGTGTCGCAGATGGTCGATCACGTGCTCGCGCTCCCCGACGACACGCGGCTCATGATCCTCGCGCCCATCGTCGCGAGCCGCAAGGGCGAGCAGCACGAGCTGGTCGCCGAGCTGCGCGCGCAGGGCTTCGCGCGCCTGCGCGTCGACGGCAAGGTGCACGAGATCGACGCGGTGCCCAGGCTCTCGAAGAACGTGAAGCACTCGGTCGACGTGGTCGTCGACCGCCTGAAGGTGCGCCCGGACGCGAAGCAGCGCCTCGCCGAATCCGTTCGAGACGGCGCTGCGCCACGCCGACGGCCGCGCGATCGTGCATCGAGCTCGAATCGGGCCGCGAGCACCTGTTCTCGGCGCGCTTCGCCTGCCCGGTGTGCGACTACTCGCTCGCCGGAGCTCGAGCCGCGCCTGTTCTCGTTCAACAACCCGATGGGCGCCTGCCCGCAAGTGCGACGGCCTGGGCACGATCAGCTTCTTCGACCCCAAGCGCGTGGTCGCGCACCCCGGCTCTCCCTCGCGGGCGGCGCGATCCGCGGCTGGGACCGGCGCAACCAGTTCTACTTCCAGATGCTCACCAGCCTCGCGGCGCACTTCGGCTTCGACGTCGAGGCGCCGTTCGAGAAGCTCCCGGAGGCGGTGCAGGCGGTGCGTGCTCAGGGCAGCGAGGAGAAGATCGCGTTCTCCTACCTGAACGAGCGCGGCCGCACGGTGGTGAAGGAGCACGCCTTCGAGGGCATCCTGCCCAACCTCGAGCGGCGCTACAAGGAGACCGATTCGCTGGTGGTGCGCGAGGAGCTGGCGAAATTCCTGAACACCAGGGCCTGCCCGGAGTGCGAGGGCACGCGCCTGCGCCTGGAGGCGCGGCACGTGAAAGTCGGCGGACAAGGCTATCTACGAGGTGAGCGCGATCCCGCTCAAGCAGGGAGCTCGACTTCTTCCGCGGCCTCAAGCTCGA
>ERZ1370068.9897-contig-8640_pt1 | contig 23133 bp, 21 predicted proteins | sample MGYA00561227_ERZ1370068 | MGnify/ENA primary metagenome ERZ1370068 (study PRJEB38410, sample SAMEA6850437) | metagenome | study: Metagenomic assessment of the ecological functions of the soil: analysis of the soil microbiota associated with the...
ATTACGTATTGCTAGATAGGTAACGGGCAAAGAACGTGGAAGAGCATGATGACTCAAAACTTTTACCGTGACAAGGTCGTATGATGGAGCGGCGGAAAACTACTGTTGACAATGTGACGATTTCCGCCGCGCAGGCAGAAGAGTTTACAAAAAAGATTATGATTTGACGACGCGCAACCAGAGCGGCACCGAGGTCATACATTTACAGTAACAAACCGTGACGGTTTAATCACTACTAAGAGTATTACCATCACTGTGCCCTGATAAATCGCTCAAGAAACGTGATTGTTTAAAACTGAAATTATTGTCGATAGCCGGGAGATTCAAATTCCTGGCCCCCGGCGATAAATTCCCGCTGCTGGCGGAATAATTTTACATTTCAGTGCAGCATTATAAATCAAAAATTGTCTAAATTACAGGCAACCAAAGGGAAGATATGACCGAGGAAGCCATTTTAAAGGCTGTTTGCAAAACGATCCTGCCGCACAGAGGGAGCTATACAATCGATATAGCCCCAAAATGTTGTCGGTTTGTTATCGTTTCGCACATAATCGTGAGGATGCAGAGGATATGTTGCAGGAGGGCTTTATCAAGATCTTTCTCAAATGCATACATTCGGTAACAGGGGTGCTTTTCGAAGGCTGGATACGAAGAATTATTGTCCACACTTGTATTAATATCCTGAAGAAAATAAAAAGTTCAATGAAAGTGTAGATATAATTCATGCTACAGGAGCAATGGTTCGCGAGGAAAGTGTTCCTTCAATAGTCCAGGCAAAGCAAATTGTAGAATGTATAAGAATGCTTACCGATAGGGTATCGAACGGTTTTAAACCTATACGCAATTGAAGGCTATAGTCACCGGGAAATAGGGATGATGCTGGATATCGAGGAAAGTACAAGCCGAAGTCAATACACAAGAGCCAAGGCTATGCTGGAGGAAATACTGGTGAGAAAAAGATCATTCAAAACCAAAAGAAGATATAGAATGGGTGCTGCCGATGAAAAGGTAAAACAATCCTATCCCTAAATCGCTGACTGATTATGGAGAAGAAATTTTAATAACGAGTTTGAAAGGTTCTTTAAAGGAAAATGCGGATCAATACCGGATGTACCCTTCTGCAAAAAGTGTGGATGGAATTTATTCATTCGCACCCTGGTGAAATGGTTTGTCTTGTACAGTTTTTACTATTGATCACAGGCACCCTTGTTACTCTGCTTATTACTAATTCTTCTGAAGGAGCCAGTGATTACGATCAATAAACCAACCGAAATTGGGCAAAAGCCAGCTCTCACCGCGCCCATGAGATCTCAGTAAACAAACAAATTAAATTCGATAAGCGCAAAGATCATCCGTCCAACCTCCTGTTCCTAAATGCAACCCCCTGCATTGCAGAATCCCTTTTATATAACAGCCAGAATAACGCGATTTTTGAGATAACTATTTCAACAATAACAAGGAGAACCAACCGATCAATTATAACATCATTAACGAGCTGACTGACCAGGATTTCACTGGTACGTTTAAGGCCTCTACCGTAACGCCATTGCCGAACAGTAAATCACCGCTACTCGTCCGTTTGACTGACGATCGAAAGCGTAGTTAATAGCTTTTGCAAACACAAAGGCAAAAGAGGTTTTCCCTCCAATTCACTTCACTCCAACAATTAGTTATCGGAAATGTCTATCCAACAAAGCGTTCTTGCAGTCAGCAGCATTACGATCGAATGCGCCCACTTCAATTGCTGCTTTGTATGATGTCAACAAAGCGTAGTTACCACAAGCCGGATATGGGGCTGAATTTTGTTCACAGAAAAATATCTGGGTAGCAAAGAACTTTAGAGCAAAGGCCGGTCTGGGTAGCGTTTCTTAACATTAATCGTTACGACATTAAAGCATTTAATTATCCTTTCGAAGTTGCTAAAATAGTTTGCGTAGTGGCGCCGGAGTTGATTCACTCTACACAATCAGCAAGCACCGAAATTATGGCGGATATAAGTCCGATTGGCTCCGTGAACTTCTATCACTTTGAAATATCGATGCCCGTTGGTGTCGAGGTGGACGTGGTCGGCGAACACACAGACATTGATGCCTGGCGTGGCTGGTACCATTCAACCCACCTATATATTAGGCGACAGAGCCTACCTGCTCGCAACGGATTATAAAAATTACGCAGAGGTTCCGTGGTTGATCCGTCGATTGGAATGTAGAAGTACCGGTTTGGAAACATTTGTGTCTTATTCAACCGGCAAAATGAAGTGGCAGGTTGGTCCCCAGATACGTTACCAGTTACTTTCCAGTTTTGTTGAACGAATATCCAGTAAAAGAAAATCTTTCGATTTCGGTTTAAAAGTCGGCGATTTCTCTTAACAAATAGCCGTTACTAACTGCTGCCTTTAAACGGAAACCCTGTTATGATGTTAACAGGGTTTCTTCTAGAGCAGTCGTTTCCTTTAATTTTATGGATCATTAAAATTTCAAAGCAGAATTGAAGAAAACATTCCGTATCGGTGGCCTTCTCTGTTCACCGTTCTTTTTATTGTAGGCGTGCAAACAAAAAGAAGAACGACGTTTTTCCAGCGGTCGACTTTATGCAAGGGCAAATAGCCAAATGTTGACACTTCTGTTTATCGAATTCTTAAAGCTCGTCCCAACGACGGATAGTACATATGACACTACCTACGTATAAAAGAGGGATTTCAAAGGACTGGCGAAAGATTTTCTCGAAACACCCGACATCTCGAAAAATTCGGACGGTAAGTATACAGAAGAAAGAATGATGAACAACGAACTGGGTTTGGCTGTTTTTATTGCAACTACCAAGGACGAAGATCTTGAAGTTCGCAGGCAGGAAGTGAGAATTCTTCCAGATCCGCCAAATGATAAAGTAAAAAGCATCTACATAGAAAGGTTAAATGGGAATAAAGACAGTTCTGTGTTAAAAGGATGACCTGGTACGCAGATCGAAAGTTCCAGATAATAACGATCACAGCAGAAAAATGAAGAAGAAAAACTTCGGTAATGCAAGTCGTATGGAATGACCAGGCAGATGATTAATTATTTGTGAATGGCCCCTGAAGAATATAAGAAGATTTCACTCTACTATCCCCGATAGCCCGGGTATTTATAAGTATTTTGATGTAGACAATAATCTGATCTATGTTGGAAAAGCAAAAATCTGCGCAAACGGGTTACCTCTTATTTTATTAAAACCTTCACAAGCTACAAGACCTATGAGCTGGTTCAGCGTATCACGAGAATCGAGTTCACAATAGTAAACTCAGAGCAAGATGCTTTCCTGCTTGAAAATTCCCTGATCAAGCAATTCCAACCACGATTTAATATCAATCTTAAGGATGACAAAAGCTATCCTTACATAGTTATAAAAAACGAACCATTTCCCCGGGTATTTTTAACAAGGAAAAAAATTGAAGATGGGCTCGGAATATTTAGGTCCTTTACACTCTGTTAGGAAAGGTTCGTGAACTGCTGAATTTTATTAAACAAACAATTCAACTAAGAACCTGCTCCTTAAATCTTACAGAAAGAAATATAGCCAGGGGAAAATTTAAGGTTTGTCTTGAATATCACCTGGGTAATTGCAAAGGCCCATGTGAAGCATTGCAGGCAAAAGAAGATTACGACGAAGGATTGAAACAGCTGAAAAATTTTTTAAAAGGCCGATTAGGGGCCTGTTATTCAACATTTCAAAAATGAAATGAAGACCCACGCTGACAGAATGGAATTTGAAAAGCAGAGATAGTAAGAAAGAAGATTGAATTCATTGAAAATTATCAGTCGAAATCAGTTGTCGTTACACCAAAACTTGGAGATGTTGACGTTTTTTCCGGTGGTCAAAGAAAATGATTCGGCATATGTCAACTATCTAATGGTGCAAAACGGAACAATTATTCAGACCAAGACATTAAAAGGTGGAAACTCATTTTGGATGAAACGCCGAAGAAATTCTTTCATTTTCGATAGCCCAATTGCGAACAACCTTCAGCAGCCAGACCGAAGAAATTATTCTTCCATTTATCATTGATTATGATGAATCGAATGTAATAATAACTGTCCCTAAAAGTGGCGACAAAAAAAGTTGCTTGAATTGTCAGAAAGAAATGTCAACTACTTTATCCAGGATCTAAAGCAAAAGAACGACTGAAGCTGGAAGAGAGGAACAAGAATAAAATAAAATTGCTCGAACAACTTCAAAAGATCTGCAACTTCCCGAGATGCCAATGCAGATAGAATGTTTTGATAACTCTAATTTCCAGGGAAGTTTTCCGGTATCGGCAATGGTTTCTTTCACAATGGCGAAGCGAACAAAAAAGAATACAGGCATTTCAACATAAAGACGGTGGAAGGCATAAACGATTTTGCATCAATGAAGGAAACCGTTTTCAGAAGATATAAGCGATTGCTTGCAGAAGGAAAAAGCTTTTCCGCAGCTGGTGATCATTGATGGTGGCAAGGGCCAGTTAAACGCAGCAGTAGAAGCACTGGAAGAATTACATGCAAAGGGCAAAACAGTGATGATCGGACTTGCAAAGAATGAAGAGGAAATTTTTTTCCCAGGCGATAAAGAGTCAGTAAAACTTCCTTATAATAGTGATAGCCTCAAATTAATTCGCCGCATTCGCGACGAAGTGCATCGCTTTGGCATTAGTTTTCATCGCCAGAAAAGAAGCAAAGGAACCTTTAAAAATGAGCTGGAAGAGATCAAAGGAATAGGGAAAAGTACAACCGATCTGCTGTTAAAGAAATTCAGATCGATCAATAATATCCGGCAAAAAATGAGGAAGAGTTGTCTGAAGTGATCGGAAAATCCAAAGCGAAGATCTTACATGATTATTTTACCGGTAGATCCCGGTCCTGAAAATAAAAAAAGGGGCCCGGATAGAAATCCAGCCCCGTTTTTAAAATCCAATATCCTATGAAAAACCGTAACGAAAATACAACAATTCCCCATATTTCCTATACCACTATCAGGTATTTTTTAAAAAATAAGTTATTAACAATTAAAGGTTTTAAATAAAAAGTCCCATGCGTAAAGCATGGGACTTTACTATAGTGAATCTTTTAAACCCTTTAATAAGACCAAAGATCTTGCTCGTAATTAAATATTCTGTCCTTGATATTATCTCCTTCAAGCAAGGCTAAAATCGGATCCTTAACATAAGATCTTGATATTTTTGTTTCCTGGGTTGTCCAGGGTAGACTTAACAATATAACTGCTGAACATACGGCTTTCAAAAAGTTCCTCCCAGGTCATTCGTCCCATTCCCATGTTCTTTGGGTTATAAACTTCATACTTTGCACAGCATAGGGCGAAGATCGGGATAGTATACCCAGAACATTGCTGTTGTACCTCTTTCTTGTCCGTTGGGCAGAAATAAGGTCTTTAAAGGAGCAATGCCGAGGACTCTGACAAACATCCGGCTTGCCTCACGATCAAATACCCATTCTTCCTTAATTCTGATCTTTACAACGCTTTTAGGATCAAAGCTCGCCTTTGTCACCACATATTTAACGACCTTACTGGGATCATTCTATATCAGTCTTGGCGACCGTATCAGCAGTTCCGACGGTTAGATCCGAAATTTCATTTAACGACATTGGGTGTTGAAAAACGATCATCGGAGAAAGCAGTGATCTCACCGGAGTTAACGGCCTTTAGTAGCATGTCAACAAATATCTGGCTTCCATTATCATCCTGCGCTTCATAACGAAAAACCTGGTTTATCTTTTCGCGAAGGTCTATTTCACGCCATACCTTTTCCGCAAACAAGGCATCATCCCAGCGTAAATGTTCATACGGCAATGGTGTACGTTCCATCAATCCCGTTTTATCAAAAGCATTATCATTACGCAATGATTTTTTGACGGTATTGTCAGTTACACCGGAAGTATCGACCACGATCGGTATATTTCCATAAGGGTTATATCCTGATGGCTTGTTATTGTTAGTGCTCTGCTGTTGCGTTGATTTTGAGGAGCATTTTGCTGATTTCTTTTTCTCCTGACCTCTGGGCATCAGCATTCATCGCAATAAGCACAACCGCCAAACCAACTAGACTGCTTTTCACCATTAATCTTTTCATTTCGCCTGTATTTATTTAATATAATATACTAATGAAGGTAGTTTTTGATTGCGACCATCTTCACCTACACACCGAATATTATCAATCGTTACCAACCTGCCTGGTTTTAAGTTTTTAATGACCTGTTGAGCCTTAGGACTCCAGGTATTCCCTGTGCACAGGAGCCTCGTCGATATCCCTTCATCATTATCAGCAGTAAGCGTAAAACTAACGACAGAATATTTTAACTGGAACGGAAAATCTTTTGATATACGCACCAACACCTGATTGAGCTTTAAATGCACCGGCATTTACGTTGTCACCGCTTTCAAATCCACCCACTGTGGCAGTTGCTCTTGGAATTGTACGGGTGCGGAATTGAGATTTACCAGCTACCCTACCATCAACAGACACAGTGACGTAACATTCGTCCGTTACACCGTTAACGCGGGCAATATAGTGTCCACCACCTGTAGAAGTGATGCTTCCACCGCCACCAGTAATTGAAACCTGCATTTTTTCTGACCCGCCACCGCTTGCTGAAATTGACGGAGGATTATCAACACCTACATAAAGGACATTCATTTTATCCAATGCTATTGAAGCAGCGGACTGACCCACCGTGTATTCAATCGGTTTTGTTATTACCCTGATCTTTTCCTTCCTGGTCTTTAAATTTTACCGTTACATTGATTATATGTTTCCCAAGTGTTGTAGCAGCATTCATCTTGCGGTGTGCTGCTCCATCAACCTCTAACGGAACATTTTGACCTTCGATAGTAACAGTCGGTGCAGCAGCTTTACTAAATGCGCCTACACCAGCAGTTATTTCCATGTCATCGCCAGGCATTACATAACTTGAGTTAGTTTCTGCAAACGCTGCATAAGTATCATATCTCACTGTCACTTCACCCACTTTGTTATGACAGATACTGAACTACCCTGTTTTCAGATGTCTTTACGTCCATCTGGAATTTACTTAAGATAGTAAGAGCAGCGACGGTAGGTACCATGTGGAAATAGGCTCCTTCCCAGGTTTTTCCTGCCCTGGTTCTGCTTACAGGTTTATCAAGATTGATCGGAAGTGAGGTTTTAAATTCTTCTCCTATTGAAGAGTCAACCTTGGTAAGTAAATCTTTTTATAATCACCAAGTAATTTCAATAGGTTTTTTCCTTCTCCTTTTTCAATCATGATGCGTGTTGCAACATCCAGGTTATCTTCTTTAAATTTCTTAGTTGGATCCTTTGGATCACCACCTGCCTCTGTCAGAATTCTATCTTTTAATTTCTGAATATAGTCATATACAGGTTTAGAAAAACCCTGAACTTGTTGTGCTTTCGGATACCATATCTGTGCTTTTGCAGCAGTAGTTGGGTCGGCTAACTTATCAACAAGAGATTTCATGATTGTTGAGGTAGACTTATCTACTGTTGTATTGGTATTCTCAAGACTTTTATTAACTGTTTTAAAGGCATTCAAAATTTCAGATGATACATTCAGCGCTAACAGGGCTGTTAACACCAGATACATCATATTGATCATTTTCTGCCGGGGCTCGCGAGGGTAAAGCCATGACGTTTGGTTTTTGATTAGAAAAGGTGACTATTCATTTTTAAAAATCACGGATACGGATTCTATTATATAAAACGAACCCAATTAGACCTTAGTATAATTTTTACGCACGACCCTGCATTGCACTGAGCATATTACCATAGATCTGGTTCAAACGACCCAGGTTATTTGCCAGCAACGCTATTTGATCATGTGCTTTCTTTGCATCGCCCACACTGCCTTCCATAGCCTCTGAACGCCTGAACCAAGTTGCTATAGAACTGGTTCATTGCCTTAAGGTGGTTGTTAGTATCCTGCAGCTCCAATTCATAAATTGTATTCAGCGAAGAAAGATTTTTCGTTAATACCTGTACCTGCTCGTGGAATTGTTTTGTTCCTTCAGCGGCGGTATTGAGATGATGAATGCTGCCTGCTGCACCAATATAGGCATCTTTCATTTGAGTCAGGGCATGAGATGCTTCTTTGGTTTTCTGAGTATAGTCACCGGTAGCAGCCACTACGTCGGAAATATCGCTCATTTGGTCTACAGTTGTTCCAAGTTTTCTAAAGTTCTCACTCAAGCGACCAAGATTAGCCGGTGTAATATCTGCTTCTTTCAGCATATCTTCCAGCTTGGTCAACGCAGGGTTTCCTGAGGCACCTGGTAAAGTAAGAGGAGTTACTTCAAATTTTCCTGTACGGGCTCTTTCCACATCTGGGTGTTCATTGATGTTTGGGAAGTATCTCTGCCAATGTGGTTCCTCCGGCGGAGGTACAAGAAATGCCATTATCGAGAACACGCATGTTTCAGACATTAATCCCACCATAATGGCGATGTCAGCTCCCTGCCAGTGCAGGATTTTCATCATTGCAGCGAAGATCACAACGGCTGCAAAAAAGCTGAATAGGAAGTTTAGCGTAACCTGGCCTTTGTGGGTTTTAAAAAAATCATAGTAGGGTCGATTTATAGGTTATTAAAAAAATTACGAGCTTAAATAAAACACGTTCAATAAAATATGTCGCAAATAAAACGTTTGTACTACCCCCGTTATTATTTGCGACATCTATTTATTTGCGGCGTCCCTTTGCCGGAGCGGCTGGTAAATCAATTACGCAACGGAATCCGATATACGACTTAGCAGTGTCCTGGTACTCATAAGCACGGGTACCTGTCTGAAGATAATAGCCTACATCTTTCCAGCTTCCACCACGAATCACTTTGCGCTTCATACGAGGAGGATCATCGTCTTTGGCATTCCAGCGCACATCAGGGTTCATATCATGCTGAAAGTTGTAAGAACCTTCGTAATAGATAGAAGAGGTCCATTCAGCCACGTTACCTGCCATACAATACAATCCAAAATCATTAGGCCAGTAGGCATCGGCACGCACGGTATAAAATCCACCATCTTCAGGATAGTTACCGCGGCCGGGTTTAAAGTTGGCAAGCAGACATCCTTTCTTATTTCTCAGGTAATAGTTACCCCATGGGAACATTGATTCAGATCTACCACCACGTGCCGCATATTCCCATTGTGCCTCTGTAGGAAGACGGAAATCTGATTCCTGGGCTCTTTTCTTTGATTCAAGGTAAGCATTCAGATAACGTGTTCTCCAGTTACAAAATGCATCAGCTTGTTTCCAGGTCACTCCTACTACCGGATAGTTACCATAAGCGGGGTGAGAGAAAATAACGCTGAGTCATCGGCTCATTGTAAGAATATGAGAAATCTCTTATCCAAACTAAAGTATCAGGGTAAGCACGGACAGGAAATCTCTCTATAAAGCTTGAACGGGGTTTATTTGCATTTTCTCTTTTAGCAGCTTCCTTCAGATTAAATCTTTCAACCTGGTAAACGATTTTTGAAGGATCTATTTCTTTTTTTCCAAATATCCTGTCATCGGGTGCGAGAAGTATATCAGACTGCCCTAACAGTTCTATAGTTTTGGGATCATCCCATTTTAATGTCTTCATTTTTGCCTGGTCAACAAATTCATTGCCTTCTTTATCTGATTTTACATAGCCGATCTTTTTAGCTACAACTGAATCACGAACCCAGAACACGAACTGGCGATATTCATTGTTGGTGATCTCAGTTGCATCCATCCAGAAACCACTGATGGAAACAGATTTGTTGCGGGCACTAAAAGCATACGCTTTATCCTCATCACTGGGACCCATATGAAACGTTCCCTGCGGAACATAGACCATGCCCGGAGGCTTTGGCAATACGTACTTATTGCCCGGAGAGACACCGTGCACCTGGCCATCATTGGGAAGGGTGCTTCCGCCCTTGTTCTTTTTCCCAGGATTCCACAGCTTGACACTGTTAACACTAGAACAGCTAATACAGCGGTTACGTAGTAATGGTTTTTAATTTTCATATTTTGGGGTATTGGACAAATATAAAATTTTGATTCTTTCGTAAACACAAGGTTATAATTTATTTCTTTAAAATAAAAGCTCTTTTACGAGGTAAAATTTCTAACGTTTTATTATGATTTCTTATTGTATTACCTATCAATTTTTATTCCTTTCATTAATAAGTGCAAGCAATTGGTTTACTTCAGTTACCGGTTTTAAACAGGAATATTCATGACAGAGATAGATTAGGGGTTTATCGATAGGAGTTTTCCCAGTCACTAAAGGTAATTGTTCTTTCCCAGTTTTTGAAACCAGAAATATTTTATGTGGAATATATTCTGCCAGCACCTGTTTTGCCAGTGTAGAAGACTCCTCTCCCAATTACTACAACTTCTTTTATGCCATCAATTATTTCTATTAACAGTAATGCCCAGGCCCCAAACGACGTAGGATGTTGGATAATTATATTACTCAAAGAGCTTATCATCTTCCCGCTTCTGCTCTTCCATTCAGGAATATCCAGCAGTATGGAAAGCCGGCAAATATTATTAGCCATCGTTGCATTTCCTGAGGGGGTTGCTCCGTCATAAACTTCTTTTTCGAAAAATCACGTCCTGCTGCCTGGAATCCGTAAAAAGAAAAAATCTGTTTCGTCTTCGTCGAAGTTTTTCATGACATATTCAATGATCTCCTTTGCTTTAAATATCCAATCGACGTCGCCGGTAATCTCCTGCAAGTTCAAAAGAGCCTGGATAAGAAATGCATAGTCGTCCAGGAAGGCGAAATTCTTGGCCTCATTATTTTTCCAACTATGATGGAAATAATCGTCGTTTTTGTTTTTAAAATATTGTGATCAGAAATTCCATGTTAGCGAGCGACAAATCCCGGTACTCATCCTGTGCCCGTTGCCGCAAAAGCTTTACTCAGCGCAATATTCATCAAGGCATTCCAACTTAAAATAATTTTGTCATCCAGCGCCGGTCTTACCCGTTTATGCCGTTCTGAAAATAAAACAGACCTTCCATTTTGAATGATGGTCTTTAATTCATCAATTGAAATATTTTTCACACGGGCAAAATCTTCCAGCGATTTCTTAACCCGAAGGATATTTTTCCCTCCCAATTTCCGTTTTGAGTGATATCAAAAACTGGCAGAAGATTTCAGCATTAGCCACCCGTTCCTTTGACCTCATCAAATTCCCATACATAAAATTTACCCCTCCTCGGATTCGCTATCCGCGTCAAGCGCAGAATAAAAACCCCCTAAAGGATGCATCATTTCTCTTTTGATAAATCCTATAGTTTCATCAATCACTTCCCTGTACCGTTCTTTTTTGTCACCTGGTAAGCTTCGGCAAGAACCGTTATTAAAAGTGCGTTGTCATAAAGCATTTTTTCAAAATGAGGAACTAACCATTCATTGTCCGTTGAATAACGGGCAAATCCGCCTCCCAGCTGATCATAAATACCCCTTCGATCATTTTATCAAGGCTGAGACAAGCATGATCCAGGGCATCTTTATTTTTGTTACATGGTAATAGCGAAGCAAAAACTGAATGGAAAAAGTTTGAGGAAATTTAGGTGCCGTCCCAAAACCACCCCACTCCTTGTCGGTTGATTTCATCAGATTTTGAAATAATTCATCAATTTTCTCTTTAGAAATGTAAGTCTCCGCATCCTGAAGGTTGATGACCAAAAGAATTTGACTGTAATAAATGTGCAGTGAGACTCTCCGCCTGGTTATCTATTTCATCTCTTTTTTGCCGGAAAGCATTTGAAACAGCAACTTAAGACTTCGCGCCAGGATGAGCGATTAAATGCTCTTCGTGGTGGGAAATATGTTCCTCCAAAAAGGTTTTTATCGGGAGTAAGAAAAACATTTAAAGGCCATCCTCCGCTACCAGTCATGGTCTGAACAGCATCCATATAAATATGGTCAAGATCGGGTCTTTCTTCACGGTCAATTTTGATGTTAATGAAATTCTCGTTCATGATGGATGCTATTTCTTCATTCTCAAAGCTTTCTTTTTCCATCACATGGCACCAGTGACACGCAGCGTAGCCAATGCTGATAAGAATAGGCTTATTCTCTTTTTGCTTTTGCAAAGCTTCATCACCCCAGGGAACCAATCAACAGGATTGTGGGCATGCTGCAGAAGATAGGGACTTGTTTCGTTTTCAAGCCGATTAGACATACAATAAGTTGGTCAAACGAATTTCGGAAAGATAAGGATACAAGCCTCAATAACATGCTCACTTGTTCCCATATCAGATTGAATTGCTAGATGTCAACTGAAGTTAGCAGCAAAAATAATGGCATCCGATTAAGATGCCATTGAAAATTATCTATGAAAAATTTACTTCTTCTTCGCAAAAGCGAGATACCGCTCAAGCGCAGAAACCATAAGGAGCTTGCGGCTCAGGAGCTTTTATTTCAAGTTTAAGACCTGCTTCTTCGATTGCCTTTGATGTATTATTTCCAAAAGCGCCAATGACAGTGCCGTTCTGTTTGAACTTTGGGAAATTGTCAAACAAACTCTTTACACCACTTGGTGTAAAAAGCAAATAACATCATATTCGTTTTTCAAAAGCAATTCTTTTACATCATTGCTTTGCGTACGGTACATGAATGCAAGAGAAAATTCACAGCTATTTGTTTTGAGCCAGTTTACAATCTCATTGTCCTGCTGATTTTCGGAACAGACATACAGAAACTTCTCATTTCCCTTATGCTTGTTAATAGCATCAAAAAGGCTTTTGTTTGTGCCATCCGCACCATAAAAGACTTTACGCTTGCGGTATAGAATGAATTTCTGCAAATACAGAGCGACAGCCTCCGTTATACAGAAGTACTTTGTGTCCTGGAAACATTTACTTTCATTTCTTCGCACATGCGAAAGAAATGGTCAATCGCATTTCGGCTGGTGAAAATAACGCCAGTGTAATTCTGAATTTCGATTTTTTGTTTGCGAAATTCCCTTGCCGGAATTGCCTCGAGGCGAATAAATGGGATGAAAAGCTAATTCATACATCATACCTTTTTGACAATTCAAAATAAGGCGATTTGTCGCTTTCGGGCCTCGGTTGGGTAATCAGAATCCTTTTCACGTTTTTGGCCGGATAATCGGCTTTAACCCCGTTTTTACCATGTGGTTCGTCTTCAAAAGTTTGGCGAAGTTAACAAAATCATTTTAAAACCAGAGCAATAAAGCTTTGTAGATCAGTAAAAGCGGAACAATTTCGAAGGCACAAAGATATAAAAAGAAATGAAAAGGGATTAAGCCTTATCTCATTTTGTACCAGACTATAAGATAAAAATAAAGCGGTAAGCCAGCAATGCAAAAACCCCGATATAAGAAAAAATAAAAGCCGCCTCGTATATATTATTGTCTGTAAATGCAAGCAATACCAAAAAAGGTAAATATAAACCCCAATAATCTTATTGATCATAAAAACAATAAAAATATAAACCATCAGCAGTCGCGGTAAATATTGAAGAGCCACGCCGAAAAACTTAAGACTTAAGAATTTTATTAAATAAATAACTGCCAAAGCGACAAAACAATAAAAATAGAGCAGCCAAAAATTGTAATTTATTGCCATGTGATAATGCTGAATACAAAAGTGATATACAGGCTAATTGTAAATAAGAAAAACAATTCAGTAAAAGCGACGGAAGTGGGGCTTGAATTAATTGTTCGCTAATCTGGCGTTGTTTAAGAGTGGTTTTAAAAGCCACCCGAAAAGATCTAAAAGATATTTGGGGAAACTCATCCTGATAAACGCAAAAGAGAAGCAGCCCAATAATATATAAAATAAAAGTTCCTTTCCATGGAACTCTTTTTATCTGATCTAATTGCTACTGGAGGTGAAGAAAAATCAAAAAATCCATTTTGCACAAATACCTGGTACGTAAAGGTTTTATAGCTAAGGGCTATGGAAATCCAGGCAGTATCTTTCAAAATTTGAGTTGCGGAAGAATCTCTCAATAACAGAATCATTTTTTGTGAGAGAGTCGATTACAAATTTTTTTGTTTGATTGCGCGACGAATCAGGATGCGTTGCAGGTAATGTATCACTTGTTTGCGCAAGAATAAAAACACTGAATGCAAATTGAAATAATACCAAAAAATTGATCTGATCACAGAGGCTGTAGGTTGTAGTGCAAAATTATTTAAGCCCGAACGCTGGCAAAGCAAAAACAGCTTGTTTCTTAAAAATAATTGACAAACCCGAAATGTATTTTAGATTGACGAAGATTAAATGGTATATCATCTCTTTTGCCTATCGCCCAGCTTAGGTTAAAAACTCCCACTTTTGTCTCAAAAGCCATTCCGAGCCGGTGCTTAAGTACGTGTGATTAATATCCAAATTCTGACTATCTATCCCTTCCCCACCCTCCATCCAAAAAGTATAGAAATAAGGAGTTTAAAGAGATCAGGTAATGGTACTCCTAAAGTTCCAATTGCATACTGCGACAGATACTGACTTCCCTCGTCAAAACCCCGAAGCAGTTTAAAGCCTCCGATTTGAAACAATTCGTTTCTAAAAATATTTGCACTTTGAAAAATACCAGCATTTACCTCTGTCTTTAAAGTTGACTGTTTACCCAAAGGGAAAAATTTCGCAGCTGTTGTTGTTATCCTGAATTGATAAGCCTTAAGTTTTCAGGTATCATATAATGTTTCAAAGTCAAAGGAAGGATCGATGGGATCCTGAAGCTCAAGGACCTGTTCATTTTTCTTTACTTTTTGTCCCTACCACGGTTGAAACAAAAAGCACATTTTCGCGAGATTACGGACGTAATCTGTTGTATTAATAAAATAATCAATTCCCAACCAAGAAGAACTCACATCGGCTTCAGGTGGCAGGCGATGATATTCCACTACATAATTTGTATTAATGCCGTTTGCAATGGTTTGAAAGTGCTGAAAATATATTTTGGCTGACTAGGTTGAAGAAATAACGTAATTGGCGCCAAACTGGAGATTTACATTCACATGAGATGCTGTCACGACGATACATATCAAAGAAAAATCCGAGTCCCAGCGGAGAGTTAAAAAGATAAGGATGCTGATACATAAGATTTAATCGTTGCGATCTTACCTGCAATTTTTGATAGCTTAGACCAATCGTTTCGCCAGCTCCTAACGCATTTTTCAAAAGCAGGTTTCCACTTCCCCGTTATCAAAGTTTTTATTGCTTAACTGATCGCTGTTAGGCAAGAACCCGAATAAAAAGTTTACCTGGCTACTTCAGCTTTTGCTTCAGATACAAATTCAAAACCGAGCCCGTAGGCAGCATTGAAATATCCAACGGTTTTCTTCTTCTCAACGTAAGGGAGCTCCATCATCTTTTTTGAGACTTGTTCAAGTTTTTGCTTATTATATATACTGCCATTAGAAATATCAAGGTAGTGCTGAAAAAAGTTATTGGAGACTTTTACATTTCCAAAAACCCTCACGCTGTCTATTTTATATAGGGGTCCCTCTTCGACTTTTAAATGGCGGAAACTCTGTTATCATCTAAAATTTGCAGACTATCAAGAAAAACTTTTGCGAAAGGATGGCCATTATTTTCGAGATAGTCTATTATTTTTCCCTAAGCCAGCCCTGTAGTTGACTAAAATCAATTGGCTTTCCCGGAAAGTTTTTTTGCCTCCAGCCAACAGCATTTAATAAAGAAGGGTTTACTCTGTCAGTATTGATCTCAGTCCAATGGTAAGCTTCACCAAGAAAAATGACCGCATGTGCAGCCGATGAATCATAAGTCAGGCTATCAATTGACGCAGTGACATATCCTTTTGATTGAAGAAAAGAAGGAAGTTTGTTCACATAATCGGTACAGGTCGCCCTTGAATCAAAACTATTTTGGAGACCAATTGTATTTAAAACTGCGGAATCTTTGTCAAGCAACCCGGATACTCAGTTCACTATTTGTCCTGCGCCGCAGATAAATTCAACAGGGCTGAAATAGAAAGAAGAGCAAAAAGCAATATTATGCTGGTTTCACTTTTTGTCATCTGGTGACGGTAAAATTATCAACTAACTCATAAACTTTTAGTTGGCTTGGCATTTTACATCCATATTCCACTCTTGCAAACAAGCCTGTTCTTACTGCCTGATTTCCATTTTGCTACTTTCCTACGACGTAAAAACGAACTGGTGGCGGCTTTATTGAGTGAAATGGAACTAAGGAAGGATTATTTGGAGGGTGAGTCTGTCAGAAACTATCTATTTTGGAGGAGGTACCCCAGAGTTTGTTGCCATCCGAAGATCACAGGGTATTGATCGAAAAAATCTCCTCTACATTCAAAATATCTCCAAATACGGAAATAACTCTTGAAGCTAATCCTGACGATATCTCAGAGGAAAAATTGAAGGATTGGAAAGAGAGCCGGGATTAACCGTCTCCAGCATTGGCATTCAATCCTTTTTTGAAGAAGATCTGAAATGGATGAACAGGGGCACATACTGCAGAGCAGGCACTGGGTAGTTCTACAGGGCAGCAGTGAAACACTTTAGCAATATAACAGTTGATCCTTATCTATCGGCACTCCTCTACTAACGACATGAAAAATGGAAAAAAATATTGACAGAGTAAGTACTGAAGGCATCGTTCATCTGTCCTGTTATGCATTAACGGTTGAGCCAAAAACTGCTTTATGTGCAAACTGATCAAAAGAACAAAAGACCGCTGATATTGATCCCGATAAACAATCGGAACAATTTTCTACTTCTAATGCAATGGATGGAAGAAGCCGGATATGAGCACTTATAAATTTCCAATTTTGCAAAACCAGGATTTATAAGCGAGACATAATTCGTCGCATGTGGCGGGAAGAAAAAGTATTTAGGTATAGGGCCTTCGCGCACATTCTTTCGATGGAGCGAGCCGACAATGGAACATCTCTAATAATAATACTACATTGATTCACTTGAAAGGGAATAATTCCTTATGAAAAGAGAGATCTGACCTCGACTCCAACAATTGAATGAATACATTATGACCTCTTTTGCGACACAATGGAAGGATTGGATTTGAACCAGGTCGAAAATGCCTTAGGTCATCAACTGCGGACTGGAAGCAGGAAATTTGATTGAACGAGGGGGCTTATGGCTGAGGAGAATAGGTCATTTAAAACCTAACAAGGAGGAAGAAATTGATTGGCTGATGGTATTGCTGCAGAGTTGTTCTTTCGAAGAAATAAAACAAAATTGTTCAATGATGATACTATGACCCGATGGAAGTCTTGTAGTGTACGATACGGGAATAATTACTTTGTTTCACTTCTTATGAATAACTCTCTTTGATTTGTGTTTGTAATATTTGAATGCCTGTGTATATTAACAAACAAACCAACATGAGCAAGATGCGCCGTGGGTCCAAAACCGATTATATGAGATAGGACATCATTGTTTTCGGTTTTCTAAATTTCAGACGAGTACCTCTTCGATCTGTTTCAAAGCCATCGCCAGGTTTAACATTTTCCCAGAGGATCTCTATATACTGTTTCTGCTATGGGCATTTCAGCCATTATTTCTTTGTTAAGATCATAAATACATTTTGCTGCGTTATATCCTTCCGCCACCATATTCAATTCCAATTGTGCCGACCTCACCGAATAACCTTTACCGATCATATTTCCAAATGTGCGGTTGCGGCTATATAAGGAATAACAGGTAACAAGCAAATCACCGAGATAGACTGAAGCCGCATAGTTCGGAGCCTTCCGGTGAGTTACCGGATCCTCTTCATCGTGCTCACCTACCACGATATGCTTAATACCATACCTTACGCAGAAACCCGCCATTTCATCAGCACTGTTGGCAATGTATACGCTTAGAAAGTTATCTCCATACTCAAGGCCATGCCCAATGCCTGCGCCTAATGCATAAATATTCTTTAAAACAGCAGCGTATTGAACGCCCAAAATATCATGATTGACAATGGTATTGATATAATCTGTTTTAAAATTAGATGCAATCTCCCGTGCCATGCAGTTACATCAATACCGGAAAATGTGAGATAGGAAAGTTTTCGGCAGCTACTTCTTCCAGCATGACAAGGGCCAAGCACCGCGAAATAATCTTCAAGTAAAACATCAAATTGTTTTAGCAAATACGCATTTAACAAAACGTTCTGGCCGGGAATAATTCCCTTTATGGCAGAAATAATTTTTTATTTTCAAAACAGCTGGTGTTGTAAGCCGCCTAAAGTCTCTTCAATAAAAGCGGACGGTACCGCGATAAGGACAATGTCAGAGCCGGCAATTACTTTCCTCAAGTCATTCTCCAGCGAAAGAAGCGAAGTATCAAAATAAACAGAACTAAGGTAATGGGGGTTATGTCTTCTTTTTTGTATTTGGTCTATTGTTCGCGGCATTTCGCACCCACCAGTTTATATGTTGATTGCCGTCGGTCAGGATCTTTGCCAATGCTGTTGCCCAACTGCGCTGCCGATGACGCCAAACATAACCTTTGATCTGCCTTGAGTTAAATGATAAAACTAATTTCAATTAATAAAGTTAATAAACGATTGCTAGTCTACTAAAGAAAAGAACCGGATAGCGGATCCGGTTTTTAATCATTTAATCCTGCTCAATCAGCGGTCTATTTCTCAAACAGCTTATCCTTCGGCACCACCTTCACTTTATTTCCATCCTTTAAAAGTTTTACTCACCGCATTGTACGGACCAGTTACGATCTCATCACCCGCATTTATGCCATTGAGGATTTCAATATAGTTTATATCCTGTATTCCTGTCTTTACAATTGTCTTCTTTACTTTGCCGTCCTTTTGTAAAACAAAAACTACTTCCTCCAGTTCATCACTGTTTACAGTTGCATTGTTATTATCCTGGTTATCCTGGTCATCATTGGGCTTGTTTTTCTTATCCTCTTTCTTTTTGTCTTCAATGCTTTTATCGCTGCCCTTTACTCTTGCAGATACTGAATTGATAGGCACCGAAAGCACATCATCATGTCGCTTCGTTTTAATATCAGCGCTGGCATTCACTACCAGGGCGAAAAACAAATTTTTTGGATTTTTCGGATCGATCAGATCACTGTATGAACCAGCGTCAAGACGGATGCGAACTTCATAATTTGTCACGTCATTTGATGAAGTAGAAGCAAGCCCTGATGCTGATGTAGCCGTACTTGCCGCAATTTGCGTTACAATTCCTTTAAATTTCCTGTTATTGTAAGCATCTACCTCTACATCGGCACTATCGCCAATATTTACTTTCACAATATCGTTCTCTCCTACATTCACCCTCACTTCCATCACAGTCATGTCGGCCACTCTCATCATCTCTGTTCCCAGCGCGAAACTATTGCCCACAACACGTTCCCCTTTTTACAGACAATGAAGAAATGACTCCATTCATAGGCGCTATTAGTGTAGTTCTGCTTAAATCTTTATTGGCCCTTGAAAGATTTGCCTGTGCACTTGCAATACTGGCCTTGTTACCCTTTATTGATTCAATAGCCGCATTATAATTTGCTTTGGCAGATAGATATGCACTTTCAGCCTGTTCAAACTCCGCTTTAGAGATCACCTTATCATCCAATAATTGTTTTTGCCTGTTGTAGGTGCGTTCTGCCTGGTCCATGGTGGCCTTTAATGCATCCATTTGAGATTGGCTGTTTGCGGTCATTGCCTGTTGTTGATTTACGGCTGCTGCTGCCTGGTCACGTTGCGTAGCATATATATCTGCATAAATGCGGGCCAGCACCTGCCCTTTTTTTACGCTATCACCTTCCAGGACATTGAGCTCTGTGATCTCACCCGATATATCCGGACTTATCTTTACCTCCACTTCAGGATAGACTTTTCCTGTAGCGTTTACTGTTTCAATGATCATTCGTTTAGTCGCCTTTTCTGTAGATACTTTGATTCCCTCATCGCCCTTACCGGCGATCAATTTGCCAACAATGAGGACTGCTATCAGTATCCCGAGTATGATCAAAATCCATTTTACCGTTTTATTCATGATTCGTGAGCTTTATAGTTTGTAATGTTTTTTGTGGCGGCTTTATAATTTTATCCCTTGTCCTTTAAAAATTCCAGCAATTTTATTTTAAATACATAATCATATTGCGATGATGTCAAATTGATCTTTGCCCGGAACAGGTTATTTTGCGTGGTGATCAAATCAATAGCATTCAATAATCCCACGTCGTATCTTTTGTGAAAAATCATACGCTTTGGGCTGCATCAACGGCCTTGGTACTTGTATTAAATTTTCGAAGTGCCGTCATTGCATCCGTATAAGCCTTATAATATCCTGCTGAAGTTATGTTATCGAATCTGAAGTTCAAGATTTTGTAGTAAGCTTTTGTTTTCGCCAGGTTGTTTTAGCTGACAGTCCATTGAAAATGGAACTAAATTCAGGCCTATACGTGTATTGATTGTCAACGACCTGTGTCCAATAGGGATCGGCAAAAAGCGGCTAGCGCCCTGTTTTGGGATATCTACAGGCACCGCTGACTACTCCAATGGTGGCACTACTCCCAGGTGATAAACCTGTTCAAGTTGTTTTTGCATCGGAAAAATTTGTACCCCAGGCACCTCCAATACTTAAGTTCGTACATGGCCCTACCCCTGCTACATCAGCAAACTTTTGCGCAATAACAAACGCAGCTAGTTTACTCGTTGCTGTGGCAAAAACGAAGCTGGTACACAAGATCCGGCTGGAGCTCTCTGGGATCAACGAGGTTGCTCAACCGGTGGATTGAGTGATATCAATGCCGATGATGCGTCGAGATTTAGTAACGATTTGATCCGGTAACAACGACTGTTTCGGTGCCATAGCCGAGACCAGTGCTTGTCTGTCGCCAATTGTGATTCCAGTTGTACCTCGTTTAATTCCAGAATAAAGCTCCGCCCGGACCTGTTTTTTGTATTTTTCTGAGTAGACGATGCGTCTGCTCTATTATTTGCTGCCCTTTTTCCACACCTGCTCCCTTGCAAGCAATGTCTGCAAATACGCGGCAGCACATTTAAAGAAATATCATCTTTCAGTTTGTCGACACTTGCAGAAGCAGCCTGCGCCTCATATTTATATCCCGCCGTTGTATTTTTTTGCTGAACCAGTTGAAGATATCCGCATTGCTCTGCAGGCTGAATGAGTTGGGAACGGTCTGGGTGGTAAATAGATTTGTATTTGGATCAATAGAGCGGCCATGGTGATGCCCAATCCGGAACAAAATTCAGACTCGGGTATTTCGATGCATCACTTTGTTGATACGGCGGGAGTCAGCAATTTGAGCCTGTATCTCCCTGCTGAACAAGGATATTATTTTGTAGTATAGTCCACACACATGCGCAGATCCCATTTTCCTGTCCAAAAGAAAAAAAGTAATACCCGATAAGACAAGAGTAGAATAATTAGACGGTTCATAATTCCGGCAAAAATAATCGAAATGTATTGCCGAAAAACAACAGTTAAGAAAAACTTTTTTAAATTATTTATCAAGCGCCCGGGCCAGGTCCTCTATTAAATAATCGCTGTCTTCTAAGCCCACATACATGCGTACGTAACGATGTTCGCTGTTGTTAACGTCAAATTCGGTATCCTTTATCGCGGCACATTTTGGAATTGCCAGGCTTTCATGCCCACCCCAGCTTACAGCCATCATAATATGTTCAAGCGATTCACAGAATTTGACGATTTCCTCCCTCCGTTTAACGCTTTAAAATCATTGTAAACAAACCGCAGGCTCCTTTCATTTGTTTTTGCCAACTCATACTGTGGAAAGGATTCATCAAACGGGAAGATCGACTGATTCCACTTTTTGATGCTGCTTTAAAAAGCTTATTACATCATTAGTAGTTCTTGTAATCCGGTTCCAGCCTTGCAGGCAAGTGTTCTTAATCCCCTTATCAATAACCACGCATTAAAAGGTTGGATGCCGCTTCCGTATTCAAATATTCGCTGTCAAATATCTTTTTTATCATACCATGTGTGCCGCTAAGCACACCTCCCAAAAGCATCACTGTGACCGCCAATATATTTGGTCGCTGTTTGCAGAGACAGATCAACTCCCATTTTGATCGGATTTTGATAAAGCGGAGTACAATAGCTATTATCAATTATTGTAATGATATTTTTGATCTCGCCAATGAGGCAACAGCCTGGATGTCCTGTAAAGCAAAGTCCCAGCTATTGGGTGATTCGAGATAATATAATGTAGTGTTAGACCGGGTTGATTTGTTCCCCAGTTTTCAATTCTTGTTCCATTAATATATGTGGTCGTTACATTAAATCTGGGCAACACCACATCAAACATTCTTTGTTGCCCAGGTGTATGGCGCCCTTACCGAAACAACATGATCGCCGGATTTTACATTGGCTAGTATACTTGCAAAAATGGCTGAAGCCCCGCTGTTAAAGATCAGGCAATCTTCCGCCCCGTCAAGTGCAGCCATTTTTTCCTGAGGATTTCGACGGTTCGGATTCAGTCCACGGCTATACAGATAGCCACTCATCTCATCATCCAGGGCGCCGGCAAGGTCACTCTACCTTTTAAAGGCAAAATTGCTGGTTTGAACAATGGGTGGTGAAATGGCGTTAAAATGATCTTCTCTTTCTTCTCCTAATTCATTTATGATATTTGAAAAAGCTCATCGGTTCTTTGATTTTCGCATTAATTCAGCAATAAAATAAATTCCAATAAAAAATGCAGGACAGATGAACCTACAGCCGCTGCATAATGATTATTCCTGTAATCAAGAGTAATGCTGATGGCTACAAAAAAGGTATGCCGCCATAAAGATCAAAAGGAAGAAGAGGGTATAGTTTCATGCTATAGATCCCTGTGCCATTCAAATGAGAAGTTCGTTTCCTGACTATAAAAATGCTTCCCGCCGACAGGATCATTCCAAAACAATCAAGGAAGATAGAATAAGCTTAAAAAGGGCATCAAATTCTTCTTGCCCAAAAACAGACAAAGGTGGCCAAAGCCGCAAATACAGTCAATGCAAGCGTAAGTGCGCCGCGGCGCTATTCCGCGCCTGGAAAGTCCGGGGTAATATTCTATCCTCACTCATGGCATACATTACCCTTGGATTACTCCAGTAGCAAAACATTGATGTAAGCCAGGACACTAAGGAAAAGTAAAAACGGATA
>ERZ1370068.9586-contig-8353_pt1 | contig 23131 bp, 30 predicted proteins | sample MGYA00561227_ERZ1370068 | MGnify/ENA primary metagenome ERZ1370068 (study PRJEB38410, sample SAMEA6850437) | metagenome | study: Metagenomic assessment of the ecological functions of the soil: analysis of the soil microbiota associated with the...
CGCAATGCTGACTAGGTAGGACTCGGACGGTCAGGCTCATTGGTCGACAAGAGTGAGGTTGCCGTTCCCGAATTTCTCGGCCGTGCGTTGCCCACGTTGAACAAGACGAAATCGCTGTCGTGACAGATGTTCCCGATATCTTCGCCTGGGTGGCGACAACAGCACCCACCCTTGCCTGTTTGAGTCTCAGCACGTTCTGGGAAAGTGCCGCGTCGACGGCGACGATCTCGCTGGGTGGCCCTGCCAGCAGGTTGGCGTCGCCGATGATGCTGTCGAGAACAAACCACGCCGATGATGCCATTCCCGGCTTTCACGATGGTCGCCACCGCGCCCCATCTACATCTGCCGTCGCCGGTGCGCACATCAGATGGTTGTTGCGCAGCCGCAGATCATAGTGCGGCTGCGCCGCAGCCTGGATGGCGCCGGTCTTCATCGCCGGGCCAGAATCTTCCAGCGAGGCGCGTCGTCAGCGCCGGCTTCCGGTCGTGGCTTCGCCGTAGATCGACAACCGGCCGCCGATCAGGTTGTCGGCAACCAGGATCAGAGCGGCATCGCCGTCCCCGACGACACGGCACAGGCCCGGCCTGGCTGACGAGCAGCACCTGGCGCAGCCGCTCGAGGAGCTGGGCGAAACGGCTGCGACTTGGCGTCGGCCAGCTCGCGCGCTCACGCGCGTTGAAGGCGTCCCTGCTCGTCGGCGGCGAGTCCAGCTGCTCCGCCGGCGGCCGGCGCCACCAGCAGCGGCGATCTCGTCCGATCGCCTGCTTGCGCGCCGTGGCCGCCATGGAGGCCAGCGCGTCCACCCGCTTTGCGATCGACCTCCTCGAACAAGCCCTTCGGACCCGAACGCGCTGTCGGAAAAATCCTTCAGCGCCGTGACCGGGCCGAGCAGGGTCGTGCCAGCTGATCCCTCTGGGTGTAGGCGCAGGACCGTGCTCGACGTCGCGCTCGATTCGGCTGGCCTGGCCGATATGCAGCACGCTCAGCTGGCCTGACCGTCGAGCCCCGAAATCGCATGCCCGCTGACGACGACGTCGTCGCACAGCTCGATGAAGATGCTCTTCTTGCCGGAACGAATCAGTGATGTCGAAATCGCGGAAGTGCCAGCGCCGCCAGCTCGGCGAAGGACAGCGAGCGCCCCTTCATCGTCGAGGCGGCCGCCGCGTCCGGCGCCATGCACCAGCAGCCGGACGCGGAACTTTCACGTCGATGTCGCTCGACAGGCACGTGCTCGCCGGGAGCAGCAGGCAGATGCAGATGTCGCGCTCGCCTTTCTTGAGGAGTCCTGCAGCGCCGCGTCGAGCGTGGGGGTATTCGCCGTTTTCCCGACCGCGACGCAGCAGCCGGTGCCGTGCGTGCAGGCGCACAGGATGTCGAGCGCGTCCTGCACGTTGGGATCGCACGCCGCGAGGTCCGCGCACTTCCCCCTTCGTACCGACATGTGCGCCGCCGTCTCGAAGCACGGCGCTGAACACGATCGGCGGCTGGCTGGTGACGGCCGGCTGCCAGCGCGATCGCCGCCTGGACCTTGTGCACGTCGAGCCGGCGCGACGCATCGATCGAACAGGTCACCTCGGCGAGGCCGTTGGCGTCGGTCAGCGTCTCCGGAGAATTGCTGGCGTCGCACGTCGCGCCGTTGATCAGACGGGAGCCGCCGGCCGGCTCGACCGAACGACCAGCGGATCGGCACGCCGGAGGCCGACGTTTCGCCGCGCACGGCGACCGCGACGCGGAGCTTCGCCGGCAGCGCCACCATGCCGGTGGCCGCCTGCGGGAGAGCATACGCCCTGCCATCCCCGCCGCGATGCAGCGGGGCCCGATCGCTCAAGGTCGCAAACGGAATGCGGCAGTCTTCGAACGCGGGCGTCGCGGATGGAGGGCTGATCACCGCGAGCGGCGCATATCTGGACGCGAGGTCCATGCGGACGCACTGGCGTCGGGCACGCCGCCCGTCTTCGGCCAGTCAACGAATCCGTTCGCGCGCGCCGCGAGGTCAGTACGTCGCCGCGGCGGAACGTGGCCGTCGGCGATCCGCCGGTGGTGCCGAAGCCTGATCGGTGAGTGCCGTCGCCGATGATCGATCGCCGCCGACTCGGTCGCAGCGCCCGGCGCGTGAGACCACGGCCGCTCCGGCGCCGTTGGCGGGAACGCCTCCCACAGGCGCAGGAACCAGTTGCCGTCGGTCGCGACGCGCCGGTGGCCGTCACCTGCGCGCGGGGTGGCCTCGAGCGTCACCTTGTCGTCGGCGGCGGAGCGCACACGCGGAACAGCCGTTCGTTGGCCAGCGCCGCGCGGCGGATCCACGTCGTCGTGCAGCGAGACGATTTCGGCGTGCAGGCCCGGCGCGAACCAGTTGCGCGAGTCGAGCGACGCCCGGCGCCGACTGGTCAGCTCCACGCCGGAGATGCCGCTGATCGCGCACCAGCACGCTCGCGTTGCGGCGCGACAGCTTCACCTTCGGGTTGTTCAGAACGAAGCGCGGCCCGTCGACGGTCGGAAACGTGCTGTTGACGTCGCCGCCGTGCACCTCGATCCGGTAAGGCAGGTTCTCGTAGCGCGTGTAGCCGCCCGCCGGCCGGCGTCAGCGAGCACGGGTCGGTGGACGGCGAAGCCGGCCTGCTCGATCACCTTCAGCGTCCCGGTGGACGGCGCCGCCAGGTTCTGCCACTGCGCCGTCGACAGCACCGTCGCGCAGGACGGCGTGCCGGTCAGTCTGAGCGGGAAGAACCTGCCAGTCGTTCAACGAGCGGCCGGACGCCTGGGCATCACCCAGCGCGACGTCGGCCGAGCGCCGGCTCTTCGACGGGATCGACGAAGCGGACGAGCGACTTCACCGCGACGACCGACGGCAGGCTCACCGTGTCGCCCGTGCGCGGATGCGGCTGCGTCGCCAGCGTGCAGATCGACGGGTTCTCGAGCAGCCATCCGTCGAGATAGCCGCGCCCCGCGCCGATGATTGAACGCGGCGAGCGTGGCGCCGGCCGTGATCTGGAAGCCGGTGTTCCCGGCCGGCACGGAGGCAACCGGCCCGACGATCCGGGCTGTCCACCGTCTCGATCTCGATCCGTTCGAGCTCGTGCCGCGACCTGTTGATCAGAGATCGGTGTCGAGCAGGACCTGGCCCTGGCGGAGCCACGACGGCGCGCGCCGTTTGGTCCCCGGGTGGCAATCAGCAGCCGCGTGGCGTCGTTGCGTATCGTCACGGTCGATTCCCTTCGTTCTGCCGCGGCGCTGGATCGCGTGTCGTCCAGGACGCCCGCTTCGACGAATGGCACGTGGTCGTCGAACAGGCTGGTGAGGTTCGCCACGCGCAGACCACCCGCGGCGGCGGAGAAGACGCCCATTTCCGTGTCGTATTCGCCGCCCAGCCGAATGCCGTCGCGCGTCAGCGGATGCAGCATCGCAACGGTCGGCTCGTCGAGCGAGGTGTCGAGCAGGAGCGGCGTCATCGCCGAGGCGCCACGGTGCGCGCGTTGCGCCGCGGTGAGCGGACTTCCTTCGTGGCGGCGGCGGCGCGCCGGGATCAGATCGGGCTGACAGCGGAACCGCCGCGGCAGCGCGGATCCGCCTGGGACCCAGCTGTAGCGAACACATCCCGACTGACGGCGTGTCGCGCGTGGCCGCGCCGGTGAACAGGACATTGGTCGCTTCGATCGACTTGAACGTGCTCGCGCCGATGACCGTCACGTTCTTCAGGCAGGCGTCGAGGCTGGCCGCCGAGATCGCAGCCGCGCCGGCGCCCGTCGGTGGCGACCAGCGAATCGGTGACGACGAGCGACCCTGTCGCCGGGGCCGCTCCCGAAATCGAGGTTGACGCGCCCGACGATAGAGCGGTCGATGGCGACCTCCGCCCCTTCCAGGGCAGCCGTCGTCTGAAGCTGGCCGTGCCGGCTGGCGCGCGCACGCGTCGAATGGCGGATGAGCAGACGTGACAGCGCGCGGACGGCGAGCGACACGCCGGCGGTCAGCTCAGGGCCGTCGAGCACCAGCACGCCGGGCTTCGGCGCTGCCGGTCGGAGGCGTTTTCGCTTTGACCCGCAGCTGCGCGTCGACGGTGAACCGGCGCTCCGCCGCACCACATACCCCAGCCGCTTCGGGTTGTCGGTCACGCCGGGCCTGACGATCTTCGGACGCCACTGCGCGCTGACGATGTGGAGCTCGGATCCGGGGTGCGTCTCGACGACGATCTGCGTCGCGCTGCCGGCCGCGCCTTCGCGATCGCAGCGGACGAGCGACGATCAGCCCGCGCTTGCCGGCGCCTTCTGGCCGCCCATTCGGCCAGCGCCTTGTCGAGCGTCTGGACCGGACGCGATCTGGGCGCTCGCCGCACCGCTCTCCGGCTGCGTCGCGTCGACGATGCGCACGAAGCGTGTCGACGCTCTCGGTGTCGGTGATGTCGAACGCAGCACGGTCGTCGGTGCACTGGCGATCAGCGCGGGTCCGGCGCTCGATCTCTCCCGGCCGATGCCGGTCCCGTAGGACACGCGCACCTCTTCGACATCCGGCGCGCCGCCCGCCGGGCGGCGCCACCAGCACCCGGCCGGTCACGGATCGAAGCCGCACCTGATCGCATGCGACGCCGTGCGCGACACCGGGGCCGGCGTGCCGCCGGTGAACCACTGGTGGGCCCTGGTCGCCGCCGGGCCGCGCACCGGGGACCGACGCGGCAGCGTCGAGATTGGCGATGACGATTTCCGCGGGCGCGACGCGCGTAAACGTCGTCGCGCCGGCGTCGCGGAGAAAAGATGGTGAACGGCTCGCCGATCGCATCGAACCAGGGCGCCTTCGGCAGCGCTGCGGGCCGCCCTCGAGCGCGGCGTGACGCAGTTCCTCGGTCTCCAGGTGCGGAGGGGCAGGCGCTCGCAGGCGATCGGGAAGGTCGGTATCGACGACGCGATCCGCCTCGGTTTGCGACCGCCGGTCCGGATTGAACAGCCGGAGCGGACGCCCTCGGCTGCGCCGACAACTGGAAGTAGCCCGGATGCGCGGTCGTGCCATCGAGCCACTGGCCTCGCGCAGCGCGGCACTCCGGCGAGCGCCTCGAACGCGAGCGTCGATCCGGCTTTCCGGCGCCGGAAGTTACCGGCAGCGATCGGACGAACGAGGTGCACGCCGACGTGCGGACATGATGGTCCGGCCGCGCGCGCGATGCGACCGCACGTCCACGAGGCGCGGCAGCGTGTCGAAGCCGCGTGGCCGTGAGCGCAGCGATCGTCCCCGGCACCAGGTACCGTGCCCGGCCGCTCGGGTCGAACGTCGAGCAGATCCTGCAGGCGCGACAGGCGCTGGAAGTACTCGACCGCGACGGCGCCGAACCCGGGCACATCGGCGGCCAGTTTCTTCGAGCACGCGGGCGGTGCCCTTGCCGCGCGCGGTAGTGGACGGTGTTGGCCACGAAGGAGCGGGCGCTGACGCCGGGAACCCGGAGCGCAGGGGGCGCAACGGCTCCGACGCGACGAGCGCGGCGAGATCCGCGATCGCCTCTTCCGGCGCCGTTTCGACGAACATCGAGTCGTACAACGTGTCGATCTCGCGATCGATCTCGGCGCTGCCGCGGGCCAGCACGGCGATCAGCGCTTTGAGCGTCCAGCCGTTCGCGGCGTCGACGCTGCGGATGTGCGCGGGCAGCAGCGCGTAGAGACGCTCGGTGGCCGCCTCTACTTGCGCGAGGGATGGCGCGCGTCATGGGAGCATCTCCGTGAACTGCACCTGGTTGGCGTCGATGGAGAGAGGACCCGCGAGCTGACCCGCCGGCGACGGGCCAGGGCACAGCAGACGCCCTTCGCTGTCCGGGCAGCTGCGCCCGATCCCGACAGCAGCTGGAACACGGGCAAGCCGGCCGGCCACGACGCCCTCCACGTCGTGAAGCGCGGCGAAGCACCTCGCTCTTGTGCAGCGCCCGGCCGAAGCTGCGGACCGCGCGGCCGAACTGGCCCCGAGCGCCGTGCGAACCGCCGCCTCGACGTCGGCGCGTCGGAACGCCGGGTCGACGACGAGCGCGACGGTCACCTGCGCGGTCAGGTCGGTGAATCCTTCGATGCGGATCGAGCGCCCGGGCATGGTGACCAGCGTCAACGCGTCGCGCAGCGATTCGATGACGTCCGAGCCCGGCGCCGGCGACGGGATCTCCGGTGGTGGCGATGGTCAGGCAGACCACCGAGCGCATGCCGACGATGCAGCTCGGTGGCCAGGGCTCTTGCCCACGCCGCGGCGCGCGCGCGGGCGAACGCTTCGAAATCGCCCAGCGACACGACGCGGTCGAGCGTCCGGATCGACTGGGGCGCCGCGGTCCGCATATCGTCGAGCGTCTCGGCGTCGCTGGCGCCATCAGCCGGCACGACGTTGGTGACTTTGCCCACGCCGAGGATCGGCGTCATCAGCATCGTCAGCCGTCCCGCCGGAAGGTTGCCGGCGGTGCCGCCGCCCGTCCGATAGAGCGCCGTGACGTTCGGTGCGGCGTGTGGAGGCTGCTCGGCAGCCGGCCGGCAAACTGCACCTCGGACAGGTCCCGCGCTGCGTCCTGACGGTGTAGACGCGTTCGTCGTCGCGCTCGAAGAGCGACGGCGTTTCCGTGTACAGCCGATCGTTGACGCGCACCTCGATCGCCGGGGCGTAGCCGCGGCGCGTTGGCCGAGGGCACGTAAGTGAGCGGCGATCGCTTCAACGGGAAACGCGGCGACAGCCTGGCGGCCGTTCCCGATCCAATCACCTCGGCGCCGCTTCGCCGGCGTTTCGCCGTGTGACGCGCCGACGGCGTTGGCGAGCACGGTCAGCGGTCGTCGAGCGGAACCGGCTGACCAGCGGGCGGTCGAAGACGAGCTCGGTCTGCGGGCTGTCCGCCGGGGCGGTCGAGACCGGCGTCGACGATTTCAGCGTCGCGACTTCGGCGATCCGTAGCGGAGTCCCCGGTGTGGTGGTCCACTGTTCACCGGAAAGCACCACGCGCCGGCTCACCGGGAGACTGACGGCGCCGAGCACGACGATGAGCCGATCCGGCGTGGATGCCGGCATCTGCACGTCGTCGTCCACGACGAGCAGCTCTTCGCGGCCGGTCTCGAGGTAGATGGCGGTCTCGCGCACGCTGTTCACGAAGCCCGGTGGCGGTACAGGTCGATGCCGGTCACGTCGATTCGCGTCACCCTTAGCGGACAGGCCGAATCCCCTGCGGCCAGTTTCGGTGGCGCTGTTGATGAGACCCATCTGGGTCAGCGCCGCCGTACCGTTGACGCGACTGAAGACCACCAGGCGCCCGCCGACGGCGTCCGGATACACCGCGTCGAGATCGACGATGCCTCCAGCCGGTGCTCCGGTCGGCATCTTGAGATGTGAGTCCATTCGGTGGGCAGCGGAGCGGGAATGGACTGAGGCGTCGCCTTCTGGCCCTCGCGGACTCTCGTCGCTCATCAGCGACAGGTCGGGCGCGGTCGCGCCGGAGGCCGCCGCGCGCGCTGGCCGAGGACCACGACGGTAGCTCGTGAACGACGCGCTCTGCAAAGCGGTGGGCGCCGGGAGGAGCGCTGACCGGCGACGCCAGCGCGATCGGTGCGCGTCGCGTCGGGCACGGTGGTGTCGCGGGTGACGCCCGCCACGCGTGCGCGTAGCCAGTGGTTCGGCAGCGCCGCCGGTTGCAGATACTACCGAGCGCGAGGTCGCCGGGCTTCGCCGTCGTCGACGTGCCCTTCACGGGTGATGGTCGTCGTGGCGGCATTCACGGTCGGAGGGGTCCGCGTCTGCAGCGGCCGCAGTTCGGTTCCACTCCACCCGCGCTTCCAAATCCGGCGTCGGTCTCGAACGTCTGCGGCTTCTCCTGCTGCCCGGGAATCGACGCGACCTTCGTGCCCTTCGGGATCGTCACCCCGTCGGCTGGGTGCCGAGCTTCTGGAGCAGTCGAGGCTTGCGGCTGCGCGGCCTGGTCGAAGTTGTCGAGCGTGAAGGCGAGCGTCGTCGTCGCCGCGAGCGCCGGCCGCGGCTCGTAGCCGAGCAGGCGCGTCAGGTCGACGAAGCGCGTCGCGATCCTCGGTGCGCCGGAGCGACCCGTCGTCGAACAGCCGCGCGGCGTTCCAGGCCAGCACGTGCAGCGTTCCGGCGACGGCGTCAATCAGCGCGATGGTCGGATCGTCGTCGTCGCGCGTGCCGAGGCCGTCGAGGGGACGGCTGCCGTCGATCTCGGTGGATCCGATGCTGGCGAGCAGCCGGGCCTTGAATCGCACCGTGACGAAACACGAGCGGGTCGGCCACCGCGGGGCGAGCCGCCGGGCCCGCGCACGACGCGCAGTGCCGCCGCAGGCGCACGCGGTGGCGTTGTCGCTCATCGTCCGCCTCCCATCGACAGCACGAGACGCCCGCGTTCCGGGAAGTTCGGGTCATCCTCGAGCTGCAGCACTTCAGAGTCCCCGGGTGAATCACACCGTCGGCCAGCTCGGTCTGCGGCAGACGGTTGAACCGCTGGAACTTGACTGGCTTCACGCTCTCACGCCCTCGACCTTCATCACCTCGGCGATGAGCCGAGAGAGATAAAGCGCCGAGCCGAAGGTGAAGTTGTCGGCGTGGAAGAACCCGGGCAGCGCCGCTGGAGCCGCCCGAGGGCCGCAGCGCGTCGCGCACGCGGGCAGCAACCGTGCTGCGCAGGTCATCGGGTCTGGCGCAGACGAGCAACTCGATGTCGAGCGGCGCCATCGCGACGCCGCGGAGCCGTCACGTCGAACCCCATCAACCGGTAGTGCTCCATGTGCGCGAGCAGGTCGCGGCGGAACGCGCGGTCGACCGCCAGTCCGCCCTTGCGGTCGATGTAGACCGAGCATCGTCTGCCACGCGCGCCGTCCAGCGGGGAATCGCCATCGCGTTGGCCACTTCGTCGTGACGCATCGCCACCTCGGCGTAGTCGGCCGCGGTCACGGCGCGCTCCTGCTTACGGAATGCCTGGGGAGCCTCGACCCGGATCGACGACGTGGGCTCGGGCGCTGCGCCACCGCGGGCGGGCAGCGGGTTGGTCACCGTCAGGCGCGCCCCTTGCTGTGCCAGCGGCAAGACGACGTGGGCCAGCGCGGCGATGCCGATGTTGCCGGCGAGTCCAGAGCCGAACGCGCGCCTGCGGCACGAGGACCGCGCCAGAGCGCGGGCGGCGAGTCCGTTGACGCCGTCGCCGAACCGGACGGCGGCGCGGCCGTCGATCGCGGTTTCTACGACGAACTCGCGCGAGAAGCGACCGCTCTCGAGCAGATCGCGGCGCGCCTCCCAGGTGGCGAAGTCGTCTTCCAGCGTCAGCGCCGGCAGGCACAGTGCCGGATCGATCTCGGCAAGCGCACTGGCCGGGGCCATCGGCACCGCCTTCAGATCCACCGGCTCGATGCGCGCAGAGATCGGCGCGATCGAGCAGCGGCCGCCATGGCTCGTCCAGCCTCGGGCTCGGGCGGAGACAATTTCGGACGCAGGGCGTCGACGTCCGCCGCGGGCAGACCCAGCATCGGCGCCGGCGGGGCGGATGCGCCGTGATCGGCGAGCATGATGTTCGCCGCCGCCTCGGCGCACGCGAACGACGGCGATCCGCCGATCGCATTCGCGAGCCGTGACTGGATGATCAACTCGAACGGCAGCGCGTCCTGCGCCCCCCACTCGACCGTGACCAGCGAGACGCCAGCGGGGCTCAGCACGTCGGTGACCGGCGACACACGGGTCAGCCGGACGACATGGCGAGCGCTCGCGGCGGCGCGTCGTCCGGATCGCCGGTGTCCGGCGAGACCGTTTCGATCAAGGAGCAACAGATCGCCAGCCTTCAGCGGGCCGGTACCGCCGCCGGTGTCGACGAGGGTGGCCGCAGTGGCGCCCTTGGGGGAGACGGCACTCGTCGTCGGTCCACGTGCGCAACGCGATGCGGTTGCGCCATTCCCACAACGCGATCAGCGCCACCGTTTCGAAGACCATCGCGGCCCCTCGCCAGGACGACGCGATAGTCCGCGGCCGGGACCACCGCGCCAGGCCCGTCGGTGCGGACGAGCAGCGGCGTGCCTGCGTCGAGGTCGGCATGCCGTCGGCGACCGACGCCGGCATGGAAGTCGAAGCGGGCGAACACGCGTGCGCTGGCGCCGTCGCCGAGCGGATAGTCGCACGAGCTGCGCATGCCGCGAGAGCGACGATGGGCTGCGCGCCGTCGAGAGAAACGCCTCGGTGCCGACCCAGTCGAGCCGGTAGCTTTGCTGGTCGGCACGATAGGCCGCGGCCTCGACGAGCGTGGTCGTGAAATCGACCGGGTCGTCCTCGCGGAAACCGGGAACCAGTTGCGACAACCGGTCGAGCATCTGCCGGCGAAATCCCTGGTAGTCGCGGATGCGGTAGTCGAACACCGGATCCGGCGGCAGCGGGTCCTCGGCGTCGTCACAGGACGGAGCGCAATCGAAATCGCTTGGACAGCTGACCTTGAACGAGAAATCGACCGCCGACAGCCGCACGTCGATGAACGCCGGCGGCACATGGTGCTGCCGGCGCCTGACACGATGGCCAGCCGGTAGACGGAAAAGTCCGTCGGCTGGTTTCCGGCAATCGTCAGCACGTAGCGCTCGACCGTCGCGCCGCCGGGCTGCATGACGATCGCCGGAGAACAGGCGCGGCGGCGGAAAGCGGACGCCGCCGGTCAGGACGAAGTTCGCGACGGTGAGCGCAGCGGCCGGCAGCGGCAGCGCCTTCCACCAGCACGACGCGGATCGTCGTCGGATCGGCCGTCGTCGCGCCCGCCTCGACCTCGATGTAGTCGATGCCGCTGACGCCGGCCGGGGCCGAAGCGTCGGTCAGCCGCACGCGGCGCTGCTCGTCGCCAGCAGACGTAGCGGTCCACGCTCACGTCAGATCCTTTCTGACGGTGAGGCGGCCGACGGTCTTCGCCGCCAGCGTTTCATACGTCACGTCGATCTCGAGCGCGGCGTCGTTCTCGTCGAACCGGACGGAGAGGTCGTGCAGATTCGAGGACATGGCCCAGCCACTGCGGTGATCGTCGCCTGCAGCGTGGCCTGCAGCGCGATGGCAATCGGCCCGTTGCCCGGGCCGAACACCATCTGCATGATCGGGCTGCCGAGATCAGGCCGCATCACCCGTTCGCTGGCCATCGTGAAGATCAACAGCTCGAGCATCTGGCGCACGTGCGCGTCGCTGCCGCATCCACCGTGGCGCTGCGGCCGGAGGTCGCGATGCTCAGGGAAAGCGCGAGGCGGCTCATGTGGCGATCACCCTGGTCTGCGGAGCTCGTGATGACTGGGGGCCCGCCGGGAATCTGTTCGACCGACTGGCAGATGGCGACGCAGGGGTTGATCAGCAGCGGCACGCCGTTGGCCATCACCCGCGTCGCCCCGGACGATCCACTTCGTCGTGACACGGCTGCGGCTTGCCGGGCGGCACAGTGAAGGCGCAAGCCCGCAACGAGGCCCTGATCGGTGAGCACCGCGGCCGGCATGCCGCTGACCACGACGCGCGGGCTCGCCGCGATGATGCTGAGACGCCGCCGTGCGGGCACTGCGCCACTGCTCCGGTATGAAGCACTGGTCCGGGCATGTCGGCCTACGTGATGGTCAGCGCGCCGTTGTTGATGATGACCGAGGGCCCGGCCATGACAATCGATGCACCCTGGCCGTTCATGATCGTGATCTCCGGCGGCGCCGACGGTGATCGACGCGCCCGTCGCCGTCTTGACGAACACCTGCTGCGCGGGGTTGTCCGACAGCGTCAGGCACTGGTGCCCGTCGTCGTCTGCATAGTGGATGTTGGGCGTCAGCGGCGTCAGTCCCATTGCCAGCGGCGGAAACCCTCCGGGTCCGGCCAGAAGGCGCCGGACCAGATCGGATAATCGGGATCGCCGGCCTCGAACTCCACCCACACGCTGGAGGCCACCGGCGGCAGCGCGACGACGGCAGCGCCAATGCCCGGCGAACGCCAACGCCGGCAGCGCCCACGTGGACGGAAACAGACCGTAGCGATCGCCCAGCTGCACCTGGATGCGTCCCTGGAACTGCGGATCGATGTTGTTCAGCACCGTCGCGCGGCATCTGCCGTAGTAACGCGGTCCCTGTCGTCATGTAGGCACCACCGGCAGATTGGAGACCATCCCTTCGCGCGAGAGCTGGAACGCCTGCTTCCAACTGCCGCGCCCAGGGTATGCGTCAGCGATCGCACGAACCACAGTCCGTCGTGCGCCAGCCCGGCGCCGCGCGCTACGCCGATGAGCGAGCGCTGCTTGATCGCGTGGCCGGCCGTAACGCGTGACGTCGATGCTGCCGGTAGCCGACAGCGGATCGGCGCCGCCGACACCCGAGAGCAGCGCCATCCAGCACGTCCGGCGTCTTCGCTGCGCTCGGTGTCGAGCAGCCGCATCTTGGTCGGCACGAGTGGCCGCACGCTGAGTGGCGGCTTCAGCAGATGCCGACATTCGGTGCCCGGCAGCGGCACCGAGGAAGCCGGCGATCTTCACGTGCGCGTATGCGGCAGCTCCGGCGGCGTTGCCCGTCGGCGCTGAGAGCGATTCATGCTCGTCGAGATTCCCCGCGTGATCCATGTCGACGGTCAGGGCCGGCTGCGGCACGCCATCGACGCGGACCTGCGGCCCCCGGTGCGCCGTGTTGGTGCCAGGCGCGCGGGCCGGGCGTCAGGTAGAACTCGTAGCCCGGCCTCCTTGGCGAGGCTTGTCATGCTGGCAAATCCGTGCCCTGCCTGGTGCGCATACTTCTCGGTCGGCGAGTCTACCGACGAAAAGATCGACGGGATTGGTGCTTGGAATCACGCCGAACATCGCGCGATCGCTTCGGCCGCATCATCAGCGCCACACGCGCAAACGGCGGCATTGCCGGGAAAGGGAACCCGGTGAAGTCGATCAGATCCATGTAGGCGCTGACGTCTTCCCCGGTGATGGTCAGCTTCATCTCGCCCGGCCGCGACGAGGCGACGACGTCCTGCCGCTTGATCGGCCCGTCGGCGAGCACCTTCCGGCACACCGTTCATGGTGGCGATGAGGATCACCCGGATCAGCGGATCGAAAACTCCCGCCGGCAACAACGTCTTGGCGATGATCGATGTCTTCGAGTAGGTGAACACGATCTGAAATCCCGAGCGCTGGCCGACGGCGCTCGTCACCTGCGACGCTCTCGAGCGCGTCGACAACAGCAGCCGGCGCCGGCAGCAGCAGCCACCGGTCCCATCAGGAGCGTCAGCGTCACGCCTTTAAGGTTGCCATCGTCGGCAATCTCCAGCGGGGTGGAATGACGAGCAGACGCCCTTCCGGCTTGGTCGCGTCGGCCGGCTCCTGGTCGCCGTTGGCGTCGCAGATGCGCCAGTACGCTCCGGATCGCCGAACGCGGCCGCGGCGACGTTGTCGATGCGGCTGTCGTCGCTGGTGCGATAGCGGTCGAGCGCGCGGTAGCGATCCATCGCCGGGATGATGCGGCGGCCGACAAACGTCTCGTCGCTCCCGTCGGCGGCAAGACGCGTGCGCAGCGGAACGCCGTAGTAACGGCTGTTGGGCGGAAAGATCTCGCTCATGGCGTGCTCTTCAATCCAAGCGCCTGGAGATTCGGCGGCTTGCGCGCGGCCAGTTGCTCGCGTCGGCGCGCGGCGGCCAGGAACAGCTCCGCCCCCTTACTGCCGAAGGCGAGGTCGTCGGTCGACAGCACGCGCAGTCCGAGGCTGATGCGAGCGCGAATCGGGTTCAGTTTCGTGTCGAACGCTTCCTCGACCACCGACATGTCAGGTGACACGCACCGGCAGCGTGCGGTTGAGCCGAGCACCAGCAGCACGAGCGGCGACGGCAGCGGCAGCACTTCGAGCGTGCCGGTATCGGCCATCCGTCCGGCCGCCCAACGTCGCTCGTCGCCGGCGCGATGATCGTCTCGAGATCGGCGAGCTCCGGCGCGATCCGTTAACTACCGTCTCGGCGTTTTATCCGGGTGCTCGAGCCGATCGGTCGCGTCGCAGGCTCCGATCTCCCATCTTGATGGTCTCGACCGGCGGCCCAATCGGCCGCAGCGCCTCGAGGCGGTCGCCGCTTCGGCCTTCGCGCCGCGCGGCGCGAGCGTGCGGGTCAGTGTGCGGGGTTGTAGACGTCACCGTCCGCAGCACGGTCTTACCTTCGGCGTCCATCAGGACGAAACCGCCAACGAGCGTCTTCGGCGAGCCAGGGAACGTGGTCAATGTTCCACCGCCTTGCCGCGCCCCATCAGGTCCTTGACGAGATCGAGCGGATCGAGATCGGCTGGTTCAAGCGTGATCTGCGACGCGCTGGGCCAGGTGATCTCGCCGCCTTTGCCGTAGGCGACCTTGCCCAGCGTCAGCTTGGGCTCGGGCCCGATCTGTTTTCGAGCTTGGCGACCTTGTAGGTCCAGGTGTGGGAGAAGATGCCCCAGGCGGCGTAGAGCTCGGCGAGGAGATCCACGTCGAGCTTCGCGAGCATCCGCCCCTTCGCATACGCGCCTCGGCGGAGAACGTGAACGCGGCCGCCTGGTGCGGCTTCGAAATCGATGCCCCCTCGCCCTCGATGCGGAGAGCCGGTGTCACCTCGATGCCCCCCTTGGCGCCGAACCGCGCCGAGCAGGACTTCGAGGCCGATGTGAGCGCCGAAGGTACCGTAAATCTCGCCATAGGCGGGGACCGCCAGCTTGCCCTTCAGGGTTCGCCTTGACCTGCGGATCGTCTTCGAGCGGGTAGAGCTCGCCGTTGAACGTCAGGCCCTTCAGCATCACCGGGCCGACGCCGTACTGAGACCGGCCGACACCTTGATCTCGCCGTAGGCGGTCACCGACGGCACCGGTGTCGGGATGTTGAACTTGACGCCGACGCCCTTTATGAACGTCATCGTGCCGCCGGCCGGCGCCGGCCACATCTTGGTGAGCGCAATGTCCGCGATGCTCACTTCGCCGAGCACCTTCCACGCTGATCGCGCGTCAGCTCCACGCTGAGGGTGGGGCGGATGTCCTTGGTGACCTGGTAGCTGATGCTGCCCTTGCCCCAGTACCGTCCTTCCTCGTCGAAGTTCAGCTTGATCTGGCCGAGCGCTTTCTCCGTCTTGATCTCGACATCGGCCCTGCCCGAGAACTGCCCTTCCTCATCGCCGTCCGGTAGCGCTTGTAGGTCACCGACATCTCGGAGCTTATCGCCTTCCACTTGATGGCCGCGGTTCCGGTCAGCGTCAGGACCTGGTTGGCGTAGCTCCCGTCGAGCCGCACCTTCTCAACCAGCGGCATCGGCTTTTTCGACCAGCTGACGCCGCCGCTGTGCCGACAGCGCACCGCCGTCGCCAGCCCACCTTCAGCACCAGGCTCGCGTTGCGAACGTTCGTGGTGATGCTGCCGTCGCCGTACCGCGAACTGGTTGTTCTGCTCCTTGAACCCCAGCTTCACGGTGGTGGTGGACTTGGGAATCGACGAACTGGTCGCCTCGAGCACGCCGGAAAATCCGGTGTCGCTGCGATATTTGACCTCGCCCTTCGCGGCGGTGATGCCCGGGATCGTTCCGGCCGGCGTCAGCGTGCCCGGTGGCGACAAACGCGCCCCCCTTCTTCGGTGGCCGTGAGCTTGCCGAGCATCAGCGGCTTGCTCGCCGGTCCGATCGCGAATTCAGAGCGTGCCCGTGGGTTTGAACTTCACCAGGTCGATGCTGACGTTGCCGCTGGTGAAGCGGAACACCGAGGCGACCGGTTTCATGAACGCGCTGTTGTTCATCGCCGTCGTGTCGATCTGCTGTATGAGGTCCAGCTTGTCGGGACCGAAGGCGACCTTCAGCTCGCCGAGGAACTTCACCGACGGCGTGATCACCCCTTCGCCGCTGAAGTTGTTGTTCTCGTCGACCGCGAGCTTCGTCAGCTTTCCTTACTGAGGTATGGGTAGTAGAAGGGCAGATCCTTGTTCTTGACCGGATCGAGCTTCAGCTGCCGCACATCGCTCGCCGTCGCCTTCGCTTCCCGCCGAGGCGCCGGCCCGCCAGATCGGCCGGCGGAGCCGCCGGCACCGCGCCGATCGGCGCCGACAGGGTGATGTCCTTGTCGCCTTTCAGCATCGGCTTCGACGCGAGCTCCGCCTCCACCGTGTCGGTGCCCTTGGTCGGGCTGCTCCCGGCGCCGCGCTTGTAGTTGATCAACTTCATGCCGGGGATGAGGCGCCGCTCCGACGTCTCGATCGGCGTGTCCCCGGACGCGCGCGCGCGGAATCACTTCGCCGGCTCCGCCGGCAACCAGTTGGATGGGCGTGCCCTGGCCCTTGTCCTTCACATCGGCGGAGCCGACCACTTTTCCCGATCGCAGCAGGGTCTCGATGTCGTAGCTGCCGTCTTCCACATCGTCGGGAACCTTGGCGTCCTTGAAGCGAATCTGGAGTTGCTTGACTCCCTTCCGGTTCGGCTCGAGGATGCGCTTCACCTCCGCGACCATCAGGGCGTAGGTCTGGCGGCCCGACTCCTGGTTCCTTGTCGGACACCAGGAGCTGCAGGTTGCACCCGGCACGCTCGTCCCGCCGATCTGCTTCTCGACGATGTGATCGATGTCGCACCCGGCCGCGGTCAACGTGCCGTTGGTGAAGCCGGTGACGATCTTCTTCACGGCGGGCTTGTCGACCACGGCCTTTACTGCCGTGTCGGCCGCCGCAGCCGTATTAATCGCCTTCGCCATTCCCTGCAGGCTGGTGAAATCCGTAGTTGTTCAGCCAAATGTCCTTGTACGCTGTCGCCGGGCTTCTCCATGAACGCCTTGATCGACGTCGCCGTTTCATAGGACTTGGCGTCGAAGATCGGCGAGAAGATCAGGCGGTTGCCTGATGCCATCCCGGTTGTACGCCTGCTGAACCCAGCTGCCCTTCCCTTTCACGCGCGGCAGCGTCAGTAGGTGGCAGCTTGACCACGAGCACGGTCGCACCGGCCCCCTTCGGCGTCTCTTCGACGACCTCGACGTCGTTAGGGAAGACCGACGGCCGAACCGGCGGCGGCGGGCGTCTTGGCCTCGGGCGCAGCGGGGGCGTCGTCGTCTCCGTCCCCGCACGCAGTGCCGCCGGCCGTCCGATCGTGCTCAGGCCGCTGACACTCCGGCCAGCCGTGACATCGAGTGCCGCGCGGTCGGCCTGCGCCTCGAGTTGCGCGCGTCGGCCAGCGCGGATGCGGACCGTCCGCCTTCATCTGCACGCCGCCCTGCTGAACGGTGTGCGCAAGCTCGTGGGCGATCAACGCGCGACCCGGCGTGGTCTGCGGCTGAGTACGCGCCCTCGCCAAAGACGATGTGGTTCGCGGCAGCGCTGGGCGCGCGCGCCCAGCGCGCGCGCGTCATCATGCGCGCGAGCGTCGTCGTGGACGCGAACGTGGCCGAAGTCGCGGCCGAAGCCGCTTTCCATCGTGCTGCGGGTCTCGGTGTCGAGCGGACGGCCGGCATCGACGATCGCGGGCGCCGCGGCGGCGCCCGAGGGCCCGAACGTCGACTGACGCTGGACCTGGACCTGAGCGCCGGCGGTGTCGCCGTGCGGCGGGCCGCGTGCGCCGGATCGCGGGTCGCGCTGAAGCGCCAGCGTCTTCATTGCGCCTTGTCCCGGGAAGTAGCCGTCGCGTCCTGCGTGAGGCGCGCCGAGACGGCTGCGGCCCACGGCGGCGGCCACGCGTTCCCGGCGGCGCGGCCGTGAGGGCACGTCCACGGCGACGCCCTCACCGATCCGGGCCAGGGCGCCGTCGAGCGCGCGGCGGCAGCGCGTCGGCCGGACGACGGGCTTCGAGCGACGACGCCGCGCGAGTGATGCCGATGCGGCGAATCACGATCCGCACGGGACGAACGGTCGGACCGGTGCCGTTCACGAGCGGACCTCCCAATTGATCGACGGCATCGGCTGATCGTGCCTGCGCAGCTCCTCGGCGAGCTCCGCGGCGATCGGCGTGCATCGATCCGGCCGCCGTCTTCCGCCGCGAGGAACGCGCCGAGCCGAGGGCGACGTTGCGGATGCTGCCGCCGCCTGAGCGGGAGCTCGGCCAGCGCCGGCCAGTCGATCGCGGCCACCGGCGCGCCGCTCGAAACGCCTGCTGCCACAGCCGCAGCCGCTCGCTCTGCGACGGCATCGGAAAGTCGATCGCGAACCGGAACCGGCGCAGGAAGGCAGGATCGATCGCGTGCCGCATGTTAGTCGTGACGATCGTGAAGCCGCGGAAGGCCTCGATGCGCTGGAGCAGATCGCCGATCTCGGCGTTCACATGCCCGATCCGTGGCGTTGCCGACGGTGCCGCGTGCGCCCCAGATGGCGCGTCGCCCTCGTTCCATACCATCACGGCGCCGCAGCACTCCGCCTGGTCGAACGCGGCCGCGATGTTCTTCGAGGTCTCGCCGACGTGCTGCTGATGATCTGACTGAGGTCGATGACCATCATCCGGAGGTCGAGCGACGAGGCGAGCACTTCGGCGGCCATCGTTCTTGCCGGTTCCACTGGGTCCGGCGAACAGCGCCGCGACGCCGCGTCCGCGTCCGCCCATGCGCTCGCCAAATCCCCACTCGTCCATCACGGTGGTCGCGTGGCGCACGCGCATCTCGACACGGCGGAGCGCCGCCTCGATCGGCGAGGCGAGCACGATGTCCTGCCAGCGGTACTGGGTTCGACCGTCGACACGCCGGGCACGAGGACCGGCGGCACCACTCGGCCCGCGGCATGCCACAGGAGCCGCGCCGCCTCGCGCGGATCCGCAGCAGCGTCGATCTCGTTCGCGACTCGCGCGCAGACCGCGTCGATCTCGGGAGGCTGCAGCCTGAAGCTGGACGCAACCCGCGCGAGATCGGCGCCCAGTTTCTGCGCACGCGCCGCGCCCAGCGCGCGGCGCCAGCGATCCTCGGCGGTCGCCGTCGCCCATGCCGGCTCGCTCAGAATCCGGATGCGCGCGCTGGGGCGCAGGCCGCCGGCCGCTGGCCGACGACCACCACGTGACCGGCCACGCGATCCACGAGTCCGCCAGCACGCCGCCGCTGCGCTCGTCGGCGATGACGATCAGCGCCGCGCCATCGAGCGCGGCATCGCGGCTCCACAGCCGGCCGGCCGAGCGATCGCGCGCTTCAGGATCGTCGGGAATCGCCGCCGTCGTCATCGTGCACGGCCGAAGGCTCAGCGCCGCCACACTCGCGGCGACGATCGCCGGTTCCACGTTTCCGGCGAACACGATCGGCGAGCCGATCCACGCGCGATCGATCAGCGACGTCTTCACCTGCCGCGACAGGCTGTCGTCGGCGAGCGCGGGATTGATCGCGACGGGCGCGATGCGCGCCTGCACCTCGGGTTCGTGCGCGAGCGCTCCGCAAAACCGATCGAGCACCGGCTCGCGGAGCCACACGCGGGCTTCGATGCGCAGGGCCTCCTGCTCGACGTCGACGAGCCCGAACCCGGCGCAGCGTCCCCGCCGCGGCGAGCGCGTCGGCCACGGGAGCGGGGAATCAGCCGCTGCGCCAGCCAGACCGGCACACCGCGTCCGCCGGCGCTGGTCGCAGCCGCCACGCTGCGCGCCACGCGCTCCGACAGCGACGCGGCGAAGAGCAGCGCCAGCAGCGCGACCTCTGCGGACTCGAGCGCAAACCCCTCGGCGACTCGAGCGAGAGCGGCGGCGTGGGATCGATCGCATCGAGCGCGTCGGGCAGCGCGTCGAAGGTTCCACCCGGCTCGCCCGTGGCCACGGCCTGGAACCCCGCGAGCGCCAGCGCTTCCGCTACCGCGAGCAGGGCGTCGTGCGGCGGATCCAGGCGAACAGTACTCACGAGGCCGGCTCCACGATTTCGATGACGTCTTCGTCCGCCGGCGCCGCCGGATCGGACCCCGCCCGCTCCTTGACGATCACCTTCTGCACGTCGGACGCCGGCGGGAAGGTCTCGCCCGTATCGAGGAAGACGGTCGTCACCAGGTAGAACGCGCACGGCCGCATCGGCGATTGCAGCGCCGACCAGACCTTGCTCGACATGCGTCGATGTCGTAGGCCTGGGCTGGCTGATGGTGATCGCCTCGGGCTGGTTGGCCGGATCGTGCAGAGGCTCGCCGGTCAGGCTCTCCATCAGCTTGGTCGGCGTCGGCGGTGCCGCAATGGCGCCGAGGATCTGCTGGATCATCGGCCGCGGCACGATGCCGTTGCGGTGCAGCGCGCTCATGCCGACGCCGAGCAGCGTCTCCCGTTCGAGATCGAGCCCCTGCGCCGCCAGCAGATAGTGGAGGTCGAGCACCAGCGGAGCCTTCGCCGAACCGCTTGCCGGTGCCGTCCACGTGCGGGTCGTCCATATTGCGCCAGCTTCCGTTCGGCGCCGCGTGGTGCATGAACAACGTCAGGCCCGCCGCCTCGACCGGGACGCCGGACCCGGGAATCGGCAGGCGCGGCGGTGGCTCGATCCGACACCTTCGGAGGTGTAAACGTGCCGTAGGCCACTTTGAGCCGCGCCTCGATCACGGCTCTCAGCACGAACGTCGTGGCCGGAATCGCGAAATGCGCGCTCATCGCCGGCCCTCGCTGCGCCGCTGCAGGTAGTCGTCCAGCGACGGCACCGTCTCGCGCGCTCGCGACGGCGCGGGATGACCGGCACCACGGGTGTCTCGGACTCGATCCGGATGTCAGATACGGTCGATCTCGATGACGAGCGGCTGCACTTCGTGCGCCGCTTCCGGCGCGGGCAGCTCGGCGATCGCATGGCTCGGCTCGGCGACGGCCACGAGCGGCATTGGCGACGCGACGTCGTCGCGGACCGTTCCTTCCGCAGTGTCGCGCCGGTCGTCAGCCGCCGGTGCCGTTGGCATCGCGACGACAGGCGCGCGGGAGCGCGGCCGGCTCCGGCACGCTGGCTCTCACGCGGCGCCGGTTCGGCGATCGTGTGGATCGTCTCGATGCGCTGTACTCGACGCGCTCGACGACACGCTCGATGCGAACAACGCGCGCGTCCGCGTCGGGCATCGCCGGCGACGCCTCCGTCGTGTCGGCATCGAACGCGGCGCAGGCGATTGCGTCCGACGCCTGTCCTCCAGGCGCTGGTCCTTCTGGATCTCCGGCACGACCGGCGGGATGAGGCCATCGACGTTCGGCGGCTCCGCCGCGATCGGCCGGACATCGCGCGCCGCCGCGCCCGGCGTATCGGCAGGCACGCCCGAGCGCCACCGGCGTCGTCGAGCAGATCGGCATCGTGGCCGGCGACACGGTGGTTGTCAGACTCGGAAGATCGAGCGCGGGCGAGGCACGGCCGTCCCGGCCAGCCCCAGCGCCGTGCACGCGACGGCGTCAGTAGCTGCTCATCTCGCGCGGCCCGCATGACGCAGCACCGCGCGAACGAGACCGTGATGATCATCGTGACGTAGCGCCGGCGGCGCGCACGGCGGCAGCGCCAGAATCGCCGCTTCGTCCCACCCGTAGGCCGACGCCAGGATGTCGATGTCGCCGGAAACGCGTCGTCGACGACACGGTCGAGATCGCGCGCCACGAACGTGGCCAGATCGACCGAAGCCGCAAGCGCCCGGTCGCACCCGGCGCACGCGATGGTGACGACGATGTTGGCCGCCGGGTCGAGCGCGTCCAGGCGGACGCCGAGCTGTTCCGCGACCTCGTCAGGCACGGCCCCGGCGTCCTCCCCTCGGCGATCCGGCAGCGTTCGACCACCGTCCGGCGGACCTGCTCTCGGCGCTGGACGCGCGGTCGAGCGCGTCGAGGTCCGCCATGCGCGGCAGACGGAACGTGAGCACTCGCGCACCGGCGGGGATCTCCACGCGGCTGTCGGGATCGGGCGGCGGAATCGCGAGAATGTCGTCGGCCGGGACGACGAATTCATTGTCCACGCCGCACTGCGCGCAGACGACGTGCGCCTCGATCGGCGTGCCGACCAGCGCGCGATGGAGCTGGAAGAGCCGCCGGTTGCGATCGCCGAGCGTTTCGTCGCGGCCGGCGTCCGGGCCGTCGACGCCGGCCATCAGGGCCGACAGCCGCCGGTGGGGAGACGCCCGCCCGGCGGACTCCCACACCGTGATCAACTGGGCGAGAGAGAGCGTGATCACGATTCGGATCTCAGCGGATCACGGATTACGGCTCGGTGAAGGTGGGTTCCTTTGGCTCGACGACGGCGTAGTCGCGCTCCCAGCCCTCGTTCTCCAGCTTCAGCTGCGCGATCGCCGACCGCGTTGGCGTTGGCGTCGAGGTCGGGCAGCGCCTGGAACTCCGAGACCCAGCAGCGATACACGTTGTACGCGAGGACGCGTCTGTCCCGCCTCGTTGTAGCAGCTCGATGATGATGTCCTTGCGGAAGTCGGCCAGCGACACTCTCGCGCGCCGAGGCCGCGATCCGTAGTTCCAGACCTTGTTCGCCCACGTCTCGAAGTCGGTGTCGTGGCGTGACTCCGCGCTCGAGCGTGATCGCGTCGTACTCGGTGCGTCCGGGCGACTTGCAAGCTGCGTCGACGGATCGCCGCCGTCGCGATGCTCGACGACCTCGGTCGTGCGCTTGAGCATCGCAGACCTTGCGACACGCCCGGCGACGTAGCCGTCCGTCCCACTTCACGCGGAACTTGAAGTTCTTGTAGGGATCGAAGCCGCTGTGCGTTGACCGAGAACTGAGCCATGTTGATCTCTCCTAGACGGCCGGCTGAACGATCTGGCGCAGGCTGATCACGACGAACTCCGCGGGCTTCAGCGGCGCGAAGCCGATGACGATGTTGACGACGCCGTTGATTGATGTCGTCGGCCGAGGTCGTGTCTCGCATCGCAGTGTGACGAAGTAGGCGTCGCTGCGACGACACGCCTTTGAAGGCGCCCTGGCGGAACAGGCCGTGCATGAACGCGGTCGTGTTGATGCGGAGTCTGCGACCACAGCTGCTCGCCATTGGGCTTGTGAACCGCCCAGCGCAACGCCTCGCTGAGGCTTCTGAGGATGTAACTAGCCGTGCGGCGCACCGGGATGTAGCTTCCACTCGCTGGCGAGCGCATTTGATCCGTCGACGGTCCGCGAGCCGAAGCTGACGGTGCCGAAGATCGGGAACTGGCGAATGCAGTTGACCGCGATCGGATTGAGGAGGCCCTGCTCGTCGTCCGACATGACGACGGACGGCCCGCAGGCACCGCGACAGGCTCGCTTCGACGCCGGCCGGCGCCTGCCAGACGCCGAATTGTCCGTCTCCGGAGCAATACGTAACTGAACGAAGTACAT
>ERZ1370068.5008-contig-4051_pt1 | contig 23128 bp, 27 predicted proteins | sample MGYA00561227_ERZ1370068 | MGnify/ENA primary metagenome ERZ1370068 (study PRJEB38410, sample SAMEA6850437) | metagenome | study: Metagenomic assessment of the ecological functions of the soil: analysis of the soil microbiota associated with the...
CCAGCACCGGCACCTGGTTGTACGGGTTCATCACCGCGAGGTCCTCGGGCTTGTGGTCGAGGTCGACGTCGATGATCTGGAAATCCATTCCCTTCTCGTGCAGCACGATGCGGCAGCGCTGGCTGAAAGGGTCGGTGGTCCCGGAATAGAGGGTCATCATGGTGTTGTTCTCCTCGCGCGCGTCGGGTCGCGCGTAGTCGGCAGGAGCGTCGGGCGACCTCGGTGCAATGCGGGCAGAGTCGCGAATCGGAGCCGTCGCGATGCTGGTCCGGCGCGCAGCTCAGCGATTGCCGCTCAGTGGACGTCCTTCCAGTATTCGCGCTTCAGCCAGTACGCGAAGACGAACAGCACGACCGAGGTACAGCAGCACGACGATGCCGAGCGTTGATCCGCTTGTTCTTGCGCGGCTCGGCCATGTAGTCGAGGTAATTGACGAGGTCGGCGACCATCGCCTGGTACTGCGACGGGCGTCAGCGTGCCCGGCGTCGTCGGGCGCGAGCGTCTCGACGACGTACGTGTCGCCCTTGCCGGGCGCCGACCAGCGACGATGCCCTTCGCGCGCGATCGCCGCGGCCTGCGCCTGCTCGTGGCTCTCGAACTCGGCGTCGACGAGCTTGTTGCGTGCCCGACAGCTGCCACAGCACGTGCGGCATGGCGACGTTCGGGAACACGAGGTTGTTCCAGCCGGTGGCCGACGCCTCGTCGCGATAGAACGCCGAGGAAATAGTTGTAGAGCCAGTCGCGCGCCGCGCACGCGCGACTCGACCGTCAGGTCGGGCGGCGGCGCGCCGAACCACGCCTTGCGCGTCGGCCGGCGTCATCGCGACCGTCATCGTCTCGCCGATCTTGTCGGTCGCGAACATCAGGTTGTCCTCGATCATCGGCATGTCGATGCCGAGGTCGGTCAGCCGGTTGTAGCGCATGTACTTCGCGCTGTGGCAGTTGAGGCAGTAGTTGACGAACGTGCGCGCGCCGCGCTGCAGCGACTCGGCGTCGAGGCGATTGATCGGCGCGCGGCTCCAGGCGCAGGTCGGCGCCGCCGAAGCGCGCAGCGCCGCGCCGGCGGCGACGAGCCAGCGCGACGCGGCCGAGCAGAGTCGTGAGCTTGTTCATCATCCAGCGTCACCCGCTCCGGCACCGGCTTGCGTCTTGTCGCGCGCCGTGTACCAGGGCATCAGCAGGAAGAACAGGAAGTAGACGACGGTCAGCACGCGCGCGACGACGGTCGCCCGGTCGGCGCGCGCCGAGAACGGGCCAGCTTTCGGGAACTGGCCCCAGACCGTGATCGGCACGACGCCGAGGTAGCCGAGGATCAGGAAGCGATCGACGAACACGCGCGAGCCACGCCTTGTAGCAGCGTGCCGCGATAGCGGATCGACTTGACCGGCGCCGCGGTCGAGCCACGGCAGCGAAGAAGAAGATCACGCACCGCGACGCCCATCACGAGCACGCCCCAGAACTGGCGTGCCGAGGAACGACGGCACCGCGCGCAGCATCGCGTAGTACGGCGTGAAGTACCACACCGGCGCGATGTGCTCGGGCGTCTTCAGCGGATCGGCGGGAATGAAGTTGTTGTGCCTCGAGGAAATAGCCGCCCATGTCGGGCACGAAGAACATGATGACCGAGAACACCGCGAGGAACACGACCACGCCGACGATGTCCTTCACCGTGTAGTACGGATGCGAATAGATGCCGTCGAGCGGCAGGCCGGTCGTCGGGATCCTTCGGCTGCTTCTTGATCTCGATGCCGTCGGGATTGTTCGAGCCCGGTCTCGTGCAGCGCCATCAGGTGCGCGGCGACGAGGCCGAGCAGCACCAGCGGCACCGCGATCACGTGGAACGCGAAGAAGCGGTTGAGCGTGATGTCGGAGATCGTGTAGTCGCCGCGGATCCAGACGCCGAGGTCCTCGCCGATGATCGGCACGCGCCGAGAACAGGTTGACGATCACCTGCGCGCCCCAGTACGACATCTGGCCCCACGGGCAGCAGGTAGCCGAAGAACGCCTCGGCCATCAGGCACGAGGTAGATCAGCACGCCGAAGATCCACGTGAGCTCGCGCGGCTTGCGGTAGCTGCCGTACATCAGCCCGCGGAACATGTGCAGGTAGACGACGATGAAGAACATCGACGCGCCGGTCGAGTGCATGTAGCGGATGAGCCAGCCCCACGGCACGTCGCGCATGATGTACTCGACCGACTCGAACGCCTTCGCCGCGTCGGGCTTGTAGTTCATCGTGAGGAAGATGCCGGTGACGATCTGCAGCACCAGCACGAACGGCGGCGAGCGAGCCGAAGTAGTACCAGAAGTTGAAATTCTTCGGCGCGACGTACTTGCCCCACTGGCTCTCCCACAGCGCGGTCAGCGGAAAGCGGTCGTCGATCCAGGTCAGCAGCTTTTGCATGGTCGCGGTCGTTCCGTTACGCCGGCTTGCCGTCGTCCTCGCCGATCGACGATCTGCGTGTCGGACAGCGTACTTGTGCGGCGGAATCGACGAGGTTGGTCGGCGCCGGCACGCCCGTGATAGACGCGGCCGGCGAGGTCGAACTTCGACTGATGGCACGGGCAGAAGAAGCCGCCGAGCCAATCGGCGCCGAGGTCGGCCGGCGCGATCTCCGGGCGGAACGTCGGCGAGCAGCCGAGATGCGTGCAGATGCCGACCGCGACGAACATCGGCGTCCTTGATCGAGCGATGCTCGTTCTTGCAGTACGGCGGCTGCTGCGGCACGTTGGAGTTGGGATCGGCGAGCTGCGCGATCGAGCTTCGGCAGCGATTCGAGCATCGGCTTGCGTGCGGTTGATGATCCAGCACGACCTTGCCGCGCCATTCGACGTCGATCTTCTGGCCCGGCTCGATCTTGGCGATGTCGACTTCGACCGGCGCGCCTGCCGCCTTCGCGCGCTCGCTCGGCCAGAACGACATCACGAACGGCGTCGGCGGCCGCGACGACGCCGATGCCGCCCACGACGCTGCGTCGCGCCGATCAGGAAGCGGCGCTTGCCTTCGTCTACGCTGTGCGTTCCGCTCGCCATTCCGCGCCACGTCCGCTACCCTGCCGCTCGAATGCCGTTCGCCTACCGTGCCGCGCGCCAGTGCTGAAGCGGCGCTCGACTCGCAAACCTGTCGATTATAAAGGATTTGCGCGGTCCCGCCGGAAGCCTCGGCGCCGGACGACGCTCGAATTCCGCTCGGAATCAGCCGGTTGCGCGCGGCGTCGGCGCGCCGCGGTCGCCGGCAGTCGACGGCGCGCTATAATCGCGGACTCGTCTTCCGAACGAGTCCAACCTGTGCTGCGCAAGCTTCTGGCTGCTTTTCGCGCAGGCCTGCACGCTGTGCCTCGCCGCGCTGTTCGTCGTCGCGACGCTGCGCCCGGATCTGCTGCCGCGCGTCTCCGGACAAGCGCGGGCAGCGTCGTGCTGCTGCAGGAGACGGCACGACGCCGGTCGCGACGCCGACAGGTCGCGAGCTACGCCGACGCCGCGAAGAAGGCGATGCCCGCGGTCGTCAACATCTACACGAGCAAGGAGATGCGCCAGCGCAACCCGCTGCTCGACGACCCGCTGCTGCGCCGCTACTTTCCCGATCTCGCCGAACGCGTGCCGCGCGCAGCGCGCGACGAGCCTCGGCTCGGGCGTCATCGTTCGCGCCGAAGGCTACGTGCTGACCAACCACCACGTGATCGACGGCGCCGACGACATCCAGCTCGTGCTCGCCGACGGCCGCCGGATCGAGCGCGCACGTCCGCGGCATCGATCCCGAGTCCGACCTCGCGGTGCTGAAGGCCGACGGCGACAACCTGCCGGCGATCACGTTCGGCGCGCTCGAACGCGTGCAGGTCGGCGACGTCGTGCTCGCGATCGGCAACCCGTTCGGCTTCGGCAACACGGTGACGCTCGGGCATCGTGAGCGCGCTCGGCCGCAACCACCTCGGCATCAACCGCTTCGAGGATTTCATCCAGACCGACGCGGCGATCAACCCGGGCAACTCGGGCGGCGCGCTCGTCGACACCGCGGGCAACCTGATCGGCATCAACAGCACGATCTTCTCGCAGTCGGGCGGCTCGCTCGGCATCGGCTTCGCGATCCCGGTGTCGCTCGCGCGCAACGGTGCTGGAGCAGATCATCAAGGACGGCGAGGTGACGCGCGGCTGGCTCGGCATCGAGCCGCAGGACCTGACGCGCGGAGTCGCGCAGGCGCTCGCGCTCGACGGCGCGAACGGCGTGCTGATCCGCGGCGTCGTGCGCAGACGGACCCGCCGACCGCGCCGGGATTCACGCGCGCGACGTCGTCGTCGAGATCGACGGCAAGCCGACGCGCGACACGCCGGCGCTGCTCGCGCGCATCGCCGAGCTCGCCGCCCGGCAACGCGGTCAAGCGTCAAGATCGTGGCGCGATCGCGAAGCCGCGTCGACGTCGACGTGACCGCTGGGCAAGCGCCCGCAAGTGCCGCAGCTGAGTCACGGGCGCTAGTCTGACGCCTCGCTCGGCATCGTCGTCCGGCGGCCGGCGGCGCGACGAAACGCGCGAGCAACAGGCCCAGCTCGTAGAGCAGCCACAGCGGCACCGCGAGCAGCAGCTGCGACACGACGTCGGGCGGCGTGAACACCGCGCCGATGACGAACGCGCCGACGATCACGTACGGCGCGGATCGCGCGCAGCTTCTCGAGCGAGACGACGCCGCAGGCGCACCAGCACGATCACGACGACCGGCATCTCGAACGTCGACGCCGAACGCGATGAACATCGTCAGCACGAACGACAGGTACTTGTCGATGTCGGTCATCATCGTGCACGCCGGCCGGCGCGTAGCCGGCGAAGAAGCCGAACGCGATCGGGAACACGAAGAAGTACGCGAACGACATCCCGACCAGGAAGAAGACGAAGCTCGACACGATCACCGGCAGCGCGAGCCGCTTCTCGTGCTGGTAGAGGCCCGGGCGCGACGAACGCCCACACCTGCCACAGCACGTACGGCAGCGCGAGCAGGAACGCCGCCATCAGCGTGACCTTGAGCGGCACGAGGAACGTGCCGGTGACGTCGGTCGCGATCATCGTCGCGCCCGCGCGGCAGCACGCGCAGCAGCGGCGCCGCAAGCAGCGCGTAGATGTCCTTCGCCCACGGGAACGAGGCAGAGCAGCACGACGACGACGGCGACGATCGAGCGCAGCAGCCGCGTGCGCAGCTCGATCAGGTGCGAGATGAAGGTTTCCTGCGCGCCGTCGGGCGGCGGTCGCTCGCTCATCGTCGGACCGTCATTGCGGTCGAAGCCGCGGCAGCGACGGCTGGCGCGGCGGCTCGGCGCGCCGGCTCGCGCGAGGGCCGGTGCGGCGCGCCGGCTCGGCGGGGCAGACGGTCGCGGCGGCTCGTCGAGCGCAGCGTTGCGCGGCGGCGCGATCGCCGGTCTGCGCCGCGGCCTCGTTCAGCTGCGACTCGACGTCGCGCACGCCCGGTTCGACGTCCTGCGCGGCGGCGTCACCGACGTGCTCGATATCGCTGCGCCGCCGTCTTGACCTCCTGCTGCAGCTTGCGCAGCTCGTCGAGCTCCATCTCGCGGTTGATGTCGGCCTTGACGTCGTTGACGTAGCGCTGCAGCCGGCCGAACAGATGGCCCGAGCGTGCGCGCGGTCTTCGGCAGCCGCTCGGGGCCGATGACGATCAGCGCCACGACGGCGATGACGACGATCTCGGAGAAGCCGATGTCGAACATCGGCGGCGGCGATCGGCACGCGCGCGGCTGCCGACCCGGCGGGCCGCGACGCGCGCGTCGGACCTGCTCGCTACGCCGTGCCTGGTCCTTCTTCACTTCGCCTTCGATCGTCGTGCCGCGATCTGCTGCGGCGGCGTCGGCTGGCGCTCGCCGGCGCGTCGGCCTCGCGTCGGTCTTCATGCCTTCCTTGAAGCCCTTGACCGCGCCGCCCAGATCCTGCCCGATGTTGCGCAGCTTCTTCGTGCCGAAGATCAGCACGACGACCAGCAGGACGATCAGCCAATGCCAGATGCTCAATACCGCCCATGGTCGTTCTCCTCAGTTCGTCGCTTCGGCGCGAGCGATCATCGCGGCCGAGCGGCTCGGCGCCGCCGATGACGTGCACGTGGACGTGCATGACGTCCTGCCGGCCGATGCGGCCGGTGTTGACGATCGTGCGAAAGCCGTCCGGCGACCCTGCTCGCGCGCGAGCCGGCCGGCGAGCGCCATGATCTTGCCCGAGCACCGGCGCGTCGTCCGCCGTCGACGTCGTCGAGCGACGCGATGTGCCGCTTCGGGATCAGCATGAAATGCACGGGCGCGAGCGGATGGATGTCGTGGAACGCGAGCACCTCGTCGTCCTCGTAGACCTTCTTGCGACGGGATCTCGCCGCGCACGATCTTGCAGAAGATGCAGTTCTGGATCGTCCAGCCATCGCTGTCATCCGCGCTGTCTCGCGATCGCGACTATGCGCCGGCGTTCAAGCGGCCGCGGACGGCCTTTTCGGCGATGGCCCGACAGTGCCCTCGCGCCGCGCGAGCTCGGCGCAGCACGTCCGCCGGGCCGAGCCCGTGCCGCGGCGAGCAGCACGAGGCAATGGAACCACAGGTCGGCGACCTCGGCGACGATGCGCGAGTTTATCACCGTCCTTCGCCGCCATGACCGTCTCGGTCGCCTCCTCGCCGATCTTCTTCAGGATCGCGTCGTCGCCCTTCGCGAACAGCGCCGCGACGTACGACGACGCCGGATCGGCGCCCTTGCGCGCCTCGATCGTCGCCGCGAGCGCGGTCGAGCACGTCGCGTGCGGCGCTCGGACGCGTCAGTCATCGCCATAGATCGTCCGTCGGGTCCTTCAGCACCGGCTCGACCGTCGTCCAGCGCGCCGTCGTCGAGCCGCTGGTAGAAGCAGCGCTCGCGCCCGGTGTGGCAGGCGATGCCGCCATGCCTGCTCGACGACGAGCAGGATCGCATCGTTGTCGCAGTCGAGCCGGATCTCGCGCACGCGCTGCACGTGGCCCGATCGCTCGCCCTTGCGCCACAGCTTCGCGCGCGAGCGCGACCAGTAGTGCGCCTCCTCGGTCTGCACCGTGCGCTCGAGCGCCTCGCGATTCATCCACGCGAGCGTCAGCACGCGCCGCGTCGCGGCGTCCTGCGCGATCGCCGGCACGAGGCCGTCGGCACGTTCCAGTCGCACGCGCGTCGAGCCAGTCGCCGTCGCCGCGTACGCTCATGATGCTCACGACCGTCCAGTTCGCGCGGATTCTCGATGCCCGCCGCGGCCATCGCCGCCTTTGCCTGCGCGATCGTGAACTCGCCGTAGTGGAAGATCGACGCCGCGAGCACGGCGTCGGCGCCGCCCTCGACGATGCCCGTCGACCAGATCGCGCGAGCGCGCCGACGCCGCCCGACGCGATCACCGGAACGTCGACCGCGTCGGCGACCGCGCGCGTCAGCGCGAGGTCGAAGCCGGTGCGCGCGCCGTCGCGGTCCATGCTGGTCAGCAGGATCTCGCCGGCGCCGCGCGCGGCCACTTCGCGCGCCCACGTCGACGGCGTCGATGCCGGTCGGCGTGCGCCCGCCGTGCGTGTAGACCTGCCACGACGTCGGCGCCGCATTGCTTGGCGTCGATCGCGGCGACGATGCATTGCGCGCCGAAGTGCGCGCGCCGCCTCGTCGAACAGCGCCGGATTGCTGACGCCGGCGGTGTTGATGCTGACCTTGTCGGCGCCGGCGTTGAGCAGCGCGCGGATGTCGTCGACCGAGTTGCACGCCGCCGCCGACGGTCAGCGGGATGAACACCTGCGTCGGCGACCGCCTCGATCATGTCGTAGAGCAGGCCGCGCGTCTCGACGCTCGCGCGGATGTCGAGGAACGCGAGCTCGTCGGCGCCCTCGCTCGTCATAGCGGCGCGCGACCTCGACCGGATCGCCGGCGTCGCGCAGGTTGACGAAGTTGACGCCCTTGACGACGCGGCCGTCGGCGACGTCGAGGCAGGGGATGATGCGCTTGGCGAGGCCCATGCGCGATTATCGGCGCATGCGACGAGCCGGCCTCGGCCGCGCGCGTCGAAGTGTCGCCGCGTCACGCCCTTGGCCGCCTTCAGCGCCGCCTTGAAGTCGAGCTTGCCCTCGTAGAGCGCGCGCCCGGCGATCGCGCCGATGATGCCGTCGTTCTCGTACGGCAGCAGCTCGCTCGATGTCGTCGATCGACGCGATGCCGCCGGACGCGATCACCGGGATCTTGAGCTCGCGCGCGAGCTTGCACCGTGCGCCTCGACGTTGACGCCGGTCAGCATGCCGTCGCGGCCGATGTCGGTGTAGATGATCGCCTCGACGCCGTAGTCCTCGAACTTCTTCGCGAGGTCGACGACGTCGTGGCCCGGTCATCTTCGACCAGCCGTCGGTCGCGACCTTGCCGTCGCGCGCGTCGAGGCCGACGATGATGTGGCCGGGAAACGCGTAGCAGGCGTCGTGCAGGAAGCCGGGTTCTTCACCGCCGCCGTGCCGATGATGACGTAGCGTGATGCCGTCGTCGAGATAGCGCTCGATCGTGTCGAGGTCGCGGATGCCGCCGCCCAGCTGCACCGGGATCTCCTCGCCGATCACGCTCACGATCTCGCGGATCGCGAGCTCGTTCTTCGGCACGCCGGCGACGGCGCCGTTCAGGTCGACGAGATGCAGGCGCTCGGCGCCCTGCTCGAGCCAGTGCTGCGCCATCGCCGCCGGATCCTCGGAGAACACCGTCGCCGAGTGCATCTCGCCCTGCTTCAGGCGCACGCAGTGACCGTCCTTGATGTCGATCGCGGGAATGATCTGCATGGCGGCGGAAGGCGTACGGCGGACGGCGCGAGGCGAGGCGCCGCGCGGCGGAGCGCGGGCGGCGATGCGTACGGTCAGCTGCGCCCGTCCCAGGCGACGAAGTTGGCGAGCAGCTGCAAGTCCGGCGCGGTGGCTTTTTTCCGGATGGAATTGCGTCGCGAAGATATTAGCCCGCGCGATCGCGCAAGTAAACGGCGCCGGATAGTCGGCCGTCCCGGCCGTGACAGCCGGCTCGTCCGGCACGCGGATGATAGCTGTGCGCAAAATAGAAGCGCGCTGCCGTCGGCGATGCCCGCCCACAGCGGATGCGGCCGCGCCTGCCGCACCGGGCTCCAGCCCATGTGCGGCACCTTGAGGCGCTCGCCCGACGGCGACGTCATCGCCTCGTCGCGAAAGCGCACGACGCGGCCGCGGCAGCACGCCGAGGCCTGCGCGTCGGGCCCTCCTCGCTCGCGTCGAACAGCATCTGCAGGCCGAGGCAGATGCCGAGGAACGGCCGGTCGCGCGCACGCGTCCAGCACGACGTCGCGCAAGCCCGCTCGCGTCGAGGCGCGGCATGCAGTCGGGCATGGCGCTCTGCCCGGGCAGCACGACGCGCGCCGCGCCGCGCGATGGCCTGCGGGTCGGCGGTGACGACGATCGTCGCGCTCGGGCGCGACGTGCGCAAGCGCCTTGGCGACCGAGCGCAGGTTGCCCATGCCGTAGTCGATGACGGCGATTTCAGGCATCAGGACGTCAGGAATCAGGAATCAGAGGACAGTCAGAACGAGCTGGCACGACAATATACAGTCATGGCCGAGTCCGGCGCAGAGCAATAGCGAGCCTGATCGGTCCTGACGCCTGACCTGCCGATCCGTCGATTGCCAACTGACATCCTGATGCCCGATGTCGTCATCGCCGGCGGCGGCTCCGCCGGCCTCTGCGCGGCGCGCGAGACCGCCGCGGCCGGCCTTTCAACGGTCGTCGTCGAGAAGGCGCGGCGATCGGCGTTCCGCTTCGCACGAGCGGCGGGAGCTGGATCGACGAGCTGGCGGCGCTCGGCGTGCCGCCGCGCTTCTACCTGCCGATCCACCGCATCCGGGTGATCGGGCCGCACGCGGAGGCGCGATTCGACTTTCGCGCGCCGCGGATGTGCGTGATCGACGTGCGGCCCTTCTACCAATGGCTGGCGCAGCGCGCCGCCGACGCGGGGTGCGGAAATCCGGCTCGAAACGCGCGTCGACGCGCGCACGATCGGCGGCGACGGACGGGGTGTGGGCGTGCGGACGCGCGAGCGCAACGGGCGCGTCGACGAAATCGCCGCGCGCGTGGTCGTCGATGCGACCGGCTATCCGAGCGCGCTGGCGCGCCGGGCGCAGTTGCACACGGGCTTCGGCGCGTTCGGGGTCGGCGTCGAGCTCGACCTTGCACGCGCCGCGCCATGACGCCGGGAAGCGATTCTCATCGTCGGCAGCGCGCGTGGCGCCGTGCGGTTACGCGCGTGGGCATTCCCGTACGGCGACCGGCGCGTGCGCGTCGGCGTCGGCATCGGCCGGCCTCATTCGGACGCCGATCCGCACGCGTAGCCTCGATGCGCTGCGCGCGCGCGTCCCCGCGCTCGGCGCGCTTGCAGGGAGCGAGCCCGGATCGAGCATCATGTCGGCCTGATCCCGCTCGCGGCACCGCGCAGCGTGCCCCTGGTGCGCGATCGCCTTGTCGTGACCGGCGATGCCGCAGGCCAGGGCGTCGTCGCTCGTCGGCGAAGGCATTCGTTATGCGATGCGAGCGGGTCGCGCGGCAGGCGCGGCATCGTCGGCAGCCTGCCGGAACGATGGCGTGTCCGCCGCCGCGCTCGAAGCCTATCCGCGCGCCTGGGCACGGGACGAGCGCAACCTGCGCTTCGCGCACCAGATCTACCGGCGGATCGTCGACTACGACGACGCGGCACGGGACCGCGAGATCGAGCAGCTCCACCCGGCTCAGCGCCGATCAGTTCGCACAGGGCCTCAAAGGCGACTTCACGCTCGGCTGGCTGCTCGCGGTGATCCCGCGCTACGCCGGCATGCTGGTGCCCGAACGCTTTCGCCTCAACGCGCACAGGTTCGCGCGCGAAGTAGTTGACGGACCTCCACGCGTTCGCTGCCCCCAAACGGGAGGCAAGCCTCCCTCGGGACGGCCCGGCGGCAGGCAGGACGACCTCCGCGATCGCCCCCGATGGGGTCAGCCTGTCATCTGGATCGTTTCCCGCACGACCGGGTAGATGCTGCCGCTCCAGCGCCTGCCGCTGAACACGCCGTAGTGGCCGACGCCGGCCTGCACGTAGTGCGTCTTGCAGGTATGGCCGCAGGCCCGGTGCACAGGTCGTGCGCGGCCAGCGTCTGGCCGAGCGAGCAGATGTCGTCGCGCTCGCCTTCGACGGTGAGCAGCGCCGTGCGGCGGATCGCCGCCGGATCGACCGGCGGCCCGCGCCACGTCGAGCTTGCCCTGCGGCAGCGCGTACTCCTGGAACACGCAGCCGCACCGTCTCGAGATAGAACTCGGCCGGCAGGTCGAGCACGGCGAAGTACTCGTCGTAGAACGTCTTGGTCGCGTCGGCCTTGTCGGTCTCGCCGTTGACCAGGTCGTCGGAGCAGCTCGCGGAACGACGTCGAGGTGGCGGTCGAGGTTCATGCTCATGAACGCCGTCGAGCTGCAGGAAGCCCGGATAGACGCGTCGCGCAGCGCGCCGGGATAGCGCAGCGGCACCGTGCTGATCAGGTTGCTGCTCGAACCAGTCGATCGGCTTGTCGGTCGCGAGCTTGTTCACCTCGCGTCGGCGCTGACGCGGCAGTCGATCGGCCCCGCCATCAGCGTCAGGCTAGCGCGGCGTCGCCGGATGCGTCGTCCTCCGCCATCAGCGCGACGGCGGCGCAGCGCGGCGACGCAGGGCTGGCAGATCGCCATCAGGTGCGCGCCGGGCCCGATCGACGCCGAGGAAGCGCGATGATGTGCTCGATGTATTCGTCGAGGCCGAAGCGGCCGGCCGCGAGCGGCACGTCGCGCGCGTTGTGCCAGTCGGTGATGTAGACGTCGTGATCGGCGAGCATCGTGCGCGCGGTGTCGCGCAGCAGCGTGGCGAAGTGGCCCGGACATCGGCGCGACGATCAGCACGCGCGGCCCCGGATCGGCGCATCGTCCTTGCGCGAAGTGCAGCGAGCGTCGCGAACGGCGTCGTGCATGCGGACTCCTCGACGCACCGCGACGTCTCCGCGCCGACCGTGACCGCGTCGATGCCGAACGGCGGGCGCTCGTGCGTCAGCGCGGCGAGCACGAAGCACCTCGCACGCCGCCGCGAGCTTGCGCAGCGCCGCGTCCTCGGCCCGGGATGTCGCGGGCGCGATTGAGCGCTGGCAGCGCGTTCGCGCCACCGTTCGCAGCGGCCACAGCAGATCGGAGTGCGTCTGGTACGCGTGGTAGATGCATGGCCGCCCTGCGGCGTGCGGCGCCAGATCGCAGAAGCTCGCCGGCTGCGTGCCGGGCAGCAGGCGGGCGACCGGCCGGCCCGACTGGCACGTCGCTTGCGAACGTCGCGAACGCGGAGCCGCAGCGCCGCGATCCGGCGAACCAAACTGGTGCAGCGAACGGACACATCGGCAGGAGTGAGCCGCGTCATGTCCAAGGCAACGTTGTCGATCAGCAGCAAGAACTATTCGTCGTGGTCGCTGCGCGGCTGGCTGCTCGCGCGCTTCGCGGGCCTCGACTTCGAGGAAGTGATGGTGCCGCCCGACGACGCCGACGCGCGCAAGGAGATCCTGCTGCTGTCGCCGTCGATCCTGGTGCCCTGCCTCACGCACGACGGCATCAAGGTGTGGGACACGCTGGCGATCGGCGAGTACCTGAACGAGGTGCAGCCCGACAGCCGGCCTGCTGCCTGCCGACCGCGCGGCGCGCGCGCATTGCCGCGCGATCTGCGGCGAGATGCACTCGGGCTTCTGCCAACCTGCGCTCGGCGCTGCCGATGAACCTGCAAGCGCGCGTTCACCGGGCTACAAGGTGTGCGCGCGGGCGCAGGCCGACATCGAGCGCATCACGACGATCTGGCGCGAATGTCTCGCGACGCTACGGCGGCCCGTTCCTGTTCGGCAGCAGCGCACGATGGCCGACGCGATGTACGCGCCGGTGGTCACGCGCTTCGTGACCTACGACGTGAAGGTCGACCGCAAGTGCGCGCGCGTACGGCGCAGCGCATCCTCGCGCATGCCGGAGATGATCGAGTGGACCGCGGCGCGCGAAGCGCGAGCCCGAGGAGATCGACGAGCTCGACATGGAGTTCTGACGCCGGCTGCCGAAGCCATCGGCGTTCGCTCACGCTGGCGCGCTCACGCGTCAAGGCTTCCACGGCGCGGGCTCGGGCACCGGACACGGTCCGACCGTTTCGATCGACGTGAAGTCCGCCGGCCCGACGACCTCGAGGTACTCCATGTCGGGCGAGTAGTCGAACAGGTAGTGCACGATGCCGGGGCGCTGGTGGACGCAGTCGCCCGCCTCGACCAGCGTCTCCTTGTCCTCGTACATGAAGCGCGCCCAGCCCTTCAGCATGATAGACGATGTGGAATTCCGCACCGTGATAGTGCCAGCCCGTCCCTTTTCGGGCGCGTTCTGCGAGCGCGACGAGCTGCGCCAGCACCTTGCCGGCGGTCGCTTCGGCGACGCCCGAGATCGCGGTACGCGAAGAACTCGCGCAGTCCTTCCCCTTTGAAATCAGTGTCGCCGGGCTTGTTGTGCGAGAACTTCATCGTGGTCTCGCTTCAGCATCGGACTCTCCCTCGACATGCGTTGCACCGACGGATCCGAAGCATGGAGCGTTCCACGCGCCGCGAACGCGATCGAGGTGCACGCATTCACGCGATCTGCGACACGCACCAGTACGCGCGCGCGCACTCAATTGGCGCGCGTTCTCTGCGCGTCGTTCGCGCGCGCGAAGCGTGCTCGCAACGAAGTAAGCGCTTGAATCTGCGGCGCGCTTCGGCCTCGAGCGCACGCATTCGATGTCGCTGGTTTGTTTCTTGCGAAGGAACAACAAGCGCGATTGCGCCGATAACGTCCGCCGATGGCGACCGTCCCCGCCGACTTGCCTCGCCTCACCACTCGCCGCGTCCTGGTGGACGCCGAGCCCGCATCGGTCGCGATCGATCCTCGGCGCGACGGCGCTCGTGATCATCGACATGCAGCGCGACTTCCTCGAGCCCGGCGGATTCGGCGAGTCGCTCGGCAACGACGTCTCGCTGCTGCACGCCGCCGTGGCGCCGTGCCGCGCGCTGCTCGACGCGCGCGCGCCGCCTCGGCATGCTCGTCGTCCACACGCGCGAGGGCCATCGTCCCGACCTCTCCGACGCGCCGCGCGCCAAGGTCGAGCGCGGCGCGCCGGCGCTGCGCATCGGCGCGCCCGGCCCGATGGGGCGCATCCTGATCCGCGGCGAGCCGGGCCACGACATCATCCCCGCGCTCGCGCCGCTCGACGGCGAGCCGGTCGTCGACAAGCCCGGCAAGGGCGCGTTCTTCGCGACCGACCTCGACGAGCTGCTGCGCAACCGCGGCATCGACACGCTGATCGTCGTGCGGCGTCACCACCGAGGTCTGCGTCCACACGACGGTGCGCGAGGCGAACGACCGCGGCTATCGCTGCATCGTGCCGGGCGACTGCTGCGCGTCCTACTTTCCCGAGTTCCACGCTGCCGGCCTCGCGATGATCAAGGCGCAGGGCGGGATCTTCGGCTGGGTCTCCGGATTCGCGCCGCGTGCTCGCGGCGCTGCCAGGTGCTGCGCCGCCACGACCGCGTTCCTGCAAGGGACGACAACGACATGACCAGCGAACAAGCCTGCGCTGTGGACGCCGGGCGACTGGAACGCCTTCTTCGGTTTCGGCACCAACATCCTCGTCAACATGCTGGTGCTGACGGGCCTGCTGCGCTTCGTGCTGAAGATGCCCGACGACGCTCGTGTTCGGGCGCATCCTGCCGGCCGCCGGGCTGATGATGTGCGCTGTCGCACGATGCTACTACGCGTGGCTCGCCTACCGGCTGGCGCAAGCAGACCGGCCGCACCGACGTCTGCGCGCTGCCGTCGGGCATCAGCGTGCCGCACATGTTCGTCGTCGTCGTTCGTGATCATGCTGCCGATCACGCTCAAGACCGGCGACCCGATCAAGGGCTGGGAGGCGGGCCTCGACCTGGGTGTTCGTCCAGAGCTTCGTGCTGATGGTCGGGCGGCTTCATCGCGCCCGATCATCCGCAAGATCACGCCGCGCGCCGCGCTGCTCGGCACGCTCGCCGGCGTGTCGATCGCGTTCATCTCGATGCGCCCGGCGCTGGAGATGTTCATGACGCCGGTGATCGGCGTCGTCTGCTTCGCGATCATCCTGGCGAGCTGGTTCGGCGGCGTGCAGCTACTGCAAGGGCATTCCGGCCGGCCTGGTCGCGATCGCCGTCGGCACGCTGATCGCCTGGGGCTCGACGCGCGCTCGGCGCTGAGCTATCGGCGGCATGAGCGTCGGCAAGCTCTCGGCGCGCTGTTCGCGAACTTCGGCTTCTCGGTGCCGCTGCCGGCCGTCGGCCACGTGTTCGCGCGGCTTCGAGTTCCTCGGCGTCATCCTGGTCACCGCGATCCCGTTCGGCATCTACGACCTGGTCGAGGCGATGGACAACGTCGAGAGCGCCGCGGCCGCCGGCGACAGCTATCCCGACCACGCGCGTGCTGACCGCCGACGGCGTCGTCAGCCTGATCGGCTGCCTGATGGGCAACCCGTTCATCAACGCGGTCTACATCGGCCACCCGGGCTGGAAGGCGATGGGCGGCCGCATCGGCTACTCGGCCGCGACCGGCGTCGATGGTGATCGTGCTGTCGTGGTTCGGCATCATCGCGCTGATGCTCGTCGCTGATCCCGGTGGTCGCGATCTCGCCGATCCTGCTCTACATCGGCATGCTGATCGGCGCGCAGGCGTTCCAGGAGACGCCGAAGCAGCCACGCGCCGGCGATCGTGCTGGCGCTGACGCCGCACCTCGCGGCGTGGGGCAAGCTGCATGATCGACAGCGCGCTCGGCGCCGCCGGCACCAACGCCGCGGCGGTCGGCATCGACAAGCTCGGCGCAGGTCGGCGTGCTCTATCACGGGCTCGCGGTGCTGGGCGGCGGCGCGATCCTCGGCGGCCTGGTGCTCGGCGCGATCGCGCGTGTTCATCATCGACCAGCGAGTTCGCCAAGGCCGCGGGCTTCGCGCTGCGCCGGCGCGGTGCTGACCTTCTTCGGCTTCATGCACGGTGAAGCGATCGGCGTCGGCGCAGACGCGCCGCTCGTCGCGCTCAGCTATCTCGTGATCGCGCTGATCCTCGCTGCGTGCGCGCGCCTCGTCGATGGTGATCACGCGCAAGCCTGCCAAGCTGAGCACGGCGCATCGGCGCCAGCGATCAGCCGCCGACTGGACGCTCTGATTCCGGTGGCACCGCGGCCTCGCGCACCAGCGCGAAGGTCGCGGCAGGCGCGCTCGAGAGTCATGTCGCCAGCGAAATCAACTCGGTGATTGACAACCGGTTGCGCGTGTTGCACGACGCTGGCATCCGGACTCGCTAGTATTCCATTGAGTATACAAGCTGACTGCCATCGCAGACTCGATGCCGTTCACGACACCCTGTCACCGTTGCAGCACTTCACGCGCGTATCGCCGCGGCACGCTGGCAGACCATCGGACGTCGTCGAAGGCTGGCTGCGCGCGACGCCAGGGGAACGCGATGCGCCGGTCTGGATTGCGACCGTCGCCCGCCCGCAGTCGCCGCGCACCGCGCGCCGGCCGTCCCGACCAGAGGCTGTCGCCGACGATCGCGTGACCGCCGCGCTTCGCGCGTCCGCTCTTCGGTGCGCCTGCTGCGCGGTGAAGGACAACATCGACGTCGCCGGCGCTGCCGACCACGGCGGCCTGCCCGGCCTTCGCCGTACACGCCCGGCGCGCACGCCGCACGTGGTCGCGCGCCTGCTCGACGCCGGCGCGATCGTCGTCGGCAAGACCAACCTCGACCAGTTCGCCACCGGCCTCGTCGGCACGCGCTCGCCCTACGGCGCCGTGCGCAACGCGCTTCGATCCGCGCTACGTCTCCGGCGGCTCGAGCTCGGGCTCGGCGCGTCGCGGTCGCGCACGCGGCTCGTGCCGCTTCGCGCTCGGCACCGACACCGCGGGCTCGGGCCGCGTGCCGGCCGGGCTTCAACAACATCGTCGGCTCGAAGCCGACGCGCGGCCTGTCTGCGCACGCGCGGCGTGGTGCCGCGCCTGCCGATCGCTCGACTGCGTCTCGATCTTCGCGCTGACCGTCGCCGACGCGGCGCGCGCGCGCGCTGCCGACGGCGCGCGACGGTCGACCCGTGCGCGCGCCGCGCTGGCGCTGGCGACCGCGCCGCTGCCGGCGCGGCTTCGCGCTTCGGCGTGCCGCGCCGCGACAGCTCGAGTTCTTCGGCGACGACGCGGCGCGAGGCGCCTTCGACGCACGCCGTCGCGCGGCTCGCGCGCGCTCGGCGGCACGCGCCGGTCGAGATCGACTTCGCGCCGCTGGCGCGACGTGGCCGCGACTGCTCTACGAAGGACCGCGCTGGTCGCCGAGCGCCACGCCGCGATCCGCGCGCTTCTTCGACGCGCACGACCCGACGCGCTCGACCCGACGGTGCGCGGCATCGTCGCCGGCGCGCGCGGCTGCTCAGCGCCGACCGACTTCGTTCGATGCGCGCGACGCGGCTGCGCGGCGCTGGCCAGCGCGCACGCGCGCGCTGTGGGACGACGTCGACGTGCTGCGTGGTGCCGACGGCGCCCACGCCACTACACCGATCGCGGCAGATGCAGGCCGACCCGGTCGAGCTCAACCGCAGCCTCGGCGCGTACACGCAACTTCGTGAACCTGCTCGATCTACGCGGCGATCGCGGTGCCGGCGTCGCTGCGCGCCGACGGCCTGCCGTTCGGCATCACGCTGATCGGCCCGGCCGGCAGCGATCTGCATGCTGGCCGAACTCGGCGCAGCGCTTTCACGCACGCACACCGGTCTGCCGCTGGGCGCCAGCCGGCGACGCCGATGCCGCGCGCATCGAAGCGCTGCCGCTGCGCGCCAGCACGCCGACGCGTCGGTCGCGGTGGTCGGCGCGCACCTGTCGGGCTTGCCGCTCAACCGCGAGCTGACCGAGCGCGGCGCGCGCACTGGTGCGCCGCGCGCGCACCGCGCCGCGGCTATCGCCTCGTATCGCGCTGCCCGGCACCGTGCCGCCCAAGCCCGGGCTGCGTGCGCGCGCGCCGGCGAGCGGCGCCGCGCATCGACGTCGAAGTGTGGGAGCATGCCGCTGGCCGCATTACGGCTGCGTTCGTCGCGCTGCATTCCCGCACCGCTGTGCGATCGGCACGCTCGAGCTGGACGACGGCAGCCGCGTGCAGGGCTTCCTGTGCGAAGCCGCTGGCCGGTCGCAGGCGCCGACGACATCACGCACTTCGGCGGCTGGCGCGCCTACATCGCGCGCGTCGCGCAGTCCGCGGCCGTTCGAGCCTGAGCCGCTCCGCGATCCAGCACGTTTCACCGACCTCGACCCATGGAGAACGCCATGAGCGGACGCCCATGACTCGCCGATCCGCCAGACCGATGCCGCGCGCGACGCACCTGCGCGCGCGCCGCCGATGCCTGGCGCCGGCGCCGCCGGCACTGCGCCGGCGCTCGGCGGCGCCCGCGCATCGTGCGCGCCCAGGCCGCGCCCAAGATCCGCGTCGGCTTCTGGCCGGTGGCGGCCGGCCTGCCGTTCTTCGCGGCGGTCGAGAAGGGCTACTTCAAGGAAGCCGGGCTCGACGTCGAGCCGCTCAAGTTCGCCGGCGCCCAGCAGGTGATGGAAGCGATGCTGTCCGGGCCGCTCGCGACGGCAGCTCCAACGGCACCGGCTCGGCCAACCTCGCGATCGGCGAGATCGCGCAGCCGGGCCTCTTCAAGATCTTCTGCACCAACCCGAGCAACGCGAAGTACGTGCTCGACGAGTTCATCGTCGCCGAAGGACAGCCCGGTCAAGACGCATGGCCGAGCTCAAGGGCAAGACGCGTCGCCTCCGGCCCCGGCATCCAGAACGTGACGCTGTGCCAAGACCATGCTCGAGCGCGCCGGCGCCACCGGCACGACGCGTGATCGAGCTGCCGATCGGCCAGCACGTCGCGGCGCTGGTCGCCGGGCCAGGTCGACGCCGTGCTACACGCTCGAGCCGACCGGCACCGATCGGCCGCATGAACGGCACCACGCGCGTGCTCGAAGCCGGCGTGGTCGCCAAGTACATCCTGGGCGATCCGATGGCGCCGTGGCACGGCGGCTCGGCCAGCCTCACCACCGAGTTCATCAAGAAGTATCCCGAGCGCGACGAAGAAGTACATCGCCGCCTACGCGCGCGGCGTCGAGCTGGTGCGCACCAAGCCGGACGAGGCGCGCCAGTTCATGAAGGGCTACACCGCCATCGAAGGCCCGCTGACCGCCGAGGTGCCGCTGGCCTCGTACATGCTCTACAACGAGTTCAAGCCGAGCGACGTCGCGTACTTCCAGAAGTTCTACGACCTGTTCACCGAGAAGGGCATCTTCGAGAAGCAGGTCGATCGTCGAGCCGATGCTCTACAAGGGCGTGACGCATGGCCGAGACCGCCTCGCCCGCCACGCGCCGCTGCCGCTGGCCGCGCCCGCGGCACGCCGCGCACGCCGCGCACCGAAGACAGCCGCCGTGGGGCAGGCTGCTGCCCGTCATCGGGCCGCTGCTGCTGTTCATCGTCTGGGACCTCGTGGTGCGCGCTCGGCTTCATCAAGGCCGATCCTGCTGCCGACGCCGCTCGACACGCTGCGCGACGCTGGTCACCGGCCTGGCCGGCGGGCCGCTGCTCATCGACTTCGCGGTCACGGTGCGGCGCACGCTGCAGGCCTTCCTGATCGCCGCGGTGATCGGCGTGCCGCTCGGCGTGCTGCTCGGCAGCAACGAGAAGCGCGTACCGCAGCGTCGAGTTCCTGATCGACTTCTTCCGCTCGACGCCGTCGTCGGCGCTGATCCCGCTGTTCCTGCTGATCTTCGGCGTGTCCGACATCAACAAGGTCGCGATCGCCGCCTTCGGCGCGCTGCTGATCGTGCGTGTTCAACAGCGCCTACGGCGTGATCAACGCGCGCAAGCAGCGCGTGATGGCGGCCAAGGTGATGGGCGCCTCGCGCTGGCAGATCTTCAAGGACGTGCTGATCTGGGAGAGCCTGCAGCCGACCTTCGTCGGGCCTGCGCTCGGCGGTGTCGATGGCGCTGGTGATCGTCATCGTCGCCGAGATGTTCATCGGCTCCGACAACGGCCTCGGCCACCGCATCATCGACGCGCAGCAGGTGCTGAACGTGAAGAGCATGTACGCGGCGATCCTCGCCGCCGGCGCGCTGGGCTACGCGCTCAACATCCTGTTCCTGCTCGCCGAGCGGCGCATCGTGCACTGGAGCGGAAGATAACGCCATGACGCCGTCGCTCAACGCGCCCGGTCGTACGCCGACGTTCCGACGCCGCCGTTCGTGCCCGGCCCGGCCGGCACGCACATCACGATCCGCGGCCTGACCAAGTACTTCGCCGGCTGGCCGCTCTACGAGAACTTCGACCTCGACATTCCCGAAGCACAAGATCGTCTCGGTGTTCGGGCCCAACGGCTGCGGCAAGTCGACGCTGATCAACATGATCGCCGGCCTCGATTCCGATCGACGCGGGCGAGATCCTGTTCGACGGCAAGTCGCTCGCCGGACACCAAGATCGGCTACGTGTTCCAGAACTACCGCGAGGCGATGTTCCCGTGGATGCGCACGATCGACAACATCGCCTATCCGCTGAAGCTCGAAGGCACGCAGCAAGGCCGAGGTCGACCGGCGCATGGCGGAGCTGGTCGCCTCGTTCGACGTCAAGTTCGACCTCAAGCGCTATCCGTACGAGCTGTCGGGCGGCCAGCAGCAGACCGCGTCGATCATGCGCGCGCTGGCGCCCGAATCCCGAGGTGCTGTTCCTCGACGAGCCGTTCTCGGCGCTCGATTTCGAGATGACGCTGTTCATCCGCGAGAAGCTGCAGGAGGTGTTCATGCAGACCGGCACCACGATGCTGCTGGTGTCGCACGACCTCGAGGAAGCGGTGTACCTCGCCGACCAGGTGCTGCTGCTGACCAAGCGGCCGACGCAGGATCGCCGAGATCCTGCACTACGACGATCCGCGCCCGCGCACGGTGGCGACGCTGTCGGAGCCGAGCTTCATCGGCACCAAGAAGCGCAGCCTGGAGATCTTCCAGCGCGAAGTGCCGGCGCTGAGCGTCGCGCACTGGACGACGTCCGGAACTGGCACGCGACGACCGACGCAGCGAGCATCGCAGCCTCGTCGACGCTGCCTGAGCGCGCGAACGGCATCGCGCTGCCGCCGACGGACGCGACCGCGTCATTGCGCAGTCCGAGCGGCATCGCGACCATCGCAGCTCGCGCCGCTTGCGCTGCCCGTGCCGTGCGAAATCGAGCCGGCGCCTGTGTTTCGACCGGACGGCCGCGGCGCGATCGGCCGCCTTCGAGCGATCGCCGCAGCCGATGCGCGAGCGGCAGACCAGCGCTGCGGCGCGTCGCCGAAGCAGCTGCTCGCCGCGATCGCGCGCGCTCGACCCGCGCATCAACGCCTTCACCGCACGTGACCGCGAGCGCGCGCAGCGCGCGAAGCGCGCGCCGATCGATGCGCGTGCGGCCGGCCGGCGAGGCGCCGCGCCGCCGCTCGCCGGCGTGCCCTATCGCGGTCGAAGAACCTCTTCGACGTCGCGGGCGTCTGACCACGCTCGCCGGCTCGCAAGATCAACGCCGACGACCGCCGGCCACGCGCGCGATGCGACGCTGGTGCGCGCGGATGCGCGACGCGCGGCGCGGTTCTGGTCGGCGCGCTCAACATGGACGAGTATGCGCCTACGGCTTCACCACCGAGAACACCCACTACGGTGCCGACGCACAATCCGCACGACCTCGACGCGCATCGCCGGCGGCTCCTCCGGCGGCTCCGGCGCGGCCGTGGCCGCGCGGCCTGGTGCCGCTGGCGCTCGGCTCCGACACCAACGGCTCGATCCGCGTGCCGTCGTCGCTGTGCGGCGTCTGGGGACTGAAGCCCACGTTCGGCCGCCTGTCGCGCCACCGCACTTTCCATTCGTCGCGAGTCCCGATCATCTCGGTCCGATCGGCCGCCACGTTGCCCGATCTCGCCGCCTGCTACGACGCGCTGCAAGGCCCCGACGCGGACGATCCGGCTCGCGCGCAGCGCGCAGCTTGAGCCGGTAGCCGCGTGCGCGGGCAGCGCGGCGCAGGACTGCGAATCGCGCGGCTTTCCGGCTACTTCGATGCGCACCTCACCCCATCCGCCACAGCCGCAGTGGATCGCGTGCTCGTGCCGCACTTGACGTCACGCGCGTCCGATCGACATCGCCGCGGCGAGCGCTGCCGCGCCGCGGCGTTCGTCATCACGGCGTCCGAAGGCGGCGGCGCTGCACCTGACGACCTGCGCACGCGGCGCGCCGACATGGAGCCGTTGTCACGCGACCGCTTTCGCGGCGGGCGCGCTGTTGCCCGCGGCGTAGTACTGAAGGCGCAGCGGGTGCGCGCGTGGTACCGCGAGCTGGTGTAGCGCGCGGCGTTCGCCGACTGCCGACGTGCTGATCGCGGCCGCGACACTGTGTCCCGCGACGCCGATCGGCGCCGAGTGGCTGGACCTCGCGGGCGGCGGCGTGGCCGCTGCGGCCGAGCCTGCGCCTGCTCGCGCAACCGATCTCGTGCATCGGCCTGCCCGTGTCGTGGCGCGGCACCCGTCGCGATCCCGGGCGAACTGCCGATCGGCGTGCAGATCATTGCGGCGCCATGGCGCGAGGACTTATGCTTCCGCGTCGCCGCTGCGCTTGCGGCGAGGCGGCATGCCGCGGCGCAGCTTCCGCAGCATTCACGCCTGAACACGATGGTGGATATCGAGATCAACCGTCCCGACGTCGTGGCCGAAGTCACGCGAGCGTTCGATCGCTACGAGGCCGCGCTCGTCGGCAACGACGTCGCCGTTCTCGACGAACTGTTCTGGGACAGCGCGCTGGCATTGCGCTACGGCGCCACGGAGAACCTGTACGGGCCACGCGGCGATCGCCGGTTTCCGCGCGGCCCGTCCGGCGGCAGGTGTCTGGCTGCGCAGCCGCGTGACCGCGGACCGTGATCACCACGTTCGGCGCCGATTTCGCCACCGCGAACATGGAGTTCGAGCGCGCCGGCGGCGCAGCGCAGCGCCGGCAGAGCCAGACGTGGAGCAATACGTAACTGAACGAAGTACAT
>ERZ1370068.1135-contig-11036_pt1 | contig 23120 bp, 21 predicted proteins | sample MGYA00561227_ERZ1370068 | MGnify/ENA primary metagenome ERZ1370068 (study PRJEB38410, sample SAMEA6850437) | metagenome | study: Metagenomic assessment of the ecological functions of the soil: analysis of the soil microbiota associated with the...
CTCAGGCAGCGCTTCGTTCGGTTACGTATTGCTGGCGTGGTCGCTTGAAGCCTTTTCTGGCGCCGCTTGCGCGACGGTGCGTTCAGGATTAGCACGTCTCCATCGCCCACTGGCTCAGTCGGGAACGCACCTCCTGAAGCCTCTCAGAACCCGGGACGGATCGAGGAGGTCGATCACGTGCGGCGCCGACTTGCCGACGATCCGAAGCTGTTGCCCTGCGGCGAGCCGGCCCGGCGTGAAGAACGCTCCCAGGCTCTGCTTCGCCGGCGACCAGTCGGCGCGCGGCTGCTTCTTGCCGCCCGCGGCTTTTCGGTTCTTCTCTTTGGTCTGTTCCTTCTCCCAATCGGCTTTCCGCAGCCCGTCGATGTGATCGATCTCGTAGGTGAGATGGATTGCGAACGGTGCGGTGCCGCGCGCCTTGAACAGCATCTCGAAGGCCTCACGCTCGGGATTGCCGTGCTCGCCGTCGCCGGAGAAGACGTAGTGATCGGCGGTGATGCGCTCGAAGAAATTGCGGGTCAGATTGTTGCTGCTGCCGTGATGCGGCACCTTCAGCACGTCGACGTGCATCGTCTTGCCCGGCTCGAGCGCGCCGATCGTCTCGAGCCCTTCGAGGATCTTGTCGCCGCGCGCGTCGCCGGTCAGCAGGATGCTCTTGCCGCCGGCATCGCGCGAGCACGACCAGGCTCGACAGGTTCGGCACCGACTTGTCGACATACGCGGCGAGCGCGGCGCCGGCGGCTTCGGCTTCTTGCTGCAGCGTCTTGAGCCACTCGTCGTGCTTCTTCTGCAGTTGCACTGCAGCTCCGGCTTCATCGGGCCGGCGACGGTCATCGTCAGGCCGCCGCCCATCGTCCATCGCCTCTTTGTCGGCGAGGATGAGTTTCCCGCCGAACTCCGTATTGAGGTCGATCTTCAGCTTGCTGGCGTCGTCCCGAAGGTGATGGCCCTGCTCGAGGCTGGCCAGCACCTTCAGGCTCGACTCGACGACTTCCTCGTCTGCTTCGTCTTCGTCCTCTGAGTCGACCGTCGCGTCGTCGGGCAGCTCGCCGTTGAGGGACGCGGCGCCGAACTGCGCGGTGAGCGCGGCGGTCAGCTCCTTCGGCGTATTCGCCGATCACATCGTCGAAGGTGTTGTGCCACAGCGTCGACACGCGGACCGGGCGCGCGCCTTCCGGCGTGGCGATCAGCTCGCGTCGTGAGGTCGAGGATGCCCTTGATGTGATCGTCGTCGACGTGGCTGACCATCAGCAGCGTCGACCGGCAGCGGCGCTCCGTCGCCGAGGCCGCGCCGCTTTTTGATCTCGCGAAGCCGTGGTCGGAGTTGGGGCGCGAACACGTCGGACGGGCCGCCGTCGATCATGCACCAGCCCCGGCGCGTCCTTCGCTCCGAAGTGCAGCAGCAGGCAGTCGCCCTTGCGCGCGCGGCGCACGTCGAGGCTGAAGATCATCACGGCTCCTGTGGCTAATCGTTAGATGCTTTGGAAGGCGCGCAGCACGTCGAGCATGCCGTGTCCCTGGAACGTCTTCTCGCGGCCGAGATCGGTCGCGCTGCCGCACGAGGATCTGCCTTGATGCGGCGCGGCTGGCCGATCAACTCGGTGTAGCGCGCCATCAGCATCGCCGCGGCGCCGCTCGACGTGCGGCGCGGCCATGCTGGTGCCGTCGAGATCGCCCCACTCGCTGTTCCGGCAGCGGCGCGCGAATGCGCTCGCCCGGCGCCACGAGGTCCGGTTTCATCCGTCCGTCGCCGGTCGGTCCGCGGCTCGAGAAGAAGCTGACGCCGTAGGTGTGCGGCCAGTAGCGGTGCGTGCGCGCCGACCGTGATCACGCCGTCGGCGTTGCCGGGATCGGTGACGCTGAACGCGGCGTAGCCTTCGTACAGCGCCGTCCTTGCGTTTCGAAATTCTGATAGCCGCGGTTGCCGGCGGCCGCGACGACGACGACGCCGCTGTTGACGAGGCGCTCGCATTCGTTGCAGATCGGCGTCCGCCCGCAGCGCGTAGTTGCGGACGTCGTGGGGAATCGAGAGGCTCAGGTTGGCGCCGTGGATCGTGATGTAGCTGTTGCGCTCGTTGATGTAGCGGATGTACTGGCAGCGCCGCGATGATCGCGAATTCCGTGTCCTGGATCGATCCGCGCGAGCACGCGGAAGTCGTAGAGCCGGATCTCGGGGCACATGCCGTTCGCCCACTCGCCCTGATCGGCGTCGGCGCGATCCTCGTCGGTGGCGCCGTCCCGCCCGGCGCCGATGATGCCGGCGACGTGGGTGCCGTGATGGCTGCGCGGCTTGATCGCCGCGGGGTCGATTTCCACGAACGGCTCGACCAGCTCCCAGTTGACCGACCGCCCTTCCTTCGCCCCTTGCGCGAGCCGGCTCAGACGATCGGTGGCGTCGGCGGCATCGATGTGCTGCTTGAGTCCGCCGTCGAGCAGCGACTTGATGCGCGCGTCTCGCCGCGGACTGGCGCGCAGGGTTGTCGAGGCTGACGATGTCGCGGATCCTGGTGAAGTCGAAGCCCTTTTTCACGCGGCTCGTCGTCTTGTCCGCCTTGTCGAGGAACGCGCGATGATCGCCATCGACGCCGGAATCGATCACCGCCCAGACGATCTCGCTGGCGTCGACGGTGAAGAGCGTGCGCGCCGCGTCGGCCTTGACGGCCGGGACCGACCGCGTGATTGCCGGGAGCGCGCGCCGGTTGAGCGCGAGACGGTCCAGACCAGCGGATCGTTCGGCTTCGGGCCGAGGGTTGGGCCCGAAGACGCTCGCCAGTGCGTTGGTGATGTTCTCCCCGTTGGCGTCGCTGAGCAGGCGGTCAATTCGCCTGGCCGTCGACTCTGAGGCCCTCCGCCGCGCTCGATTCTCGATCCCGCGCCCACAGGATCAGGCCGGCGAGCGCGATATAGCGCTTCGCGCGTCTCGAGGTTTTGCATCATGCCGGCGGCTCGAGTGTTGTCCCGATCCTCCCCAAACCATCGCTTGGCGGCGGCGAGAATCGTATCGATGTCCTCGACCATGTTCCGGGAGCGTCGACGTGGCTTCTGGATGCCCGCGGCGATCCGCTTTGTCACTCCACCACGACGTCATCGGCACGACGCTAGCGCAAAGCACTTCCTCGAACGTCAGCCGCGCGGCGACAATTCCCTGCAGGAAGGCGATGTTCGCCTCGCCGTGCACCTGCTGCTCGAATGTCGAGTGATCGGCCGCGCGCTCGGGCGCGTTCCACGATGGTTCCGTCGGCGGCGATCCGGCGCTCGCCGGACAGCACCGACGCGACGGTGCCGGCGGCCTGTTCCTTGCACGGCGTGATCAACAGCTCCAGCCGGTCAGCCGGCTTCCTGGCGAATTCGATCCAGACGTCGCCGAGGATCGGCGAGTCCTGCAGCTGGCGGCGATCGTCTTCCGGTCCGAGGAGGATGAATTCCACGAGCGCTCGTGGGATCTCGAGAGGCTTGCGCGGTGGCGTCGCCGCTATCGTCTGGTGGTGTCATCGGGTGATGAAGATTACATCGAAATCGCGGATGATTGATACTTTCTCTTATGACTTCGAGTCTTCCGGAGCCCTGGCTTCGCGGTCCGCTGCCCGGCATCCTGCCGCTGCTTCAGCCCGCCGCTCACGCGTTCGTGATGGCGCGGGAGGACGTCCACGGCGGCCGTCGCCGGGCTGACGCCCGACGCGTTGTGAGCTCGAGCCGGGCGGGATTGCTCCGGTCGGATTTCACCTCGCGCATCTGGCTCGGCAGCACCGGATCGGCTCCTGACCTACGCGCGCGGCGAGGCGCTGTCAGGGGCGCAGCGCGACGCGCCTGGCCCGCGAGCGGACGCTGACGGCGGACCGACCTCGCACCGGAGCGGCTGCTCAGCGCGTGGCACGTACACGAGTCGCGGCCGCGCTCGCACAACTCGCGTCGACAGCTCGAACACGATCTGCTCCGGCCGCGCGAAGTCGGCCGCGCGCGGTTACCGTCGACGCTGCTCGGTCTGGTGTTTCACGCCGCGGAGCACGCGTCGCGGCATACCGGCCAGATCGTCACCACCGCGAAGCTGGTGCGGAGGTTTGCGCTAGCGTTCACGCCGCGCGCGTCGCACGCGGTCGCTGACAATCGATTGCACGGTTCCCCGCGGCCGAGCTTCGCATCGTCACCGGTTCTTAATTGACCGCGGGTCAATTGCGATGGATACTGCGAGTCATGGCGCATGCGATCGCGGTCCGGTCCGACGAACGGCGCTGGGAGCGGCGGCCCGACGATCGGCCGCGCGTCCTGCATGACCTCGGCGCTCAAACTGCTCAAGCGCCACGGCTATCGCCGCGTCCGCCTCGAGGACATCGCCAGGGACGCCGGCGTCAGCAAGGCCATCGTCTATCACTACTTCGCCAACAAGGACGATCTGCTGACCCGCAGCGTGGCCAGCCGCATGGCCGAGCGTCAGCGAAGGAGATCGAACGGCGGCATCGCGGCGACGGGCGGCCAGCGTCGTCCGGATCGGCTGCGCGCTGTTCTCGAGGATTTCTGGACGCAACGCGCTCAGCGCGCAGTCGGGACTGTGGCAGCGGATGGTCGTCGGCGAGATGGCGACGGACGCGCCGCGACGTCTTCGCGGCGTGGGCGCGCGGGGCTCGTGCAGCGCTGGCAATTCGTCGAGACGCTGATCAAGGAAGGGCCAGACAGAGCGGCGAGTTCCGCCGCCGACGCGGACGCGGCGGTCGCCGCGCCGCCTGATCGTCTCCGCGCTGGCGCATCAGGCGCTCTTCCACGTTCACCTCGGCGTGCGGCGGTTCGCGCCGTGCGACGCTCGACTCGGCTGTTCGACTCGAGCATGGATCCTCTGCTGCTGGACGGCATCCGGCGGCCCGCGCCGGGACCGCAACGGAACGCTCATGATCACTCGTTCATGCATCGATTCGCATCGTCTTCATCCCTCTTCTTGGCCTCCTCCTCGCAGCGGCGTGCAGGACAGCAAGGCATCGCCTGCGCCGCCGCCGCCGCCGCAGCGTGAGCGTCATCACGGTCAGCGCCGAGCGCGTCGCGCTCACCAGCGGATGGATCGCGACGCTCGACGGCTACGTCAACGCGCAGATCCGCCCGCAGGTCAGCGGCTATCTCCTCAAGCGCAACTACGAGGAAGGCGCCGCCGTCCACAAAGGGCAGGTGCTGTTCGAGATCGATCGCGCGGCCGTTCGAATCGGCGCCTGGCGCAGGCGCGGGCGCAGCTCGCCGAGGCCGAGGCGCAGCTTGGCAAGACCGAGCGCGACATGCAGCGCGATCGGCCGCTCGCCGAACAGCGGGCGATTGCGCAGAGCCAGCTGCGACAACGACGTGCAGGCGAACCTCGGCGGCGCAGGCGGCGGTGGAGTCGGCGACGGCCGCCGTCGACACCGCGGAGCTGAACGTCGGGTTCACCAGTGTCACGTCGCTCGTCGACGGCGTCGCGGCGATCGCCACCGCGCAGATCGGCGATCTCGTCGGACCGACGACGCTGCTGACCACCGTGTCGCAGGTGCGATCCGATCAAGGCGTACTTTCCGCTGAGCGAGCAGGAGTATCTGCAGATGGCCGACCGCATCAATGTTGACAGGGCCGCGGGGCGAAGGCGTCCCTGGGTCCAGCGGGTCCCGGGGTTGATATCGGCGGCGGCGCTGACGCTGATCCTCGCCGACGGCAGCGTCTACCCGCGCACCGGCACGTTCCTCGCCGCCGACCGCGAGATCGACGCGAAGACCGGCACGATCCGCATCAGCGCGACGTTCCCCAATCCCGATCGGATGCTGCGTCCGGGACAATACGGCCGCGTCCGCGCCGAGACCAGCGTGCGCAGCGACGCGCTGCTCGTGCCGCAGCGCGCCGTCAACGAGCTCCAGGGATCCTTCCAGGTGCGCGTCGTCGGCGCCGACAACAACGTCAGCGACGAAGACCGGTGAAAGTGGGCGAGCGCGTCGGCAGCCGCTGGATCGTCGAGGACGGGCTGCAGCCGGGCTCGCGCGTGGTGGTCGAGGGCGCGCCGGCGCGCGACGGCATCATCGTGCACGCGACGCCGTTCACGCCTGGCCGCCAACGCCGCCGAGGATCGCTAGCGGCCCGTATCAACTGAAATGGTTACTAGGCACAACCAGCCTCCAACCGCGATTTTCGGGCCGCGACATCGGAGCGGCCGTCGGTCAGTCATTTTCGAAGAGACAGGCCACTAACCGTGTCGCGCTTCTTCGTCGGCCGTCCGATCTGTCGCCATCGTCATCGCCATCGTCACCGTGCTCGCCGGCCTGGTCGCCGATGCAGGCGCTGCCGATCGCCCAGTTCCCGAGATCATCCCGCCGCAGATCACCGTGTCGGCGACCTACACCGGCGCCGACGCGCTGACCATCGAGTCAGTCGGTCGCCACGCCGCTCGAGCAGCAGATGAACGGCGTCGACAACATGCTCTACATGCAGTCGACGAACGCGAACGACGGCACGATGTCAGCTGACCGTCACCTTCGACGTCGCCACCGATCCGAACATCGATCAGGTCAACGTCCAGAACCGCATCGCGCAGGCGCAGCCGAACCTGCCGCCCGACGTCAACACCTTCGGCCTGACGATGCGCAAAGCGACCGGCTTCCCGATGCTGATCGTGTCGCTGATGTCGCCGAACGAACACCTACGACGCGCTGTTCCTCGCCAACTACGCCAACATCAACATCATCGACGCGCTCTACCGCGTGCCCGGGCGTCGGCGACGTCGCGCATCTTCGGCGCCGGCGACTACGCGATGCGGATCTGGGTCAAGCCGGATCGGCTGGCCAAGCTCGGGCTCGACGGTGCCGGATCTGGTGCGCGCGGTCCAGCAGCAGAGCACGGTGAATCCGTCCGGCCAGATCGGCGCGCAGCCGGCGCCGCGCGGCCAGGAGATGACCTACACCGTGCGCGCGCAGGGCCGGCTGCAGACCGCGGAGGAGTTCGGCGGCGATCGCGGTGCGATCGAATCCCGACGGCTCGGTCGTCCGGCTGCGGGACGTCGCCCGCATCGAGCTCGGCGCGCTCAACTACCAGCAGATCGGCCGCGTCAACGGCCAGCCCGGCTGCGCGGTCGCGATCTTTCAGACGCCCGGCTCGAACGCGCTCGCGGTCGCCGACGGCGTCAAGAAGCGTGATGGCGGATCTCGCAGACGCGGTTCCCGCAGGACCTGCGACTACCGCTACTCGATCGACACGACGCTGCCGGTGTCCGAAGGCATCAAGGAGATTCTGATCACGCTCGGCATCGCCGATCGTGCTCGTGATCTTCGTCGTCTATCATCTTCCTGCAGAACTGGCGCGCGACGCTTGATTCCGATGATCGCCGTGCCGGTGTCGCTGATCGGCACCTTCGCGGTGTTCCCGCTGCTCGGCTTCTTCGATCAACACGCTGTCGCTGTTCGGCCTGGTCCTCGCGATCGGTCTCGTCGTCGACGATGCGATCGTCGTCGTCGAGGCGGTGGAGCACCACATCGAAGAGGGCATGGCGCCGAAGGACGCCACGCTGAAGGCGATGGAGGAAGTGTCGGGCCCGGTCGTCAGCATCGCGCTGATTCTCGCCGTCGGTGTTCATCCCGGTCGGCTTCATGAGCGGCATTCAGGGACGGCTGAACAAGCAGTTCGCGATCACGATCGCGATCTCGGTGATGATCTCGGCGTTCAACGCGCTGACGCTGTCGCCGGCGCTGTCGGCGATGCTGCTCAAGCCGCGCGCAAGAGGCGACCGGTCTGCTGAGCCGCTTCTTCGCCTGCTTCAACCGCGGGTTCGACGACGGCGACCCGCGGCTACGTCCGCGTCAGCCACGGTCTCGTGCGCAAGGCGGTGGTCGGCATCCGTCGCTGCTCGCCGGCTTCACGGCGCGCTGCGGTCGTCGTCGGCCGTCGGCTGCCGACCAGCTTCGTGCCGGAGGAGGACTACGGCTACTTCCTGCTGAACGTGCAGCTGCCGCCGCGCCGCGTCGCTCGAGCGGACCGACGCCGTGTGCCGCAAGATCGACAACCTGCTGGCGCACACCGAAGGCGTCGCCAACTTCAACACCATCGCCGGCTTCAGCCTGCTGTCGCGCGTCACCGCGAGCAACTACGGCTTCTACTTCATCGGCCTCAAGCCGTGGGACGAGCGGACCGGCGCCGATCTCGACGCAGCGCGTCAGATCGTCAATCGCGTCAACGCGTGAGCTGCGCCAGGTGGTGCCCGAGGCGACCGCGTTCGCGCGTGATGCCGCCGTCGATTCCCGGTCTCGGCACGCAGGGCGGCTTCTCGTTCTGGCTGCAGGATCGCACCGGCGGCGATCTCGAGTTCCTGAACCAGAACGTCCAGAAGTTCCTCGACGCGGCGCGCAAGCGGCCGGAGCTGGTCGGCGTGACGACGCAGTTCACGGCGTCGGTGCCGCAGCTCTACGCCGACGTCGATCGCGACAAGGTCCTGAAGCAGGGCATCGCGCTCGGCGACGTCTATCAGACGATGCAGGCGTTCCTCGGCGGCCTCTTCGTCAACCAGTTCAACCGCTTCGGCCGGCAGTGGCGCGTGTTCCTGCAGGCGGAAGGCGCGGACCGCACCGAGCCCGGCGAGCGATCGGCGCAGTTCTACGTGCGCAACAACGACGGCTCGATGGTGCCGCTGTCGACGCTCGAGATCGACCAAGCCGGCGTTCGGGCCGCAGTACACGAACCGCTTCAACGTCTACCGCGGCGCGCTCGATCACCGGCGCCGCCGCGCCGGGCTACAGCTCAGGGCAGGCGCTCGACGCGCTCGAGGATGTCGCGCAGCGAGACGCTGCCGCGCGAGATCAGCTACGACTGGTCGGATCTGTCGTATCAGGAGAAGAAGGCCGGCGGATCGGGCGCGCTGTTCGCGCTGTCGATCGCGTTCGTCTTCCTGATTCTCGCGGCGCTGTACGAGAGCTGGTCGCTGCCGTTCTCGGTGCTGCTGTCGGTGCCGATTGCGGTGTTCGGCGCGGTGCTCGGCCTGTTGCTGCGCCGCTACGACTTCGACGTCTACGCGCAGATCGGCGTGATCATGCTGATCGGGCTGGCCGCCAAGAACGCGATTCTGATCGTCGAGTTCGCGAAGGCGCGGCTCGAAGAGGGCATGAGCCTCGTCGATGCGGCGCTCGAAGGCGCGAAGCTGCGGCTGCGTCCGATCCTCATGACGTCGTTCGCGTTCATCCTCGGCTGCGTGCCGCTGTGGTTCGCGACCGGATCGGGCGGCGCGTCGCGGCGGATCCTCGGCACGGTCGTCGTCACCGGCATGCTGGCGGCGACGCTGATCGCGATCTTCATCATCCCGCTGCTGTTCGTGCTGGTCGAACGGCTGTCGATGCGACGTGCGCCGGCGCACGCCCCGGCGCCGGACCTGGTGCCGGGCGAAGGGCATTCGTAATGGTTGTCGCTCGCTCAGCTTCCGCGCTACGTCGTTGATCGTCGCTGTCAATGGCGATCATCGCGTCTGGCTTGCCTCGTCGGTCCGGACTACAAACGTCCGCCGGTCACGCAGCCTGACACGCTCCGCGGCGACGACACGGCGGCGCCAGCCGCGGCGTCGATCGCCGACGAGAAGTGGTCGCAGCTGTTCGATGACGACGTGCTGCAGGATCTGATTCGCACGGCGCTCGAGCACAACGACGATCTGCGGATCGCCGCGGTGCGGATTCTCGAGGCGCAGGCGCAGCTCGGCATCACCCACGCCGATGAATTCCCGAACGTCAGCGCCGGCGTCGACGTCTCGGCCAGCGGCCGTCGGCGGCGCTCGGCTTTCCGTCGCGGAACATCGTCGCGACCCAGATTCAGGCGTCCGGCGGCGTGGGAGCTGGATTTCTGGGGCAAGTTCCGCCGCGCCACCGAGAGCGCACGCGCGCAGCTGCTCGCGACCGAGTGGGGACGCCGCGCCGTCGTGACGACGCTCATCAGCCAGGTGTCGAGCGCGTACTTCGGACTGCGGGCGCTCGATCTCGAACTGGACATCTCGCAAGCGGACGCTCGAATCGCGGCAGGAGTCGCTGCAGCTGGCGCAGGTCCGCGAGCGCGGCGGCGTGACGTCGCTGCTCGACGTGCGGCAGGCCGAGCAGCTCGTGTTCGGCGCCACCGGAGAGATTGCCACGCTCGAGCGCGAGATCGCGCAGCAGGAGAACTTCCTCAGCTTCCTCATCGGCGCCAATCCCGGGCCGGTCGCGAGGGGCAGCGGGCTCACCGATCAGCCGCACCGGCCGGATGTTCCGGCCGGCCTGCCGTCGGCGCTGATCGAGCGGCGTCCCGACATCCAGCAGGCCGAACAGGCGGTCGTCGCCGCGAACGCGCAGATCGGCGTCGCCCGCGCGGCGTACTTTCCGCAGATCGCGCTGACCGGATCGGGCGGGTTCGAGAGCACCGCGCTGACGGCGCTGTTCGCGCCAACCAACGTCATCTGGGCGGCGGCGGCGTCGGCGGCGGCGCCGATCTTCACGGCCGGGCGGACGCGCTCGCAGGTGGCGCTCGCCGAGGCGCGCCGCGACGAGGCGACGATCGCGTATCAGCAGACGATTCGTCAGGCCTTCCGTGAAGTGTCGGACGCGCTCGTCGGCTACCGCAAGCTGCGTGAGTTCCGCGCGCAGCAGGCGCTGTTGTTCACCGCCGCGCAGGACGCGCGCCGCCTCGCGCCAGGTGCGCTACGAAGGTGGCGTGACCAGCTACCTCGAAGTGCTCGACGCCGACACGCGCCTCTTCGACGCGGAGCTCGGCCTCGCGCAGGCCGAGCTCGAGCGAGCGTGCGGCGTTCGTCGAAATCTACCGCGCGCTCGGCGGCGGCTGGCAGCCGTAACGCGCGCCTCAATCCGGTGCACGCGCGATCCGGCGCGTCGATGGACACACAAGGACACGCTCCGAGTCAGCCCAGCGCGCAGCGTCCAGCGTTCATGCTGCGCGCGCTGCGGTATCGCAACTACCGTCTGTTCTTCGGCGGCCAGATCGTCTCGCTCGCGCGGCTACGTGGATCACGCACGACCGCGACGAGCTGGCTCGTCTATCGGCTGACCGGATCGGCGCATGCTGCTCGGCCTGGTCGGCTTCGCCGGACAGTTTCCCGCGTTTCCTGCTCGGCCCGTTCGCCGGCATCGTCGTCGATCGCTGGGATCGGCGGCGGCTGCTCGTCGCGACGCAGGTCGTCTCGATGCTCCAGTCGTTCGTGCTGGCGGCGCTGACGCTGAGCGGCCGCATCACCGTCGAGCGCGATCCTCGTTCTCAACGTCGTCCAGGGCATCGTCAACGCGTTCGACATGCCGGGACGCGCAGTCGTTCCTGATCGCGATGATCGAGAACAAGGCCGATCTCGGCAACGCGATCGCGCTCAACTCGTCGATGGTCAACGTGGCGCGGCTGCTCGGGCCGTCGATTGCCGGCGTCGTGATCGCGGCCACCAACGAAGGCTGGTGCTTCCTGATCGACGGCGTCAGCTACCTCGGCGTGATCGCCGCGCTGATCGCGATGCGCATCCCGCCGCGCCCGGCGCCGGTCGACGAAGCGGCGCGGCGCGTCGCAGCAGTTCGGCGAAGGGTTGGCGCTACGCGTTCGGCTTCCGGCCGATTCGGTCGATCATCCTGCTGCTCGCGCTGGTCAGCCTCGTCGGCGTGCCGTACTCGGTGCTGATGCCGATCTTCGCGACGACGGTCTTCCACGGCGGACCGCACACGCTCGGCTTCCTGATGACCGCGTCCGGCGTGCGGTGCGCTCGTCGGCGCGCTCTGGCTGGCGCACGCGGCGATCGGTCGTCGGTCTGGGCCGCATCATCGTCATCGCCAGCGCGTCGTTCGGCGCCGGGCTCATCGGCTTCTCGTTCGCGCCCGTGCTGTGGCTCGCCATTCCGTGCCTGCGTGGTCGCCGGCTTCGGCTTCATCGTGCAGATGGCGTCGAGCAACACCGATCATCCAGACGATCGTCGACGACGAGAAGCGCGGCCGGGTGATGAGCTTCTACATGATGGCGTTCCTCGGCACCGTGCCGTTCGGCAGCCTGATCGCCGGCTGGATGTCGTCGCGCATCGGCGCGCCGCACACGCTGCTCGTGGGTGGAATCAGTTGTCTCCGCCGGCGCCGCCTGGTTTGCCAGGCAAGCTGCCCGGAATCCGATGGCGACCGTGCGACCGATCTACGTCAGCCTCGGCATCCTGCCGCAGGTGGCCACCGGCCTCTCCGACGCCGCCGAGCTCTCGGTGCCTCCTGAGCGGTAATAGATCCGTGCATGTCGGCGACTGAGGGTGGTGTCCGGCTTTAGCCGGACAGACGACCGCAGGGTCCGCCTAAAGGCGGACGCCACACGCAGGGGAGGATCCGCGTTAAGGCGCACGCCACATGGAGGGAGAGTGGAGTCGGGCGGCGACTCATCCGTGTGACGGCAAGTCTGTTGCTTCCTCCATCGATCAGTGGCGACGATTCGTCGACGGCGGGATTCTTGACACCAGCAATCGCGCTCGACGCGCCTGAAACGGCGCACGAAGAAAAACCCGGCAGGCGCCCGCGGAGCTGTTCAGCCAGGAGCAGCTCGAGGCGCATGCGGCGCGTCTCGCCAGCGCCCACGTCCTGTCGAACGACCCGCGTCGATCGCCGCCGCTCATCCCGCACATCGACGACGCCGGCCGCCATCTCGACGAGGCGCACAGGTTCCTGACCACGGCGGCGCGAACCGCTCAGGCGGTTCCGTCCGGAAGACTGGCTGCGCGACAACCATTACATCGTGCAGGACCAGGTCCGCGCGATTCGCCAGGATCTGCCGCGCAGCTATTACCTCGAGCTGCCGAAGCTCGCCGGCGGCCCGCTGGCGGGATACCTCGCGCGTCTCGCGCTGCGCGCGCGAGCTGGTCGTCCATACCGCGGGCCGCCTCGATCTCCAGACGCTCATCGCCTACGTCGGCGCCTACCAGCGCGTCGCACCGCTCTCGATTGGCGAAGTCTGGGCCGTGCCGATCATGCTCCGCATCGCGCTGGTCGACGAGCTGCGGCGGCTCGCCGACAACGTCGTCTCCGCGAGCCGCGACCGCGAAGAGGCGCGGCACTGGGGCCTGCGCTTCAGCCAGGCGACGACCGATGCCGCGCACCATCATCGACGCGTCGCTGCGCGCCGCGAAGCGCGCGGGCGGCCGCCTCTCGACGCCTTCGTCGTCGAACTGCTGCAGTGGCTGCGCGATCAACCGGCGTCGGCGGCGCCGGCGTGGAGGCGCTGCAGCGTGCGCTGCAGGAGCAGAACGATCTCGGCCGAAGCGATGCTGCGGCGCGAGCATCAGCCGCGAAGCCGACCAACCAGCTGGCGATCGGCAACATCATCACCAGCATGCGCCTGCTGTCGTCGATCGACTGGCCGGTGTTCTTCGAGCGGGTCAGCATCGTCGAGCAGATCCTGCGCGACGATCCGGCGCGCGCCTACGCGGCGATGGACTTTCCGACCCGCGATCGCTACCGCCATTCGGTCGAAGAGCTCGCCAAGGGATCGGAGAAGCCTGAGCCGGAGATCGCGCGGCTCGCCGTCGCGATGGCGCGCGAGGCGCGGCGCGCGCGCCGGCGCAGCGACCGGCAGCATCACGTCGGCTATTTCCTGATTTCGCGCGGGCGGTTTCAGCTCGAGCAGGCCGCCGGCTACCCGCCGAAGATGCGCGAGCGCTTCGCGCGGTTCGTGTTCTGGCATCCGGCGCTCGGCTATCTCAGCACCATCGCCTGTCATCGACAGCGCTGTCGGTGGCGAGCCTGCTCGTCGTACGCCGCGCGGCACGGCGCCACCGGCTGGGGACTCTGGATCGTGGCGCTGGTCGCCTGCTGCCGGTCAGCGAGCTGGCCATCAGCCTCCTGAACCTCGCTGCTGACCAACGCAGGTGCCGCCGCGGCGGCTGCCGAAGCTCGATCTGCGCGGCGGCATTCCCGAGCGCGATCGCACGTTCGTCGTGATTCCCGTGATCGTCGATTCGGGAAGCCCAGCTGGCGTCGCTGCTCGAAGATCTCGAGGTCCGGTTCTTCGCGAACCGCGATCCGCATCTGCACTTCGCCCTGCTGACCGACGTTCGCCGACGCCGACGAGGCGGTCGTCCCCGGCGACGCGGCGCTGATCGAGGCGGCGAGGCGCGGCATCGATGTCGCTGAACGCGCGGCACGGCGCGGATCGCTTCTTCCTGTTGCACCGCGAGCGGCGCTGGAATCCGGCGAGCGGCGCTGGATGGGATGGGAGCGCAAGCGCGGCAAGCTGCACGAGTTCAACCGGCTGCTGCGCGGCGCGACCGACACGAGCTTCACCGTCCAGCACGGACGGATCGACGCTGCTGCCGTCGGTCCGCTACGTGATCACGCTCGACTCCGACACGCAGCTGCCGATCGATGCGGCGCGCGCGCGCTGGTCGGCACGCTGTCGCATCCGCTGAACCGGCCGCGGTTCGATCCGCGCGTCCGGCCGCGTCACCGAAGGCTACGGCGTGCTGCAGCCGCGCGTCGACGTCAGCGTCGTGAGCGCCAGCCGCACCGTGTTCGCGCGCGTGTTCTCCGGGCACGTCGGGCGTCGATCCGTACACGACCGCGGTGTCGGACGTGTATCAGGATCTGTTTCACGAAGGCAGCTACGTCGGCAAGGGCATCTACGACGTCGACGCGTTCGAGGCGCGCGCTCGCGGACCGCGTGCCCGAGAACGCGCTGCTCAGCCACGACCTGTTCGAAGGGCGTCTACGCGCGCGCCGGCGCTGTGCACCGACATCCACGTCGTCGACGACTACCCGTCGCACTACCTGGCGTTCGCGGCGCGCCAGCACCGCTGGGTGCGCGGCGACTGGCAGATCGCGCGCTGGCTGTGGCGGATCGGTGCCGACGGCGCACGGCCGCGCCGTGCGCAACACGCTGCCGGTCATCGCGCGCTGGAAGATCCTCGACAACCTGCGGCGCAGCCTGATCGCCGTCCGCGCTGGTGCTGCTGCTCGCCTGCGGCTGGACGGTCCTGCCCGGGCACGCCGTGGATCTGGACGCTGCTGGCGTTCCTGGTCCTGGCCTTCCCGGCCTACACACAGCTGGTGCGATCGCTCACCAGCCGCTTCGCCGGCGTGCGAGTTCCGCGAACACCTCCGCGCCGAAGCCGACACCATCCTGACGAGCGCTGCGCCAGGCGGCGTTCTCCGGTGGTCTTCCTCGCGCATCAGGCGGTCGTGACGATGGACGCGATCGTCCGGGCGCTGTGTGCGGCTGCTGCGTGACCAGGCGCCACCTGCTCGCAGTGGGTGACCGCCGAGCGCGCAGTCGTCCCGCGATCCGCCAGCGGCGGTCTGGAGACGCATGTGGCAGGCGCCGGTCGCCGCCGTCGCACCTCGGCGTGATCGTGCCCTGACGCGACCTGACCATCTGGGGCTCGCTGTCGCCGATCCTGCTGCTCTGGGCGCTGTCGCCGCTCGCCGTGCGCACACGTCCGGTCTGCCGCTCACGCACCGGCGTGCGCCGCTGACCCGCAGCAGCGTGCGGTGTCGCGCCGCACGGCGCGCAAGACGTGGCGGTTCTTCGAAGAGATGCGTCGGCGCCGGCCGATCACTGGCTGGTTCCCGACAACTACCAGGAGAATCGCGCCGACGCTCGATCGCGCACCGCACGTCGCCGACCAACATCGGCCTGCAGCTCGCTGGCGACACCTCGGCGTTCGACTTCGGCTATCTGAGCCTCGGTCGGCATCCTCGATCGCCTCGAGCCGACGTTCGACACGCTGCTGCGCATGCCAGCGCTACCGCGGTCATTTCTACAACTGGTACGACACACGGACCCTCGCGCCGCTGCCGCCGGCGTACATCTCGACGGTCGACAGCGGCAATCTCGCCGGCTATCTCCTCACGCTGCGATCCGGCTTGATCGAGCTCGCGGAGGCGCGGCCGCTGATCGATCGTCGGTGCTCGACGGACTCGAGGACCACGTCGATCTGCTCGAAGAGGAGCTCGGCGACGCCACTCGGCGGTGCGGCGGCGCGATGGAGCGCAGCAGCTGCAGGAAGTGCGATCGGCGCTGGCCGAGCGTCCGTCGACCGTCGCCGAGTGGCGGACGCTGCTCCGCGAAGCTCGCCGGCGCCGTCGCCTCGCTCGGCGTGGTGCTCCACGAGCTCGACGATCCGTCGGCATGGACGGAGAAGGACGCGGCGCGACGGATCGGCGCGATCGAGGCGGCCGGCTACTGGCTCGAGCGCGCCGCCGGAGTCGTGGCCGGGCGCGCCAGCGAGGCTCGATCGCCTGACCGGCTGGACCGCGACCGTCGACGTCGGCTCCGTTCCTGAACCGGCGGGCCCGGTGCCGACGCTGCCGCGCTGATCGCCTGGTGCGTGCGGCGCTGATCGGATCGGGGATCGCCGCGACGCCGGTCAGCCTTCGGCGCGCGATCGAGACCGCCCGCGACTATGCCGAAGAGATCGTCGAGCGCGCGGATCGGCTGGCCGAGTTTGTCCGACGATCTCCTGGAAGAGATCGAGTTCGGTTTCCTGATCGAGCGCGGAGCGTCAACTCTTCTCGATCGGGTTCAGCGTCACCGACGGACGCCTCGACAACTCGCACTACGACCTGCTCGCGTCGGAGGCCCGGCTCGCCAGCTTCATGGCGATCGCGACCGGCAAGGTGCCGCAGGAGCACTGGTTCAGGCTCGGACGTCCGCTCACGCCGGCCGGCGGCGCCGCGCGCGCTGCTGTCGTGGAGCGCGCTCGATGTTCGAGTACCTGATGCCGCTGCTCGTCATGCGCACGCTATCGCGGGCACGCTGCTCGACGAGACCTACCACGCGCGTGGTCGAGCGGCAGATCGAGTACGGCGCGCAGCGCGGCGTGCCGTGGGGCATCTCCGAGTCGGCGTACAACGCACGCGACCTCGAGGGCAACTATCAGTACCGCGCGTTCGGCGTGCCCGGCCTCGGCCTGAAGCGCGGCCTCGCCGACGATCTGGTCGTCGCGCCGTACGCGACGCGTCGCTGGCCGCGCCGCTCGAGCCGCGCGAAGTCGTCGCGCAACCTCGAACGCCTCGCGCGCCGGAGGGCTGGCCGGGCCGATACGGCTACTACGAGGCGATCGACTACACGCCGGAACGGCTGCCCGACGGATCGAAGAACGGCGTGCGTCCGTGCTGACCTACATGGCGCACCACCAGGGCATGAGCCTGATCGCGCTCGACAACGCCGCTCAACGGCGCGCCGATGCAGCGACCGCTTTCATGCCGACCCGCGCGTGCAGGCGGCCGAACTGCTGCTCGCAGGAGCGCATCCCGCAGCTGGTGCCGCTCAAGAATCCACCCGATCGAGAGCGCGGATCACGTCCCGACCGTGCGCGGCCTGCTGGCGCCGCCGGTGCGCCGCTACGTGACGCCGCACACGCTCAGCCCGCGTGCGCATCTGCTGTCGAACGGGTCGTACGCCGTGATGGTGACCAACGCGGGCGGCGGCTACAGCCGCCGCCACGATCTCGCGATGACCCGGTGGCGCGAGGACATCACGACCGACGAATGGGGCAGCTTCTGCTACGTCCGCGATCTCGACAGCGGACGCGTCTGGTCGACGACGCATCAGCCGATCGGGCCGCGACGCCGACGAGTACGAGGTGACCTTCGCGCCCGATCGCGCCGTCTTCCGCCGCCTCGACGACGGCGATCGAGATCCGGACCGAAATCGTCGTCTCGCCGGAAGACGACGTCGGAGCTGCGCCGCGTGTCGGTCACCAACCACAGCGACCGCGCCGCGCACGCTCGACGTGACCAGCTACGCCGAGGTCGTGCTGGCGCCGCCGGACGCCGATCTCGCGCATCCGGCGTTCTCAGCAATCTCTTCGTCGAGACCAGAGCGGTGCCGCGAGCGCGACGCGCTGATCTGCGATCGCCGGCCGCGCGCCGGCGGCAACCGCCTGCTACCTCGTTCACGTCCTCAGCGGACGCGGCCGCGCTCGGCGCGCGCGACGCAGTTCGAAACCGATCGCGCGCGCTTCATCGGCCGCGGCCGGACGCTGGCGCGGCCGATCGCGCTGTGCGTCCGATCCGCTGTCGGGCACGACCGGTGCCGGTGCTCGATCCGATCGTCGCGCTCCGGCAGATCGATCCGCCTGCCGCCGGGCGTGACCGCGCGGCTGCGTTCACGACCGGGTTCGCCGACTCCGAAAGCGACGCGCTTCGTCTGATCGACAGTACCACGATCGCCGGGCGGTCGCGCGCGCGCTGGCGCTCGCCGGCACGCACAGCCAGATCGAGCTGCGCCACTTCGGCCTGACCGCCGACGACGTCGATGCGCTTTCAACGGCTCGGCGGGCGGCTGCTCTACGGCGATCCGCGGCTGCGATCCGCCGAGGCCGTCCGCGTCGAACCGCCGCGGACAGCCGGAGCTGTGGAAGCTACGGCATCTCCGGCGATCGTCCGATCCTGCCTCGCGCGAATTTCCGACGTCGCGGAGCTGCCGACTCGTCCGCGATCTGCTCAAGGCGCACGAATACCTGCGCGCCGAAGGGGCTGACGTTCGATCTCGTCGTCCTCAACGAGCACGGCACCGAGTTATCGACAGGATCTGCAGGACGCCATTGCAACAGATGGTCGAGAGCGGTCCGGAGCACGCGCTGGCTCGATCAGCCGGGCGGCGTGTTCCTGCGGCGCGCGGATATCATGCCGCCCGAGGATCAGACGCCTGCTGCGCGCGGCCGCGCGCGCGGTGATGGACGGCGCCACCGGCGGCTCCATCAGCAGCTGTCGACGGCCGCAGTTCCGCATACGAGCCGCCGCCGGCGATCGCAGCGCGCGGACCTGGCGATTGACGTTCGCGGGAGACGAGACGATCGACGCATCCCGCGATCTGGCGACTCGAGCTGTCCAACGGTCTGGGCGGCTTCGCCGACGGCGGACGCGAGCATGTCATCACCGTCAACCAGCGCCGCCGGCGCGATCGCCGCCAGCGCCGTGGTCGAACGTCGTCGCGCATCAGAGCTTTGGATTCGTCGGCCACCGATCTCGGGCCCGGCTGCACCTGGTCGGGGAACAGCCACGACAACCGGCTGACGCCGTGGCGCAACGATCCGGTGAGAGACGAGCCGGGCGAAGCGATCTTCCTCCGCGACGACGACACCGGCAGATCTGGTCGGCGACACCGTTGCCGATGGGCGGCGGACGGCGCTACACGGTGCGGCACGGCCAGGGCTGCAGCGTGTTCGAGCACGCGCGCGAGGGCATCGCGTCGAGCCTGCGGCTGTCGATGCCGCCGGACCAGCCGGTCAAGCTCTTTCACCTCACGCTTCGCAACACGTCGCCGGCGCGACGCAGTCTCTCGGTCACGCTCTACGTGGAGTGGACGCTTGGCGAGCATCGCAGCCGCACGCGGCTGCATCGTCGTCACCAGCCGCGAACCGGCGACCGGCGCGGTGCTGGCGAGCAACGCCTTTCGGGAAGCATTCGGCGATCGCGTCGCGTTCGTGGATCTCGCCATGCGGCCGCGACGCCGGCGTGCGATCGCGAACCGTGCACCGGCGATCGCACCGAGTTCATCGGCCGGAATGGATCGCTCGACTGCCCGGCGGCGATGAGCCGCGACGTCCTCTCCGGACGCGTCGGCGCGGCGCTCGATCCGTGCGGCGCCGTGCAGGTGCAGGTCACCCTCGAACCCGGCCGAGGAACGCGTCCTGATCGGGCAGCTCGGTGAAGCGCGCCGATCCGGCGGCCGTGCGCGAGCTGGTTCAGCGATATCGCGACGTCGGCGTGCGCGGCCGCGGCGGCGGAGGCACGCGCCGCTTCTGGGAACGATCTGCTCGGATCGATCCAGGTGAAGACGCCCGAGCCATCGATGGATCTGATGCTGAACCGGTGGCTGCTCTACTCAGGCGCTCGCGTGCCGCATCTGGGGACGGTCGGCGTTCTATCAGTCGAGCGGCGCGTTCGGCTTCCGCGATCAGCTGCAGGACGTGCTCGCGCTCGTGCTCGTCGCCGCGCCGGAGCTGCTGCGCGAGCAGCTGCTTCGCGCGCCGCGTCGCGGCAGTTCGTCGAGGGCGACGTGCAGCACTGGTGGCACGAGCCGGGCGGCCAGGGCGTGCGCACGCAGCTTCTCGGACGATCGGCTGTGGCTGGTCTTCGCCGCATTGCACTACGTCGCGTCGACCGGCGACGCAGCGGTGCTCGGACGAGGAGGTTCCGTTCCTCGAAGGGCGCCTGCTCAACCCGGACGAGCACGAGGCCTACGAGCGGCCGACCAGTCTCGAACCAGACGCGCGCTCGCTCTACGAGCACTGCGTGCGCGCTGATCGCGATCAGCATGCCGACCGGCGCGCACGGCCCGCCGCTGATGGGGACCGGCGACTGGAACGACGGCATGAGCCCGCGTCGGCGCCGAGCGGACGCGGCGAAGAGCGTGTGGCTCGGCTGGTTCCTGGCGTCGATGCTTCGAACTCGTTCGCGCCGCCGTCGCCGCGAGCCCGCGGCGAGCGACCGATCGCGCGCAGATCTACCGCGGCCACGCCGCGTCGCTGCGTCACGGCGATCGAGGAGGCGTGGGATGGCGACTGGTACCGTCGCGCCTACTTCGACGACGGAACGCCGCTCGGATCGAGCGCGAGAGCCGGGAATGCCGGATCGACTCGATCGCGCAGTCGTGGGCGGTCGATCTGCCGGCGCGCGGCGATCCCGAGCGCGCGCGCCGCGCGCTCGAGATCCGTCGAGCGGCTGCTGGTGCAGCGCGACGACCGCCTGCGTCCCTGCTGCTGACGCCGCCGTTCGACAAGATGACGCTGAGTCCCGGCTACATCCAGGGCTACGTCCCCGGCGTGCGCGAGAACGGCGGTCAGTACACGCACGCCGCGCTGTGGACCGTGCTGGCGTTCGCGACGCTCGGCGACGGCGACCGCGCGGAAGAACTGTTCCGGCTGATCAACCCGATCAACCACGTCGTCGATCGCGGGGATTCAACGCTACCGCGTCGAGCCCTCTACGTCGTCGCGGCCGATGTCTACTCGAACCCGACGCACGCCGGGCCGGGGCGGCTGGACGTGGTACACGGGTCAGCCGGCTGGATGTACCGCGTCGGCATCGAGTCGATCCTCGGTCTGACGCTCGATCGCGGCGTCCTCGCGCGTCGACCCGTGCATCCCGCGCGCGTGGCCGGGATACGAGGCGACGCTGCGCCGCGGCGGCTCGGAATATCACATCGTGGTCGAGAATCCTGACGGCGTGAATCGCGGCGTCACGCGCGTCGAGGTCAATGGCGTCGAGCGGCCGGACCGCCAGATCCCTCGACCCAGGACGCCGTGCGTCGTCCGCGTGCGAGGTCGTGCTGGGCGCTCACGGGGATCGTTCTGGGGGCTGACGCTGATCGTTCTGGGGGCTGACGCTGATCGTTCTGGGGGCTGACGCTGATCGTTCTGGGGCTGACGCCGATCGTTCTGGGGCTGACATGCCCACTGAGGGCCGCGGGACGTTCGAGACGAACCACGCGCAGCCAGAACGATCGGCGAGCCCCCAGAACGAACAGCGAAGCTCCAGCACGATCGGCGAGCCCCAGCACGAACAGCGAAGCTCCAGCACGTTCGGCACTGATACGCTATGCGCCGTTCCGCACACATACGTCTCTTCAACGAGACTGCATGCGGACAGTCCTCGTCGTTGACTACGATCCACGCTGGCCGGAGGCGTTCGAAGAGCTGCGAGCGGCGATCTGGTCCGTCGTGCGCGACATCGCCCTGGCGGTGGAGCACGCCGGCAGCATCGGCGGTGCCAGCCTGCGCGGCCACGCCGGTGATCGACATCAGCGTCGCGGAAACCTGACTGAGGCCGGATTCTCCCGTCGATCGAACGGCGCTGCACCGCCTCGGCTACGCGCATCAGGGCAATCTCGGCATCGATGGCCGAGAAGCGTTCGAGAGCCCGGGCGGCCGGCCGAAACACCATCTCTATGTCTGCCCGTCAGACAGCGTCGCGCTGGCGAATCACCCGCGCTCGTGACTATTGCGGACGCATGCAGAGAGCGACTTCATTCTCGGAATTCTTCGCCGTCGGCTTTCGACGTCGCGCCTCGACGCGATCGAGCGCGCGAATCGCAAGGTCGCGTGAGCGAACACCTGACCTGGGCCCCTGGCTCGCGCCCCGCGCTGACGCTGCTGTTGCTCGTCGCCGACGTGCGACCGACATCAGATGCACCTGCAGTCGGCGCCCGGCGAACGGCATCCGGCATGGCTGCTCGGGCATCTCCTGCTCGCAGATACGTATCTGCTCTGCCTCGACGTGCAGCCGTTGTCCGACGATTTCCGTCTCTATTGCAACGGTATGGGCCGAAGTCCGTGCCCGCGAGCAGCGCAGTGATGACGGCGATCCCGGGATCTGTTGGTCGAAAACCTGGTTCGCACCAACACCTTGCGCCTCGCGAAGATCAGACAGATGACCGACCACGACCTCGCGCAGCCGATGCGTGACGCGTTTCTCCGCTCAGGCTGGCAACCGACAATCGGTCATCACCTCCAGAGCCTGGTCTTTCACGAGGGGATATCACAGCGGCCAGGCTGTCATCGTGGCGCAAGGCGCACGGCTTCGGCGCGGTGCACTGGACTCGGGCCGGCCTCGTCACCGGCAGCGCGCTGACGCGTATTCCGATCGCCGACCCGCTCCTCAGCTCAGGCCGTCCAGAGCGCCGAGCGCGACACACTCCATCAGCGTGTCGCGAATGCGGTAGGCGCGAATGCCGAGGCGCGTTCATCGTGATTCCCAGCCGGTTCGCGAGGTCGCGGCGCCGCTTCGATCTTCTCCCCGGCCCGTGTCGGCGGTAGCATCCACGATCAGATCACGCTGCTCGGGCTTCAGCTTCTGCACGGCAGCGGTCGAGCGATTCGAGGCGCAACTCGTTTGTCATCCGCCGCCTCGTCCGATTCGGCGACACGGATACGGCTCGATTGCGTGGCCGTGAGTCGGCGTGGCTCGTCGAGCGGCATCGTGGCGCCGCTCGCGGCGGATGTCCCTCGAGCAGGACGAACCTCGCCACCACGCAGCAGTAGCGCGCCGGCGGCAACGACTCGCGATCTCGCCGCGCTGCTCCAGCGTCCGGGCCGATCCGGTTGAACGCCTCGTCGGCCAGCTCTGTTCGCCGCCGGACGGCCGCGCCGCTCGAAATGCGACGACCAGGCGGCGGCGGATCTCGACGTAGCAGCAATATTGCAACTGAACGAAGCATAT
>ERZ1370068.9332-contig-8118_pt1 | contig 23118 bp, 29 predicted proteins | sample MGYA00561227_ERZ1370068 | MGnify/ENA primary metagenome ERZ1370068 (study PRJEB38410, sample SAMEA6850437) | metagenome | study: Metagenomic assessment of the ecological functions of the soil: analysis of the soil microbiota associated with the...
TCAGTTACGTATTGCTGGCCAGCAGCTCGGCTGCCAGCAGCGGCTCGAACCAGGAGATCAAGCCGGCCGGCCCGATCACTGCCTGCAGCAGCGCCAGCACTGAGCGCCACTCGTCGCGCTGCACCGGCGTGATCGACAGCCGGTTGCCGCGTGCGCAGCACCGACCATGCTGGCCAGCTCGGGCGCGTCGCGCATCTCGCGCAGCGCCAGCAGGCGCGTCTTGCTGCACAGCTTGCACGTCGACGTGCAGCCAGCGCGGCGCATCGCGGCTTGGACTTGGCGTCGTAGTACTGGCTCTTGCGGGTCGAACTGCGTCGCGTCCGGGTACGCCGCGCTGCAGACCTCGGCCAGCCCGGCGATGCCCGGGCTCGGCGCACGACGAGTGATAGAACAGCACGCCGTCGCCGACGCTGCATCGTCGTCGCGCATGAAGTTGCGCGCCTGGTAGTTGCGCACGCCGGTCCACGGCACGCGTCTGTCGGGCGCGCCGGCGAGGTCGTCGATCGAGCACTCGTCGGGCTCGCTCTTCATCAGCCAGTATTGGGGCATGTGGTCATGCGGCGTGCGCCACGAGGCGTCGGACGAAGGAAGGAAGTGTCCGCCGCGAACCGTGGAGCCGCATTCCTGAACCCAGGGGAGTTCAGGTGGGCGAGGTCAGCCAGGCTTCGGGTTCATCTGACGCGAGACGATCACACCAGCCAAGCGATGTTCCAAGCCCTTGCTCATTGAGCATCGGTTCAAGGAAATTAAAACCTCGCATACGCAGCGGACGGATTCATTCTACGCGCCGGTTCGCGCAACGCAATGCGATGTCGAAGGGCTTCGACGAACGTGAAAGGTCGACGCTTGCGCTGCAATCACAGCAGCCGGCCGTCGTCGCTCAATGCGTGGTCCGATGCGTCGCAGCAGCCGTGTCGAGCTCGCTCGGATCGGCCGCCTCCTGCGTCGAAGGCAGCGGTGCCTCGGCCAGCTGGTAGGCCAGATTCAACGCCGCCAGCACCGCGATGCGTTCGCGCGCCTTGACCTTGCCGGCGTCGCGGATCGCTGCTCATCTCGCGATCGACCATGGCCACCGCCTCCAGCAGTCGCGTTCGCCGCCGTCGGGGCAGGCGAGCACATAACTCTGACCGAGGATGGTGACTCCCCGGAGTTGGCTCATCGTGATGATTCGACGGATTCGTCAGTGTTCGGGCGTGCCATTGCTGGCCGAGCTCGGCCGGCAGCCGCGTCGAGCAGGGCGTCGATGCGCGCTCGCGCCGCCGCCAGGCGCGACTTCAGGTTGTCACGCTCGTTGGTCGACGACGGCAAGCTTCTCTTCGAGTAGGTGCTGGTGCGCTGAGCTCACGTGCCGCAACACGAGGCGCTCGACGCGATCGGCAAGGCTCGTGCAGCTGTCGTGCACCGCGGGGTATCGGCACCGCAACGACTTAGCCGCTGCCCGACGCGCCGGCACTATTGCATTGCAACGTCGTAGGCCGGAGGCGGCTATGCCGCACACACGCCGTGGATCCGCGGCGGCGCGACAGTCCGGCGAACGAGCGGTGGCACACGTAGCGTCCGTGCAGGATCAACCAGTGATGGGCCTCGGTTCGATAGGGATCCGGCACCGCTGCCAACAACTTTTGCTCCACTGCCCTGCTGTGCTGCCTGGCGCCAACCCGGTGCGGTTGGCAACTCGGAACACATGCGTGTCCACTGCCATCGTCGGTTCGCCGAACGCCACGTTGAGCACGACGTTGGCGCGTCTTGCGGTCCGACCCCCGGCAACGCCTCGAGCGGCGTCACGGTCGCGCGGCACCTGGCCGTCGTGGCGAGCCGGAGCAGATGCGGCACGCCTGCGATCAGGTGCTTGGCCTTGGTGCGGACAGGCCGATGCTGCGGGATGGCTCGCACAACGCTGCTTCGCCCATCGCAAACATCGTCTGCGGCGTCGGCGCCAGCGCGAATAACGTGCCGCGTCGTGCGATTGACACTGGCGTCTCGTGGCTTGCGCTGACAGCAGCACTGCGGCCAGCAACTCGAATACTGCTGCAGGAGCAGTTCGCTGGCAGGGTTGGGATTCGCGCGCCGCAGCGTCGCGAACAAGGGAACTGCGATGCGTTCTTCATGCGTCGCCGCGCTCATGACTCGTCGCTTGGCTACGCTAGGTGGCGCGCGCACGCGCCCTCGCCAACGCCAGCTGCGACGACGGCGCGCTTGCGCTTCGAGCGCCGCTGTCGGTGATCCGACTGTGCTGCCTCCGAGGTCGGCGAGTTTCTTCGCTGCCCGCCGGCCATCTCGAGGTCATGCTCGCGCTGCTCACGCGCCACGCGCACCTTGTGCTGGTCATGCAGCGCGCACGGGCCTGTCGCAGCCATGCAGAGCTCCAGGCCTGCCACCCAACGGCGGGTGACGTCACATCGACCATTGCAATGCAGTCCACCGGACACACCGGTATGCAGAGTTGCACCCGGTGCACAAGGCGTCGATCACTGTGTGCATGCGCCTGGCGGCGCCCACGATGCAATCGACCGGGCAGCGCCTTTGATGCACAGCGTGCAGCCGATGCACCATTGCTCGTCGATCAGCGGCAAGCTGGCGCGGACCCTCGACACCGCATTCGCGAATCCAGCGGCAACGCCTCGCGGCCAGTCAACGCGGACAGGCGATGAATGCCTGCTCGCCGCCGGGTGGGCAGCGATTGATCTCAGCTGCTTGTCGAACGCGATTGCTTCGGCGTAGCCCCGACAATCGGGATAACCCGCAGCGCGTGCATTGGGTTTGCGGCAGCGCGTCTTCGATGCGCCGCGGCCAGGCGGGTTTGGCCGCAGGAGCCGCCACGGGCGTGCTACTTGCGCCTTGTCGCCGGCGCGCAGTCGCGTTGCGGCCGCTGCTTGGCCGCCGGGGCGGTGGCTGGCTCGGCGGCCGCGCCGCGGCTATGGCGCTGCGATGAACTGCTGGACCTGGGATACACCTGCTCGCGCCAGCGCCGGCCGCGAGAAGATGCCGTAGTGGCCCGCACCGATCGGCGTCGTAGTGGGACTTGGCGCGACTTCGGGATGCCGGTGCACAGGTCGTGCGCGGCGCGCGGTCTGGCCGGCGCCGGAGATGTCGTCGAGCTCGCCCTCGATCGTCAGCAGCGCGCTGCGTCGTGATGTCCTGCGGGCGCACCAGCTCGCCGCCGACGTCCCAGGTGCCGTTGACCAGCGCGAACTCCTGGAACACGGTCTTGATGGTGTCGAGGTAGTACTCGGCCGGCATGTCGAGCACGGCGTTGTACTCGTCGTAGAAGCTGGCGGTGCGCGTCGGCGCTGTCGTCGTCGCCGCGCACCAGGTCGATGAAGTAGTCGTAGTGCGAGCTCATGTGGCGGTCGGGGTTCATCGCCACGAAGCCGGTGTGCTGCAGGAAGCCCGGGTAGACGCGGCGCCCGTGCGCCGGGATAGTTGGTGCGGCACGCGGTAGATCACGTTGTTCTCGAACCACTCGTAGCTCTTGTTCATCGCCAGGTTGTTGCACCGCGGTGGGCGACTTGCGGGCGTCGATCGGGCCGCCCATCATCGTCATGGGCGCGGCGGCGTCAGCTCGCCGCGCGCTGGCCATCAGCGACACCGCGGCCAGCACCGGCACGGTGGGCTGGCACACCGAGATCACGTTGCACGTTCGTGGCCGATCGTGGCGGATGAACTCCTGCACGTAGTGCGACGTAGTCGTCGAGGTGGAACGGGCCGTCGCTCGGCGGCACCATGCGCGCGTCGGTCCAGTCGGTGATGTAGACCTTGTGGTCGCGCAGCAGCATCTTGCACCGTGTCGCGCAGCAGCGTTGCGTGGTGGCCCGACAGCGGCGCCACCACCAGCACGGTGGGCTGCTCCTTCATGCGCTCGCAGCACCTGCGCGTCGTCGGTGAAGCGCTTGAAGCGCAGCAGGCGGCAGAACGGCTTTCCGAGCGCCACCTGCTCCTGCACCGCGACCTCGACGCCGTCGACACGTGATGCTGGCTGGATGTCGAACTGCGGCTTCTCGTACTCCTTGGCCAGCCGGTGCATCAGGTCGAAGCTCGGCCGCCAGGCGCTGCGCCATCGGCATGTGCGTGAACGGCGACAGCGGGTGGCTGTACAGCTTGGACGACGCGCTGGCGAACTCGGCGAACGGCGACATCAGCGCGCGTTGCGATTTCATAGAGCTGATACAGCATGAACGGGCGAGCTCCGGACTAGTTGATGTCGTCAGGCCGGCCTCCCGTCAGAGTGAGGCCGGCGTTGACGGCTTGCCGACGCATCAAATGATGCGCCGCAGCAGGAGCGGATGCTACCCGAGCCCAGCCGCCCGCAGCCCCACCACACTGCGGCTAGTTGTACCAGGCGCCCAGAACGTGGAGTTCGTCGGTGCGCGGACGCTGCAGCGCGCCTACGTCACGCGCGCGATGGCTTGCGCCACGTGCGCGAGATTGCCCTCGTTGAGTGCCGCCACGCAAATGCGCCCCGAGTCGACGCCGTAGACGCTGAACTCACTGCGCAGGCGGCGCATCTGATCAACCGACAGACCGCTGTAGCTGAACATGCCTTGCTGCTCGGCAATGAAAGCACATGTCCTGTCGTCACGCCGGCTGCGCTGCAGTTTGGCGATCAGTAGCGTCGCGCATGATGCGGATGCGGCTGCGCATCTGCGCCAACTCTTCGTGCCAGAGCGTCGCGCAGGGCGGATCGGCCAGCACAGCCGCGACCGCCTGGGCGCCGTGCGTGGGCGGGTTGGAATAGTTGGCACGGATCATCACCTTCAGCTGCGACAGCACGCGTTGTGCCTCTCGAGGCTGCTCGCAAACCACAGCACAAAGCACCGACCCGCTCGCCGTAGAGCGAGAATTCTTCGAGAACGAGGTGGCAACCAGGACACGCCGAGCCCGGCGTCGACGAACAAGCGCAGCGCCGCCGCCGTCTTCGTCCAGCCCGAATCCGAAGCCCTTGGTAGCGCCATGTCGAGCAGGGGCACCAAGCCCGCACGCGCGCGCGGCCGAGGCCACCATGGGCGCCACTGCTCAAGCGTGAGGTCGCAGCCGGTCGGGTTGTGGCAGCAGGCATGCAGCACAACCACGGTGCCGGCGCGGCCGCGGCGTTGAGCGCGGTCAGCATGGCGTCGAAGCTGACGCCGCTGTGATGGCGGGTCATAGTACGGATAGGTCGCGACCTCGAAGCCGGCTTGCGTGAACAGCGCACGGTGGTTCTCCCAGCTCGGGTCGCTGATCAGCACTTGCGCGCCGGGGTCGCAGGCGCTTCAGGAAATCGGCCGCCACTTCGAGCGCGCCGGTGCCGCCCGAGGCGCCTGCACGGTGGCGACGCGTTGCTCGGCCTTGACGGCGGCGCGACGGCGCCGAACGCCAGGCGTCTGCGCCGCTTTGTCGTAGTCGGCGATGCCGTCGATGGGCAGGTAGCCGCGCGCGCTTGGGGCGCTGCACCATCGCTCGCTTCGGCCTCGCGGCGACGCATTTCAGCAGCGGCAGCTTGCCGTTCTCGTCGTAGTAGACGCCCACGCCGAGGTTCACCTTGTCGTGGGTTGAGGTCAGCGACATGAATTGCTCGGTTGAGGCCGAGGATGGGGTCGCGCGGGGCCAGCTCGACGGATGAAAAGAGTCATGAAGACTTCGGGCGAGGAATCGTTTGGCCAGCGTCGGACCCACGCCCGTTCGCCAGCTGAGTTAGCTGATCAGATTGAGCTGGGCGACGAGCGTGCACAGCCGGTGGTTGATTCTATTCGTTGACTATGAACGACGTCCGTTCAGTCACCCGTGGCCGAAGTACCCGACCCGCCGACCGGCAGGTGAAGGGCGACTTCGTGGAGCTTTCCCGGACTCGCCGTTCCAACTGTTCCAGCCTTATGCGCCTGCCGGTGACCAGCCGACAGGCCATCGACGCAGCTCAGTCGAGGGCGTCGCACGACGGCCTGAGCTACCAGACGCTGCTGGGCGTCACCGGCTCGGGCAAGACCTTCACGATGGCCAACGTGATCGCTCAGCTCGGGCGGCCGGCGATCGTGTTCGCGCCGAACAAGACGCTGGCGGCGCAGCTGTACAGCGAGTTCCGCGAGTTCTTCCCGAAGAACGCGGTGGAGTACTTCGTCAGCTACTACGACTACTACCAGCCCGAAGCCTACGTGCCGCAGCGCGACACTGTTCATCGAGAAGGACAGCTCGATCAACGAGCACATCGAGCAGATGCGGCTGTCGGCCACCAAGAGCCTGCTGGAGCGGCGCGACGTGGTGATCGTGGCCACCGTCGAGCGCGATCTACGGCATCGGCAACCCGAGCGACTATCACCAGATGGTGATGACCATGCGCGCGGGCGACAAGATGGGCCAGCGCGACGTGATCGCGCAGCTTGATCCGCATGCAGTACAGCCGCAACGAGATCGGACTTCTCGCGCGGCACGTTCCGCGTGCGCGGCGACACGATCGACGTGTTCCCGGCCGAGCACTAGCGAGCTGGCCATCCGCATCGAGCTGTTCGACGACGAGGTCGAGTCGCTGCACGCTGCTCGACCCGCTCACCGGCCAGCATCCGCCAGAAGATCCCGCGCTTCACCGTCTATCCGTCGAGCCACTACGTGACGCCGCGCGACCGGGTGGTGGCGGCCATCGAGACCATCAAGGTGGAGTTGCGCAAGCCGGCTCGACGAGTTCGTCAAGGCGGGCAAGCTGGTCGAGGCTCAGCGCTCGAGCAGCGCACGCGCTTCGACCTCGAGATGCTGCAGGAGGTGGGCCACTGCAAGGGCATCGAGAACTACACCCGCCACCTCTCGGGTGCGCGCGCCGGGCGAGCCGCCGCCGACGCTGGTGGACTATCTGCCCAGCGACGCGCTGATGTTTCTCGACGAGAGCCACGTGCTGATCGGCCAGTTCGGCGGCATGTATCAACGGCGACCGGTGCGCGCAAGACGACCCTGGTCGAGTACGGCTTCAGCCTGCCCAGCGCGCTGGACAACCGGCCGCTGAAGTTCGAGGAGTTCGAGACGCAAGATGCGCCAGGCGGTCTTCGTCTCGGCGACGCCAGCCGACTACGAGCAGACAGCACGCCGGGCAGGTGGTCGAGCAGCTCGTGCGGCCCACCGGCCTGATCGACCCGGTGGTCGAGGTGCGGCCGGCGGCCACGCAGGTCGACGACGTGCTGCAGGAGATCCGCGAGCGCGAGCGAGGTCAGCGAGCGCGTGCTGATCACCACGCTGACCAAGCGCATGGCCGAGCAGCTGACCGACTACCTGGCCGACAACGGCGTCAAGGTGCGCTACCTGCACAGCGACATCGACACGGTCGAGCGGGTCGGAGATCATCCGCGACCTGCGGCTGGGCGTGTTCGACGTGCTGGTCGGCATCAACCTGCTGCGCGAGGGCCTCGACATGCCCGAGGTGTCGCTGGTGGCGATCCTCGACGCCGACAAGGAGGGCTTCCTGCGCGCCGAGCGCAGCGCTGATCCAGACGATCGGCCGCGCCGCGCGCCACCTCAACGGCCGCGCGATCCTCTACGCCGACCGGATGACCGATTCGATGCAGCGCGCGATCGACGAGACCGATCGCCGCCGCGCCAAGCAGGTCGCCCACAACCTGGCGCGAAGGCATCACGCCGCGCAGCATCACCAAGCAGGTGCGCGACATGATCGACGGCGTCGTCTCCGACAAGACGGCAAGGACGAGCTGCAGGCGGCGCAGGAGGCTGCGGCCGAGGTCGAGGCGATGAGCGAGAAGGACCTCGGCAAGCGCATCAAGCATCTCGGAAAGCAGATGCTCGAGCACGCGCGCAACCTCGAGTTCGAGACAGGCCGCGCGGGTGCGCGACCAGCTGGCAGCTTGCTGCGCGAGCAGGCCATTCGGCGCGCCACGGCCGAGGGCAACGTCATTCCGATCGTCACTGAGCGGGCAGGCATGAACCGACGACTTGCATCGATCCGGTGCATCTGATGGTCTGCATGGGCAACATCTGCCGCTCGCCGACAGCCGAGGGCGTGCTGCGCTCAAGCTGCGCTGGCGTAGGACTGCAACGACCAGATCGAGGTGGACTCCGGCCGGCACCGCGTGGACTGTCACGCCGGTTCGCCACCGGACCACGTCGCACAGTGCGGCTTGCAGCCGCGGTTACGACCTGCTGCGGACCAGCGTGCACGTCAACTGCGTCGACCGAGCCGACTTCGAGCGCTTTGACCGATCCTGGTGGCGATGGACCGCGACAGTTGATCGAATGGCTCGAGGTGTGTCCAGGCCCCGGTCACCGAATCCGGCTGTTGACGGCCTGCTCAGCCACGCGGCGGCGTGGCATCGAGCGTGCCAGACCCCTACCACGGGCGCGCCGGCGGGCTTCGAGCAGGTGCTCGATCTGATCGAGGACGCCTGCGATCGGCCTCTGGCTGAGGATCTGCAGGGCCAGCGACCTGCGCGCCGGCGCGGACTGAGCGCCCCAATGGCTCGACCGAAAATAGTCGGCCTCCGCTATACTTGACCAAAGCGCTCGGATGAGTCCGAGGGTTAACTCGGCCGTATCGCGGGTGACGCACCGTCTGATCCTTTTGCACGGCGGGTGCCGACTTCCCACAGGAGAATTCCATGCGATCTGACCACCAAAGGGCCGTTTCGCCGTCACCGCGATGATCGATCTGGCGTCTGCGCGAGCACCACACGGGCCGGTGGCCCTGGCCGCGATCAGCCAGCGCCAGCAGATTTCGCTGTCCTACCTCGAGCAGCTGTTCGGCAAGCTGCGCCGCGCACGAGCTGGTCGAAAGCACCCGCGGCCCGGGCGGCGGTTACTCGCTGGGCCGCAAGGCCGAGGAGATCACTGTCGCCGACATCATCGTCGCGGTCGACGAGCCGATCGACGCCACCGGGTGCGGCGGCAAGGAAAACTGCATGGGCGACGACACCGGCCGCTGCATGACGCACGACCTGTGGGCCAGCCTGAACGCCAAGATGATCGAGTACCTCGACTCCGATCACGCTTGCGCAAGCTGGTCGACGACCAGCTCGCCAAGGGCGTGTCGATCGAGGAGCAGCCGGTCAAGCGTGCGATCTCCAGCCAGCCCGTGGTCAAGCCGATCAAGGTCAACGGCGCCGAACTCGGTGTTCGCCTTGGGCAACGCGCTTTCGAAGTAAGCAGCGGCCTATTCGGTCTCGCCAGCGAGCCAAAGCGCCTGCAGCCAGCACCATGGACATGACCCCGCACTTTCCGATCTACATGGACTACGGCGCGACGACGCCGGTCGACCCGCGCGTCGTCGACGCGATGATTCCCTGGCTGCGCGAGCACTTCGGCAACCCGGCGTCGCGCAGCCACGCCTGGGGCTGGGAAGCAGAAGAGGCGGTCGAGAAGGCGCGCGAGCAGGTGGCCGAGCTGATCGGCGCCGACCCGCGCGAGATCGTCTGGACCTCCGGCGCGACCGAGTCCAACAACCTGGCGCATCAAGGGCGCGGCGCACTTCTACAAGACGCAAGCGGCAAGCACCTGATCACCGTGAAGACCGAGCACAAGGCGGTGCTCGACACGATGCGCGAGCTCGAGCGCCAGGGCTTCGAGGTGACCTACCTCGACGTGCAGGAAGACGGCCTGCTCGACCTCGAGACGCTTCAAGGCGGCGCTGCGCCCCGACACCATCCTGGCCTCGGTGATGTTCGTGAACAACGAGATCGGCGTGATCCAGGACATCCCGGCGATCGGCGCGATCTGCCGCGAGCGCGGCATCATCTTCCACGTCGACGCCGCCCAGGCGACCGGCAAGGTCGACGATCGACCTGGCGAAGCTGCCGGTCGACCTGATGAGCCTGGCCTCGCACAAGACCTACGGCCCCAAGGGCATCGGCGCGCTGTACGTGCGCCGCAAGCCGCGCGTGCGCATCGAGGCGCAGATGCATGGCGGCGGCCACGAGCGCGGCATGCGCTCGGGCACGCTGCCGACGCACCAGATCGTCGGCATGGGCGAGGCCTTCCGCATCGCCCGCGACGAGATGGGCACCGAGAGCGAGCGCATCCGCATGCTGCAGCAGCGCGCTGATCGACGGCCTGTCAGGACATCGAGCAGGTCGTTCATCAACGGCCACCTCGAGCGCCGCGTGCCGCACAACGTCAACACGTCGTTCAACTTCGTCGAGGGCGAGTCGCTGATCATGGGCATCAAGGGCATCGCGGTGTCGTCGGGCTCGGCCTGCACCTCGGCGAGCCTGGAGCCCAGCTACGTGCTGCGCGCGCTCGGCCGCAGCGACGAACTGGCGCATTCGAGCCTGCGCATGACGATCGGCCGCTTCACGACCGAGGAAGAGATCGACTACGCGGTGGCACGTCCTGAAGGACCGCGTCGGCCAAGCTGCGCGAGCTGTCTCCGCTGTGGGAGATGTACCAGGACGGCGTGGACATCAGTACGATCCAGTGGACCGCACACTGATGACAGATGAATTCGGAGTACTGACATGGCATACAGCGACAAGGTCATCGACCACTACGAGAACCCGCGCAACGTCGGCTCCTTCGACAAGGGCGACGACACGGTCGGCACCGGCATGGTCGGGCGCGCCCGCCTGCGGCGACGTGATGAAGCTGCAGATCAAGGTCAACCCGAGACCGGGCGTGATCGAGGACGCGCGCTTCAAGACCTACGGCTGCGGCTCGGCGATCGCGTCGAGTTCGCTGGTCACCGAGTGGGTCAAGGGCAAGACGCTCGACCAGGCGCGTGACGATCAAGAACACGCAGATCGCCGAGGAGCTGGCGCTGCCGCCGGTGAAGATCCACTGCTCGATCCTGGCCGAGGACGCCATCAAGGCGGCGGTGAGCGACTACAAGGCCGACATGGCGAGGCGCGAGCCAGAAGGCGAACTGAAGGCCATGGCAGTCACTCTGACCGAAGCCGCCGCGCGCCACGTCACGCGCTACATCAGCCAAACGCGGCAAGGGCGTGGGCGTGCGCCTGGGCGTCAAGACCACCGGCTGCTCGGGCATGGCCTACAAGCTCGAGTACGCGGACGACGTGGCCCCGGAGGACCATCGTGTTCGAGGGCCACGGCGTCAAGGTGCTGGTCGATCCGAAGAGCCTGCCCTACATCGACGGCACGCAGCTCGACTTCGTGCGCGAAGGCCTGAACGAAGGCTTCAAGTTCCACAACCCGAACGAGAAGGACCGCTGCGGTTGCGGCGAGTCTTTTCCGAGTCTGACGGCCGTCCGCCCGGTCGCAGCGCGGCTGCCGCGCGCCGCCGTGCCAGCGTTGCTCGTTATGTCACCCGCGCACTTCGTCATTTGCCCAAGTGAGTGGCCCGATCGACACGATCGCTGCTCCTCGGCGCCTGAGGCGCAGGGCGGAAAACGTGTCGTCACGGACATTCCGGAAGGCCCTGGCAGGTGGCATGACGCTCGACCAAGACGATTTCGCGCTGCTCGGCATTGCCGCGCCGGTTCGAACTCGATGCCGCCACGCTCGGCGCGCGATGGCGCGTGCTGCAGGCGCGCGTGCACCCGACCGCTTTGCCGCCGAAGGCGCCGCCGCGCAGCGCGTGGCGATGCAATGGGCGGTGCGCGTCAACGAGGCGCTATCGGCGGCCTGAAGGATCCGCTGACGCGCGCCACCTACCTGTGCGAACTTGCGCGGCGCACCGATCGCTGCCGAGGCACGACAGCGCGCCGGTGCCGCAAGAGGCTGCTGATGCAGCAGATGGAATGGCGCGAGGCGCTGGACGAGGCGCCTTCTGCCGACGGCGATCAAGGCCTTGGACGGCGAGTCGCGGCGCGATCAGCCGTTCACGACGCGCGTGGGCAGCGATCTCGATGACTCGCCACGACGCTCGACAGCGCTGCCCAAGCTGCGCGAGTGGATGTTCCTGGCGCGCCTGCCGACTGAGCAGCGGCTCCGCAGGCGAGCCTGACGCTCTGCGCGGGTCGAGGCTGCGATCGGCCTCAGGCGCTGGGCAGTGACGCGATGGCACTGCTGCAGACTGTCGGAACCCGGCCAGCGCCCGATCCGCACCAGCGCCGCATCGCGGTCGGCATCGACTTCGGCACCACGCATTCGCTGGTGGCCGCGGTGCGCCACGGTCGTGCGCCGAGTGCCTGCCCGACGATCAGGGCCGCGAGTGCTCCTGCCGTCGGCCGTGCGCTACCTCGCGCGCGACGGGCGCTGCGATCGGCGCGGCGCCCTGGCGGATGCAGGCGCGTCGACCCTGAGCAACACCGATCGTCTCGGTCAAGCGGCTGATGGGACGCGCGGCTCGCCGACATCGCCGGACGCGAGACGCTGCCGTACCGACTTCGTCGACTGCGCCGGGCATGGTGCAGGTGCGCACGACCGCAAGGCCTCAAGTCGCCGGTCGAGGTGTCGGCCGAGATCCTGGCCACCCTGCGGCAACGCGCCGAGGACATCGTTCGACGACGACCTGTTCGGCGCGGTGATCACCGTGCCGGCGTACTTCGACGATGCGCAGCGCCAGGCCACCAAGGACGCGGCCGAGCTCGCCGGGCTGAACGTGCTGCGCCTGATCAACGAGCCGACCGCCGCGGCGCTGGCCTACGGGCTGGACAACGGCAGCGAGGGCCTGTACGCCGATCTACGACCTCGGCGGCGGCACCTTCGACGTCTCGCTGCTGCGCCTGACGCGCGGCGTGTTCGAGGTGGTCGCCACCGGTGGCGACTCGCGCGCTCGGCGGCGACGACTTCGATCGCGCTGCTCGCCGACTGGGCGCTGGCGCACGCGCGGGCGTGAGCAGCCGACACGCCGCGCGACAAGCGCGCGGTGCTGGTCGCCGCCCGCGCGGCCAAGGAGGCGCTGACCGACGCGACGCGCGAGCCTGCGCTCGAGTGCCAGCTCGGCGGCGGCTGCTCGCGTGGCGATGTCACCGCGAGGCAGTTCGACGCCGCGACCGGCCGCTGGTCGACCGCACGATCGCCGTCGTGCGCAAGGTCGCTGCGCGATGCCAAGGTCGACATGGCCGAGGTGCAGGGCGTGCGTCATGGTGGGCGGCTCGACTCGCATGCCGGCAGGTGCGCGCGGCGGTCGGCGAGCTCTTCGGCCGCCCGCCGCTGATCGACCTCGAACCCGGACGAAGTGGTCGCGCTCGGCGCCGCGCGATCCAGGCCAACGCGCTGGCGGGCAACTCGCGCCGAGGGCGAGCTGCTGCTGCTCGACGTGATCCCGCTCTCGCTCGGGCATCGAGACCATGGGCGGCCTGGTGGAGCGCATCATCGCGCGCAACAGCACCATCCCGACGGCCAGGGCGCAGGACTTCACCACCTTCAAGGATGGCCAGACGGCGATGGCCATCCACGTGGTGCAAGGCGAGCGCGAGCTGGTGGCCGACTGCCGCTCGCTGGCGCGCTTCGAGCTGCGCGGCATTCCGCCGATGGCTGCGGGCGCGGCGCGCATCCGCGTGACGCTTCCAGGTCGATGCCGACGGCCTGCTTCAGCGTCAGCGCGCGCGAGCAACGGCGTCGGGCGTCGAGGCCGCGGTCACGCGTCAAGCCCAGCTATGGCCTGTCCGACGACGACAGATCGCGCGCATGCTGCAGCGAGAGCTTCGCGCACCGCCGAGCACGACATGCGGCACGCGCGCTGCGCGAGGCGCGGGTCGATGCCGAGCGCATTGCTGCTGGCCACGCAGTCGGCGCTGGCGGCCGACGGCGATCTGCTGGACGCCGACGGAGCGTCGTGCGATCGAGCGCGCTGCGGCGCTCGAGCTGCAGCGCGATGGCCAGGCGACGACCATGGCAGCGATCGATGCGGCGCGTCGAGGCGCTGGCCGACAGCACCGAGGGCTTCGCCGCGCGAGCGCATGAATCGCGGCATCCGCGCGGCGCTCGCCGGCCGCACGCGTCGAAGAGGTCTGAATCATGCCGATCATCAGGATCCTGCCGCACCCGAGTACTGCCCCGCAGGGCGACGAGCATGCAGGCGCCTGCCGGCACGTCGATCTGCGAGGCCCTGCTCGAGCACGACATCGACATCGAGCACGCCTGCGAGATGAGCTGCGCCTGCACCACCTGCCACGTGGTGGTGCGCGAAGGCTTCGAGTCGCTCGGCGAGATGGACGAGAGCGAGGAAGACCTGCTCGACCGCGCCTGGGGCCTGGAGCCGACCTCGCGCCTGTCCTGTCAGGCCATCCTGTCGCAATCGCGACGTGACGATCGAGATCCCGAAGTACTCGATCAACCACGCCAAGGAAAAGCACTGACGCGTGGCGCCACAACGAGCAAGGCCCGCTGCAACGGGCGCTGGCTCAGTCGATCCGCGGAACGCGGTGCAGAGCCGGTGCGTTGCGTTCTCGCCGTGCCACGCGCGTCGACGCAACCAGCCGCCCAAAGGTCCGAGGAGCCCCTGCGCCTCTTCGTGATCACGCTCGCGCCCCAACAGTCCCCGCGTCGGAGAGCATCTGCGCAGAAAACACCTGGCACTTCCAGCTTGGTGGCGCCGCTGACTGACGCACAACTGCTGTGCGGTCACGAAGCGCGATGCGACATGTCGCTGAGCATCCGGCGGATAGGCGACCCGCTGGTACGGCGCCTGTAATCTCGGCCATGCTGTGAGCTTGAACTCTTTCATGGTCCCAACGGTGTGTGCAGTTTGGAAAATCCGCCATGCAATCCAGCGGAGAAGCGCAGCCAAGAGTAATAACCGCGTGATAGCCGCTCAACAAGCGCTGCGACTCGCATGTCCGGGTATGTCCCCATGGCGATCTGTGACGTATTTCTGCCTTAGTGCGGCCAGCCATGCCGAAAGATACGGGTGGTAACAGGCCGCTCCGAGATGAATGTCCTCGGCATCAGATCGTCGTGCGACGGGGCCGGCGTGAGCGCTGGTGAGCTGCGCAGGCGGCCGGTACCGCCTGCATTCGCGGCACGCGCCGGCACAGCCAGGCGCAGATGCATCGTGCCTACGGCGGCGTGGGTGCCCGAGCTGGCGTCTCGCGACCGCCCGTGCGCCGTGTAGCCGCCGCTGGTGCAAGCGGGTGCTCGCGCAAGCGCGACTGCGCGCTGGGCGAGGTGGGCGACGTCATCGCCTACGCGCGAGGGCGCCACCGCCGGCGCGCTGTTGAGTGGGTGCCGCCTGCGCCAATGCGATGGCCGCCGCGCTGGGCAAGCCCTGCCTGGCCTGTGTGCATCACCTCGAAGCGGCACCTGTTGTCGCCGTTCTTGTCGATCGACCCTCCCCAGTTTCCGTTCCTTCGATGGCGTTGCTCGTCTCGGGCGGGCACACGCAGCTGATGCACGTGCGGGAGGTCGGGCGCTATCGGCTGCTCGGCGAGACGGTCGATGACGCCGCGGGCGAGGCCTTTCGACAGCGGCCATGACTGCTGGCGGCCTCGGCTATCCCGGCGGTCCGGCGTTGGCCGCGCTCGCCGGGCTGGGCCGCGCCGACGACGTTTTGCATTGCCGCGCCCGCTGCTGAACAGCGGCGATCTGGATTTCCTTTCGTTCGCCGGGCTCAAGACGCGCCGTCTGGCTGCAGTCACCGCAAGCTTGGGGCCAGAGCCGACCGCCGCTCAGCGCGCCGGACCTTGCCGCCTCGACCCAGGCTGCGATCGTCGACGTGCTGGTGCACAAATCGGTGCGCGCGTCGCGTGACACTGCGGCTGCGATCGACTCGTCGTGGCCGGCAGGCGTCGGCGCCAACGCGCTGCTGAGGGAGCGCCTGGACGCGCTGGCGCGGCAACGGCGCTGCCGGGTGCACTACCCGGAAGCGGCGCTGTGCACCGACAACGGCGCTGGCGATCGCGCTGGCCGCGGCGATGCGCTTGCAACGCGGCGCAGGTGGCAATCGCGCGACTACGCGTTCGACGTGGCGCCGCGCTGGCCGCTGCGACCAGCTGGCGGCGCCCGGCGGGCCGGCCGAAAATCGGTTGATCGCGATCTGCGTGGCGCTCGCGCTGCGGCGCTTGGCCAACTCGAGCGTCAGGACGCCGTTGTCCGAGCCGGCCGCTGTCGAGCGCTCTTGATCGGGGAGCTCGACTCGGCAGCACTGAGGCTGCGCGCATAGCTCGATGCGGCGCGTTCGCGCACCAGCACGCGGTCGCCCTCCTTGCGCTCGTCGGTCTTGCGACGTGCGCTTGAATTCGTGCGCAGCGGCCTTCGATCGACACTGCGGCGTCGTCCCTTGGCCACGCCCGGCAGGTCCAGCGTGACTGTGTATGCTTGGTCAGGACTCGGCAGCGTCCAGCGCCGGGCTGCGCGGCACGGCGCGGCTGGTGTCGACGTCGCTGCGGCAACAGAACGGTCGGACGACTCCGTCGAACAGGAAGTTGCGCGACCCAATCGGGTGTGCGTGTCATCAGAACTTGACGTACATGGCGTGGACCTCTGCCGACTGTCGGGCGTACCTGCGACGAGGCCAATTGCTCGTGGCGTCGCGGCCCATGCACTCGACTGGAAGCGGGATGAGAAATTTCAAGAGCTGCGACGGCGCCTTGTCGTGTGCAATGGATTGCGAATGCGCATGCCCGCGTGGAGGCTCGCATGCGTGAAACCGTGGTCGCGATGCAGAGCTCGCGCATTCGCGAGGTGGCCAACGCCGCGCTGAAGAACCCGGACGTGCTCGCCTTCTGGTTCGGCGAGAGCGACGAGGTCACGCCCCTGGCCGTGCGCGAGGCGGCGGCGCGCTCGCTGGAGCGCGGCGAGACCTTCTATGGCCACAACCTGGGCCTGCCCGAACTGCGCGACGCGCCTGGCGCGCTACATGACCGGCTTCCACGGCGCGATCGGCGCCGAGCGCATCGCCGTCACGTAGCTCCGGTGTCAACGCGCTGATGCTGGCCACGCAGCTTGCTCGCTGGCGCTGGCGACGAGGTGGTGGCAGTGGTGCCGGTGTGGCCCAACCTGACGGCCAGCAGCCGCACGATGATGGGCGCGCGCGGTCAGGCGCGTCGCATTGGCTCCCAACGCGGCCGGCGCGTGGCGGCTCGACGTGCAATCGCTGATCGACGGCGATCACGCCGCAGACCAAGGTGCGTGCTGGTCAACTCGCCGAACAACCCGACCGGTTGGACGCTTGACGCGCGACGAGCAGCAGGCCTTGCTCGACGCACTGCCGCCGCACCGGCACCTGGATCGTGGCCGACGAGGTGTACGAGCGCATGTGGTTCGGCGCCGGCGCGTCTGCGCGCCGAGCTTCCTCGACGTCGCAACGACCGGACGATCGCCTGATCGTCGTGCACAGCTTCTCCAAGAGCTTCCTGATGACCGGCTGGCGCCTGGGCTGGATGGTGGTGCCCGACGGCGTGGTCGCGCAGATCGGCAAGCTGATCGAATTCAACACCTCGTGCGCGCCGGAGTTCGTGCAGCACGGCGGCCTGGCCGCGCTCGCGACATGGGCGACTCCTTCGTCGCACGGCCTGGTGCAGCGGCTGCAGGCCTGCCGCGACCTGCTGCTCGCGCAGTTGCGACAGCTGCCGGGCGTCACCGTGGCCGCGCCCGAACGGCGGCCTGTATGCGTTCCTGCAAGATCGAAGGGCAGGGCGATTCGCTGGCCCTGGCCAAGCGCCTGGTCGCCGAGCAGGGCCTCGGCCTGGCGCCGGGCATCGCCTTCGGGCCAGAGGGCGAGGGCTGGCTGCGCTGGTGCTTTGCCTCGCGCGAGCCCGAGCGCCTGACGCCGGGGCGTGGCCACGGCTGGCGCGAGGCGCTCGGGCTATAATCGCCGGTCGTTTTGTCGGGGTCGCCGTTACCCAAGCGGCAGAACGACGGCACGGCGCGGGTCGGTTTCACCTGCGGCCGCAAGTGGCAACTGAAACCGCTGGCTGCGGCCATGCTGGCCGGCGCGGTTTCACGCATTCGAGGAAATCGTTCATGTCGATGGCCGTCAGCCAGAAAGGCCGAGATCGTCAAGTCCAACGCGCGCGGCGCCAAGGACACCGGCTCCCCCGAAGTTCAGGTGGCGTTGCTCACCGCACGCATCAACGAACTGACGCCGCACTTCAAGACGCATCTGAAAGACCACCACGGTCGCCGCGGCTTGCTCAGGATGGTGAGCCGGCGTCGCAAGCTGCTGGACTACCTGAAGAACAACGACGCCGAACGCTATTCGGCGCTGATCCACAAGCTCGGCCTGCGCAAATAGGCCAGCCGTTCGTTCTGGCAACCCGCCATCCCGATTGCGGCGGCGGGCGCCGATCCCGGAGCGAGGCACCCATCGTGGCGCTGCTGTGTCATTCCAACGAGGCTCGATTGGCGAGCCGCGCTGGAATGGCATCGCGCCGTCGTGTCCGATCGCTCCCGGTTTGCATGCCGCCGCACCGTGCATGCGTGTGGGCGCGCCCTTGATGAAGCCGGCGCGCCGATCACAACTGGAGCCAATTCAATGAGCATGTTCAACAAGGTCACGCAAGACCTTCCAATGGGGACAACACCGCGTGACGCTGGAGACCGGCGAGGTCGCTCGCCAGTCGGCGGGCGCGGTGATCGTCACCATCGACGACACGGTGGTCCTGGCCACGGTGGTGGCGGCCAAGAGCGCCAAGCCCGGGCAGGACTTCTTCCCGCTGACGGTCGACTACATCGAGAAGACCTACGCCGCCGGCAAGATCCCCGGCAGCTTCTTCAAGCGTGAAGGCCGCCCGAGCGAGCTCGAGACGCTGACCTCGCGCCTGATCGACCGCCCGCTGCGCCCGCTGTTCCCGGACGGCTTCTTCAACGAAGTGCAGGTCGTCATCCACGTGCTGTCGCTGAACCCCGAGGTGCAGGCCGACATCGCCGCGCTGATCGGCGCGCAGCGCCGCGCTGGCGATCTCCGGCATCCCGTTCAACGGCCCGATCGGCGCCGCGCGCGTCGGCTACGTCAACGGCGAGTACGTGCTGAACCCGGGCAAGACCGCAGCTCGCGCAGTCCAAGCTCGACCTGGTCGTCGCCGGCACCGAAGCCGGCCGTGCTGATGGTCGAGTCCGAGGCCGACCAGCTGTCCGAAGAAGTGATGCTCGGCGCCGTGGTGTTCGGCCACGAGCAGGGCAAGATCGCGATCGACGCGATCCACGAGCTGGTGCGCGACGCCGGCAAGCCGGCGTGGGACTGGCAGCCGCCCGGCCAAGGACGAAGCGCTTCATCGCCAAGGTCACCGCGCTGGCCGAGGCAGCGCTGCGCGCCGCCTACCAGATCCGCAGCAAGCAGGTCGCGCACGCAGGCCTGCCGCGAGGCCTATGCCGACGTGATGGCGCGCTGAAGAGCCGAAGGCGCCGAGTTCGACGAGGTCAAGGTCGAGGGCCTGCTGTTCGACATCGAGTCGCGCATCGTGCGCAGCCAGATCCTCGCCGGCGAGCCGCGCATCGACGGCCGCGACACGCGCACCGTGCGCCCGATCGAGATCCGCACCGGCGTGCTGCCGCGCGCCCACGGCTCGGCGCTGTTCACGCGCGGCGAGACGCAGGCGCTGGTGGCCGCCACGCTGGGCACCGAGCGCGACTCGCAGCGCATCGACGCGCTGGCCGGCGAGTACGACGAGCGCTTCATGCTCCACTACAACATGCCGCCGTTCGCCACCGGCGAGACCGGCCGCGTCGGCAGCCCCAAGCGCCGCGAGATCGGCCACGGCCGCCTGGCCAAGCGCGCGCTCGTCGCCTGCCTGCCGAGCAAGGAAGACTTCCCGTACTCGATCCGCGTGGTCTCCGAGATCACCGAGTCGCAACGGCTCGTCGTCGATGGCCTCGGTCTGCGGCGGCTGCCTGGCGCTGATGGACGCCGGCGTGCCGATGAAGGCGCACGTGGCCGGCATCGCCATGGGCCTGATCAAGGACGGCAACCGCTTCGCGGTGCTGACCGACATCCTCGGCGACGAGGATCACCTCGGCGACATGGACTTCAAGGTGGCCGGCACCGGCCGCCGGCGTGACCGCGCTGCAGATGGACATCAAGATCCAGGGCATCACCAAGGAGATCATGCAGGTCGCGCTGGCGCAGGCCAAGGAAGCGCGCTTGCACATCCTGGGCAAGATGGTCGAGGCGGTGGGCGGCGCAAGCGCCGACGTGTCGCAGTTCGCGCCGCGCCTGTACACGATGAAGATCAACCCGGAGAAGATCCGCGACGTCATCGGCAAGGGCGGCGCCACGATCCGCGCGCTGACCGAAGAGACCGGCACGCACGATCGACATCGCCGAAGACGGCACGATCACCATCGCGTCGGTCGACGCCGACAAGGCGGACGTTCGCCAAGAAGCGCATCGAGGAGATCACCGCCGACGTCGAAGTGGGCAAGGTCTACGAAGGCCCGATCACCAAGATCCTCGACTTCGGCGCGCTGGTCAACCTGCTGCCCGGCAAGGACGGCCTGCTGCACATCAGCCAGATCGCGCACCAGCGCGTCGAGAAGGTGACCGACTGTGCTGGAGCGAAGGCCAGATCGTCAAGGTCAAGGTGCTCGAGACCGACGAAAAGGGCCGCGTCAAGCTGTCGATGAAGGCGCTGCTCGATCGGCCCGAAGGCATGGAAGACGACCGCGGCGACCGCGCCGCCGCGTCGCGATCGCGGCGACCGTGACGACGCGGCGACCGTGGCGATCGTCCGCCGCGTCGCGACCGTGACGCGCCGCGCGAGGCGCCGCAAGGCACCGAGCAGGCTGAGCAGCAACAGCAACGGATGCCGCAACAGGAACGCAGCGGTGACGAGCGCTGATCGCATGAAAGCCGTCAGAGATCAAGGGCTTCGGCGCGCCGAGGTGCTGGTGCTGGGCGAGCGCCCCGATCCGCGGCGCGGGTGCCGGCGAGTGCTGATCGCGCGTCGGCCGCGTCGGGCGTCAACCGTCCCGACGTGCTGCAGCGCAAGGGCATGCTACCCGCTGCCGCCGGGCGCGTCGGATCTGCCCGGCCTCGAGGTCGCCGGCGACGATCGTCGGCGGCGACTCCGCAGCGATGGCCGGCGGCCGGCTTCAAGGTCGGCGACCGCGTGTGCGCGCTGGTCGCCGGCGGCGGCTATGCGCAGCTGGCGCGTCGCGCCGGTAGGCGCAATGCCTGCCGGTGCCCAAGGGCTTGAGCGACATCGAGGCCGCGAGCTTGCCGGAGACCTTCTTCACCGTCTGGACCAACGTGTTCGACCGCGGCCGGCTGCAGGCCGGCGAGACGCTGCTCGTGCAGGGCGGCACCAGCGGCATCGGCGTCACGGCGATCCAGCTCGGCCAAGGCGCTCGGCGCCCGCGCGTGATCGTCACCGCCGGCAGCGCCGACGAAGTGCAGGCGCGTGCCTGGCAGCTGGGCGCCGACGCGGCGATCAACTACAAGGAGCCAGGACTTCGTCGAAGAGGTCAAGCGCATCACCGACGGGCGCGGCGTCGACGTCGTGCTCGACATGGTGGCGGGCGACCTACGTCGCGCGCTGAGGTGCAATGCGCGGCCGACGACGGCCGCATCGTGATCATCGCGGTGCAGGGTGGCGTGAAGGCGAGTTCGACGCCGGCGACGCTGCTGCGCCGCCGCCTCACGATCACCGGCTCGACGCTGCGGCCGCGGCCCGTGGCGTTCAAGACTGCGATCGCGCGCGTCGTTGCGCGCCAGACGTGTGGCCGCTGATCGAAGGCGGCAAGGTCAAGCCGGTGATCCACCAGGTCTTCCCGCGGCGCAAGGCGGCCGACGCGCACACGCGCTGATGGAGTCGAGCGCCGCACGTCGGCAAGATCGTGCTGCGCTGGTGAACGGGAACGAGGCGGGCATGCGACGCAAGCTGGTGGTCGGCAACTGGAAGATGCACGGCAGCCGCGCGGCCAACGAGCCGAGCTGCTGGCCGCCATCGCGCAGGCGCGGCCGCTCATGGTGCGACGTGGCCGTGTGTGCTGCCGTTCCGTGCCTGGCCGAAGTGGCCGCCGGCGCTGCGCGGCGCAGCGACCTCCGCTGGGGCGCGCAGGACTGCTCGGCGCACGAGCAGGGCGCCTACACCGGCGAAGTGTCGGCCGCGATGCTGGCCGAGTTCGGCTGCCGCTACGCCATCGTCGGCCACTCGGAGCGCCGCGCAGTACCATCGACGAGAGCGACCAGCTGGTCGCCGACAAGGCCAAGGCCGCGCTGGCGCACGGCGTGACGCCGATCGTCTGCGTCGGCGAAGACGCTGGCCGCAGCGCGAAGCCGGCGAGACCGACGGCGGTCGTCAAGCGCCAGCTGTCCGCGGTGATCCACACGCTGGCCCACTGCGCCGGCGAGATGGTCGTGGCCTACGAGCCGGTGTGGGCCATCGGCACCGGCCGCACCGCGACGCCCGAGCAGGCGCAGGCAGGTGCACGCGCTGCTGCGCGCGCAACTGCAGGCCGCCACGCGCGCACGCCGACGCACATGAAGATCCTCTACGGCGGCAGCGTCAAGCCCGACAACGCCGCCGCGCTGCTTCGCGCAGCCCGACATCGACGGCGGCGCTGATCGGCGGCGCGTCGCTGAAGGCCGCGCGACTTCGTCGCCATCTGCCGCGCCGCGCGGCTGACGACCGTCGCGTTCCGCGAAAGTCAGGAGCCTCGATCACATGCAAGATCTGTTGACCAACGTCGTGCTGATCGTGCAGATCCTCGTCGGCGCTGGTGATGATCGGCCTCGTGCTGATCCAGCACGGCAAGGGCGCCGACATGGGCGCCTCCTTCGGCAGCGGCGCGTCGGGCAGCCTGTTCGGCGCCACCGGCAGCGCCAACTTCCTGTCGCGTTCGACGGCGGTGTGCGCCGCGCGTGTTCTTCGTCTGCACGCTGGCGCTGGCGTTCGCTGTCAGCAAGCGCGCACAGGTGCGCCCAGCGAGCAGCGACAGCGTGCTCGACCGGCCCGCACCGCAGCGCAGCGCCGCCAGCGGTCCCGCGTGCAGCGGATTCCCGGTGCCGTGCGCGCCGCGCGGCCGCGCGGCTTCCGGCGTCGCCAGCCATCCCGGCACCGGCTGCGCTGCCGCCAGCGCGCCGAAGTAGCCAGCCCGGGCCTGTGCAGCTGATCGCGGCTGTGCCGGCGTGCGCATCGCCTCAGGCGCTCGACAAGCCAGACGGCCGCACTTGCAACGATAGAATTCCCGGCTGTTCAGAGGCGTCATGTCCTCACGCCATGCCGGGCAATCGGGCTTGAGACTGCCGTGCCGACGTGGTGAAATTGGTAGACACGCTATCTTGAGGGGGTAGTGGCGAAAGCTGTGCGAGTTCGAGTCTCGCCGTCGGCACCAGCAAAGTTCCCCTCGCGGACGAACCATGGATCTGCAACCCTACCT
>ERZ1370068.10988-contig-9640_pt1 | contig 23115 bp, 30 predicted proteins | sample MGYA00561227_ERZ1370068 | MGnify/ENA primary metagenome ERZ1370068 (study PRJEB38410, sample SAMEA6850437) | metagenome | study: Metagenomic assessment of the ecological functions of the soil: analysis of the soil microbiota associated with the...
GGTTACGCATTGCTGGTTCGCCTGCCGGCGACGACACGCGCGGTGAACGCCGACGCGTTCGGATCCGTGCTCGGCGTGCAGGATCATGTCGATGTCCATCAGTCGCGCGTCGGCGCCCGGTGGCTTGCCTCGCGCATCCGCAAGGAAATTCGCCGCATGCCCGAGGGCGGGGTCCGGTGCAACGGGCGCCCGTCCATGGCGGATATGCTCGTGCGCGGCGATCACCATCGGCACCTGCGACGCTTCAGCTGATGCTTGCAGCGTGGTTGCAGCCGAGTTGTCGGCGGCTTCGGCGTCGTACGCGGCGAGCGCCGAGACGGCGGTGCGCGCACGTCCATCGGATGCGCGTCCTGACCAGTCGTGCAATGATGCCGAGCAGCGCGCGGGAAGGTTTCGCGCGGCCTGAGCTTCCCGCCATCGAATCGCGCGAGCCTGGTTGCGCGACGGCAGCCCGCCGGAGCAGCAGGTAGCACGTCTCCTCGAACGACGACCGCTCGGCGAGATCGGATCGAATACGCGATAGGCGGGAGCCGCCCGCCGCCCGTCGATGAAATGGCGCGAGCGGTCGAAGTAGACGCCTTTGAGCCCGCGATGGATCTGCGCAGGTTCCGTGCGGGTTTCGCCTATCGCGTGGTCGTCGCCTCGAGCTTCAACGCCGCATAGTCCATTTCTGCTCACTGTCATTGTCCCGCACGCACGGCCTATCACCCATTTGTTCTGCCGCCGCGTCGAAGCAGTCGTGACGGCTAATGCACCTTTGGCGCCATGATGCGCTGGCCTGCGCGCTTCGCTGACCTGCTTCAAAATCGGCGGCGTGCAGCACCCTCGCCTGCCGAACGGGCTTTGTGGCGTGTGGCCAATGCGGCGGCAGCATGCGTCGCGGGCACGATTGGTATCCGTCACGTCAACCGGCAACGCGGAGTCGGCTGATGCAGCAGTTCGAGATGGGCGGCTATTTTGCAGGCGCACCACACTTTCGCTACGTCGCGAACGGTAAATTCGCGACGATCACGCCTGATCGCCGGATCAAAGAATCCGCCGGATGCCTTCAGATGCGTACGACGAGCCGCTGCAACGCTGGCTGCGTTGCGCACGCGAGCGGCAGATGATCAAGCGCATCGCCCCACCGGCGAAGGCGGCACTTCTCTTTGCCGCGCGGCGACGTGCACGAGATCATCGGTCCGCTCGTCGCGATGGGCGGGATACGCCAGCTGCCGTGGCGCTTCGCGCGGATGACCGGCGACAAAGATGCGGTGCCCGCAGCCGGGATCGTTGCGGCGATCGACGGCGTGTGCACGGGCGCGGGTGCGATGATCGCGCGCGCATGGATCTGCGCTACGCAACGTCGCGGAGCAAGCTCGCGTTCCTGTTCAAAGGCGTCGCGCCCCGCCGGTGCCGACATGGCGCGTGCACACTGCTGCCGCGGCTGATCGTGGCGCTGTCGCGCGCCGCCGATTCGCTTCCCGGCACACTGGCCGCGTCGCCGACGGCGACGAAGGCGAGTTGATCGGTTTCCTCGCTAAGCAACCGGCTCTCCGCACTGGACCGCCGCCGCGATTTGCACGGCCATGGCGCAAAGCCTCGCCGATGGTCCGACGTTCGGCCAGCCATGTGGATGACGAAGACGATGCTGTGGCAGGAATGGCTTCCCGCCCTCGGCGAGTGCATCGAGAGGCGGAGGCGGCAAAGGCGCGGCATGCGTGCAGGCAGGTGCCCAGGCGATCTGCATGCAGACCAACGATTTCGAGCGCGCGCCTATCGCGCGCTCGTGGCTGACGAAACCTCGTGTTCGAGGGCAACTGACAGGCGGGCGTCAGAACGGCAACGTCCGGACGAATGTGCGCGATCGGCGGCGCACCCTCCCGCTGAGGCAGTTGAGGCCAATGTCGCAGAGCTCGCGGCGTCGCTCTCGCGGCGAGCGCGTCGCGATCGGCCGCGGCCCGGCCGCGGGCATGGAGCCACGCAGTGATCGTGTGCAGCATTCCACGGGCGGGTTTGCCGGACGTGAGGCATGGCGGCCCCCAAGTTATTTGGTACGCTGGTAATGCTAACCGCCCAGCGCCTACCGAGAGGAAACGATTTGTTCCTGACCGTTCTGGATAGTTATTCTTACCAGAGTGCTCGAATGAGCCACGTCTCGCGCCTGCCGCTCAACACGCTCGACGGCGCTTCCGCGCGGTCGCGGAGGTGCAGAACCTGCGCGCCGCCGCCGAGATCGCTGCACTCTGACGCACAGCGCCGTGAGCCAGCAGATCCGCGGCCTCGAGGAAACAGCTCGGCTTCGCGCTGTTCGAGCGGCGGGGCCGGCGCGTCGTGCTCAATCCGGCCGGGCAGGCGCTGCTGCGCAGCGTGCAGAGCCGGCGCTGGCAGCTGCTCGACGACTTCCGGCGTGCAGGCAGCGGGCCGCCGCCGCGGCGACCGGCGAGGCGGCAGCGTCCGCGTCACCGTGCGTGCCGTCGTTCGCGAACCGCTGGCTGCTGCCGCGGATCGCGCGCTGGCGCGAGCGGCATCCGTCGCTCGCCGCTGCGAGATCGACGCGTCCGTTCCGCGCCGATCGACCTGCAACGCGAGGGCTTTCACGCGGCCGTGCGGCAGGGCAGGGGCCGTGGCCAGCGCCTCGAATCGGAGCGCGATAGTACCGAACAGCCACCTGTCAGCTGTCGTCGGGTCGCCGACCGCCGCCCGCCGTGGTTGGCTGGGCGCCTAACCCGAGCGCTCGCGCGAGCCGCCGCTCGGCGACAGAGCGACTCCGTGGAAGGAATGGTTCGCCGCCGCGGGCTGCCGCGCACGGAACGCTGGCAGCAATCGTAGCGCCGCGCTCCAACGATGCGGGCTGATCGTTGCGGGTGAAGTGACCGGAGCAGAACATGGGGCTCGGCGCCGTCCCGGCGAGAATGCCGCTGGCCGCTGGACGGCGCTGACGCGACGGCCGTCTCGGTGCGACCATCGCCGATCGCTGGTGATGCACGCCGACGTGGCGTCGCTTACCATCATCGCTCCACGGCCGTGGGCCCCGCGCGACTCGGCTGCCGCCAAAGCTCGCTGCGCGACTGGCTGTCGACGAGCCTCGACCGGTCGCTCCGTGCGTTGCGCGCACTCGCAACCGACCGCGTGAAGCGGTCGAAGAAGACCCGTCGCTGATCGTCAGGAACGGCGCAGCGCTGCCGCTCTGCAGCACGTCGGGACTGACGACGTTCATCGGTGCGCTTCGGCCTGATAGGGCGACGATCTGGTCGAAGATGTCGGCGAACTGCAGCTCGTACTCGTCGCGCGTGACGTAGCCGATGTGCGGCGTGCAGACGACGTTGTCCATGCGCGAGCAGCGGGTCGCGCGGATCGGTCAGCGGCTCCTGCTCGTAGACGTCGACCGCCGCCATGCCGGGCCGGCCCGCGCGCAGCGCGCCGACCAGCGCGCCCGGCTTCGATCAGCGGCCGCGCGGCTCGTGTTGACCAGCAGCGCCGTGGGCTTCATGCGCGCGAGGTCCGCCGCGCGTCACGATGCCGCGCGTCGCCTCCGACGAGCCGCATGTGCAGCGAGATGACGTCGCACTCCTCGAAGAACGCCTCCTTTGCTCGCGCGCGACGGCGTAGCCGTCGGCGCGCGCGCGCGCGCGCGACGCCTCGCGCGCCCAGACGAGCACGTTCATGCCGAACGCCGTGCCGTAGCCGGCGACGACGGCGCCGATGCGGCCGTAGCCGTAGATGCCGAGCGTCTTGCCGCGCAAGCGTCGTGCCGACGCCGATCTGCCATGCGCCCGCCGCGAGCGCGGCCATCTGCTGCGGGATCTGCCGCATCGCCGCGAGGATCAGCGCCCAGGTCAGCTCCGCGGCCGGCGTACGACGGCGTGTCGGCGTGCTGGTTCGACGAGACGATGACGCCGCGCCGCGTGCAGGCGTCGATGTCGATGTGCGGATAGACGCTGCGCTGGCTGATCAGCCGCAGCTGTCGGCAGGCGCTCGAGCAGCGGCGCGCGGATCTGCGTGCGCTCGCGGATCAGAACCAGCGCCTCGGTGTCGCGCGAGGCGCTGCGGCGAGCGCCTCGACGTCCTGCACGTGATCGTTCCAGATCGTCGACGTCGTGGCCGTCGAGCTTGCGCGAAGCACGGCGAGCGTGCGCAGCGTGTCGAAGTAGTCGTCGAGAATCGAGACCTTCAATGGCGTGCTGCCCGCTGTCTCGTGGTGTGGCGCACGGCGCGTCGTCCGGCGCGACTCTCTTCACTCTGCTGCGTCGACGGCCATCCGGCAAGCCCGGCGAGCATCGGCCGGCATGCCCGCGGCGGTCGGCCTGATTCGACGCAGCGTCCGATCGCGAGTACCGTTCCTGCGCCGGATCGGGCGTTCGACTGCGTTGCCATACGCGCCCGTCGCCAGGGTGATCCGTTTCGCGGTCGCGACCACTCGATGGTCATCACACGGGGAAACCATGTGCAAACTTCTGTGATGAGGGCAAGCCAGGCAGTGGATCACCGGCACGCGTCGAGCGGTTCGCGCCGCGATTTCATCAAGGCATCGACGGCGGCCGCGGCGGCCGCGGGTGCGATGAATCTGTTCACGCCGCGCACGGCGCTGGCCGACGACGGCCGCGGCCCGCCCGACGACCATGGACGGCCCGGACGGCCGCGTCATCATCCGCGGCGGTGCCGTGATGTCGATGGACCCGCAAGGTCGGCGACTTTCCGCAGGCCGACGTGCTGGTCGAAGGCAAGAAGATCGTCGCCGTCGGGCCGCAACCTGCACGCCGGCGGCGCCGCGGTGATCGACGCGCGCGGCCGCATCGTCATGCCGGGCTTCATCGACACGCACCACCACCAGTTCGAGACGGCGCTGCGCAGCTTCCTCGCCGACGGGATCCTGATCAACGACGGCTCGAACACGCCGAGCGGCAACACCACCTACTTCGAGTTCATCCTGCTGAAGTTCGCCCCCGTGTACCGGCCGCAGGACGTGTACATCAACGAGCTGTTCGGCGCGCCTGAGCCAGCTCGACGCGGGCGTCACGACGGTGCACGACATCTCGCAGATCCATCACTCGCCCGCAGCATTCGGACGCCGCGATCCAGGCGCTCGTTCGACTACGGGGCGCCGCGCCGCCTTCGGCTATTTCGAGAGCGCGGGCGGCGTCGCCGGCAACCAGTATCCGGCACGACGCGGTCCGCATCAAGAACCAGTGGTTCTCGTCGAGCGACCAGCTCGTCCACGATGATCATGGGCGGCGAGGTCTATCTCGGCGCTCCGACGACTACACGCAGTCCTGGACGATCGGCGCGCCAGCTCGGACTGCAGGTCGCCGCGCACATCCTCTCGCCGTTCGGCATCCGCCCGATCCTCGATCATGCTCGCGCAGGACAAGGGCGGCGTCAACGGCAACATCGGACTCGGACCCGACAACCTGTTCATCCACATGACCGGGCATGTCCGACCTCGGCTGGCAGGGCGTCAAGGACGCCGGCGCACAGGTCTCGCTCGCCGTGCCGATCGAGATGAACATGCGCCACGGCATGCCGCCCGATCCTGAAGATGCAAAGCCTGGGCATGGAGCCGTCGCTGAGCGTGGACGTGGAGTGCACGCTGACGGCGGACTTCTTCACGCAGATGCGCTCGACGATGAACGTGCAGCGCGCGCTCGTGAACCAGATGGTCCTCGAGCAGGGGAACGTTCCACACCCCCAACCAGTGGCCGACGCCCGCACCCGGGACTGCCGGACCTGCTGACGACGCGCGACGTGCTGCGCTACGCGACGATGAACGGCGCGAAGGGCGCTGCGGCTGGACAGCAAGACCGGCTCGCTGACGCCCGGCAAGGAAGCCGACATCATCATCCTCGACGCCACGCGCGATCAACGTGGCGCCGCTCAACCAGGTGCCGGGCGCCGTCGTCTCGCTGATGGAGCGCTCGAACGTCGAGACCGTGATCGTCGGCCGGCAAGGTGCGCAAGTGGAAGGGCAGGCTGCTCGACGTCGACCTGTCCACGGCTGCGCCGCCAGCTCGAGGACTCGCGCGACCATATCTTCGCCGCGGCGAACATCCCGACGATCTGTTCCGCGACAGCCGGGCGGTCGCCCGATCACCGTCCAGCGCGCGCCTCGTCTCCGCGGCCTGCGGCCGCGGCGGATCGTTCGGCCGCTATGCTCGCTCGCCGCCGGCAGCGGTGCATCGACAGCGCCCGCCTGGACGCCGCGACGTGCGGGCTCGAGCTCAGCGCCGCCGACGCTGCACGGGAGCGCTTAGCCGACACATCGGAATCGCTGCGCTTGCCGGCGGCGACGTCGCGTCGCGCACTCTCCCTGTTCTCGGCCGATGCGTCGCCCTTCTTCGGCGGCGGCAGCGCGGCGCCGGCGCGGCGCGCCTTCGAAAGTCCGATGGCGATCGCCTGCTTCGTCGAACGTGCGCCGTGCTTGCCTTCGCGCACGTGATCCATCTCCTCGCGGACGAATTCGCCGGCTTGCGTACTCGGCGCCTTGCCCTGTCGCTTGTCGTTCGCCGCTCGCTCGAGCGTTTTCTTTTCAGGCATCGCTGACCTCCACCGGTCGAACGGAACGACCGTTGGACCTGCGTGGCCGGTCGGCGTTCAAACGCGATTGCCGGACTTGCCCGCTGCGTCAACTGCCGCTGACGCCGATCTCGTATGCCGCCGCGTAGCCGCTCCCGTCTTCCGCGACGTCCAGCGTGAGGTCGCGGCCGCCGCGCAGGTACAGGCCGTCGCGTGCATTGCGCGTTCGTCGCGATGCGGCGCCGCCGCGCGTACGCACTGGCAGCGTGCACGCGATCGGTGAGCGCGTCGTCGAAGTACAGTTGCGACGTGAACTCGGCGCGCGCCCCGGCGCGCCGGCGCGGATCTTGAAATGGATGTGCACGGCGCGACCGGGATAGGCGCCCGGATAGATCGTCGTGAAGCGGACGCGCCCCTCGGCATCGGTCACCTGGTAGCCGCGCAGAAAACGCGTGCCGCGCGCGGCGTCGACGTCGGAGTAGTTGCCGAGTGCATCGCACTGCCAGATGTCGACGATCGCCTCACGCAGCGGCGCGCATTGCGTGCCTGCAACCGCGGTAACGCGCAGCGCCAGCGTCAGCGGCGCGCCGGGCCTGACCGCGCCCGTCGCCGGATCGGCGCGGACGTCGCTGCGATTCAGCCGCTCGTCGACGAAGTACGGCCCCTCGGTTTGCGCAGAGGTCAACACGCATCCTGGGGATGGCACGCGCGAAGGTGCCCCTTGTGCCGTCGAGCGTCCGCCGAGCACCAGCAGGCCGCCGGCACCGGCGAGGATCCGCAGCGCGTCGCGGCGGCGGATAGCGAAGGGTCGTAAGTCGTCGTCGGTCATCGTGCCTTGCCGGTGCGGCAGCGCTACTTGCCGTCGTGTTGGACCGCCCCCATGTTAAACGTTCTTTCCGCAGCCGTCCGCCACACTCGCGGTGCGCGCCCGGCGGCTCCAGCCCAGGATCCCATGTCACGCCTGCCGTTCATCATCGTTGCACTCCACGCTTACGTCGGCGCGAGGCTGCTGCCCGACCTGCCGTGGGGCATGACGGGCATGCTGGCCGGCGCCGCGGTGCTCGCGGCGTCGGCGTGGCTCATTCCGTTCGGCTTCAGCGCGCGCCGACGTGCGTCCGGTCCCGCGCAACCGCGGTTGATGTGGGCCGGCCTGCTCGCGATGGGCGCGTTCTCGACGCTCTTCGTGCTGACGGCGCTGCGCGACGCCGCGCTGTTGATCGCGATGACGATCGTCGCGTGGGCAGGCGTCGACCTGCCCATCGGTGCCATCGCGCGCGACACCGCGGTCACGGTGCCGCTGCTGACGCTGCTGATCACTGCACTCGGCTATGTCAACGCGCGCCGCGTTGCGCGCGTGCGCGACGTCGACGTGCCGATCGTGGCGTTGCCGGCGGCGCTGCACGGCTTCACGATCGTGCAGATCTCCGACGTGCACGTCGGGCCCACGATCGGCCGCGACTACCTCGAGGCGATCGTCGCGTCGGTGAACGCGCTCGATGCCGACGTCGTGGCGATCACCGGCGACCTCGTCGACGGAAGCGTCGCGCCAGCTTGGCGTTGCATACCGAGCCGCTCGCGCGTCTCGACGTCGCGGCACGGCACGTATCTTCGTCACGGGCAATCACGAGTATTACTCCGGCGTGCGCGCATGGATGACCGAATTGCGACGGCTGGGTCTCGACGTTCTCGTCAATGAGCACGTCGTGCTCGAGCCACGAGGGCGCGTCGCTGGTGCTCGCAGGCGTCACCGATTTCGGCGCGCACCATTACGACGAAGCCGCATCGCAGCGACCCCGATGCCGCGATTCGCCGGCGCGCCCGGCGACGCGGGCGCCAAGGTGCTGCTCGCGCACCAGCCGCGCTCGGCGATCGCCGCGCGCGCGTGCAGGCTTCGACCTGCAGCTTTCCGGGCACACGCACGGCGGCCAGTTCCTGCCGTGGAACTTCTTCGTCCGCTTCCAGCAGCCGTTCACGGCGGGGCTCGCGCGGCTCGGCGCGTTATGGGTCTACACGAGCCGCGGCACCGGCTGTTGGGGACCGCCGAAGCGTTTCGGCGCGCCTTCCGAAATCACGCGCGCGTGCGGCTCGTCACGGCGTAGCGCTCGCAGCGTTTGCACGTGTCGCGGTACGCTGCCTTAAAGTACGGCCTGCGGCTGCGACCCGCGTGCGCGCCGTACACCCGCATACGCCCACCCGCCTGCAAGGAGAATGCAATGGCCAGCCCGTTCGTCCACGTCGAGCTGCACACGCGCGACCTGCCAAAGGCAAAGGCGCTTTTATGCGGGTCTGTTCGGCTGGGACCTGCAGGACACGCCGATGCCGGGCGGCGGTGGTACTTACACGATGATCAACGTCGGCGAAGGCACCGGCGGCGGCATGACGGCGACGGAAGGCACGGACGCCGGCTCGTACTGGATGTCCTATGTCGGCGTCGACGACGTGCGCGCGAAGACGGCGCAGGCGAAAGCGCTTGGGGGCAACGGTGTTGCAGGACGTGCTCGCCGTCGGCGACTTCGGCTTGATGAGTGTCATCCGCGATCCCGCGGGTGCGACGATCGCGATGTGGCAGGCGCTCGGCGGCAAGTGACGAAGCGTGCGCCGGTGCGCCCGATGCTGCACGCGGCGCCGCGCCGTCGGCGCATGCGCATTGCGCGCGTCTGTCCCGTCGGCTCCCGCTGCTGGCGGCGATCGGCTTGCTCGTCGCCTCCGCGGCGAGTGCAGACGTCTACAAATGCAAGGGAGCGCAGGGGCAGGTGACGTACAGCGAATCGCCGTGCCCGGGCCAGCCGAGCGTGAAAATGGAATTGAGGCCGCCCGTCGAGAATCGCGACCCGCAACCGCCCGCGTCCGCCGCAGATACGCCGGCACCGGCCGGCGTTGCGAATGCGGCGCCCGCGGCGCCGTGTCGCGCCATCGACCGGCGGCTACGAGTTGTCGTACAGCGATCGGCAGCGCATCGCGAATCTCGAGCAGATCGAGCGCACGACGTCGGCACACCGCGAGCAGAGGCAATCGGCGACGCTCGAAATTCTCAACATCCGCCGTGGCACGCTCGCGCGGATGTCGGCCGGCGATCTCGTGAAAAAGGACAACTACTGGGCAGATCTCGGCAAGCTCGACGCCGATCGCCGGCGCGCCGCCGCGTCGCAGCTCGCGAACCTCTTCGCCAGCTACCAGTAGCGCGGCGACCCGCACGCGTCGCGCGCGTCGCGCTACTTCTTGCGACCGTACATGCCGATCAGCGTCGCCTTCCCGATCGCATTCGCGTTGACCATGAATCCCACCAGCGATGCCGTCGCGCCTTTCGGCACATCGAGCTTGTCGGTCTTCAGCGCGTAGACGGTGAAGATGTAGCGATGGGGCTTGTCGCCGCTTCGGGCGGGCACGGACCGCCGTAGCCCGCACTCCCGAAGTCGGTGACGCCGCTTGCAGCGCCCGCGGGCATCGCCGCTGCCGTCCGCCTTGCCGGCGCGCCTTTCGGCAACTGTCGTGCCCGCCGGAATGTTGAAGACGACCCAGTGCCACCAACCTGCGCCGCCGGTGGGCGCATCCGGGTCGTGCACGAGCACGGCGAAGCTCTTCGTGTCCTTCGGTGCGCCTGACCATTCGAGCGACGGCGACACGTTCTGTCCGCTGCAGCCGAACCCGTTGAACGTCTGTTCGGCGGCGATCGTTGCGCCTGGCTTGATTTCGGCGCTCGTCAGCCTGAACGCCGCGCCGGCCGCGTCGGCCGTCAGGCTCAAGCCGGTGACCAGCGCAACGGCGTGCAGCAACGCGTCGGCGAACATCGAGGACTCCCGCATGACTTGCCCGGCACAATATTGGGCCGCATCGCGGACTCGCGTCAATGGCCGGGCACGAATGGCTCCGCTGTCTTTCGCTTCGACGGTGGTTTGATTTATTAAACGGTATGGACTAAGATAATAAACACCGACAGGCGCGGCAAGGCGGGACGTTCTGCCCATGCGGGATTCTGCGTTGTCGACTTCCGGGAGCCATCGATGGACCGCTTGAGCCTCAACACCGAGTTGCAAAGCCGCAAGGAGCAGGCGACCCCGCGCGGCGTCGGCGTCATGACGCAGGTATTCGCTGCGCGCGCGGAGAACGCCGAAATCTGGGACGTCGAAGGCAACGCGGTATATCGACTTTGCCGGCGGCATCGGCGTGCTCAACACCGGCCATCGTCATCCGAAGGTCATCGCGGCCGTCGAAGCGCAGCTCGAAACGGTTCACGCACACGTGCTGCCAGGTGATGCCCTATCCCGGCTACGTGGAGCTGGCAGAGAAGCTGAACCAGCTGACGCCCGGCGCGTTTCGCCAAGAAGACGGCTTTCTTCTCGACGGGCGCGGAAGCGATCGAGAACTCGGTGAAGATCGCGCGCGCCGCAACCGGCCGCACCGGCATCATCGCGTTCTCCGGCGCCGTTCCATGGGCGCACGATGATGGCGATGGCCCTCACCGGCAAGGTCGCGCCGTACAAGGCCGGCTTCGGCCCGTTTCCTCCGAGATCTATCACGCGCCGTTTCCGATCGACTTGCACGGCATCGAGCGTCGACGACGCGAATCGAGGGCATCAATCGCCTGTTCAAGGCTGACATCGATCCTGCCAAGCGCGTTGCCGCGATCATCATCGAACCGGTGCAAGGCGAGGGCGGCTTCTATGTCGCGCCGCCGGAGCTGTTGCGACGGCTGCGCGAGCTGTGCGACGAGCATGGGATGCTGCTGATCGCCGACGAGGTCCAGAGCGGATTCGCGCGGACCGGACGCTGCTTCGCGATGGAGCACTACGGCTGTCGTTCCGGACATCATCGTGACGGCCAAGAGCCTGGCCGGTGGATTTCCGCTGTCCGCGGTGACCGGTCAAGCGCGACGTGATGGATGCCGCGGCGCCGGGCGGTCTCGGCGGTACCTACGCCGGCAATCCAGTGGCCATCGCGGCCGCACTGGCGGTGCTCGACGTGATCGACGACCGAGCAGTTGGTCGATGCGCGCCAACCAGCTTGGCGAGCAGCATCAGGTCGCACGCTGGGCGAGTTGCAGAAGACGCAGCCGCAGATCGCCGACGTCCGCGGCCTCGGCGCGATGATCGGCGTCGAGTTCATCGAATCCTGCAACGCGGCTGAACCCGATGCGGCGTTCACCAAGCGCGTTCAGGCCAACGCGCTCGAGGCCGGCCTGCTGCTCCTGACCTGCGGCATTCACTTCAACGTGATCCGCTTCCTGATGCCGTTGACGATTCCGGACGCGGTCTTCGCGGAAGCGCTGCAGATACTGGAGCGATCCATCAGATCGGCCGCGTCGCCGTAGAGCGACCCGCGCACTCCCGACCTTTGCATGCGTTCGTTATTGGATTACGCTATCCGACTCCGCCCGCCGTGCATCAGCACGATGACACCCTTTTCGATCGCGGGAATCCAGATGCCCGTCTCGGCCGACGACCGAGAACGTCACTGCGATGGGGCAAGCGCCTGGACGTCCTGATGCTGCGCTTCCCGTGGGTGCAGATGGTCGTGTTCAGCGAACTCTGCGCCGTTCGGGCCCGCGCCGAAGCACGCGCAGCCGATGCCCGGACCCGCCGAGACGGCGTTTTGCGAGATGGCGGCGCGCCATGCAGGTCTGGCTTATCCCAGGCTCGATGTTCGAGCGCCGCGACGATGGGCATCTACAACACGGCGCCCGTCATCGATCCGCAGGTGGCACGTCGATCGCACGCTACCGCAAGATGTTTCCGTTCGATGCCGTTACGAAGTCGGCATCAATCCGGGCACGCGAGTTCGTCGTGTTCGACGTGCCGAAGGTCGGCGCGTTTCGGCGTCTCGATCTGCTACGACATGTGGTTTCCGGAAACGACGCGCGCAACTCGTCGTCGCTCGGCGCGGAAGTGATCCTGCACCCGACGATGACGGACACGATCGATCGCGATGTCGAGCTGCCGATTGCGCGCGCCAGCGCGACGATCAATCAATGCTATTTCTTCGATGTCAACGGCGTCGGCGACGGCGGCACCGGTCGCTCGATCATCATCGACCCGTCGGGCAACGTGCTGCACGAAGCCGGCCGCGGTGCCGGAGATCGATGCCGATCGAAATCGATCTCGATCGCGTGCGGCGCGAACGCGAGCGGGGACTCCGCGAGCCTCGGGCAGACCCTGAAGAGTTTCCGCGACCGGCCGGTCGACTTTCCGGTCTATCAGCGCAGCGGACCGACCGAAGCGTATCTGCACAGCCTGGGACCGCTGATCAAACCGACGCGCGTGTCGCCGCTCCATTCGCTCGAAGCCGAGGGTCACCCTCGACGCGTTGCCGGAGGCGCTGCCAGTTGCATCGCGTCCCGCCACGAAGCCGCGCAGCCGCCGCCGGTCGCGCCTTTGCCGCCGCATGGCCGCCGCACAGGAGTGATCTGACACGGCAGGAGGATCCACCATGAAGCGCAAGCCGAGAACCCGTCGAGCCTCAACGCGAAATCGCGATCAATCTCTACCGCAGCGTGTGGGAAGTGCGCAACGACGGCTGGATTCATCTCTCCGACAATGCGCACCGCCTCGCGGAAGCGGAGCTCGGCGGCGGTGACGTCGAGCTTGCGCGCAAGCGCGTCGCCGATGCGCTCGATCTGCTCGAGCCGATCGAAAGCTACTGGGCATTCCCGGCCGGCAGGGCTTTCCAGCGTCTGCTCAGCCTGTTTCAGGACCGCGAATACGGCGGTTTCAACGACCTCGTGCACCGGATCAGCCGCGCGCTGTCGAGTCAGTCGTACCGGCGCAGCTTCGTCTCGCTGCATCTGGACGAGGAAGCAGCGGTTGAGGAAGAAGAGCGGCGGGAGACCGAAGTGCGCGTCGACCGTCCGTACTTCGAGGTGCTGATCGTCGACGACCTTTCGGCGCAGGAGGAAGAAACGCTGCGCGCAGCGTCTGCGCAGCATGCGCCGCGACGACGACAAGTTCATCTACGAGCTCGTCGTCGTGCCGAGCTTCCAGGACGCGCTGATCGCGCGTGCTGTTCAACTTCAACTTGCAGGCGTGCGTGATCCGCTACGGTTTCCGCTTCGCTCGCGTTACAAGCTCGATATCCTGCGGCAGCTGCTCGGAAGGTTACGAGGAGCGAGAGCCTTGACAGCCTGCCGGAAAGCGAGCGGGGCTGCCTGCTCGGCACGCAGCATCGCGCAAGCTGCGGCCCGAGCTCGACCTGTACATGGTAACCGGACGTTTCGGCCGAGGACATCGCGGGCAAGCTGTGCGAGAACTTCCACCGCGTGTTCTATCGCGAGGAGGACGACCGCGAGCTGCACTTCAGCATCCTGCGCGAGCTCGAGGACCGCTACCAGACGCCGTTCTTCACGGCGCTGCGCGCTCTACAGCCAGCAGCCGACCGGCGTTTTCCACGCGCTGCCGATTTCGCGCGGCAAGTCGATCCTGCAGTCGCACTGGATCCAGGACATGATCCAGTTCTACGGCCTCGGCGTGTTCCTCGCCGAGAACCTCGGCGACGTCGGGCGGCCTCGACTCGCTGCTCGAGCCGACCGGACCGCATCAAGCGCGCGCAGGAGCTGGCGGCGCGCGCGTTCGGTGCGAAGCGCACGTACTGGGTCACCAACGGCACGTCGACGGCCAACAAGATCGTCGTGCAGGCGCTGATCCAGCCGGGCGACATCGTGCTGCTCGACCGCAATTGCCACAAGTCGCATCACTACGGGATGGTGCTGTCCGGCGCGCACGTCGTGTATCTCGACGCCGTATCCGCTGAACGAGTACTCGATGTACGGCGCGGTGCCGATCCGCTCGATCAAGCAGCGCCTGCTGGACCTGAAGCGCGCCGGCAAGCTCGACCGCGTGAAGCTCGTGCTGCTGACCAACTGCACGTTCGACGGCATCGTCTACGACGTCGAGCGCGTGATGGAGGAGTGCCTTGCGATCAAGCCCGACCTGATCTTTCTGTGGGACGAGGCGTGGTTCGCGTTCGCGGGCTTTCATCCGACGTATCGCCGGCGCACCGGGCATGGGCGCCGCCGCGAGGCTGCGCGAACGCTTCCGCGATCCCGAGTTTCGCGCAGCGCTACGCCGCGTTCAAGAAGAAGCTTCGGCAACTCCGGATGACGACGAGGCGCTGGCTGGATACGCGGCTTGGTGCCCGACCCGGACCGCGCGCGCATCCGCGTCTACGTCACGCACTCGACGCACAAGACGCTGACCGCGCTGCGCCAGGGCTCGATGATCCACGTGTACGACCAGGACTTCAGGCAGAAGGTCGAGGAGGCGTTCCACGAAGCGTACATGACGCACACGTCGACGTCGCCGAACTACCAGATCCTGGCGTCGCTCGACGTCGGCCGCCGGCAGGTCGAGCTCGAAGGCTACGAGCTGGTCCAGAAGCAGCTCGATCACGCGATGGCGCTGCGCGAGCGGATCGCGACCCATTCGCTGCTGAAGAAGTACTTCCGCTTCCTGCGCGACCGGCGACCTGATTCCGCAGCGAATACCGACCGTCCGGCATCGAGACCTATTTCGACTCGGAGCAGCGCTGGGCGCGGATGGAGGAGTGCTGGCACACCGACGAGTTCGTCGTCGATCCGACGCGGCTCACGCTGCACATCGGCGCCACCGGCATCGACGGCGACACGTTCAAGCACGATTACCTGATGGCAGAAGTACGGCATCCAGATCAACAAGACTTCGCGCAACACCGTGCTGTTCATGACCAACATCGGAACGACGCGCAGCTCGGTGGCCTACCTGATCGAGGTGCTGGTCAAGATCGCCGCAGGAGCTCGATGCGCGCAACGAGGACATGAGCCGTTCCGGAAGCGAAGCTGCACAGCGATCACGGTCGAGTCGCTGACCAAGCGCCTGCCCGCGCTGCCGGACTTCAGCTATTTCCACCGTTTCTTCCGCAGCGATACCGGGATCGACGACGCCGGAAGGGGACATGCGCAAAGGCTATTTCATGGCGTACAACGACGAGCTCTGCCGCTACATCGAGCTGGCGGAGCTCGCAGAAGCATCGTTGCTGCCGGGCGCAGGAGATCGTGTCGGCGACGTTCGTGATCCCGTATCCGCCCGGATTCCCGATCCTCGTGCCCGGACAGGTGGTGAGCGCGGAAATCCTCGGCATTCATCGACGCGCTCGATACGCGCGAGATCCACGGCTACCACCCCGAGACTCGGTTTCCGTGTGTTTACCGACGCGGCGCTGGCCGATGGCGAGCGAGAGCCGGAGGCGTCGGCGGCCAGGTCGTGGCCATCAGGGCGGCGTGATGCCGATGGCGGTGCTGCGGTTCGTGCAACAGGGAGGCGACAATGAGGAAGCTGACGACGATTTCGGATGTGCGCCTGTTCTTTCCACCGCAACGAGCGGCCGATCTATTTCATCAGCGCGACCAATTTCAATCTGGCGGGCATCGACGAGCGCGTCCAGCATTTCAAGTACATCAACTACATCGATTGCTTCGATGGGCGGCATCCGAACGTCTTCGTGCCCGAAGGAGGTTCCGCACGCCGAGTTCGAAGGGATCGAGGACATCACGAACTACCTGCTCGAGCACAAGGAAGTGATCGACTACATCAAGGGCCGCGGTGGCAGCCGGTCGCCGTGTTCCTGATGTTCGACGAAAAGACCGAGGCGCTGTGCAAGGAGCTGGACATCGACGTCTGGTTCCCGCCGGCCGCGCTGCGCAACCGCTGCGACAACAAGATGGAAACGGTGCGCATCGGCAACAAGGCGGGCGTCCCGAGCGTGCCCAACGCGTTGTCGAAGGTCGAGCAGCTACGAGCACCTCCGGGCATCTGCATCGATGCAGGGATCGGGCACGACATCGTGATCCAGACGGCGTTCGGCGACTCGGGCCACACGACGTTCTTCATCAGCAACGAAGAGGAGTGGCGCAAGCACGCGGACGAGATCACCGCCGAGCACGAAGTGAAGATCATGAAGCGGATCAGCTGCCGCGGATCGACGCTGGAAGCCTGCGTCACGCGCTGCGGCACGATCGTCGGGGCCGCTGTTGACGGAGATCGTTGGGCAGAAGGACCTGACGCCATACAAGGGTGGATGGTGCGGGAACGAGGTCTTTCCCGGCGCATTCTCGGAAGGCGTGCGCGCGAAGGCCGCGCGAGCATGGCGTTCAAGTTCGGCAACCAGCTCTGGCAGGAGGGCTATCGCGGCTATTTCGATCTCGACTTTCTCATCGATCGCGACGGCGGCGATGTCTATCTGGGCGAGCTCAATCCGCGCGTCTGCGGCGCGAGCCCGATGACGAATCACGCGGCCTTCGCTTACGCCGACGTGCCCCTGTTCCTGTTCCATCTGCTGGAATTTTCCGGGCAGGAATTCGATCTCGACGTGGAGGCGCTGAATGCCCGGTGGGCCGATCCGGAATTCATCGACAGCTGGAGCCAGATCGTCATCAAGCACACCGAGGACAACGTCGACGTCGTCACGCAGGCGCCGCCGACCGGCATCTGGAAGCAGGCGAGCGACGGCTCGGTCGTCCTATCACCGGTTCGACTATCACCGCGCCGCCGTCGAAAGCGAGCGCGAGGCGTACTTCCTGCGCATCACCGGAAGCGGCGATTATCGCTACGAGGGCGCGGATCTCGGCATACTGATCACGCGCGGGCGCTCGATGACCGAGGATTTCGACGCTCGACCGGGCGCGCGGATAACTGGATCAAGGGACTCGAAGTCCTACTACTACGGCAAACCGCTCGAGGCCGTGCAGCAGCCCGGCGGCGCCGGCGGCCGGAGCGTTCAAGATTCTCTGATATGCGCTCGTCGCTGCCCGGCGACGCGCGGCAAGCGGTGATGTGGTGCAGGCGATGAATTTCGTGTTCGAAGCGATTGCGGAGAGACGAGCCGGGTCCGAAATGGCGGGCGTTGTTCGATCGTTTCTGGCCCGCCTACGAGCGGTGGTTCATGAGCTGACGGCGACACGCGCGCGCCCGCGTATCACCATTATCGTCGCTGCGCGCTGCGCACGCACATGCCGGAGCTCGTGCCGACCTACGAGCGACTCGTCGAGGCTCGCCGGCAGACACCGACGTGATCGCGCGCTTCATGTCGTCGTTCTGCCCGCCGAGCTACCTGCTCGCCTGCTCCCAGGCCGTGTGGTCCGACGAGGCGCCGTTCCTCGTGCGCAACTACGACTACAGTCCGCAGCTGTGCGAAGGCGTCATCATCAAGACCGCCTGGAACGGCCGCCAGGTGATCTCGATGAACGATTGCATGTGGGGCGTGCTCGACGGCATCAACGAGGACGGATTGGCTCGTGTCGCTTCGCTCGCTTCGGCGGGCGGCAGGTCGTCGGCGCGGGCTTTGGCGTGCCGTTGGTGCTGCGCTACGTCCTCGAGTTCTGCATGCCAGCACCGACGAAGCGATCGCTGCGCTCGAGCGCATACCGGTGCACACTGTCGTACAACGTGACGGTGCTCGATGCGTCGGGCAAGTTCGTGACCGCGTACCCGCGTCCCGACCAGCCGGCGCTGATCCGCGCCGGTGCCTGCGGCGAACCACCAGGAAGCGATCGAATGGGAGCAGCACGCGGCGGCACACCTCGACGCTGCAGCGCGAGCGATTCCCTCTATGAGCAGTTGCGCGGCGGAGCGCGCAATCCTGACGATCTCGTGGCGTCGTCTCGCTGCACCCGCTGCCGCTGTATTCAATGCATTCGCGCGCGGGCTTACCGGGACGCTCTACACGGCGGTGTGATCGCCCGGGTGAGCGTACCGTCGACTTACCGGTGGCCGGCGGAGCAGTGGCGGAAATTCTCGCATTCGACCGGTTCGACGAGGGCAAGCGCACGATCGTACTGGGACGCCGCCAGTCGCGGTCGCGGCTGCACCACAATGACGCAATCGAGTCGGGCAGCCGCATCACTGATTCCGTTGCTCCGGTGAAAACGCTGTAGAACGTGGGAGGCGAGTTCGGCGCTGATGATCTCGCACGGCGTCAGTTCCGGCATTGCGAGAACCGATGCGGCAGACGGCTTTCGAAATCAGTAGCCGTCGCCGGGGCCAGAGCACCTGGACGAGGCCCGCCACGGTGACTTCCGATCCGACCCTTGGTGACCACGCCTCCCTCGCCCGCGTGCGTATACATCTGCGTGTCGGCGCCGGGCGGATAGACCTCGTGCGGATCGACATCGCGCGGCGCGGTGCCGGATGCCGGCGCCGACCAGGAAGATGCGCGACGTCCCGCTGCCGAGATTGGGCAATTGCCGTTGCGGTCGTAGAAATGGTCGGGCGTTGTTTCGCCGTCGCGGGCGAAGAAGTCGGCGAGCGACAGCGACGCACGTCGCAGTGATTTTCTTCAGCGACGCAATCGACGGACTGATGCTGTTCCTGCTCGATCTGCGAGATGAGGCCGTTGGTGACACCGGCGCGAGCCTCGCCAGCGCGCGCTTCGCGACAGCCCTCTGCTGACGATGCTGCTATCAAGCCTGCTTCCGATGTCGATGTGCAGGTTTCAGAGTTGTTTGATGTTGGTAAACATATCGGATTAGTATTTCTAAACAGTTTGATCCGCAAGCGGCGCCGCACGCAGCGCGAGCCGGCGCCGGCCGGAGGAGGGCAGGGCGATAGAGGCGCAAGCGAGCGACATGGACTCTGATCGCGATGGTGGCGGGCATCGCCGCGGGCTGGACTGTGTTCACGAACTGCCGCCCACGCCGGAGTCAGCCAAGACGGTCGCTGGATACATCTCCCTCGTCACGGATGCGTCTTCCTGCGTCTCATCAAGATGATTATCGCGCCGCTGGGTGTTCTCCACGCTCGTCCGTCGGCATTGCCCACAGTGGGCGAAGCTCCAGAGGCCGCTCTGGTCGCATCGGAGCTGAAGACGATGGGATGGTTCATCAGCGCGTCGCTGATGTCGCTGAGTGAGTTGAATAATGTTGCGCATCCGCACGACGCAATGGTTCCTGCCGGCTGCCATCGAGCGCGAACGCTGGGCATCAGATGAGCCCGCAGCTCGAATCGATCTTTCGACGCATGGAGGCGGCGCGACCGGGAGTGATTGCATGGAAGCCGACAAACGCGAATCGAGCACGATCTGCTCGGCGACCGCGCCGTTCCTGCGCGAGCGCGTATTACGGCGTGCACACGCTGCGCGCCGTCGAGAACTTTCCGATCACCGGCAACGCCGATCTCGATCTATCCGGACCTGATCCGCGCGCTCGCGTGCATCAAGCAGGCGGCGGCGCTCGCGAACCACGAGCTCGGACTGCTCGACGAGGAGACGACCGACGCCATCGTCAAGGCCTGCGAGGAAATCCGCGCCGGCAAGCTGCACGATCAGTTCGTCGTCGGACGTCGATCCAGGGCGGGGCGGGCACGTCGACCAACATGAACGCCAACGAAGTCATCGCCAATCTCGCGCTCGAGCACCTGGGCCACGCGCGGGGCGAGTACCAAGTACCTGCACCCGAACGAACACGTCAACATGAGCCAGAGCACCAACGACGTGTATCCGACGTCGCTGAAGGTCGCCGGCGTACTTCGGCATCTTCGGCCTGGTCGACGCGATGGCTGTGCTGCGCCGCGCGTTCGAGGCCAAGGCGGAGGAATTCCAGCGACGTGCTGAAGATGGGACGCACGCAGCTGCAGGATGCCGTGCCGATGACGCTGGGCCAGGAGTTCTCGACCTACGCCGTGATGCTCGGCGAGGACGAGGAGCGGCTCAAGGAAGCGGCGCTGCTGATCCGCGAGATCAACCTCGGCGCGACGGCGATCGGCACCGGCATCAACGCCCATCCGGACTACGCGGAGCCTCGTCTGCCGCGGCTTGTCGGAGATCACCGGCATTCCGCTCGTCACCGCGCCCAACCTGATCGAGGCCACGCAGGACTGCGGCGCGTTCGTGCAGCTGTCGGGCGTGCTCAAGCGCGTCGCCGTCAAGCTGTCGAAGACCTGCAACGACCTGCGGCTCCTGTCCAGCGGACCGCGCGCGGGTCTCGGCGAGATCAACCTGCCGCCGATGCAGGCCGGCTCGAGCATCATGCCCGGCAAGGTCGAATCCGGTGATCCCGGAGGTCGTCAATCAGATCGCGTTCGAGGTGATCGGCAACGATGTGACCGTGAGCTTCGCGCGCCGGAGGCCGGGCAGCTGCAGCTCAACGCGTTCGAGCCGATCATCGCCCACAGCCTGTTCAAGAGCATCACGCACCTGCGCAACGGCTGCCTGACGCTGGCGGAGCGCTGCGTCAAGGGCATCACCGCGAATCGCGAGCGGCTTGCGCGCGATCGGTCGAAAACTCGATCGGCGTCGATGACGGCGCTCAACCCAGCACATTGGGTACGCGAGATGCGACGCCAAGATCGCGCAGGAGGCGCTTGGAGACCGGCCGAAGCGTATCCGAGCTGGTGCTGGAAAAGAAATTGCGCCCGAAGGAGCTGGCTCGCCGAGATCCTGCAGCCGGAAGTCCTGACGAAGCCGCGACCGATCCTCGAATCACGCGCGAATAGACGGGCGCCGGCGTCGTCCCTCGCGCGATCACCCTGTCCTGGAAGCGAGTCGTCATGAATCACGAGCCCGCACACGCGCCCTGGTGTTCGGCGTTGTGCATGTGGATCTGGCGCCGTTGTCGGCGGGCCTGGCAGCGCTGATCGCGCGCGTGAAGCCGGCAAGCTCGCCAACGGTGCCACGATTCTCGCGACCGGCGGGCACGATCACGCGCCGGCACCGGGGCCAAACGCAGCACTGACCACGGTCGGGCTACACGGCCTGCGGCCGTGGGGGTGGCGCGCCTGATCGAAGCGCGGTGCCTGAACTGTGAAGATTTCGGCGGCAACCGTCGGGGCGCGAGCAGGTGTTCCAGATCGCCACGATAGAACACCAGAACAACGATCTACGGCTGGCTGAAGCTGGCGAAGCGCACCGACGCGAGCTTCTCGCGCAGGACGACGTCGACGGGATCTCGTGATCACGCACGGCTGCCGATACGATCGAGGAGACCGCGTATTTCCTGAACCTCGTCGTAAGGCCGCAAACCGGTCGACCATCGTCGGCGCGGTGACTCGACGGCGATGCCTCCACTGAAACGACGGACCGGTCAATCTACAACGCAGAGCGATCCTCGCAGCGAGCAGCGGGGGCGGCGTCGGCAAACGTGCTCGTCGTCCTGAACGACCAGATCAATGGTGCGCCAGGAAGTGACCGGAACCCAACACCGCAACGCCCGACACGTTTCGCAGCTGGGAGCTCGGGTTCCTGGGCTACATGCAGGACAACCGAGCGCATTTCTATCGACGGTCGACGCGCCGCCGCACCGCCGACACCGGTTCGACGTTTCCGGCTGGACGATACGCTTCCCGCGGTCGGCATCGTGTACGGCTACGCCAACATAGAAACCGTGCACGGCAACCGACGCGTTCGTGTGCGGCTGGGGACAGGTGGCATCATCCACGCCGGCGTGGGCGACGGCAGCCTGGCAGCGCCCGGCGGTCGAGCCTGCATTGATCGATGCGCGGAAGAAAGGCGTCGCCGCCGTGCGCTCGAGCCGGGTCGGCAGCGGCGCATCGTCGTCGCGCCGCAACGAGCCGGGAGGCGAAGGACGACGACCTCCGATTTCCGTCGTGTCGGATACGCTGAATCCACAAAAGGCGCGCATTCTGCTGATGCTTAGCGCTGAGCGAGGGCGAACAACACGAAGGAGATCCAGCGGATGTTCTACACGTACTGATCGCTGGCGCCGCGGCTGGTACGCGCCCGCGGTGCAGCCGGGCGTGCCCTGCAAATCCAGCACTGAGCACCACTTCGGTCCCGCGGCGATGTTGGACTACCTTTGTGCACGGCGAACAATCCGCATCGCGCATTGCCGACCGGCCCGGCGCTTGTCATCGAGCTTTCCGGCTGCAGGCGCGTTGACGACCGACCTTCCGCTGGATGAGTCTTTGCACCATCGACGAACTTTTTCCGGCAGATCGCTAGTTTTGCCTTCTTGCTGCAAAACCGACGTCGGCGAAATTCCGGGTGGGCCTGCATCGCCCGCGACGCTGCCACGTCAACCCGAGGAGCTGCGCCATGCTGCTGGAACGATCACGATCCTGTCGACGCAGGAATGAGCCAGACGCGCTGCTGCAGCGTCGTGCGCTGCCAGGGCGTCGAGCGGATGCAATTCCACTGCTGTCGAAGGTGCGCGAAGAGGCGCGGCGCGCGGGTGCGGCGCCGCCGTTCTCGGCGATTTCGTCGCCGGCCATGGACACGAGGATACGCCCGGCGAGCACGAAGAGAAGCCGCAGTGGGACACGCGAGCTCGAGCAACGAGATCCGCCTCGGCGATCCGCTGGAACGCCGTGGCGATCATCCAGGCGCGAACAAGAGCCTCGTCCGGAGCTCGGCGGACACATCGCGGTGAGCTTTCCAGTCGTCGGCGCTGCTCTACGACATCAGGGTTCAATCATTTCGGCATGCGCCGTCGGAGGCCGACGCGCGGCGACGCCGATCTTATGTGCAGGGTCACGTGTCGCCGGGCATCTACGCGCGGGGCTTTCGTCGGAGGGACTGATCGGTTGAGGCGCTGGTGCTCCAACCACCGGCGGGAGAGCGACGGCAAGGGCATTCCGTCGTACCCGCATCGCAGTGGCTGATGTCCGACTTCTGGCAGTTCCCGAGCGGTATCGATAAGCAATACGTAAC